>Ga0299915_10002389_pt1 | contig 13750 bp, 13 predicted proteins | sample RVTome_13_FD_200263 | JGI IMG/M metagenome (GOLD analysis project Ga0299915, IMG submission 200263) | Soil microbial communities from uranium-contaminated site in the Upper Colorado River Basin, Wyoming, United States - RVT92D227 (version 2) ...
CGATCGGCGGATCTCGTCTTGCAGTCCAAGCACAATCACTTCGGGTTCGGAAATGGTTAGTCGCTTCATGCGCCAAGGGTATCACATAAAGCCCATTATGCGCAATAATTTATGACGCTATGTATAGTCATACTTGACCCTGTGGCCACCGCGGGAGGCATTGACTGTCTGCGCCTCTCTTTCCGCGGTATGCAATACACGGAGAGTTACGAACTGTGCGCTCCAGAAGGCTGCGAGACCATCTCGTATCGCGACCTCTGCCTGGGGGAACGCACCTTCAGACGCACCCAAGCGCGGGAAATAGGCCTGTACCAGTTCGCCCGCTCGGCAAGTGATGTCATTCTCGGAACCACTCATGCTATCAGAGGAGATGAACTCGAGGATGAACTGGACCTCTATGTTCAATTCCTCCTTCTGCTTCATTACCCACTGCCGATCCTCTGCCATGTACCGCACTTGGTTGACGAAGCGGGGGAGAAACTCTCCAAGAGCCAAGATAATGCCCCGCGCATAGTCGAAAAACTCAGAGAGGAAGGTTTGTGTCCTGCAGAGGCGCGCCAGTGGATCATGGACAATGCCTATCGCAGTATTAAGAAGCCCACTCCGCTGCACAGTTTCGAGGGACAATTGGCATTGCTTGCGACAACTGTGAGGGCGAGCGGTGCCCAAGCCAAGTTGTGACGACCTCCTGTCTTGCCTGAACCCATGTTGGCCTGCAATCAGCAAGTGGAAGGTTATTGTTGTTGCGAGAAGGGTAAGCGCTGTTTCAACGGCGAATAACGACGGAGTATTTCCACGTTGTCCTGAAAGGGGACGTCGGGGATGTCTGGCCAATGCTATCGGGTTAGGGACTCAATCGTCCTTAGGGATGAGCACCGGCTTCTTGGTCGCGGCACTTATCTGGCGGCCGATCCGCCCCGTCGGACTGGTTGGCACCTCAGTCAAGATGAATTCGGGCTGTTGACTCATCTACTCACCCCTCGCGATGAAGCCGAACTGGAGAATTTCCGGAAGAGTTTGCCGACAAGCAGTTCATTGGCAGGGCGGGAGGATTTCTCTAAAGCCCTGGACAACCTCGAGCGGCTTGGAATTGTTGCGCAAACCACAGATAAGGCTTCGCATCCTCATTCTATCTACATTGCCCCAGAGGGATCATCTTGGCGTTATCCGCCCGCCAGCGCACCTGTCTCAGTGGCCCTGCGGCTACCGATGGCGCAAGATCTATTTGTTCGCCTGATGGCAGAGTGCGACGCGCTGGGAGTGTTGCAGGTGGAGATTCCCGGAGATGACGGCGCATTGGAGTTTGTTGCACAGGCCGCGCAGACTGGTGCTTTGAAAAGACTGCGCAGCATCTTCTGCATTTCCTTGTCTCTTCACGCGCCGACCGACCAGAACAAAAAACACTTGCTCGCCCTGACTGCCAAAGGAAATGGAGCGGTGCGGCTGCTCCTCGACCCTCAGACCGGTGGAAAAACCGTGGAGCCTACTGCAGAGTTCCTAAAGGGAGAAGGAATTGCCTATTCTATCCGATACCGGCTGCGCAGCAGCGACGAGTTGGCCGACCTTGCCGAAGTGGCCCACATCGCAGCATCCGAGAAGGCAGAATCGGTCAAGTTCGTAGTTGACCCGGATAATGCGGGCAGTCTCCCCATGGGCCTCGCGACAGCGGAAGCGAAAATAGGACTCCTACGCCAGGTGAAAGAGTCAAACCCGGAGGGCAACGTGCGCCTGCACGCCCGCCATGTGCCGATTGCGCCTCCCGCTGTCCACGATGAGCCGAGGGTGAAGGAACTGTTGACCGGCTTCCCTGAGGGGTGTGTCGTAGGGAAGATCGGAGGCTTTGATCCATTTCTCTCTCAGTCAGCCAAGAGTTGGGTTCCGACAGACCGGGCCAGCCCCCTGCGAGATCGCGAACTCCCCCCTAATTGCTGTCAGGCAGGCCTGACTCATCTTGCTGTGGACAGAGATGGCACAGTATACCCATGTGAAGAAGCAATGGGTATGCCCGAGTTGGCAATGGGGAGTCTTGCGACAACTTCTTTGGCAGAGATCTGGGCCAGCCCGCGCTGGCACTTCTTTCGCGGCGGATGGGATCTGCACCAGTTGTCAGGCTGCTATTGGTGTCGCTTGTATATCGGCTGTGCCGCGCGACGCTGTCGGGTGTATGCTTTGAAGACGCTCGGTAACCGCTTCGCCCCACAGCCGGTCTGCCTGCGCTCCGCGGCCGATCTGGGCCTGGCCCACAGCAATCTCTCGGCCCTGTTGGGCGAGGGCTGGGCCAGTCCCACCCTTTCGCGATCGTGCCCTGAATCCCGCAAGGAAGAGTGACAGATGGAGATCGCGCTCTGCCATCCTGCTCCAGATGCCTTCCGCTATGCGCCGTTACTGGGCTGTCGGCTGGGCTACCTCGACATAAGCTGGGCGATCATTCAGCCCGAGCCGGATGTATTTGACTTCAGTTATTATGATCCTATCGTAGCCGAGGCCGCGCAATCGGGCCTTACGCTGACTGCCATGGTCTCCAGCCAGCGCGGAATCCGCTATTTCCCGGATGGGCATTGGATCTGGGAGAACTCCCGGGGCATGATGCCGGACCCGGCCGCCTGGAGCCGCTTCCTGGCCGTCGTGGTGGAGCGCTACCGGCAGGTGATTCGCTTCTGGGAGGTTTGGTCAGAGCCGAATTGCCTGGACTGTAACCCGATGAGTTATTACGATCCTCTCCTCTATCGGGAGTTCTTGGCGCTGGCAAGCCGAACTATCCGCGGCGCGGACCCGACAGCAAAGGTGGTATTGGGAGGCATTTGGCTGAATCACTTGCTGCAGGATTATGTTGAGGCGCTCTTGGCAGGTGGGGAGGCCTTGCAGTATTTTGATATCCTTAGCTGGCATTTCTTCTTGCTGGCCGGCCATCGTAAACATCTCTCTTTTGCAGTGTGGAAGGACCCGTTGTCCAGGCTAATGGATTTCTTTCGCAAACAACTTCCTCAAGACTACCCCATCTGGATAACGGAGTTCGGCCTGCCCACTACCGCCGATCCAGCCGATCTCCTCCATACCAGCACGCTGGGAGAGATCCTTGGCCTGACGGAGGAAGAGCAGGCTGACTGGTTCTCGCAATTTGCAGAGATTGCCGAACGGGAGTGGGATATCGGGGTACTCGTTTGGCTCATGTTGGCTGATACGGAAACCTCCGCCGAAGCAGAGCACTTCTCCTCCAATCTGGGCCTGCTGCGCGCCGACCGCACGGAAAAACCGGTCGCCGCACGCATCGCACAGCTTCAGGCCCGACAGAGAGCCAGACGCACCGGCAAAGAGATCGCCCAGGGCCCGTGATAGAAGAGGCATCGGCCAGCGCACGAATCACACTCTAGACGTCACTTCACCCGCACAGCAAAACAGTCAGGCGCTTCTGACGGCGCATAGACCTAAAAATGCGTCGGTCGTATGACTCCAAGTGGTCAGGATGAGAACTGGCATTGAGAGGAGAGGCAGCGCGAGTAAGCGCAAATAGGACGCAGCAGCGCTTGTGTGCTATCACATACTGTAGAAGAAAGCTTCTTCTGAAGAGACGACGAGTCTAGTGGGTTCGGAAAGTAGAAACCGTTCCAGCATCTGCCAGATATCCTTCATGCCGCCTGCTCTCCACCTTCGGCCGCCCGCTGCCGCCATTGCCGCAGGCGCTACCTGATTCGTAGCCGGCGTCGATGTCGCGCTCATAGACCAGCAAAGTGTCCCTGAGCAGCTTCGCCAAGCTCATGCCGTGGCTCTCCGACAGTGCCCGCATTCGGTCGGCGAACTCGCCGCGGATCGCCACCGCCAGGAGACTCGTGCTTCGTAGCGAAGGCTCCTTCGCCCGACGAAGCCGGGCTTCAAAGCCCGCGAAGGCGGGAGCTTCGCTACTTCGCAGAGTAGCATCGGGGTATGCACGAGGGCCTGCCCTGAGCGTTCACCCCGAGCGTAGCCGAGGGGCAGCCGAAGAGCGCGAACTACGCGCCACGTTTGCCCGCTTCAGGCCAACTGCCGGAAATCCTTGACGCAGTCTGCCGGTCAAGGTAGAATGGCCTTGCTATGACAACCAATACAAAGGCCGCAAAGAAGTCCAGAGAGTATGTGGTCGACGAGCAGGGCCGGCGCAAGGCAGTTCTTCTGCCCGTCGAGGAGTACCAGGCTCTGATAGAGGCGGCCGAAGACCTTGAAGACATCCGGGCAGCGGACGACGCGCGGGCAGAGGGGGGCGAGCCCATCCCCTGGGAGCAGGTCAAGGCCGAACTTCGCGCCGAGGGCAAGCTCCCTTGATGCGCGTTGTTATCCTTCCCGCAGCCAGACGAGATATTGCCGGCCTCAGTCGGGAAGTCGCCGCGCGCGTCGAGAGAGCCGTGGATGCGCTGGCAGGGAATCCACGGCCTCCTGGTTGCCAACTGCTTCGTGACCGCATTCCTCGCATCTGGCGAGTACGAGTTGGCGACTGGCGCATACTCTACGACATCGATGACGGCGCCAGTATCGTAACGATCCTCCGCATTCTTCATCGCAGCAAAGCCTACTGAGGTCCTCACCTCCTGGTTCCTCGCACAGGTGTATCCGCGTTCCGGCGTCTCCGCCTGCCGCACTCAAGCGCGAACAGACACCGTCGGTCAGTATGCGCGCCTGCAAGAGGGCAGACAGGTAGCGGGCCGCAGACACGGTGGGCGCTGACGGCCGCTACCGATCCGCTACCAGGCCGACACCCTTGGGGCGCGCGAACCGCTACCGTTCCGCTACCCTATGCAGCGTCGCCCGGAGCATGCATCGCGGGCTCGGCCGGACCAGTTTTGCCAGCAAGCATGCGGACAAATCGCCCATCGCTCACACCTGTCAATGGGGTGGGAAATGCGCGAAAACGCTGAGAACCCCGAAATTCCGCTACCAAACCGCTACCATTCCGCTACCCCATTCCATCCAGACCCCGGCTTATCGGCCCACTCCGCTCTTTTCTCGTCCAGGATTTGACAGGTCATCCTCGGACGTGCTATATAAGGAGCTGATGATGCCACCTACCATTTGCGGGAGCAGGCCATAGCATGGCAGCATTCAGCGGCGACATCCTGAAGGGCAACACTCTCACCCTCATCCTCACCCTCATTGAGGAACAGCCGATGTATGGTTTCCAGATCGCCAAGGAGATTGGCCGGCGCAGCGAAGGGACCTTCCGCTTCCGCGAGGGGCTGCTTTATCCCGCCCTGCACCAACTCGAGCAGGAGGGGCTGGTAGAGAGCGAATGGCGCTTCTCCAGCCAGGGGCCCCGGCGCAAGTACTATCGGCTCTCCCCCAGGGGAAGGAGGGAGGCGGCCCGCCTGCGGAAGAGATGGTGGGCCTTCTCCTCCGCGGTGAACCAGGTTTTGGGAGGTCAATCTGGTGAGTAGTGTCGAGGGCTACCTGGACCGGACCTGCGCTCGGTTGCGAGTGAATCCGGCGGAGGCGGAGGAGATCCGAAATGAACTTCGCCTCCACCTGGAGGAACTCATTGAGGCCTACAGCGCCGGGGGAATTGATCGCCGGGAGGCGACGGGCCTTGCGCTCTCCTGGTTCGGCGACCCGCGGAAACTCCACCACTGCCTCGATTTGGTTCACCAGGGAGACGCCTGGTGGATCTCTCGGCTCAAGGGCCTGGCGCTGGGAATGCTCTTCGGCGGCCTGCTCGGACTCATCGCCGCAATCGGCGGACACCTGGAATCAATTGCTCGCATCTTTGCCCTCCCCCCGGTCATAGAGGCCTCTCGTTTTGCCCTCCTCGTCAATGCACTGATCGTGGGCGGGGTAATCGGACTGGTCTCCTCCGGCGGCCGCGGCCTTCTCGTCGGCTGGAGCATCGGAGCATTGGTTTGGCTTGCCGAGTATGCGGTCTATTGGATGATGAACCCGGTCCCGGCCGACCTGTCTCTCAACCCCCTCAACTCAGTCCTGTTGGCGCCGCTGTTGGGGGGCATCTTCGGCGCGGCCGTCGGCCTGGGCTCAGCCGCCGCCCTTTCCTTTGCCTCCCCGCTGCGACCTGAGATACGCTAGCCGATTTTTCCCCGAAGCGGGAACATTCTGCAGTCCGCAGACTACTATACAATAGCGATACATAAGTTGCTTAGGTTCCGGCCGGCCTGGACTGGCCCCTTGGTTGTGAGAGTAAGCGGGTAAGCGGAGGTGAGATGAGACAAGTTCACAATGTCGTTATCGGAGTGGTGCTTGCTTGCCTGATCGCTGCCGCGGTCGGGCGCAGTGCAGCCTCCGCTCAGGAGGCCGTAGTTGTATCTCTGAGCGATGTAGTGGAGAAGGCGCTTGCCCGTGACCTCCTGGTGCGTGATGCGCAGCAGTCGCTGGAGAATGCGCGCGCCGCCCTGGTCCGGGCAAGAGCACATACGCCGATAATGCAGGCAGGGTCGAACACCTCCGCCTCCAGTTCCGCCGGCCTTGATCCACAATCGGCCGTATCCGGCACCGAATCCTCCTCCCAGTCCTACTACTCTGCTGTCGGCCTGCCGTTCCCCGGCGGGGTCAATCTGAACCTGAGCAGTTCGGCTTTCACCAGCACCACCAACTCCTCGCTGCGCGGGGGCGGGGGAATGGCCTTCACCTATGCGGGGGCTTCCGTGGGAGCGGGAGTCTCCCTTCCGCTGCCTCTCTTTCGGAATGAACGAGTGCTGACTGAAGGAGGGCGCTGGGAGGCGGAGAGATCGCTGCGGAGCGCGGAAGTGACTTTGGAGGAGGCGCGGCGCGCCGTCGTCTCTGCGGCGCTGACCAACTTCTTCGCCGCGCTGCAGGCTCAACGCCAGGCGGAGTTTGCGGAGGCCTCTCAGCAGGAGGCGGAGGAGTTGCTGCGCATCGCCCAGGAGAAGTTCAAACTGGGCAAGATCGCGGAGATTGATGTGATGGAGGCCCAGGTCGGCGCGGATTCGGCGCGGACCGGGCTACGCTCGGCGCAATCCGCCGCGGCGAACGCGCTGGACCTCCTCAGGAATTTCCTGGGGATTCCGCTGGAAGAGAATCTGCGACTGAGCGATGAAGGCGCGGCGAGCCTGGAGCCGGCTCCGCTGAAAGAGGCGGCCCTGCTGGAGCAGGCCCTGGCGCGGCGGGCGGACTTGAGGCAGTTGGCTCTGCGCCTCCAATCAGCAGAGTTATCCCTCAGACAGGCTGAATCAAGGGCCAGGCCCGCGGTCTCCCTGGCCGGGGGCTACAGCCGATCGGGTGAAGGGCCTAACATCAACGAGAGTTTTCGCCAACTCTTGAATCCCAGTTGGTATATGGGCATCTCCACCAGCGTCAGCCTGACAGGGAAGGCGGACCAAGCGGATATCGAGCAGGCGCGAAGTTCACTGCGGCTCGCCCAAACGGAGGAGCAACTCCGTAAAGACGATATCTGGCTGGAGATCCGGCGGTTGATGCGCGAGGTGGAAAATGCGGCCGCCAACGCCGCCCTGTTGGAGGCGACCGTCAAACGAGCGGAGGAGAACCTGAGCATCCGACAGGTGCAGTTCGAGCACGGCCTCGTCCGCCCCATAGATGTGATGCAGACCGAGCGCCAGCTCAATGAAACCAGGAACCAGCGGTTGAACGCCCTGATTGACTACCATCTCGCCCGCGCCCGGCTGAGCCTGGCGGTGGGAGAAATGCCGCTGGGGACGGCCTCAGGGTCGTAGAGTCAGATGAAAGAAAACCGCGAGGAGGGTGAAAGAATGGTCATCAGGCATTATATCGCGGTCGCAGTTATCGTGATCATGTGCGCCTTTGCGGGATGCAGTAAACAGGCGGCCCAAACTCCATCTGCCCAAGCTCCGCCTAACAGCCCAACAGCAACTGGAGTGCCGCTTCCTGAGTGGGCGCCGAAGGACCCTTCGCCGGAGTTCCTGCGCGCGGCGCGGGTGCTGAAGCCCCTGCCACCGGAGATGCTCGTCGAGTATGCACAGGGAGACAAGGCGAAAGAGGCGGAGATTCGTAGAAACATGGGAGCATGGCCGGCCCATTACGAGTTCTTCGGGACACTAACTGATGAGCAGATTCAGCACTTCTTGAGCAAGAAACAGATCCGCATACCGGTTAGGTCCCTGACGCCAAAGCAGCGGGCGGCAATGGAGAGATTCTTCAGTGAGTGGCGCCGGGTCATGAAAGGCACAGAGTACCCAGACTTCCTTGTGCTCCTCTACAAGTTTGGCGCCAAAGAGGATCTCTCGAACGTCGAGGTAGGCTTCGACGCTCACAGTGGGGTTATTGTTCACGTAAAGTTCTGGGTCAGATCGCCAGGCGGCGAGGTGCACGAGCCATGCAACGCCTTTGCCTGCATCTGAGAGGAGTCGCCATGCGAGTCAAATGGAACTGGGCGTTCACGACGGTGGCGGTCCTTGTGGTGTTGGGTGTGACCGGTTGTGGACGGCGAGTGGCCCAGCAACCACCGAAGCCACCAAAGCAGGCGGTCGCCGTCCCCCTCCCCGAGTGGGCGCCGAAGGACCCTTCGCCGGAGTTCCTGCGCGCGGCGCGGGTGCTGAAGCCCCTGCCCTCGGAGGCGCTTACCCTGGAGGGCGGAGAGCGCAGTGATCTGGTCTCGGGCCTTACGCAAGCGAACCTTGCCCGGTTGCAGGCAGAGAGCTTCCCCTTGGCCTACGAGTTCTTTGGCCAACTGACCGATGCCCAGATTGCCACCTTTGAGAAGAGAAACGAGGTGCGCATTCGTTATCGCGCGCTGACCGCCCACCAGCGCGCCGCTCTGGAGAAGTGGATGGACAAGATCAGGGAGATCTTCGGAGAGGAAGCTGACTTCAAGGTGATCCTCTACAAGACGGGAGTCAGGGAGGACTTCTCTGACCTCGACGTAGGCTTCGCCTCCAAGGGGCACACGGTGGGGCTGTACTTTTGGCCCAACCGGCCGGAGAACCCGAAAATGGCGATCAGCAATGATTTCGCACAGTATTGAGGCGAGCAGATGAAGACTACTATCCGCAACTCGCTCTCCTTTGCCCGGCTGACGTTGGCGCGCCGTCGGGTGCGCTCGTTGTTGGCCTGGGGCGTTGGAGATAGCCAGTCGAGGGAAAAAGAGACGAAAGCCGTGCGCAAGAGTTTGTTTTCAGTATTGGTTCCGGTTTGCCTGGTGCTCTTCCTTGCCTCCGGCTGCGGCCGCAGAGCCGCTCAAACAGCCTCTGGCAGCCCTGACGGGCAGGCGGCCGGTGCGCCCCTTGCCGAGTGGGCGCCCAAGAACCCATCGCCGGAGTTCCTGCGCGCGGCCAGGGTGCTGAAGCCGATGGCCGAGCAACCCGGAGATGCGGATGAGGGAGACCTGGCGAGGAAGTCATTCGGCGCGCTCTACAAACGCACACTGGTTCCCGCATGGGAGTTCTTCGGGACGCTGAGCGATGAGCAGATCGAGCGCTTCCTGGCAACCCAAGACCTCCAGCTTCAAGTGAAAGACCTCAGCGAGAAGCAACGAGCCGCGCTCTATCGCTACTTCGATGTCTGGCGGGAGCAAATGAAGGGCCTGGCGGAGAGGCCGGAGGAATGGGGCCAAGACTGGCTGGTTGATCTCTACAAATTTGGCGCCAACGAGGACCTTTCGAACGTGCAGATCGAGTTCCTGGTGCGTGGCGGCCACAGAGTGGCCATGATCCTGCGTGTCCGCCAGCCGGACGGCAGTCTCGGTCCTCCTTGCCCGGCCGGGATTGGCGATATTTGATCTTACAGAGATGACACGAACTATGAGAAAGCAGATCGTCTGGTTGTCAGCGCTGGTGGTGATGGCTGCGTTCGGCTGCGGCCGCCGCGCCGCGGAGAAGCCGTCGAGCGCCTCTCCCCGGCAAACAGCCGCTGTACCCCTGCCCAAGTGGGCGCCGAAGAATCCGTCGCCGGAGTTCCTGCGCGCGGCCGGGGTGCTGAAGCCCATGCCCCCGGAGCTGCTGCAAGAGATGCTGCAGAGGGCGGGACATCCCGATGTTGTCATGCAGATCGTGGTGATGTTCTGGCCCGCCGCCTGGGAGTTCTTTGGCACCCTGAGCGACGAGCAGGTCGAGCGTTTCCGCACAACCGGGCGCATTGACCTCCTGATGGGTGATCTCACGAAAGAACAGCGCCGGGCCCTGGATCGGTTCATCGCATCCTATGACAAGGCGCGAGAAGGCGACACGCTCGTCAACTTTTTCAAACGTGGCGCGAATAAGGACCTTTCTAATGTCCTTGTTGGCTTTCAACGCGAGGAGCATATTGTCGCTCTCCGATTCCTCATCCGAAACCTCAGGACTGGCGAAGACTCGCAGATAGACTTTGTGCCCTTTGCAGTCATCTGAAAGAGGAGCGAGATGAGAAGATCGCACATGATGAGATTTGCCGTATCCATCGCTTTGGGCTTGGGCGCGATTTTCCTGCTCGGCTGCGGCCAGCGCGCCACCAAAGAGCCCCCTGCCGCGAGGCCCGCAGCGAAGACCTCAGCGCCCCTCCCCGACTGGGCTCCAAAGAACCCATCGCCGGAGTTCCTGCGCGCGGCGCGGGTGCTGAAGCCGATACCGGAGGATCTCCTGCGTCAGGCGGGGAACGAGGCCGGTCCGGCATGGGCGGTGATGCTGCCGCTGGTCCACACACGGTGGACTTGCGGCTGGGAGTTTTTCGGGTCGCTGAGCGACACGCAGGTGCAGCAGTTCCTCAAGGCGAAGGAAGTGCGAATACGGGTGAAATTACTCACGCCCGAACAGAAGCAACTGATGGAGCGCTACTTCGAGGCGAGCCGCCGAGAGAGTCAGCACGAACCGAACGGGGGTGACGGCATCCTGATCGGAATGTACAAGCAAGGCGCGGCCGAAGATCTAAGCAATGTGGCCGTTGGTTTCATTTTCCATAGCGAGTACCACTCAGTCAACATCAGGTGGTGGACAACAAGGGCCAATGGGCAGATTGAGGTCATCGAGAATACGATTGGTATGCGATAGAGCGTGAGATAATGTCATGAGCGACACCCTCGCTTCAGCCTGGCAATCCATCACCCGCCACCGACTGCGCTCTCTGCTGGCAATCGCAGGGGTGGCGGTGGGCGTCTGCGCGCTGACCTCCATCATGTCGGTGGAGAAATCGTGGCGGCAGGCGGTCACGGACTTCTTCGCCCCCATGGACCTGGAGACGGTAAGGGTGGCGATCCCCGCCGGAGGGAATTGGCGGGAGGTAGGCTACGCGGAGCCTGCCGTGGAGAAGGACGATCTACAGGCGATCCTCGCCCAGTGCTCGGCGGCGCAGTCGGCCACTCTCGTCTCCTGGACGACACTAAGGGCCGAGACCGATGACGGCTCGGCGCTGGAATTGGCGATTCGCGCGGTGGACGCGGACTTCACCAAGACGCTGCCGGATCAGGTAAGGGAGGGCCGGCTGTTTACGGCGGAGGAGGCGGCCCGCCAGGCCCCGGTCTGTTTGCTCTCCTTCGAGGCGCGAGTGTGGCTCTTCGGCGATCAGCCGGTCATCGGCCGCTATGTGCGGCTGGAAGGCCCTCGCTTCCAGGTGGTGGGCGTGATCGCCGGCAACCGCCATGCCGGGATCGGCACGCGAGCGGTGTACGTTCCCTCTTCGTGGTCGCGCGCCTTGTTGAAGTCGCGCTATGGGATGGAGCCAGCGAGCGAGATCTTCGCTCACACAAAGGAGCCGCAAGCCGCCAGCGCGCAGATCGAGAAGCTGATGCGGCAGCGGGTGGGGGGGGAGGCCTCCCGGCCGTTCACACATTCCCTCTGGCAGGTGCGCCAGGCGGCGATGAACTCGCGCACCCGGGCCACGCTCTACAGCGGCCTGGCCGGGTTGTGCGCCCTGCTGGCGGCGGGCATCGGCATCGCCGCGCTGCTCTTCGTCTCCGTGGCGGAGCGCTCTCGCGAGATCGGCGTTCATCGCGCCCTGGGCGCGACCCGATACCATATCTACGGCGAGTATTTGCTGGCCTCGCTGATGCTGTCTGCCGGCGGTGCGGTGCTCGGCGCCCTGGCCGGCATCCCGGCGGCAGCGATGGGAGCGTTCACCACCCGCTGGCAGCCGGTGCTTGATCCGCTCGCGGGCGAGATGCTGATGGAGGGGGCGAAGGAGTTTCCCAAACTCTCCGAGGCGGCGCTCTCGGTCTCCTGGGAGGCGGTCGCCATCGCCATCGTGCTGGCCCTCTTCACCGGCGCCATCGCGGCCTTCGCCCCGGCCTCGGAGGCGGCCGCGGTCGAGCCGGCCCTGGCCATCTCGCAGCGCGCCGGCACCCGCACCGGGCTGCGCAAGTTCCTCACCTGCCTCCAGGTAGGCTTCGGCGTGCTCGTGCTGGTCGTGCTCACCTCCTACTTCTCCGTGCTGGAGAGCCAGGAGAAGGCCGAGGCGCGCAACTTGCTGGGACAGGACCGCCTCTCCGCCATCTGCGACCCGATTGCGGCAATGCGGAAGCCGGTGGACCGAAACTACCTGGAGGCGTCCAGGGACGCCATGGCGACGGTGGTGGCTTCGCCCGCCAATCTCGCGGCCCTCCGCAGGCACACGCCGCTCTTGACTGCAGTGACACCATCAGTGCCCCTTCGTTTCGCGGTGGGATATGGGGGAAGGACGGCGGACGATATGCGAGTGATCTTCACCGCCGCCGAAGCCTTCGAATACAAGCCCGAACTCTCGGGTGAGACTCTGCATCGCGCTGTGGCCGCCTTTCGGGCAGGCGAGGCCGCGGCTGTCATCAACCCGGACACAAAGGAGCGGCTCTTCGGCAAGAGCGATCCCGTGGGCAAGCAGATCTCCATCGCGGGCAAGCCGTTCACCGTGATCGCGGTTCGCCCCAACCCGCCGGGCATGTCCGGGTCAGGCGAGGTGCTGGTGCCTATCGTTTTCTACCAGCAGCTGAAGTCCCGCGCTCGGCCTGGGACCGGGGTGGAATTCATGATGGAAGCCCGCCTGGACGCGCGCCCGATAGATGACCGCCGATATGCGGAGGCGATGGCCCAACTGCGGGACGCGCTTCTTCCGCTCCTTCCAGTCGAATACCGGAAGGCGATCAAGATGAGTGAGCAGATTCCCGAGACCACCAAGCAGTTCATCTTCCAAAACAAGGCAGTGGCGGTTCGAGGTGCCGTTGGCGCGCTCGCCGTTCTCCTCGTCGCGCTTATCGGCCTCGCCAACATGCTCCTTGTCTCTGTACACGAAGAAGTGCGTGAGATCGGCGTGCGCCGCGCACTAGGGGCGCAGCGGTCGGACGTCGGTCTGCACTTCCTGTCCGAGGGGGTGCTGCTAAGCGCGACGGGAGGATTCGGAGGACTGCTGGCGGGAGCGTTGGTCTGCTGGGCCACGCGCACCTGGGCCGGCCTACCGCTCTCGATTTCCCTTTTCTGGGCCGTCATCGGCGTCGTCGCGACCGTAGTGGCGGGCACCCTCGTTTCCCTCCTCCCAGCGACGGTGGCCGCCCAGATTCAGCCGGTGGAGGCGCTGCGGTATGAATAGGGGTTTCATCCGCAGATTACGCAGATGAGGAGGAATAGGTGAGATCCGCATGGCGCATAATCGGAATCATCGGCGCTGTCTGTTGGGCAGGAGCTCGCCTCCTGCCCAGAGCGATGGAGGGGGAGGGGGCAGGACGCGAAGGTCCTGCCCTACGGGCTGACGCAACGTCTGCGGAAACGTCGGTCCCCCTCCCCGATTGGGCGCCCAAGAACCCCTCGCCGGAGTTTCTGCGGGCGGCGAAGGTGTTGAAGCCGTTGCCGCAGGAGAGGGAGGCCCGCCTGGCGAGCCGCCACCCGGAGGTCGCGGCTCATATGATCCA
>Ga0299915_10002390_pt1 | contig 13747 bp, 10 predicted proteins | sample RVTome_13_FD_200263 | JGI IMG/M metagenome (GOLD analysis project Ga0299915, IMG submission 200263) | Soil microbial communities from uranium-contaminated site in the Upper Colorado River Basin, Wyoming, United States - RVT92D227 (version 2) ...
CCACTATTAAAATTCCATGGGTCCAGGGTCTTGCAGTTACCGGCAATTATGCCTATGATATGTACTTCCAGGTAAGAAAGTATTTTGTTAAACCCGTTACGTTATACTTTATGGATAAGGCCGGATATTTAGCTGCTGGTAATACAGGTAAAGAAGACGGATCAGCTTTCCTAACGGGGATTCCCAGGGGAACCATAGCCGAACCAAGACTGACAGACTATTATCGTGATGCCAAGACAATTACCAACAGCCTGAAATTAAGTTATGACAGATCGTTTGGGGTTCATACTGTGAGTGCTTTTGCTGCTGTTGAGAGTATGGATTATTCATACAAGGGAATTGATGCATACCGCAGGTATTTCATCTCCGACCAGCTGCCATATCTGGCTGCAGGAGGTACAGATGAAATGAGTAATGCATCCAATATCAGCATAGATGCCAGGCTCAACTATTTCGGAAGAGTTACTTATAACTATTCTGAAAAATACCTGTTTGAATTCACGTTACGGCATGACGGTTCACTAAGGTTCTCGGAAGATTCCGGACGCTGGGGCACATTCCCGAGTGTGCTTCTGGGCTGGAGAACATCAAGCGAAGATTTCTGGAAGAACAATGTAAGTTTTATGAACTATTTGAAGCTTAAGGCTTCGTGGGGACAGATGGGTAATGATGCAGTAAATGCATTTCAATACCTTACTTTGTACGGATTCAATACAGGTATGGTTACCGGCTCATCCAAAGGTTACTCTGCAAGTCTCCTGCAGGCGGGTCAGCCTAATCCCAATATTACCTGGGAAGTGGCAAACATATTTAATGTCGGCTTTGAATCACAATGGATTGAAGGCAAAATCAGATGGGATGTTGATGCCTTTTACCAGAGACGCACAAACATACTTTGGAAAAGAGATGCTTCAGTTCCGGATTTTACAGGGATTGTCCTTCCTGACGAAAACTTCGGCATTGTTGACAGTAAAGGATTTGAAACAGTACTTGGATATACCGGTCAGTCAGGAAATTTTGGCTACTCTGTGACCGGTAACTTTGCATTTGCACGTAACAAAATCATCGAATATGATGAACCGGCCAGAACAGTGGACTGGCAGGTAAGGACAGGTCATCCGGTTGGTGCAGTTCTTCAGTATAATTTTATCGGGGTATTTGACGATGCAACTGAGTACAATAATACCCCTGCGAAAATAACCGATATCTATAATGGTGGTGCCGGAGGTATCATTATCGAGGACTACAACAATGATGACAAAATAACTTCCGATGACCAGGTACTTTATGATTTTACCACCAATCCTGAGATAACATATGGCGTGACAATCGGTTTAAGCTGGAAGAAATTTTCTCTCAGCACCTTATTCCAGGGTGTGGGAAATACCTGGTACAGGGCCGATTTCCCGATAATGGGCACCTGGGGTAATTACTGGCAGTACTATGCTGATGGCAGATGGACCCCTGAAAATACAACCGCGGATAAGCCCAGAGCTTTTGAAAGAGTCGAAGATTTCTGGAGAGGAGAAAGCTACACAACAGACTTCGATTATTATAACCACGCTTTCTGCCGGTGGAAAAACCTGGAGATCTCATATGATTTACCTCAAAGTATTATACAGAAAATCAAACTGAAGAATCTGAGGGTATATTTATCAGGACAGAATTTAGCATTGCTTTATAATGCCTTTGCCTACAAGCACGATCCGGAAGTTTCCAATGTGACCAGCTATCCGCTACATAAGATTTATGCCGTAGGTGCAAGAGTTGCCTTCTGATCTTAACTGTTAAAATCAAATGTTATGAAAAAACTTACGAATATATTTCTGTCATTGATACTGGTGCTTTTACTCCCTGCATGTGAATCGGAGCTTCTGGATAAAACACCTTTGGATTCATATTCCGATGCAACTGTATGGTCCGATCCTGCTCTTGCAAGCGCTTATCTGAGTTACTGCTATCACTACCTTAACTATGGCTTTAGGGCAGTAATGCTGGGTTCTGTTTGTGATGAAATGCCTGTCGGCAGGGGAAGCAGTAATCAACCTTATAATGCAGGCACTATTTCTCCTGATAATCTGGGCGGTGCACAAGGCAACCCGTTCTTTACTCATTTGTCCTGGTCCTCAGGTAACTGGCAAAATGTCCAGAGGATCAATTTATTCCTTGATAACATTGATTTGATAAAAGATAAATACCCGGCTTCTGAACAGGCATCTGTAAAAGCCAAAACTGATGTACTGAAAGGTGAAGCACTTTTCCTCAGGGCATTTGTAAATCATAATTTTTGCCGTCTTTACGGAGGGGTACCACTTATGAGTACTGCAAACAAACTGGGAGATGATTTCGGAACCATAACCAGATCGACGTTCGCTGAAACTGTCAATTTTATAGTGAAAGATTGTGACGATGCTGCAGCCTTACTCCCGTTAAAGGAGGAACAGGTACTGGGAAGGGCTACCAAAGAAGCCGCATTGGCTCTTAAATCAAGGATCCTGTTATTTGCTGCCAGCGACCTTACGGCTGACGGAACTGCCGCAAGTGAACTGACAGGTTATAAGGACGGAACGAACAGGACCACTCTCTGGACCAATGCAAAGAATGCAGCTAAGGCTGTTATGGATCTGAATACAGCTAAATTAGCCGATTTCGGAGCGCCTGACCAGGCTGCCGTGGCCAAGAATTATTTTGAATTTTTTAAAGCTTACACGCTGGCAAATGATGAGGTAATCTGGGGTAGAATGTTTACCCTAAGCCTGGGACAAACCCACAGGATAAACCAGACAAACGGTCCCAACGGAATCAATAACTTTGGAAGAAATGGTCCTTTGCAACAGATGGTTGATGAATACGAAATGAGTGACGGGTCAAAATTCTCTGATCACTTTGAAATAGATGCCAATAAGCTTTACAAGAACATTTCCACAACGTTCGGACACGAAAGTCCATACTATGACCGTGAACCCAGATTTTATGCCAGCATCCTGTATGACAGCGCTGTATGGGAACCGCGTCCTGCAAACCTTGCAGCACAGGATCCTCTCGGAATTTACGAAAGAAGGACTCACCGTACAATGAAATCCGACGGGACTTATACAGATCAGTTTGGCCTCGATACCCGTAAAGGCCCCTTATCGCCGGGTAACGGTTGTTATGGCGGATATCTTACAAAGAAATTCATGGACAATACGAGCAACGGAGATGTCCAGAATAACCAGAATATCTGGATATACATGCGCTATGCAGAAGTGGTGCTTAATTATGCTGAAGCATGCCTGGAGCTGGGAGAAACCGGAGAAGCTACTGCCGGATTTTACAGGCGATATCGAACTGGCTTTACGTCACGAAAGAAAGGTAGAGCTGTATGGCGAGGAAAGCAGGTGGTATGATATAAGACGATGGAAGATACTGATTGATGTAATGACACCTCAGCTGGGCGGAATTGATATCCTTGAAGTTAAAAATACGGATGGTACCATTGTAACTACCTGGAAATGGATTAAGGCACATGCTGACAATACCCCCAGCGAAAAATTGTACTGGATACCTATTGGAACAACTGAGATGAAGAAAGCGCCCCAACTGGAACAAAATCCGGGTTATTAGTTCAGGTTAGATTATTTATAATATACTGCCCGCTTACCTGGGCAGTATATTATATTAATCTCAACAGTTTGAAGCTTCAATTTTAATATTTGTTTATGAAACCCGCATGATTGATTCCAATCAGAAACGAGTGTGAAAATAATTTACTCTCAATCATGTCTGGTTCCCTGCCCGACGGGTCAGGCGGGCATACGACCTTTAAAAATAAATTATATTAGGATGAAAACAATTTATATTGCAGGTTTGGTATTTTTTGTTGAGATCAGTTGCATCAGTTCTTTTTCGAAAGGTAAAGTCGAGTTTAAAAATGATGAGAAGGGCAAGAAAGTGGAGGTTCTCATTGACGGCAAGTTTTTTACTTCTTACATATATCCTGATGATATGGAGAAGCAGGCACTCTATCCAATTGTAAGTACCTCCGGGAAAATCATTACCCGTGGATATCCTTTGAACCCCAGGCCTTTTGAACGTACCGATCATCCCCATCATGTGGGTTTATGGTTTAACCATGGAGCTGTAAACGGGCTGGATTTCTGGAACAATTCCTATGCCATCAAACCAGAAGATAAACCGAACTACGGCTCTATTAAATTTAAAAAAATTGTTTCGGAGAATACTGCAAAAGGGGAACTGGTTACCAGCTCTGATTGGGTTAATAATAACAACGAAGTTCTCATGAATGAAGAATCATCGTTCATCTTTTCAGAAGATGATAATATTCGTACAATCGAAAGAACTACCAAACTTACAGCATTACAGGATGTTACATTCAATGAAAGCAAGGAAGGGATGCTTGGTCTACGGCTGGATAGAACATTTGAAGAACCTTCTCGAAGACCCGAAAGGTTTTTGGATTCGAGTGGGAATGTAACTGATGTACCTGTGTTGAATAACGAAGGGGTAAATGGTGTCTACAGAAATGCTGAAGGGGTAGACAGTGCTGCCGTGTGGGGAAAAAGGAGTCCCTGGGTAGCTCTTCGGGCCGTAAAGGAAGGTGAGGTGATCACGATTGTTATAATGGATTATCCTGGTAATGTTAATTACCCTGCCTGGTCGCATGCTCGTGGGTATGGCCTGTTTGCAACCAATAACATGGGCGGCCGCCAATTTGATCAAAATGCAGATAATGTGAAATTGGAACTTAAACCTGGAGAAAGTATTGTTTTTAAGTATAAAGTTGTGATTGGAGGTGACCTCACAGATGCTCAAATAGGTGAATTAGCCAAAAATTTCAAATAATGAGTGTTTGGAGTTTACCTTGTCTATTCCGATTTAGTTGGATGAGATGTTGAGGATATTTAAAAGGCGAATTAATTGCATGTAAGGGAATAAATTAGTATTATAAAAAATAAATACTTGTACTAATCTAAAATATTTAAATTTATGGAAAAGAGCGAAAATAATTCAAGAAGGTCTTTTATAAAGACCGTAGCTACTGGGGCAGCTCTTGCATCTTTGACTCCTGCTGTACTCAAGAGCGAAATGGTAATGCCAGAAGTTATTCCCCAAACCTCAAAAGGAGCGAACGACCGTATCCGTGTAGCTGTCTTAGGTGTAAATGGCCGTGGGAAATCACATATCGAGGAAATTATGGGTCTTTCTGAAAAGGCAAATGTGGAAGTTGCTGTTCTGTGCGAACCCGATATGGATATACTTCAGACCCGGGCCGGTGAATTTGAGAAAAAATATGGCAAAAAGGTTTTGATTGAACAGGATTTCAGGAAAACTTTAGAGGATAAAACAATTGATACGATAACGGTGGCGACACCCAACCACTGGCATGCCCTGGCAACAATCTGGGCCTGCCAGGCCGGAAAAGATGTATATGTCGAAAAACCGGCAACACACAACATCTATGAAGGCAAAAAGATGATTGAGGCAGCCTATAAATACAATCGGATCGTTCAGCACGGTGTACAGTTACGCAGCTCGGTAACTATCAGGGAAGCAGTGCAGCATATGAGAGACGGACTAATTGGCCGTGTATACATGTCACGAGGATTGGTTTTTCGTTCGCGCCCGGATATAGGAGATAAAGGTATTTCACAAATACCTCCCGGGTTGAATTACGATTTGTGGTGCGGCCCGGCTCCGATGCGCCCGTTTACAAGAAACCTGGTTCACTACAACTGGCATTGGCATTGGAATTATGGTAATGGCGATGTTGGCAATCAGGGAATTCATGAAACAGACCTTTGTATGTGGGGATTGGACGTAAATAGTCTTCCGGAACGCATTACTTCGATGGGCGGAAAATTTCTCTGGAATGACTGCAAAGAAGTTCCGGAAATTCAGACTTCAATTTACCATTATCCTAAGGAGAATAAAATAATTCAGTTTGAAGTACGTAACTGGTATACCAATAACGAAGATGGCGCCGGAGTTGGTAATATTTTCTATGGAGATAAAGGTTATCTCGTTGTGAATGGATACGGTACATATGAAACATTTCTGGGCCCAAAACGCGAAAAAGGACCAGCCAGATCGGAAAAAGGGGAATTAACACTTCATTTCCAGAACTGGTTTGATGCCATTCGGGCACGCGATATGAGCATTCAGAACGGACCTGTCCAAACAGGACATCTGGCTTCATCTCTGGCTCACCTTGGAAATATTTCCTACAGGCTGGGACGTCAGCTTGAATTTGACCCGGTGGCAGAACGGTTTACAGGCGAAAATGAAAGTGAAGCAAACAGCATGCTTGGTCGTGATTACCGGGCACCATATTTATTACCGGAGACTGTTTAGATAATGGTTAAATGTTTAGCATCAGTAAAATGGTAACTCAAAAAAATATGTTACACGAAGAGATTCATACTGGATTCCGGTATTCGATAGCCAGCATTATGACTACGCAGGCTTAACGTGAAGTCAAGGAGCTTTAGTTAATTTCTATTCCTCTTCTTCCTCTTCTGTATATGCCTTGATCACAGCCTCCTGAACATCACCGGGAACCTGGGTATATTCGGAAAACTTCATTGTATACATTGCCCTGCCGCCTGTGATGGAACTGAGCGCAGTGGAATACTTATTCATTTCAGCAAGTGGTACTCTTGCCTTGATTACCTCAAAACGTTTTTCGCTTGCCATCCCCAGAACCATTCCGCGGCGGCCCTGCAGGTCGCTTATTACGTCGCCCATCCGATCGGAAGGTACCATTATTTCCACCTCATAGATCGGTTCAAGGATTTTTGGCCCTGCATTTTTAAACGCATTACTGAATGCGTTGCGTCCGGCAAGCCTGAATGAGATCTCGTTTGAATCAACCGGGTGCATCTTGCCATCGTAAACATAAACCCTGATATCACGGGCATAGGATCCGGTAAGCGGACCTACTTCCATCTTTTCCATGATGCCTTTGAGAATTGCAGGCATGAACCTGGCATCAATCGATCCTCCGACAATGCTGTTGACATAAACAAGCTTCCCTCCCCAGTCAAGGTCAATTTCATCTTTGCCCCTTATCGAAAGTTTGACCTCCTTCCCTCCGAATTTCATCATTGTTTGTTCCTGTGATCCTTCAGTATACGGCTCGATAATCAGGTGAACTTCGCCAAACTGACCTGCACCCCCCGATTGTTTCTTATGGCGATAGTCAGCCTGGGCTGATTTTGTTATCGTCTCGCGGTATGGGATCTTGGGCGGATTGAAATTTGTAGGTATTTTATAAATATTATCAAGGTGCCATTTCATTATGTTAAGGTGATATTCACCCTGTCCATGGACTATAATCTGCTTAAGCTCTTTTGAGTACTCAATGATGATTGTGGGATCCTCGAGGTGCATCTTGTTGAGTGCTTCTCCAAGCTTTTCGTCGTCGCTTTCACTCTGAGCCTTGATAGCAGTGCGGTATTTGGGTTCAGGGAATTTTACTCCTTCATATCTCCAGTCATTGCCGGCCACGTTCAGTGTATGATCAGTTTTGGTGTTTTTAAGCTTTACAAAGGCACCGATATCGCCGGCATGTAATTCGGGCACACGGGTTCTGTTCTTGCCTGCACATACATACAGCTGTGATAATCTTTCTTTTATGCCATTGTTGCTGTTAACCACATCGAGGTTTTCGGTTATTTTACCCGAGTATACCCTGAAATAGTTTATTTCGCCGATATGTTCTTCGATTGAGGATTTAAATACATATACTGAAGAGGGTCCTGCAGGATCGGGTTTTACTTCTGCCCCCTTGCTGTTTACAGGAACAGGCATATCGGTAATAGATGGTGCTTCGCTGGCAATAAACTCAAGAAGGTGATCCACTCCGATATTTTGTTTGGATGAAATACAGAAAACCGGGAACATACCTCTTGAAATTATCCCTTTCGCAATGCCTTTCCTGATTTCCTCCTCTGTAAGTGTATCATTCGAGAAGAAAAGCTCCATAAGCGATTCATCGCTTTCAGCCGCTTTTTCAACAAGGGCATTGTGCAATTCTTCAGCTCTTTCTTTCTGATCGGAAGGGATATCGAGTACTTTGGCAGTTCCGCCATCCTTTGGATACTGGAACATCTTCATTTTAAGAACATCGATTACTGCATTGAATCCAACACCTTCATTTACTGGATATTGAACCAGGATGATATTACTGCCAAGCCTGTCTCTCATCATCTCTATTGACTTCTCGAAGTTTGTTTTTTCGTGATCCAGACCATTAATAGCCAGAATAAGAGGCTTATGGACCTTTTCCGCGTGCCGGAAATGTATTTCAGTTCCGACTTCAACACCGTTCTGGACATTGATAGTCATTACTGCACAGTCGCTGGCATACAGGGATGAGATCACACCTCCGCTGAAATCATCAAGACCCGGAGTATCGATTATATTGATTTTTTTATTCTGGCATTCAGTATAAAGCACAGTTGAAAAGATTGAATTACCGTTTTCATGTTCAATAGGACGGTAATCTGAAACTGTATTTTTCCCATCTATTGTGCCTCTTCGTTCGATAACTCCGCCATTGAAGAGCATTGCTTCGGCAAGGGTTGTCTTCCCTGATCCGGAATTCCCAAGCAGGGCAATGTTCTTTATCTGGTCAGTCTGGTATGTTTTCATAATAGTCAGATATAATATGTTATACTTATTTTTATTGAAACGTAAAAAATATCTTCAATATAATATAATTATTTACCCCCATCCCGACCTTCCCCCAGGGGGGAAGGAGGTTTTGGAAGCTTTTCCCCCCTGGGGGAAACGGGAAAGGGGGTTTATTACTCAATTGATTCTTTAATATACCTTTATTTGGAGGGGACAAAAATAACAATTTTTTAAAAACTGTTTAAGAAAGATACCGTAATTACAAAATTTTTATTTCCTTTGCACCAGTTTTTTGAAATGCAGGAGTACCGGTTTTTCTTTCTCCGTAAGTTTACAAAATGATTTTTCGCCGGGAAAGATCGGGAAGTAACCTGTTAATAACTTACATTTCTGCGTAAGATATTTTAATTTTAAAGACGTTTTTCTGACTGTTTATGCTTGATAATCAGTATAGTTAAACATCTACGTCAGGTCAGGTTAAAAAAACGGCGAACTTGTTTGTTAATTAGGAAATAAAAATGATATCTTTGCGAACCGATTTTTTAAGCAAAATTTAATATAAAATCATATTATTTATGCCGACAATTCAGCAGTTAGTAAGAAAAGGCAGGAAAAAACTGATAGATAAGAGTAAAGCTCCTGCTTTGGATTCATGTCCTCAGAGAAGGGGTGTTTGTGTAAGGGTTTACACAACAACACCAAAGAAGCCCAATTCAGCAATGAGGAAAGTAGCCAGGGTGAAGCTTACAAATCAGAAAGAAGTTAACGCATACATTCCCGGTGAGGGCCACAACCTGCAGGAACACTCGATAGTTCTGATCAGAGGAGGCAGGGTAAAGGATCTTCCGGGTGTCCGTTATCACCTTGTGCGTGGTGCCCTTGACACATCCGGAGTAGATGGCCGTACCCAGAGAAGATCAAAATATGGTGCAAAACGACCAAAGAAATAACACTTAAATAAGTAAGATAATGAGAAAAGCAAAACCAAAGAAGAAGATCATGTTACCGGATCCCAAATACCACGATCCGTATGTAACCAGGTTTGTGAACAATCTTATGTTTAGTGGTAAAAAGAATCTTGCTTTTAAAATTTTCTATGATTCTCTCGACATAATTGGCGATAAATTTAAGAGCGAAGGGAAAACCCCTCTTGAGATTTTCAAGCAGGCTCTCGATAATGTTACTCCTCAGGTTGAAGTCAAGGCACGCAGGGTTGGGGGAGCTACTTTTCAGGTACCGATGGAGATCCGGTCCGACAGGAAAGTAAGTATCAGTATGAAGAACATGATATCATTTGCAAGAAAAAGAACCGGTCATTCAATGGCTGAAAGGCTTGCAGCGGAACTCATGGCTGCCTACAAGCTTGAAGGAGGCGCTTACAAGAAAAAAGAAGATACACACAGGATGGCAGAGGCTAACAAGGCTTTTGCCCATTTCCGGTTTTAACTGATAATCTGACGCAGGAATCATAAAGTATTGATGGATAATAACCTGAAATATACCAGAAACATCGGAATCATGGCCCACATCGATGCCGGTAAGACCACAACAACAGAACGTATTCTGTTTTATACAGGTCGTACTCATCGAATGGGTGAGGTGCATGATGGAAATGCACAGATGGACTGGATGATTCAGGAGCAGGAGAGGGGGATTACAATTACCTCGGCTGCAACCACCACTTTCTGGAAATACAGGGACGAGGATTATAAAATAAATATTATTGATACCCCCGGCCATGTTGATTTCACCGTTGAGGTAGAACGGTCTCTAAGGGTCCTTGATGGCGCTGTTGCAGTTTTTTGTGCTGTAGGCGGGGTGGAACCACAATCTGAGACCGTCTGGAGACAGGCAGATAAGTATAATGTTCCCAGGTTAGCTTTCGTAAATAAGATGGACAGGGCAGGCGCTGATTTCTTCGGCGTCGTCCATCAGATTAAAGAAAAACTGGGAGCTAATCCCGTACCTGTTCAGCTTCCTATCGGATCAGAAGAAACCTTCAGGGGTGTAATTGACCTGGTCAGGATGAAGGCAATTATCTGGTACGAAAATGATACTGACGGAACTAAGTTCGAAGTCAAAGAGATACCAGGCGAATTTATCGAAGAGGCCAATGAATGGAGAGCAAAACTTATTGAATCAATTGCAAATGTTGATGATACTCTTCTTGGAAGATTTATTGAGGATCATGATTCAATTACTGAAGATGAGATCCTGACTGCGCTAAGAAAATCATCGGTACAGGGACTTGCTGTACCAGTATCCTGCGGGGCGGCTTTTAAAAACAAGGGCATTCAGAGCCTTCTCGATTCTATTGTGGCTTTCCTTCCGTCGCCTGTTGATATCGGCGCAGTTACAGGAATTGATCCGCGTAACGACAGCGAAGTTAAGCGTGAGCCCGATGATAATGAACCCATGTCTGCTCTTGCATTTAAAATTGCTACCGATCCTTTCGTAGGCAGGCTTGTATTTCTTCGTGTCTATTCTGGTGTGCTTCATGCAGGGGATACGGTTCTGAATACCAGAACAGGGAAAAGGGAACGGATCAACCGTCTTTTCCAGATGCATGCAAATAAACAAAATCCGAAGGAGAGTATTTCAGCGGGCGATATTTGTGCCGGGGTCGGATTTAAAGATCTTAAAACCGGAGATACTCTGTGTTCGATCCATAAGCCGATAGTGCTTGAATCGATGGATTTTCCGGAACCGGTTATTGGTATAGCAATTGAACCCAAGACCCAGGCTGATGTCGATAAACTGTCCCTTGCACTCAACAAGCTGGCTGAAGAAGATCCTACATTCCAGGTAAGAATTGATCCTGACAGCGGTCAGACCATTATTAATGGTATGGGCGAATTGCATCTGGAGATACTTATTGACCGGCTGAAAAGAGAATTCAAAATCGAATGCAATCAGGGTGTTCCTCAGGTTGCTTATAAAGAGGCTATAACTACAGGTGCTGAATTCCGGGAGATATTCAGAAAACAGACAGGTGGCAGAGGTAAATTTGCCGATATATACGTTGCGCTGATGCCAGCTGATAATAGTGTCAGGGGACTTGAGTTTGTAAACCAGGTGAAGGGAGGAAATATTCCCAAGGAATTCATACCTGCTGTTGAAAAGGGATTCCGTGAGGCAATGTCGAACGGACCTCTTGCAGGATTCCCCCTCGAAAGCCTGAAAGTAATACTTAAAGACGGTTCGTACCATCCGGTCGATTCCGATGCCCTTTCGTTTGAAATTGCCGCCAAGCAGGCATTCAGAAAATATGCCGGGAAATGTAATCCGGTGATTCTTGAACCTATAATGTCGACAGAGGTGGTAACCCCTGAAGAATATGTCGGTGATGTTATCAGCGATTTCAACAGGAGAAGAGGCAAGGTGGAAGGTATGGAATCGAAAGCAGGTTCACGGGTTGTAAAAGCAAAGGTACCTCTGGCCGAGAAATTCGGTTACGTTACCGTACTGAGAACCCTAACCTCAGGAAGAGCAACTTCTACCATGGAGTTTTCTCATTATGAAGAGGTGCCTGAAGAAATAGCAAACAGAATTGTAGAAATTACCAAAGGAAAAATTCTTTAAAAAAAATGAGTCAGAAAATTCGTATCAAACTGAAGTCTTACGATCATAATCTTGTGGATAAGTCCGCAGAGAAGATTGTAAAAACAGTTAAATCAACTGGTGCAGTTGTAAGTGGTCCCATTCCGCTTCCGACACATAAAAAGATTTATACGGTTCTTCGTTCCCCGTTTGTAAACAAAAAAGCAAGAGAACAGTTTCAGCTCTCATCTTATAAACGGCTGCTTGATATTTACAGCTCAACGCCAAAAACGATTGATGCTTTAATGAAGCTTGAGCTTCCAAGCGGGGTAGAAGTAGAAATAAAAGTGTGAAACCAGTAAAGTAATAAAGAAATGCAGGGATTAATTGGAAAAAAGGTAGGAATGACCTCCGTATTCGCTGAGGACGGAAAGAATATTCCTTGTACTGTACTGCAGGCAGGACCATGTGTTGTTACCCAGATAAAAACCGTTGATAAAGATGGCTACTTCGCAGTCCAGCTTGGGTTCGATGAAAAAAAGGAGAAGCACACAACAAAAGCTGAATCGGGACATTTCAAAAAGGTCAACACGACACCTAAAAGAAAACTCATAGAATTTACAGGATTTGCTGAAGGCCAGGTAAAGGAAGGCGAAGTGCTTACCGCTGAGCTTTTCAGACCTGATAACTGGGTCGATGTAAGAGGCTGGTCCAAAGGTAAAGGTTTTCAGGGTGTGGTAAAACGTCATGGTTTTAGCGGTGTAGGCGGTCAGACCCACGGCCAGCATAACAGGGGAAGGGCACCAGGTTCTCTGGGAGCTTCATCATTCCCGTCAAGGGTGCTGCCCGGCATGAGAATGGCAGGACACATGGGCGTGAAAAAAGTCATGTCAATAAGCATGAGAATAATAAAACTTCTGGCAGAGAGTAATTTAATTATAGTCAAGGGATCAGTTCCCGGTCCTAATGGTGGTTACGTAATAATTACAAAATAATGGAATTAGCAATTCTTAATATTGACGGTAAAGAAACCGGAAGAAAAGTTAATCTTAACGATTCTATTTTCGGAATTAAACCAAATGACCACGCCATTTATCTGGATACAAAGCAATTCCTTGCAAATCAGAGGCAGGGAACACATAAATCCAAACAGCGTGGTGAAGTGGCGGGAAGTACCAGGAAGATAAAGAGGCAGAAAGGAACCGGTACGGCACGTGCCGGAAGCATAAAGAATCCCCTGTTCCGGGGAGGAGGTCGGGTATTTGGTCCGGAACCAAGATTCTACGGCTTCAAGCTTAATAAAAAGCTTAAACAGCTTGCACGAAAATCGGCCCTTTCATACAAGGCATCGGCAAACAATATTATTGTTCTGGAAGACTTCTCATTCGAAGCTCCGAAAACAAAAGAAATGGTGAAAATGGGCAGTAACCTCAATATTGCCAATAAAAAATCATTATTTGTTTTACCGGAACAAAATAAAAACATATATTTGTCATCCCGAAATGTACAAGGGGTTGATGTTGTAACAGCTGGAGAATTAAGCACTTACAAGATAATGAAGGCATCGACT
>Ga0299915_10002391_pt1 | contig 13745 bp, 10 predicted proteins | sample RVTome_13_FD_200263 | JGI IMG/M metagenome (GOLD analysis project Ga0299915, IMG submission 200263) | Soil microbial communities from uranium-contaminated site in the Upper Colorado River Basin, Wyoming, United States - RVT92D227 (version 2) ...
CGCGCGCGCCGGGGTGCAAGAAGGAGATATTCTGGCCGAGATCGACGGCGACTCGTTGGAGAATGGAGCCAGCCTCGAGGAGGTGGGCGCCGCCCTGCGCGGGCCGGCAGGTACGGAGGTCATCCTCACCCTGATTTCGGCTCAAGCCGACACGGCGCAGCGCAGCGTGACGGTTGTGCGGGAGGTCATTCCACTGCCGTCGGTGACCGGCTATCTGCTTCCGGACGACCCGTCCATCGGGGTCATCGCCCTTACTTCCTTCAGCGAGCGGACGCCGAATGAGCTTGAAGCGGCCTACGCCGACCTTGTGGGCCGAGGGGCCGCCAGGTTCATTCTGGATTTGCGCGCCAACAGCGGCGGTCTTCTCGACTCGGGGATCGAAGTCGCGCGCTTCTTCCTTGAAACCGGGATCATCGTGATCGAACGCGGCCGGGCTGGCGCTGACCAGGTCTACCGGGCCAATCGCGCAGGCGAAGCGGCGGGGGTGCCCCTGGCTGTTGTCGTCGACGGTGCGACCGCCAGCGCGGCGGAGATCGTGGCTGCGGCTCTGCAGGCGAACGGGAGAGCGCCGCTCGTCGGCACCCCGACCTTCGGAAAGGGTTCGGTGCAGCTCATCTTCGAGCTCTCGGATGGGTCGAGCCTGCATGTGACATCGGCCCGCTGGCTTACCCCTGTGGAGGCCCAGATCGACGGCACCGGCCTCACGCCCGATGTATGGGTGGATCCGGGAGCGGCCGCACAGGGAACGGATCCCTTCCTCTTGGCTGCGGCGAGCCGGCTGGGTCCGTTGGGGAGCTTGATTCCGTGAGTGAGCCCGCGAACAGGGTGCTGGCCACCAACCGCAAGGCGTCCCACGACTACTTCCTGGAGGATCGCTTTGAAGCGGGCATTGCCTTGCAGGGGACGGAGATCAAGTCGATCCGGGCGGGACAGGTGAGCCTGCGTGAGGCCTATGTCCGCACCGACGGCCGGGAAGTGTGGCTGGTCAATTCCCACATCGCGCCCTACGACCCGGCCAGCAGTATGAACCACGATCCACGGCGTGAGCGGAAGCTGCTTCTGCACCGGAAAGAGATCTCGAGGCTCCATGACCAGGTGCGGCTGAGGGGGTTCACGATCATCCCTACGAAAGTGTATCTCTCACGGGGCAAGGCGAAGGTGGAGATCGCCCTGGCCAGGGGGAAGCGGCAGTACGACAAGCGGCAACAGATCGCCCGACGTGAAGCGGAGCGCGATCTGCACCGAGCGCTGGGCCACAAGGCACGGACGTGAGCCCCCCTTCGATCGCCGCCGTCAACCAGCTGCCTGATGGCGAGAAGCTCGCCATCTACCGGCGGTTCATCCCCCCGCCCTTGCTCGAGCGCTTCCACATCCGCACGGATCTGACCGATGAGGAAGGGCGGGCCCTGGCGACCTTCCGTTGCGCCGCTGGGTCGACTGACGTCGTGGTTGCGCTCCGGCATGAATACGAAGCCCAAGATCCCCTGCTATATGCGCACCTGACCGACACGATCACCGGCCAGGTGCATGTCTTGCTGTATGTGGTGAACGATCCGGAGTCCCCGCGTTTCGACGTTGACAAGATGCCGGATGGGACGCCGACGGAATTCGGCACCTTCCGGCGCAATCTCTCTGCGGAGATCGCGGCACAGGAAGCCGGCCTGGCCCCCGGACAGGTGAGGCGCGGGTTGAGGATGCTGCAGCACTCGATCCGCGCCTTCGAGGAGTTCGTGACCTCGCTGGGCCATGAGGTGTATTTCGTGGAACCCCTCGCCTACCACAACGCGGTGGTCTTCGAGCGCTATGGGTTCGCCTACGTCGAAGGCCGGCGTTTGATGACGAGGATCCAGGGTGGATTTCGCTCTGGCGGGGAGTTGCAGGTGAGGCTGGATGGTTCCACCCCCTTTCGCCGCCCGGGCGCGGAGGATTCTATTCGAGGCCGCAGCTGGGCGGTCCACGACGGGATTCTCGGCGAACCGTTTACCGGGGTGACGATGTACAAACGCGTCGGCGCGCGTGCGGGCATCGATACTTTTCCCGGTGGCGTCTGGTAGCGGATTGCGCATAGCCTGAAGTTGATCACGGAGGGGTGAGTTGGGGGTCGGTGGCGCTTGTTGTGGCTATGCGCATTGCGGCTTACGCTCGGTGGAGCTGTGCTATAATCGGTTCATCGGGGATGACAGGCTTCGACGGAGGAGGCTGGCCCCGAACTGCAAGCCGAGAGGCGCCGACCTCGCGAAATCAGCGCAAACCCAAAGTGCCAATCGCACTGGCTACGCGGCTCTCCCGCTCGCGGCTTAACCCCGCGTAAGGGAAGCCCGCCCTGCTCCACAGGGCGCGTCCACTGGTTCCGCCCCCGGCCGGGGCCAGACCGGGCGACACAAGGACGGGGTGCCGCGCCCTACGCCGCTAACGGCGCGAAAGACGGGCTCTAGGGCCCGAGCGGCTGGCCGAGTGATGACCCCGTCGGTCGGGGCTCACAAGGCGAGACCCTAGTAGGCCGACTACGCTTGTAGACGTTCGGTGGTCGAATCTTTCGGACGCGGGTTCGATTCCCGCCATCTCCACCTCGGCGCCCTCGCGGGCGCCGTCTCTCTTGCTCCCTGGAGAAGGCAAAGGAGCCCGGCTTTGGCCGGGCTCCTGGCGGTGCGGCGCAATCGTCAGCCTCGGGCGCGCAGCGGAGGATTGCTCAACCGAAAGCCGTGCCCTCGCACGGTCACTACGTAGGAGTGGCCCGAGTCCGCCTCCGCCAGGCGATCCCTCACCCTGCGGACCAATGCGTCGATCGCCTGCTCAGAAACCCCTTCCCCCTCCGCACCGGGCCAGACATACATGACGATCTCTTCCCTCGCCACCACCCGATCCTGGTTCCGGTAGAGTAGTTCCAGCAGACGATACTGGGGCGGCGAAAGCGGCGGATCGACCTCAGACCCCAGCACCCAAAGACGATGGGCGTCCGGATCCATCCTCAGCCGGCCGAAGCCTCCTGGGCCGCCCTCACCCAGCGCCAATGGCACCGTCGCCTCCGTTCCTACAAAGGCCAGTTCGAGCGCGAGGGCGATTTGAAGGACATCCCCGTCCTGTAACAAGACCGGCTGCTCCACCACCGCGCCATTGACGTAGGTCCCGTTCCGGCTTCCCAGGTCCTCGACCACGAATCCTTCCCCCGCCCGCCGAATTCGCGCGTGATGCCGGGAGACTTGCCGCTCCGGAACAACCAGGTCGCAATCCGCCCCTCTTCCAATCACAAAGGCCTGCCCACCGAGCGGCCAGCGAGTGCCGCTCATCGACTTGGTCAGGGCGATCAGCACCGGGGTTTCGTCGTGGTTCTGCGCCATGCTCTTCCTGTGCAGCCAGCCCGCAAAGCGGGCCCAGAGTATAATGGGACCTCGTCTCGGGTGCTCTGAGCCTGGAAAAGGGCGGGGCTCACGCCAAGAGCGAACCCGGGCAGCCTCACGCCCTTACAGGTTGGCCGAGAATGCCGATTCCGCTCGCCGCAGGAGCCGTCCTGCGTGACCGCTATGTGGTACGACACATCATCGGCCGGGGCGGCATGGGGTCGATCTACCTCGCAGAAGACAACCGACTCCCCGGGCGCATGTGTGCACTCAAAGAAGTTCACCTCGAACCCGACATCCCCGAAGTCGCCCTCGAGCAGGGCCGGGAGCAATTCTATAGCGAAGCCAAGGTCCTCGCCCGACTCGATCATCCCAATCTACCCAAAGTCTCCGACTACTTCTCCGAGGGCGACCGCGACTACCTCGTGATGGACTTCGTCCCCGGGGAAGACCTCAAGACCATGATGGATCGGGAGCGGCGCGAGGGCCGATTTCTTCATCAGGGCGACGTCTTGCGATGGGCGACACAGCTTGCCAACGCCCTCGAGTACATGCACAATCAGGACCCCCCGGTTATCCATCGCGACATCAAGCCGAGCAACCTCAAAGTCACTCCCACCGGGCTCCTGAAGCTCGTCGATTTCGGCCTCGTCAAACAGATGGCGCCGGGTGAGACGACGGTTACCGTCATTCAGGGCAGAGGCACGGCGCAGTACACGCCTCTCGAGCAGTATGGCGGCGATGCCGGCCACACAGACCCTCGAAGCGACGTCTACGCCTTCGGCGCCACCCTGTACCACATTCTGACCAACACGCCGCCCCCCGAGGCCAAGCTCCGCTTCCTCAACGCCAGCAGCCTGCGCCCGCCGCGTGAGCTCAACCCCGAAATCAGCCCTCACGTCGAACAGGCCATCCTCTGGGCGATCGCCCTCCATCCCGCGGACAGGCCGCGTGACGTTGCGACCTTTCGGACCGCCCTGCAGAGCTCGGACCTCGGGGCTGAGGTCGCCCATCGGATCGCCACGGCCCTCACACCCACCCGAGTCTTCCCTACCCGAACAGAGCGGATCTTGGCATCGCTCGCGACAGGGTTGCTCGTCCTCGCCGTCCTGGCTACTTTGCTCTAGGCTCTCTGAGCCGAGGCCTCCGGCTGAGGTCACTCACGCCCGTTGCTTTGCGGCCAGCGATTCGACAGCCCGATGCCCGCAGCTCCCCCAGCGGCAAATCCAAGGGGGGCGGCAAGCCAACCGAGCGCCCCCAGGAGCGCTCCTGCCCCAGGCAACCCGAGCGCCAGGTAGTTGTATGCCAACAGGCCGCCGATGACGGCCGCGAGTATCCTCCGCCTGCGAAGCGCCTCTGGATCGCCCACCCGCCGCCCCGCGCGATCGCCTGCCGCCGCCACCCCGACGCCCGCGGCCAAACCCAGTACCAGATCCCCCAACCCTAAGTCTCCCCTGGCTGCTTCTTCTTGCGACCCCTCCCCGCCTTCGGGCGTCGGCGTCAAGACCGGAGGAGACGGGCTGATAAGCTCCGGCTCCGTCGGCGCGGGCGTCGGGGCAATCACGGTGACGAACGCCGGGATCCCCTCCTGCACGTTCAGCTGGAGGATCTCGGAAGCCCGCGCAGGATCACTCACCGCGGAGATGGCCAGCAGCCCAAACCGTTCGAGCTCGAACTCAACCACGGCGACCCCATCGATGGCTGTCGCCCGAAGCACCATCGGCGTGAGCCCCTCACCCTCAAACGCCATGCTGAATTCGACCACGGTGCCATCCGGAACCGGATGGCCGTTGTGGTCGACCACGATGCCGGTTTCCAGGTGGACCACGTCGCCCTGCACGTAGCCAGCTTCGGCGGTCTCCGGTGTTCCGAGGTCCATCGCCGGTCGGGCGGAGATGGGGATAACCTGGGTCGGGTCGGGGGCGGTGATCTCAATCAGGTCGTAGCCGGTCCCGGCGATGGTCACCGGGGGCGCCCCGACAGGCGACAGCTCCCGGAACAGCAATCGGGCCGCGGCCTCGACGAACGATGAAGATTTCGAGTAGAGCCCGTAGAAGACGTCGACCTTGCTCAAGTCCGTCGCATCGAGATCATAGGGGACGCCGAAAGCAAAGACCACCAGCCGGCCTCGCTGCGCAATGTCGGGCCGGCGGTCCAGCAGCAATCGCAGGGCATTCGAGCCGAACACCTGCTCGTTGCTCCCCAGGACCGAGAAGATCAACCACGAGGCCGTTGACAGGGCTTCCTCCATGGTCTCCGGAGGCACGAGGCCCAATCCGATCGTCGGGGGCGCCACCTCGCCCAGATAAGTGGCCAGATCCGCCATCGTATACGAGGCCAGATTCCAGCCGCCGACCTCCCCTCCCGGCCCGTAGAGTCGCAGGACCGCGGCCTCCAGTGCGTCGACCGGGAGGGTCTGATACGGCTCACATGTGGTGCATTGTGACGCCAGGCGGACGTCCGTGATGAAGACGATCCTCTCGCCGAGCCTGGGAGGCGCTCCCAGCCGCTCGTCCACCTCCTCCAACGTCGGTGTGATCAGCGTTGCTGCATTTAGAGCCACTTGGTCGACAATGGTTTCGCCCTGACCGATCCGCCCGAGGTCGGCCTCGCTGGGCAAGACCCGGGTGACATCAAACTCGCCACCGTAGAGCCTGAGTTTCAACTCGAGGATCCGCTCGACGGCTGCGTCGACCCGCTCGGCGAAGAGGGTGTCTTCGCGGTACTTCTCTGCGAAGAAGGCGAGGGTGGCTCGGATACTGGTGGCTTCGTCGGCATCCCCGGTCGATTGGAAATTGGAGAGCAGCAGAAGATCGTTCCCCGCCAGGAAAGCGTCCCGGGCCACAAGGTGCCCTCGGAACACTTCCTCCCTCGGATCATAGAAGCGCCGGATCGCCCTCGAGCCCAGGGAGTCGCTGATGGTCACGCCCCCGCTCGCCCTCCAGGTCGCCAGAGGTTCGAGGGCCATGATCGCCTCGAACGCCTGAGGGTCCAGGCTCACGGGGCGAGTGGTGGCGCGGATGTTGTCCTGAAAGCCCTGGTAGCGGATGTGCGCACGGAGCAGCCCATCGGTGATCCCGGGCGCCGAGCCCGGAGCGCCGGCAGTGACCGCGAAGAACGGGGCGAGCTCGATCCGCTGCAGATCCTCCAGCGACTTGCGGACGGTCGCCACTTCTTCTTCGAGAGGCCGGTCGCTCCCGCCGTGCCCGGGGAAGTGCTTGGCGATTACGGCAATGCGCCCATTGGAGCCGTCATGAACACCGGCGATGTAGGCCTCTCCCATCAAACTCACCCAATAGGGATCGCCCCCGAAGGTCCGCACACCGAGGTCGCCGGGCCCCTCAGGACGCGGGTCCTCGATCACATCGAGGGAAGGCCCGAGCAGCATGTTGACCCCCAGGGCCTCCAGCTCTCTCCCCAAGACCTGCCCAACGCCTTCAGCCAGATCCGGATCCCAGGTGGCGCCGATCGCCATCTCGGAGGGGATGTCGGTGAGGCCGGAGAGGATCTCTGAGAACGGGCTTCCGTCGCCTTCCTGGCTGACGGCGATAAACAGGGGGACGTAGGCGGGCGCCTGGGGGGAGCCTCCGCCGGTCTCCGGCGTCGCGGGCTCCAGTGAGGCGCCGTATTCCGCTGACTGCAGCGAAGCGATCAGCGCCCGAGCCGTCTCCAGGGTATCAGGCGAGTCGGCGAAATTGTCGTTGCGGGCGCGGAGCATCACGCCCGAGACGTGGCCCTCGACGATCAGGTCGTAAATCGGATCGTCGGCTCGGGGCGCGGCGCCTCGAAAGGTGAGCAGGAACAACTGGCCCACCCGTTCTTCGGGCGTCATGCGCTCGAGGATTTGCGAAGCGATCTCGGGTTGAGGGGATTGGCCGGCGACGGGGCTCGAGCCAAGGGGCTGCAGCATGAAGGCGAGCATCACCGCGGCCGCGAGCACAGTCCTCATGACCCCGAGTATACCTTTGTGAGCATCGCCTCACAAGACGCTTATGGATCAGGGCAAGAGAACGAGCGCTTCTTTTTCCAGAAGTGAACGGAGGACCTCTCGCCGCTCGGTTCCGCTGAGGAACTCGAGACGCCTGACGCCGAGAGGGTCGATCTTCTCGCGCAGGAGGCGCACCTCTTCATCCGAGGGCGGCTGGGTCTCTTGAAGCCCGGGGGCGACCTGCACAGGGAAGCCCGTCTTGGATCGGAGCTTCTCGAGTGTCACTCCCGGGTGGATGTGGGTCAGCCGCATCTGGCCATCCGCGAAGTCGAACTCCCCCAGGTCCGAAATGAGATAGCGGGCCCCGGCGCCACGCCGGCGAGCCGGATGATGCCCCAGGCCGGAGAGGAAATCCAGTCGAGGAACAAAGGTCACGCGGGAGTGGCGGGGCACGTAGAGGTAGATCTCGTCGGACACCGGTGTGACATCCGGGATGCCGCCCGTTCCCGGCAGCCGGAGCCGAGGGCGGGAGTAATCCCGGCCAAAGGCGATGTTGTTGAAGTTGCCCGCCGCATCCACCTGCGCCGGGCGGAAGAACTCCTTCGGCCGCATTCGAGGCAGGAGGTCGGCCGCCACCTGGATGAACCCGAACGACGCCAGCGCCCTGCCCAGCCACAGGGCTTCCACCCGCGCCAGCCCGAGTGGCGCCCCTTCCCGGCAAATGCTCTGCCCGATGGCTGAGGCGAAATAGATGTGCGGCGCGTGCGTGTGCCAGGCAAGAAGGTAGCCGGCGGCAACGATGGGTGTTGCCAGCCCCTGAACCACAACCTCCCCGTCCCTCACCTGGCGAGAGATGCACACGCACATCAGCTCGTCCATTGTCCACACGTCAGCTCGCTCCATCGCGTGCCTTCGCCAGGACAGCGGGATCGACGTTTCCGCCGCTGATGACGGCCACCCGCCTCTCGCCATCGCTTTCCAGCGCCGCCGCGAGCGCGACGGCAGCCGACGGTTCGATCACTTCTCCCGCCTCCCTCTCGGCCCAGCGGATTGCGTCCCAGATCGCCTCCTCCGAAACAAGGGCAAATGCATCGACGGCGTCCCTCAAGAGCCCGAAGGTGATGGAGCCCGCCTCCACTGCCCCCGAGAGGCCATCGGCGATTGTGGGCGTCTCCACAACCTTCTTGATATCACCGCCATAGAAAAACGTGTGCAGGTAGGGGGCGGCCTTCGGCTGGACCCCGACCACCTTCACACGGGCCCCGGCCGCCTTCAAACCGACGCCGATTCCAGAGACCAACCCACCACCGCTGGCCGGGACAAAGACGTCCCAGGCCTCCCCCCCGCTCCAGAGCCCGAGTTGTTCCACGAGCTCCAGGGCGATCGTCCCCTGCCCGGCGATCACGTCGAGGTCATTGTAGGGCGAGACCCAGGCCGCACCCCGCCGGCGGGCCAGCTCATGGCCCTCAGCCTCCGCCACCGAGTAGTCGCCGAAAGCAAAGACGACCTCCGCGCCGAGAGCGCGGATCCGGTCCACCTTCACCTGGACGGCCGTGCTCGGCACGACGATCGTGGCCCGCGCCCCGCGCATTCTTGCGGCGAGGGCCACCCCCTGGCCGTGGTTCCCGGCGGAGGCCGCCACCACTCCTCGCTCCATCTGCTCCGCCGGCAGGCCAAGCACTTTGTTGAGCGCCCCCCGGATCTTGAACGATCCGGTGCGCTGGCGGTTCTCGCATTTCAGCCAGATCGGCCCTTCTCCGATTCGTCTGGCCGGCGTCACCTCGATGTGCGGGCCGATTCTCTCCCTTGCCTCTCGGATGGAACGGAGATCAAGCATGCCAGACGACGTCCTTTCGGATCTCCAGTGCCCCGTCCGGCGCGTCGGTGATGATCGCATCCACACCGGCTGAGAGGAGCCAGCGAATCCTCTCGGCGTTGTTCACCGTCCAGGGGATGAATTTGCGGCCCGCGCGGCGCAATCGGCGAGGCGTCTCCTCCCGCACCAGGCTGTCGTGCAGATTCAGAGACTCGTGGGGCGCGATAAGCGGGAAGACCAAGCGCATCCACCACGGCTGTCCCGGGCCCAGGAGAAGGCCCAGTGGGAGGTCGGGTGCCAGCCGCTTGGCGGATCGCAACGCGAACGGGTTGAAGGACGAGAGGAGCACTCTATTCTCAACCTGGAAGCGCCGCACCACCGCCACGACGCGATGGGGAAGCATGTCGCGAGGACTCGCGTAATTCGTCATCTCGACGTTGATCACGCAGCGGCCCCCCAGGGCGTCGAACACCTCATCCAGCGTGGGGATGCGCTCCCCGGCGAATTCGGGAGAGAAGCTTGCCCCGGCATCGAGAGCCTTGAGCTCTTGCAGCGTCCGGGCCCCCACCGGCCCCGAGCCGTCCGTTGTGCGGTCGAGAGTCGGGTCGTGAATGATCACGACTTCTCCGTCGGCTGAAAGTTTCGCATCGAGCTCGATCCCGTCGGCTCCCATCTCGATCGCAAGGCGGAACGCGGCCAGCGTGTCTTCGGGCGCGCGCAGGCAGGCCCCTCGGTGCGCAATTACCAGGGGCCGGCTCGCACTCCACCAAAGGGACGAGGGATGCTTCACTGCCGGGGGCTGAGAACGGCCGCCTGCCGGCCTCCCGCAGGGCCGGCTCGCCGCCGCGGCGGGCCCTAGAGCTCTACGAAGTAGGCTTCGGCGGCCCTGTCGATCAGGTCTTTGGTCATCGTGGGTTCGACGCCCATGTAGCGCGAAATGTCCAGGATCTGATCGCAGATATCGCGCGGGTGGGAGGCGCGCAGCTTCCGGTTGCGCTTGATGTACCACTCCTGAAGCAGGTACGCCAGGCCGCGATCCGAGTAGGACACCTTCTTGGCCTCGGCTACGTGCTTGAAGATCTCCCGGTAGTCTTCGTAGGAGGGATCGGCCACCTCGATCTTGTGGCGCAGGCGGCGCAGGAACGCTTCGTCCACAAGGTCCTTGGGCGGCAGGTTGGTGGAGAAGACGACCATGACGTCGAAAGGCACTTCCACCTTGCGCCCCGTGTGCAGGGTGAGGTAGTCGATGCGGTTTTCGAGCGGCACGATCCAGCGGTTCAGCAGGTCCCTTGGGCGCACCTGCTGGCGGCCGAAGTCGTCGATCAGGAACACCCCGCCGTTGGCCTTCACCTGGAAGGGGGCCTCATAAAACTTGTTCACGTCGTCGAAGACCAGGTCGAGACCCGCCATCGTCAGTTCTCCGCCGACGACGATGAACGGTCGGCGGATCTTGACCCAGCGCGGGTCTCGTTTGGCGCCCGTCTTCAGGCCGCCGGTTCCGGCGGCGCTGACGTCATCCTCGGGAGATAGGGTGTGGTTCACCGAGTCGTAGAGCTTCACGACCTGGCCATCGATATCCAGCGCAAAGGGGATGAACATATCCTCCTGGAGGATCATCGCCCCGATGGCCCGGGCGATTGAGGTCTTGCCGTTCCCCGGGGGCCCGTACAGGAAGATCGAGGTGCCCGAGTTGACCGCGGGGCCGATCCGGTCGACCGTCCGCGACGAAAGCGTAAGCTGCGCCAGGGCCTGACCCATCGCGTTGGGGTGGACCATGGGGCGGGCGCGACTCTGGCGGCGGATCGACTCGTTATAGAACGCCAGCGGCACCGGCGCCGGGCCGGCGTATTGGCTCCTCTCCAGCGCCTCACGCGCCCGGGCGATCCCGGCGCCCGTGATCGCGTACTGGTAGGACCCCTCACCAAAGCCCACCTGCGTCTTGACCTCGACAAACTTCTCCCGCTTGAGCGCCTCGAGGATCTGATCGACCATCCCGGCGAAAGGCAGGGCCATCGCCTCGGCCACCTTGAATCCGGTCAGATAGCCTCGGAAGTAGAGGATCTTCAGCGCCAGATCCTGGAGCCAGAGCTGGGAGAGCCCGGTGTCTTCCACCCGGCTGATGGGGGGAGGAAAGAACCGGAGGCTCGAGGTGGAGATGACGTTTTCAGAACCGGTCGCGCTACGGGTATTCACATAGGGCAGGGCCATCGATCTCCTCCAGGCATCCGGTTTCCCCCGCCCTGGTCCCCGCGATGCTCCGGGATGCCGGATGCCAGGGCTGCAACACTTGGATTATATACAGGCCCGCGCAGACAGGCAACTGGCCGCTTGTCCTGCCGTGGAGCCGTGGGTAGAATTGCCGCTATGAGCCTTTCCATCGTCATACCTGTCTACAACGAACGTGCCACGGTCGCCACGATCCTCGAGCGGGTTGAGGCCAGTGGCATGGCCGACGAGATCATCGTCATCGACGACGCCTCCAGCGACGGCACGCGCGAGGTGTTGGCCGAGATTGCCCGCACCCACCCAAAGCTGAAGCTGTTGTTGCACGAATCGAACCGCGGAAAGGGGGCCGCCTTGCGCACGGGCATCCGCGCGGCGACGAGCGAGCTGATCCTGGTCCAGGATGCCGACCTGGAGTACGACCCGCGTGACTACGGGGCCCTTCTCCAACCGATCCAAGATGGTTCTGCCGACGTCGTGTTCGGCTCTCGCTTTCTGGGGGGGCCTCGACGCACAACGATGTTCTGGCATATGGTTGCCAACCAGCTGCTCACCCTGACCACCAACATCCTCTACAACAGCATCCTGACCGACATGGAGACGGGCTACAAGCTCTTCAAGAGGGAAGTGATCCAGGCGATACCCCTGCATTCGAACCGCTTCGACATCGAGCCCGAAATCACCGCCAAGCTCCTCAAACGTAAGGTCCGTATCTTCGAGGTCCCGATAACCTTCAACCCGCGGGAGTATTCCGAGGGCAAGAAGATCCGAATGCGGGATGCTTTCGCCGCAATCTGGGCCCTGCTGCGCTATCGGATCGCCGACTGACGTCCAGCCTCATCCGCCCCGCACCCACTCACCTACCCCGGCGGGTCGGATGTCTTGCACATTCAGCTGCAGGCTCTCCAATCCCATATAGATGTTGCGCTCGAGGGTGAAGGCGGCGTCGACGCGCCGGCCCAGGTCACCGGAAAGGTGTCCTTTCCGAAAGGCGATCGCTTCGAACGGGGTCGAGCCTTGCCGGAATAGCAGCTTGAGATGTTGTCCCTCCGCGCCCACGGGTCGTGCCTGGGCGACGGTCAAGTCTTCCGCCACCAACACCGGGGTCGGATTCCCGTAGCCGCACGGCTCGAGCGCCTCGAGGAACTTCATGAGCCGCCGACTCAGCTCCCGAAGCTCGACAACCGCGTCAATCGCCAGCCGAGGCTTCAGTTCCTTCCCGGAGAGGGCCGTGCTCGCCAGGCCGGAGAGCCGCGCCAGCAGCGTTTCGAGATTCCCCGTCGCGACCGTGAAGCCGGCTGCCGCCGCATGGCCGCCGAACTCGAGCAGGAGATCGGCACAGGCATCGAGGGCGTCGATGATCGGGAACTCGGGGATGCTCCGGGCCGAGCCTCGTGCGGTTTCCTCGCCGACCGTCACGACGACGACCGGCCGGTAGAACTCCTCCACCAGCCTGGCAGCGGCCAGCCCCACGACCCCGGCGTTGAAATCGGCGTGGGAGACCGTGATCAACTCGGGCAGAGCGCCCGTGCCTACGCCGATACCGCGCGCCCGTTCGACCGTCTCCCGCGTCACCGCCTGCCGCTGCCGGTTCGCGGTGTCAAGCTGTCCGGCCAGGGCCCGCGCCTCCCCGGGGTCGCGGCTTACCAGCAAACGGTAGGCTGTCTCGGCGGAGTCAAGACGGCCCGCGGCATTCAGCCTCGGGCCCAATGCGAAAGCGATCGACGACGCCGTGATCCTGCCCTGTGGGATCCCTGCCTCGTCCGCCAAAGCTCTCACCCCGGGTCGCAGACCGCCGGAGCCAGGCGAATTCATGAGGCCCAGCCCGTTGCGCACCTGCACCCGGTTCTCCCCTCGAAGCGGGGCCAGATCGGCAACCGTGCCGATGGCCACCAGATCAAGCCACTCCTCGGGGCCGGGAAGCGAAACCCTGGCGTGAAGAGCATGGGCCAACTTGTACGCAAGCCCCACTCCGGCTAGATCCTTGAAAGGGTAGGGGTCCCCTTCCAGGCGAGGATTGAGGATCGCCAGGGCCTGCGGCCGAAGCGGGCCGGGCTGGTGATGATCGGTGATGATCAGGTCGAGACCCAGCGATTGCGCATGCTCGGCCTCGCGCCATGAACGGATCCCGCAGTCTACGGTGACTACCAGGCGGGCGCCTTGCGAGTAGAGCGCGGAGAGCGCTTCCGAGTGCAATCCATAGCCCTCGTCGAAGCGATTCGGGATATAGGCCCTCACCTCACCCCCAAGTCCCTCAACGGCGCCCGCAAGAAGCGCGGTCGCCGTGATGCCGTCCGCGTCGTAGTCGCCATAGACCACGATCGGCTCGCCAATTCGCACCGCGTGGAGGATACGGTCGACGGCAGCGTCCATCCCTCTCATGAGGAACGGATCCGCGATTTGCTCTTGGGCAGGGGAGAGGAGACGCTCCGCCTGCGCA
>Ga0299915_10002393_pt1 | contig 13744 bp, 9 predicted proteins | sample RVTome_13_FD_200263 | JGI IMG/M metagenome (GOLD analysis project Ga0299915, IMG submission 200263) | Soil microbial communities from uranium-contaminated site in the Upper Colorado River Basin, Wyoming, United States - RVT92D227 (version 2) ...
GGAAAGCCCGCTTCCTGCTCATAGCTGAGGCAATCAGCTCCTCCGAACCGCAAATGTTCGGAACATCGTCGACATAGGCCGGCAGTTCTGTCATTGTCTTGTCCCGGCAAGGCGTTGGGATTGCCAATAGGGAAAAATCACATTCTATCCGGCCCATTCATTTTTTCAACGGCTGCAGCCAGGGCTGCCGGGCAAAATGGGGCAGGGCAAACGATTCTCCGATAAGCCGCACGTCGATGCCTGTCGAGGAGGTCAGGCCGCCCGCCGCCGGCAGATAACAGCCCAGCGCATAATCGATGAGCATCCGCCGCGCGCTATAACGCCAGGTCAGAGTGCGAAGGGCGTGCTTCTGTCTTGCAGTCCACCCGTGCGGTATACCGTCGGGGCCGCGGTCGTAAAACACAGGAATAACTTCCTCCTCCAAAGCATCATAAAGCGACTGGGCGTCTATCTGGTCCTGGTGGTCCAAATCAAAATGCTCACTTCCGTTGCCGACGGCAAAGCCGTTTGCGCCGTCGTAAGCCTGGGCCCACCATCCGTCCAGAATCGATATATTCAGCCCTCCGTTCATAGCCACCTTCTGGCCGCTGGTGCTGCAAGCCTCCAGAGGCCGTCTCGGTGTGCTTATCCATGCATCGACACCCTGTACCAGATGGCGGCAAACATTGAAATCGTAATTTTCGACAAATATCACTTTTCCCACAAATCTTGGGTCTCGGCTGAACTTAAATACCGTTTGGATTACCTGCTTGCCCTCGTCATCCTGCGGATGAGCCTTGCCTGCAAAGACAAACTGCACCTTTCTGCCGGGCGCGTTGACGAGACGTTCCAGAACGGCAGGGTCCTTAAACAGAAGCCCCATACGCTTGTACCCGGCAAAACGGCGCGCTACGCCGATAGTCAGTGCAGTGGGGTCGAGCCCGGCCTTGCTAATATAGTCATCGTCTTGCTCCGAACCCCTCGCTTGCTCCTGGCTCCTTACTTTACGGTCCAGGTATTCCACCAGATGAGCCCGCAGAAGCTGGTCTTTTTCCCACAACTCCTCGTCCGGTATCTGTTCTATAGCAGCCCAGGTAGCCGGCACGTCCATCACTTCCCGCCAATTGCTTCCAAGGTACTTGCTGTATAGTTCAGCCATCGGCTGGGCCAGCCAGGTCTCGACATGCACACCATTGGTAACATAGTTGATGGTCGATTGCCGCCCGTCGCTTTCGAGCAGGTCTCGCCAGACGGCGTTGGTAATTCGGGCGTGCAGAAAAGATACGGCGTTTCGATATCGCGACATCTTGAAGGCCAGCACGGTCATCGAAAAAGGCTCCTCGTCGTCGTCGGGATCGATGCGTCCGAACGAAAACAGCCGTTCGTCGCTAATCCCGAGCTGCTTCTGCAGAGGCGCCAGGGTTCTCTTGAGCAGGTCGAGCTCGAAGATGTCATGGCCGGCCGGCAAAACAGTATGCGTGGTGAAAACACACATTTCCGCCGCCTGTTGATACACATTCTCAAAGCTCTGGCCGTCCCTCTCCATCAACGTGCGCGTAAGCTCCAGCGCGGCAAAGGCGCTGTGGCCTTCGTTCATATGAATAACCGACGGAATGATTCCAAGCACACCAAGGGCGCGTACGCCGCCAACGCCAAGAATAAGCTCCTGCCTGATACGCATTTCCCGGTCGCCGGCGTACAGACGGCTGGTCAGGCTGCGGTCCTGCTCGGAATTGCCTTCGACGTTCGTATCGAGCAGCAGCAGCAGGTTGCGTCCCACACGCACCTGCCAGATTCCGACCCGGACCCGATAGGATTCGGTGTCGATGGCTATCCTGACAGGCTTCCCGTATTCGTTCTTGGCCTCTTCCAGCGGAAGGACGGCCTCGCTGGAGGACAAATAATGCTCCTGCTGCCAGCCGGTGCTGTCAAGGGACTGCTCGAAATAACCGTGAGTATAGGCCAGCCCAACTCCGACCATCGGAATACCCAAATCCGACGCGGCCTTGAGGTGGTCGCCGGCCAGAACTCCCAGTCCGCCCGAGTAGATGGGCAGCGATTCGTGCAAAGCGAACTCCGCGCTGAAGTAGGCGACGGGGCGGGCACGCAAAGGCCCGGCATACCAGGCGCCCCAGACCTCGCCTGCCTCGAGATAGTTTTGGACGTCTTGCAATGCCCGGTCAAGGCGGCCCAGCATTTTTGAATCGCGGCTGCTGCGGTCCATTACCTCCTCGGCCAATCGCTCCAGAAACTCCACCGGATTATGGTTGACTGCCCGCCACAACTCGGGGTCAATGTCCCTGAAGACCCTGACCAGCTCCGGATGCCACGCCCAGTATAAATTCCTGCTTAGATCTTTGAGTCTGTCTGCCAGGTCCATGTTGTCCTCACATTCTGACTAACTCACCGTAAATGCCCTCGGTCTGGGCTGCTGCGGCATCCCATGTAAAGTCGAACGCCGCTTTGACCCTGCCTCGCTCACCCATCCATCGGGCATGGTCGAAATTGCTGAATATCTCTCTTATGCCCCAGCTTATCGAGCCGGGATTATCGTACACCAGCAGTCCATCGTGATTGTGCGTGACCATCTTGCCCGGTCCACCGTTTCGAGTCACCACGACGGGCTTTCCGGCTGCCCAGGCCTCGAGCACCACTATTCCAAAAGGCTCGTTTCGGCTGGGTATGCAAACGACATCGCTGCTCTTGAAAAGGTTAGTCAAATCACCGTTGGCCGCCATATTTCCCAGAAACCTCACCGCGTGCCGTACACCCAATTGATTGGCGCGATGTTCAAGGCTGTCTTTGAGGTATCCATCTCCGACGAAGACTATCTTGGCGTCCGGGCGCTGGGCCAGTATTCCGGGAATCGCTTCGAGCAGCAGGTCGGGTCCTTTCTGGATAGCCAGCCTGCCGACAAACAAAACCATCGGGTCCATCAGACCAATGCCGTAACTGCGTCGACATACGCCCGGGTCGATGAAGCCGTCGAAATGCGAGCAGTTTATGCCGTTGGGAACGCATCGCAGCTTCCAATCGGGCACCCGGTATTGTGATTTGACCTCATCGGCAAGCGCCCCGGACACGACAATCACGCGGTCCGCGCAGCAAGCGCCTTCGGCCTCGACCATCCGAATTCGGTCCGATTGCCCGTTAAAGCGATTATTGCCGCACCGCCCGAATTCGGTTGAATGCAGGGTCAGAAAAACGGGCCTGCCGTAATCGTTCTTGACCTGCACAATTCCCTTGGCGCTAAGCCAGTCGTGGCCGTGAACGACGTCGAAATGCGCCCCCTGAAAGGCCTCTGTCTGCCGCATAAAATAAACAAAGCTGTTACTCATATTATTCATCTCTGTTACGAAATCCGGATGCAATTCGATGGGGCATCGATGGTAATGCACAGCGTCTATCAGATGATAGGTGCTCTGACCGTGACCGAGGCGCGTGAATACGTGAACCTCGTGTCCCCTTCGCTTCAGCGCGGCGGCAAGCTCGGTCACGTGGACGGCGACGCCGCCGACCGGAATCGAATGCAGGCTCTCCCACGCAAAAATCGCGATTCTCATTTGGCCGGCCTTCTCTAACAGTTCCACCAGTTAAGGTCTATGTCTTTGAACACCACGTCGTGCAGCTCTATGTCCCGCAGTTCAGCCTTCTGGACCTGATTGAGCCCGGAAAGGTAGCGTGGATCTTCGGCGAGGCGTTCGGCCATATCCGTCAGGATGTCAAAGCGGGTTACGTGCTGGATGAATCGCTTGGCGCCGTATTCGGGGGCCTGCCTCCTGCTGATTACAAAAGGCCAGTCGCTCGCCTGAAGCAGCAATAATTCGCGCCCGGCCTTTTCAAGAATGTCTTTCAGGCGGCTGTGGTTGCGCCACGGCAAATTATAGGTCAGTCTTCCGAACTCGGTTTCGCAGTGATACTCCATTTCCCACAGCCATTTCATATCGTGGTTCGACCAGACACGATGGTCGCCTCCCTCTCCCCAGGACCCCGCCGCAAGCGAAACCCATACCTCGGGCGGCTGCGACTGCAGATACTCCTGCGAAGTGCATAAGTCCACATCACCGTCGGCGTTGAGCGTCAGAAGAACGTCCTCGAGGAATTTGGGGCCCTCGAACCACCAGTGCCCGAACAACTCAGCGTCGAAACAAGCCACCACCACGCCTTTTTTGCCCGTCTGCGAATGATAATCATAAAGGCGTCGCTTGACCTGGCTGCAGAAGTGCTGGACGTGCTCGTGCAATTTGCCCGGCACGTCATCGGGATAGTATAGATCCTTCTCACCCAAACCCGACTTGCGGTCGGTGACTTTCCAGTATCTGAGTCCTCGTCGCTGGCCGTGTCTTTTGTGGAACTCAAGATATACACCATCGCCCGGATACCCGACAAATCCGCACCAGACCTGCCTGCAAATATGAGGGTCTCTAACAAAGGCGGCGACGGGCGAGCCGTTGCTGTACTGGCCTTTGACCCATACCGGCTGATGTACTGAAGCGGCCGGGTTGTTGTTCTCGAGCATGTGGCTGTCTACGAAGAAATGTGTTACGCCTTCGTCACCGACCAGTTGTTCGAGGCCTATTCTCGATGTGTGGTTTCCCCACGGTATCGCCGGGGTCCAGTTACCCGCCGGCCTGTAGGCCCCTTCGGGCAGCCACATACCTTGCGGCCGCAATCCGAGGATGCGCTGGGAGGTGCTCAATCCCGCCCGTACCTGCGCGCGAATCGACGAGTCCTCCAGCAGCAGCGGCATATAGCCGTGCGTCGCCGCCGAGGTCAACAGCTCGACATACCCGGCGTGCGACTGCTGCGCGAAAGCAGCCGGTATATTACAATCTATATCGTCGAACTTTTCAGATAATTGCCGATAGAACTGTTCCCACTGACTTGCAAGGTAAGCCATGTGATTTTGGCCGGTCTGCTCGAACTGGCGTCGGTCGTCGCGGCAACGGTCCAGACGGTCGTCCAGATACCCGCGGAAACCTTCTTTGAAATGCTCGTGGGCAAGCTGTTCGAGCAGAATCGGCGTAAGACCGATGGTCAGTCGGGGCCGGCAGTTGAGAAACGCGCATTTGTCGATCACCGACAAGAGACGCAGATAGGTCTCCGCCGCGGCCTCGTAAAGCCAGTCTTCGCCGTGCGGCCAGACCCCGTGCCGAAGCACATAAGGCATATGCCCGTGCAGAACAACACAAAAACCACCGATAGACATTTATGAGTCCCTGCAAAAGCCCGCCGACCACTCAGTCCTTTTTCCAACCCGCGTAATGTTTTTGTGGAATTCTGAAAGGGCTATGGTCACTTCCTCCCAGTCACCCCTGATTTTCAGGTAACGCTCTTTCTGCTCCAAAGCGCACCTGCGGCCTGCCAGAGTCTCGTTCAACACTTCCAAAGCCGCGCAGGTCCTGTCGTCTTTGGCTGATGCGGGGATGAGCACCTTGGCTTCCAGTTTTACTCCGGCGCGATTACGTCGTTGCCCAAGTGCGGCCGGGTGTCCTGCGTATAGTTCGGAACTTAGCTGCGCCGGCTGCGGCCAAGCCTCAGGAGCAACCTCTCTATAGACGCCGAGTGTCTTTTCCACCACCTTGTCCCAGCTGAACTGTTGCTCCAGCAATTGTCTGCCGTTAGAACCCAGCTGCCTGGCCCAGTCAAAGTTTGAGAACACGCGGTTGATGCCCCAACTGACTGAATCCGGGCGCGGATAAATCTTGAGCCCGTTCGTTTCGTGCCTGACATACTCATTAGGGCCGCCATTTTCAGTGACCACGACCGGTTTGACCGCCGCCCAGCCCTCGAGCACAACGATTCCAAACGGCTCATTGCGACTCGGAACGCAAACCGTATCGCTCGACTTGAACAGCCTGACCAGCTCGTCTCCGTTTTTGTAACCAAGGAAACGAACCGCAGGTGCTATCCCAAGGTTCTGTGCCCTGGCTTGCAAACCGCCCCGCATATCGCCGTCACCGGCGAAGACAAACTTGGCATTCGAGCAAAGCCGCAGGACAGCCGGGATTGCCTCAACGAGAATATCGGGGCCCTTTTGCCAGACGAGCCGGCCGCAGAAGAACACAATAGGGTCCAACGGAGCGATACCATATTGGGCTTTAATCTTCCCCGGGTCCGTCTGGATGTCAAAGCGTCGCCAGTCGACCCCATTGCCGATTACCTGCACTTTCGAATCGGGGACAGCGTACATCCACATGATTTCGTTCTTGGTGGCCTGGGAAACCGCAATGACCTTGTCCGCCCAGTAGGTTCCCGCCTTTTCCTGCTCTCGGACACGGACGGAGCGGCCGTTGACAAATGCATTGCCGCATCTGCCATATTCGGTTGAATGTATCGTAAGCACCGTCTTGTGCCCGCGTCCCTGTTTTATCCATATCATCGCGTTGGCGCCGAGCCAGTCATGGGCGTGCACAACGTCAAATCTGCCGACGAAGTCCTCCACCTCAAAGACCCTGTCGACAAACGCGCGGCACATACTGTTGACATCGTCCACAAAGTCGCCTTGCGGGATATAGAAGCAACGGTGATAGTGAACGTCGTCGATGCAATCATGGGCGAGCTGGCCGAGCATACGGCGCGTAAAAACGTGCACCTGATGACCCCTGGCGGCCAGAGCCGCCGCCAGCTCCGTTGTGTGTGCCGCTAAGCCTCCAACGGCTATCGAGTGAAGCGATTCCCATGCGAGTATTGCGATACGCATAAGAGTAGCATCCTTTCTGACCTTCCGAAATCAGATTTCGCGTCATGCGGGACATCTGGTCCGTCCGTGCACGACAGAGTTAAGATTTAATTGTTCTGTCCTACCAGCTCAGTCTGCCTGCTCACAGCTTCATAGACTGCCAGGCACTTTTTTGCCGCCGCGTCCCAGGTAAGGTCGCGAATCTCATCGGTCGCGCTGGTGCGTAACCGGCCGGCAAGCAAAGGGTCGCTTAATACTTCAACGATGTGTTGGGCCATTTTGTTCACGTCCCAGAAGTCAACTTTCAGCGCTCCGTTACAAAGAATCTCTCCGACGCCCGCGTTCCGGGAGATTATTACCGGAAGCCCGTGCTGCACAGCCTCAAGGACGGTAAGGCCGAACGGCTCGCTCACCGACGGCATGACGTAAAGGTCAGACATTCGGTAAGCCCGGTCCACCTGTCCTCCGCGAAGAAAACCTGTAAAGAATATCTTCGAGCCCAGTTGCCTGGCCGCGACGGCCTCGACGATTCGCGGGGCTAAATCTCCCCATCCCGCCATAACGAATTTCACGTTGTCACACTTGTGGAGCACCTGCTCAGCAGCCCTTACAAAGTATTCAGGCCCTTTCTGAGCGGTGATACGCCCCAAAAACAATACAACCGGGCCGCGAAGCCTGCCCGAAGGCCTTGGCTCAATGGGCCTGGGATTTATGCCGTTGTGCACCACATGGATTTTGTTGAGCGGCACGCCGTAACGGCTGGCGAGAATGCCCGCAGTATAATGCGAGACCGCTATCACCGCCGAAGCCGCTTCGGTTCCCTGGCGCTCTATGTCGTAGATGGCACGGTTGATATGCTCTCCTGAGCGGTCGAATTCTGTGGCGTGAACGTGCGCCACCAGGGGTTTTTCCAGGGCGGCTGACAACGCTGCCGCCGCCGGGAAAGTTACCCAGTCGTGCGCGTGAATCACGTCGAACGTCTTTGTTTTTACCAGGTCGGCACAGCGGCGTGCGTATTCGTAGACCCTGTCAACCAGGTTGCCGTCATATCCTCCGGCCTGGCCTGTGCCGAGCACGCGTATCGGACGGCACTTGTGGTAGGGATTGGGCAGCTTGTATGGTATGATTCTGAAAACGACGTGCGTCAGATTGTCCGGCGGTAATCCCGTGCGGCAAAAGCCCGCGGTCGCCGCGTCCACGTCCTGCGAGTTTGTCGGAAGGAGCATAACAATATCGAGGTCGAGATGTTCCATTGCGCAGGTCAATCCGAAGCAGGCGGTTCCAAGACCGCCGCTTATAAAAGGCGGAAACTCCCATCCTAACATCAAGACTCGCATTGGCTGTATCTTCCTTCGTCATCGGCGAAAAACTTACGCACCTGGCCCGCGATTATCTGATAGCAAGCTCCTGTTTAAGCTGAGTTTCAGCTTCATACCAGTTTATTTCGTCCTGGCCCGCGGGGCAGCCCTTCTGGCGCCAAATTTCCTTTGCCCTCTCGGCAATCTGGTGATGCGTCGGGCAGGGTGCTCTGCTTGTCTGGTCGCCGACAGGCGTTTTTAGCGATGCCTGCAGGTTGTCGGGCCTGAATTCAGCGACCGTTGATTTGCTCCGGTCGGCTGTCGCCGTCTTGCTGCTGATGGTACCGATTCCAGCTTTTTGATTCGTCTTAGCCATCTTTTATCTCCTTTCAATTTTCCTTGCACACAAACTATCCGACTTAGAAAACGCTGTTTTTGAGACCTAAGGGATTGCTTTTACCGACACATCGACGTTCGCACCGGTGCCGCACCCGATTGGGGTGTAAAATGTTTACTGCATTGCTATTCTTGACTGTCGCTCTTGCACAATCCTACGCGCGTCCTCATCAGCAACCCGCTTTTGTCGCACCATAGTCCGTCCGGTACTCAGATACCTCATATAGATAACAAGTATGTGCTTCGGCGCCAAGATATATATAAGCAAAAAACGCAAAAGCTTCTGGGAAATAACTTAATGCCGGGATTTGTGTCGGAGGCGCGCGGCGACCCCGGCATCAGCCTGCCGCATGGGAGAAAAACGAAGTGTAGAGAATCAGAGTCGGGAAGCCCATCGCCCTGCCCACAAAGCAAGCTCAGGGTCTTTTGATGTAACCTCTGTGTATCTTGCCACTTGTGTAGAGGCAGAAACCGTAAGCGGGATAAGAGTGCTCGTTGCCATTATTGCGAGTTTTTTGCAGACAAAAGCAGGGGTTAAGTGCTTTTCTAACGAAGTATTGAATCTTTCCCTATTCTGATCAGAGTTGCCCATATTTCTCAGAATTTATATTTGGAAAACCTGCGCATTACCCCAGCGGCAGATCATCGGTCCAAAAGCCGCCTCTGAAGATAAACACAGTATTGTAGAATTGTATACTCTTGCAGACCAAGACAGCGTGAACACTGCAACATCATTTTCTGCTGCTTAGCGCTCGTTTCAAAGCAGTCGGCATCAGTTCAATGTCCTCACTGGTATGCGCTCTTGTCAGCAAAGCCGCCTCGAACCGCGATGGAAGTCCCTTAACGCCGCCTTGTTTGAGCCTGATTGCCGGGTGACAGAAAGAAAATCGACCTGATTGAGTCTGTTTTTCGATGTTCTGCTGATGTATAATTACTGGTTTGTGCCACAGCGGCGCAGGAGCAGATGAAAAAGATAGTACTCGGAGTTGAATGAAGCTATGAGGTTAGATCCCACGAAGCTGAAAGACTGGCAGATTGCCCAAGCCGCAGAACAGAATATAAAACCCATCGAGCAGGTGGCAGCCGAGCTTGGACTTAAGGACGGTGAACTTCTGCCTTACGGGCAAACCCTCGGCAAGGTTGACTATGTCAAGGTGCTTGAGCGTCTGAATAACACCCCGCAGGGCAGGTATATCGACGTAACTGCTATTACACCTACACCGCTCGGAGAAGGCAAAACAACGACAACCATAGGCCTGATACAGGCGCTGGGTAAAATGAAAAAACGTGTCGCCGGCGCCATCAGGCAGGGCAGCGCCGGGCCCACTTTTAATATCAAAGGCTCAGCCGCAGGAGGTGGTCTGGCACAGTGCATCCCCCTGATACCGTTTTCAATACGGCTGACAGGTGACATCGATTCGGTTACCAACGCGCATAACCTCGCGATGGTCGCACTTACCGCGCGCATGCAGCACGAGCGAAATTACGACGATGATAAGCTCGTCGGGCGAAATCTCAGGAGACTGAATATCGACCCAAAGCGCGTGCAGATCAGATGGGTGATGGATTTCTGTGCGCAGGCCCTGCGGAATATCAGCATCGGCAAGGGCGGCAAAATGGACGGCTATGAGATGGAGTCGGGTTTTGCGATGACGGTCTCGAGCGAGGTAATGGCGATTCTGTCTGTTGCCCGCGACCTGGCGGATATGCGCCGGCGAATAAGCAGGATTGTTGTCGCATACGACAAAAACGGCAACGAGATTACCACCGCCGATCTGGAAGTTGACGGGGCGATGACGGCCTGGATGGTCGACGCGATACATCCGAATCTGCTGCAAACGATCGAAGGTCAGCCGGTTTTTGTGCACGCCGGACCCTTCGCAAACATCGCCATAGGGCAAAGCTCGATAATCGCCGATCTGGTCGGCACAAAACTGGTCGATTATCATATCACCGAGAGCGGTTTTGGGACTGACATCGGATACGAGAAGTTCTGGAACCTCAAGTGCCGACTTTCGCACCTAATCCCCAGTGCCGTGGTGATTGTGGCGACTGTCCGGGCGCTGAAAATGCATGGCGGCGGCCCAACCGTCAAGCCGGGTGTGCCGCTGGCCAGAGAGTACACCGAAGAGCATTTCGGACTGCTCGAAAAAGGCTGTGAGAATCTTGGGGCGCATATCGAGGTGGTCAAGCTCAGCGGCATTACACCGATCGTCTGCATTAATGCTTTTCATACCGACACCAAAGCTGAGACCGACCTGGTGTGCAGGTTCGCGCAGCAGCAGGGTGTGACGGCTGTGGTGGCACACCACTGGCTCAAAGGCGGCGACGGAGCTATCGAGCTGGCTGAGGCGGTCATTGATGCCTGCGAGCAGAAAAGCGAATTCAGATTTCTTTACGAGCTTGATACGCCGCTGAGAAAACGAATCGAACTTATTGCCAAAAAGGTTTACGGAGCGGACGGCGTCAGCTATAGTGAACAGGCGCTGGAAAAGGCGAAGATGTATGAGACCGACCCTGAGACGAACAGGCTGGGCACGTGTATGGTCAAGACTCATCTGAGTTTGTCACACGACCCGGATTTGAAGGGCAGACCCAGAGGCTGGACCCTGCCGATTCAGGATATTATGGTCTACAAAGGCGCCGGATTTATTACTCCTGTGGCAGGAGCGGTGAAGCTGATGCCCGGCACTGGGTCAGACCCGGCCTTTAGAAGGATAGATGTGGACGTAAAGACAGGCAAGGTTCAGGGCCTGTTTTAGAATCGGATTTTTTCGACGCCTGCAGCTAAGTGACACAAGAGGAAGGAATAACCGATGGCGGCGCAAATCATCGACGGTAAGCAGGTTGCTGCTGAAATTCGGGCCGAACTCAAAGCAGAGGTTGAAAAGTTAAAGGCCAAAGGTGTTGTGCCCGGCCTGGCGGTGGTTCTGGTCGGCGATGACCCGGCATCAAAATCTTATGTCACCGCAAAGGAAAAAGCCTGCGAAGAACTGGGTATATATTCGAATGATAACAGGCTGCCCGCGCAGACCACACAGCAGGAGTTGATGGCCTTAATCGAGAGGCTCAACAAGAATCCCAAGATTCACGGCATACTCGTTCAATTACCCCTGCCGAAACATCTCAAGGAGAGTGAGGTCCTTCTGGCGATTGACCCCAATAAAGACGTCGATGGTTTCCATCCGGTCAACGTCGGCAAAATGGTTGTCGGCGAAAAGGCTCCTTTGCCCTGCACACCGCACGGGATAATTCAACTGCTTTTGCGAAGCAAGGTAAAGCTCGAAGGAGCGGAAGTTGTAATTGTCGGCAGAAGCAACATTGTCGGCAAGCCCCTGGCCAATATGCTCATTCAAAAATCGCCTACGGGCAATGCCACAGTTACGATTTGCCATACTCGCACGAGGAATATCACCGAACACGTGAATCGCGCGGATATCATTATTGCCGCAACGGGCAGACCGCATACTATCACCGCACAGATGATTAAGCCGGGTGCTGTTGTCATCGACGTGGGAGTGAACAGGGTCGAAGATGCGACAAAGAAGAGCGGCTATCGGCTTGTTGGCGACGTCGACTTTGAGGCGGTAAAGGAAAAAGCAAGCCTTATCACGCCGGTTCCCGGCGGCGTCGGGCCGATGACTATTACAATGCTGCTCTACAATACAGTCGAGTCAGCCAAGCGAGCGACGGGTTAGCCCTGTCGAGAGGAGAATAACCGAGCAATGAAAAACGTCGTTCTACTTACCATCGATGCATTGCGCAAGGACGTGCTGGGCTGTTACGGCTCGCAGCTTAATCTGACGGCGAATCTCGACGAGCTGGCACGCCATTCGCTTGTTTACGCGAATCACATATCAGCCGGGCCTTACACGCAGGCATCGTTTCCAGCTATCCTGACCAGCTCCTATTTTCTTGAATTCGGCGAGCCTAAGAAACTCAGTGACAGGCGAACAGTAGTTTCCGAGGTGGTCAAACGCGGCGGATTCACGACGGCGGCGTTTCATTCCAATCCGTACCTGAGCGCGTATTTCGGATGGAACCGCGGCTGGGACGTCTTTTACGATTCGATGAAAGACCAGGTCAGCCCGACGGTGCCGTACATAAAGGGCAATGCGGTCAATCAAAAGGCTGCCCATTGGCTTGAGGGATATACCAAATCAGGGAGCTATAAACCGTTTTTCCTATGGCTTCATTATATGGACGTGCACGAGCCTTATGTCCCCGAGCGAAAATACGTCGAGAAAGTGGATTCTTCAATTGACCTGACGCCGCAGCAGATGCTCGGGCTGTTCAACGATGTGCTGTTGCAGAGAGATACTTCTGACTCCGGTAGGGTCGAGCTGTTGAAGAAGCTTTATTTGGCACAAATTGCGGAGATTGACGAGTACGCAGGGAGCTTGCTTGGGACTCTGGAGCAGCTCGGACTGCAGAAAGCTACTATCGTAATCGTTACGACCGACCACGGCGATGAGTTTGGAGAGCACGGCGGCTTGTCGCACGACGGCAAGTTTTATTCCGAGCTTATCAATGTGCCCCTGATAATCTTCGACCCCGCCCTTGAACGCGGCGACCGGATAGACGCAGTTGTCAGCGGCGTCGATTTTGCGCCGACGATTTGTCATATGTTCGGCTTAGCCGGCGCACAAGGCTGGCACGGACAAAGCCTGTTGCCGACGGATAGTTATGTATCTAAAGGGGCCTTCGGTGAAGCGGTGGGCAAACTGACGCATAAAATCAGGCCCACGGATAGACCCGTACATTTCTATCAGGAAGGCTCGCTGCGGATAAGTCATCGCATAGAAGGCGACATCTGGGAATTGTATGACCTGCAGGCCGACCCTGCGGAAAAAAACAACATTATTGATGTGCACGAGCAGGCTGTCCTGATGAAAGATAAGCTTCGCTCACGAATTACCTGGTGGGATGTGGCCGCAGAACCCGTCTATCGCGTCGGGAAGTTTTGATTGTGTCTTTTCATAACTCTTTTCGCTGCAAGGGCTTGGGCAATTATATTTCCTGTTATCCATCGGGCGGGCGGCTGGTCGCGGCCGGTCCTGCCCTGACTCTTGAAATTGTCACAGTTTTTCTCATAATACGAACCTGTTGAATAACTTATGCGTATAAGGGCCGTCACTTTCGGTGGCGGCGGACTATTTACAATTTCTGGCAGCTTTTCCTGCCGTTTCAGTACCTGAGATTTTTTTGGAAGGAGAGCTTTGTATGGCGGTTGACGTGAAACAAATCAGCAACCTCGTTCAGGAAAAAAGCAGGTTTGTCAGCGAGCTGTTCGCCGAGATGGACAAGGTGATAGTCGGCCAGCGCTATATGCTCGAGCGGATGCTGGTGACGCTGCTTGCCAACGGACACATCCTTCTTGAGGGTGTGC
>Ga0299915_10002394_pt1 | contig 13740 bp, 10 predicted proteins | sample RVTome_13_FD_200263 | JGI IMG/M metagenome (GOLD analysis project Ga0299915, IMG submission 200263) | Soil microbial communities from uranium-contaminated site in the Upper Colorado River Basin, Wyoming, United States - RVT92D227 (version 2) ...
CCTCAATACGGACAGCTTCTGATGTATAGGCATTTCCGGTAAGGCTGGTGCCAAAATAGTTCGATTCCACATTAATGATGGGTTTGTTGGCACTATAATTCAGAATCAGCGCTTTCTCAGCAGGCTTTACATATTCTGCAGGCAACCATTGGCACCAGGGTTCATCCGAGAAATCCGGTGAAAGGTTCTGCACGGTTTGTCCAAGAAGGTGCTTATTCGGAAGCAATTCTTCCGCCTGCAGGAAGGCCTCCTTCATTGCATTTATCCATGGAGCAACTATGCTGTCAGGATTCACAATAATGCTACCATCCGGCAAGCCCTGAAGGGAAGGTTCATCGCAGATGTCATAAATGATATTGTCAAAGCCATTCAGTTCAGTTACAATCTTTTTGATGTAAGCCATTTGATATTTAACAACTTCCAGATTGCGGTTATCCATCGTCGTGAACAATCCGCAGTCAGGAGCCTCATAACGGCCCACTTTTTGCGTGTTGTTGCCGTGATACATGGCCATTAATGGCCAACAGTCAGCATACATGCCGTTGAAGAATGCAATTTCAACAATGATATCCTTTTTACGGGCCAGTTCCACAAAAGCTTTCAAACGGAGAAAGTATTTGGTATTCCAGGTATCAAGATCGTATTTGAAAGCAGGCTGTCCCTGCTCCGCGAGTGCAGGATTGGCGCCTTGCTGGTGAGATTTAGCCCAGGGAAGAAGCTGGCGGCCGGGAAGAGGGCCCAGCGGATTACCCTGGAGATATTTATCGGTTGGTTCGAACATTCCGCCTGGATAGATACGGGTCAGGTTCATACCGTTGTCGGACAGGTACTTCAAATACTTCGCAAAATCAAAATCCTGATCAATCACAGCGCCATAGTGGTGATCCGATGTAATGAGAACTACCGGATGTCCCTTGTACATAAAATAGTGTGGATTGGCAGCACAAACCTGTACAGGATCATCTTTACAAGAAATTGCCATCACGAATACTAAAAAAAGTATTCCAGATAATCTGATTTGATTTTTCATATTGGTAGCACGGTTATTATAAATAGGGTGGATTAATGTTTAAAGATAGAACATTTTGTGGATGAGCTCACACCCACAAGGCTAACCCATAATCCTGCTCGTGATCCCCAAGGGGACTGAGTTCGAACCGGATAATGCTTGATTTGCAGAAATTCAATAAGTTAAGCGAAATATTTTGAATAATCAAATACTATGTCTAACTTTCATTGGCAGGAGTTCCGGCCTGCCTTGTGGCATAGTAGTTTTTTCTTAGGTTGATACTAATATGAACAGCAGTCAATAATAAATGGGTATATTTGAAATAGCCTGTTCCCGGGTGCTCCATCCTGAACCCATACCATAAGGTACTTCCTGGTAAAGTGCTTCGATTTGCCGGATCAATCCATTCTCAATTTTGAATAACTCCGCGATTTCCCAGGTCCATGGACGTTTGACACCTATAGGGATCTTCATACCGCTGGTGAGTGTTACTTCAGGTATATTACCGGCATGGTCAAAAAATGCAAAGGCAAACACCATACTACGTTCTTCATCTACAACCACAAAACGGCGGTCACGAATACGTGTGACAAAATTAAAGAAACCCGTTTCAAATTGTTCCTTGCATCCCATGCCGTCGATGTCAACTGGTCTGCCGTCGTTAGTCGGATTGTTAGTGGTCTGCTTGCCATTTTCCAGGCGGTTACAGTTATCTGTGAAGGGATAAATTCCCTTTCCGTTGTTGCGTTCTAAGGCTGTGAAATACATGTTGGCCGTTCTCATCAGTGAGTCACGGGAGATTCGTTTTTCTGGAACCGTAACCTCAAGGAAGACAGGATGGGGAGAACCGATTTGCTCAAGCATTTTGGCGGCGCTGTCGCTGCGAACAATAAACGTTTCAATTTCCCTGATCTGCTTGTTCACTAATTTGAGGCGTAAAGCCATAATCGCCGGTACCCCGTTTTCGCGGATCGTACCTATAAAACCCACCTGCCCTGCCTGCGGATCAGCAATATAAAGTTTATAGGTGCCCCAGCTGCTGGCTGTATTCCACAAGCCGTCACCTGGTTCCAGTCGCTGTCCGTTTTCTGTAAAATTCACATCTGCCGCCAACTGTGCCTGTTTTGGATTGTGAGCAATTACTGCATCAATGTAAGTATTTACAAAATATTCAAGACAGCCGCGGTCGCAAAGGTTATTTGTACTGGTTTCCCCTGCGTGGTTGCAAGCAATCACCAATGTTGAAACGCCTGATAACAAAATCAGAAATTTTACTTTCATATTCTCGTAGTTTTTATCATTGACTATATACTAATTTACCCAACCGGAATGCATCCCATAAGGTACATCAAGCAACACAGCTTCAATCTGATGTATTTTCCCGCTCTTAATCTTGAATAATTCACCAATCAAAAAAGTATAGGGTGTATCATACGGCGGTGGCACTTTAAAAGTGATCCCGTTTTTCATGGTAACTTCAGTCACTGTGCCAGCATGGTCAAAAAAAATAACCGCGTAAACCAGGCCGAGTTTTTCATCTACAATCGGGAAACGGCGTTCACGGATACTGGTAATGAATGTGGAAAACCCGGTGGTGAACTGATCACCGGCCGACATCCTGTGAATGGGACTTTCACCATGGGGATTATTTGCTGTGATATTGCCATTTTCAACGCGTGTACAGTTGGGAGCAAACGGAGTAAGTGCATCGGTGCTCTGTTCAAGGCCTTCAAAGTAAGAATTCGCTATAGCGATCATTTCTTCACGACTACGTCGTTCTTCTGGCCTGAGCACTTCGGTGAAGATTGGTTTTTCGACCAGTGAATCCGGCTTGTACCAATTGTCCGAAACGCTACGGGCAACAATTTTTTCAATTTCTGTAATATTATTGTTTTGTATTTTCAGGCGCAGTGATACAATCTCCGGGTGCCCGTTCTCTTCCACCACGCAAAAGATGCCGGCTTCACTATTGGTAGTATCGATAAAATAAACTTTATAATCACGTACTGCATTTGCAGGCCCCCAAATGCCATCGCCCGGTTCCAGTGTCTGCCCGTTTTCAGTGTACAGCACGTTTTCAGCCAACGGCAAACGCGACGGATCATGTGCAATCAGGGCTTCCAGGTATTGATCCAAATAACCGGTAAGGCATGCACGATCACAGACCGACTGGTTATTGCGGAAACCGGATAAAGTGATTAGCAGGCATCCGGTTATGAAAGCAGGTAATTTTTTATATTTCATTGTGCATATGTATAATATTTCTGCAATCGATTTCTGATTTACATAAAAATACTATTTATTTTATTTAAAAAAGGGAAAAACGATGATAATGACCAACTTTGGAAAGAGTATTGTTACCGTCCAATCCAACAGGTAATTGCATGTCAGCAAGTTATTTGTTAAACTGAACTATTTCCGACGAACTAGGGACGGCACCCACAAAATCCGCTTATGATCCCTGCCCGGAGGCCTTGCTCCGCCATAGCTTCGTGAAGGCGATGCAGGTGGGTCTCCGGTGGACATGCGGATAATAATTAAGATTCATGTGACTTACCTTACGAACAGTATTTTTTTTATTTATCTTTTACAGCAATTACAAAGAATAAAGTTGTCAGCTATGAAAAAGCAACAGCTGCAGAAAATCCTTGATGATATAGCCACTGTTGAGATTGCTGTTGTTGGGGACTTCTGCCTGGATGCCTATTGGTTTATCGATGAAACCATGAGTGAGATCTCGGTTGAAACAAACCTGACAACAAGGCCTGTCAGACAACAGCGTTACTCCCTGGGCGGTGCCGGTAATGTCACCAGCAACCTCGCTGCCATGAATGTAGGGAATGTCAGTACCTTCGGGGTAATCGGCACTGATCCTTTTGGTACAGAAATGCTCCGGATCATGAAAGAGGCCGGCATTGAAACGAGAAACCTGTTGATACAGGAGGAACTATGGCATACGCATACCTATGTCAAACCCTACATCAACGACAACGAGCTGAATCGTGTAGATTTTGGTAATTATAACCAGTTGTCAACGAATACAGCTGATCTGTTGATCAGCAACCTGATCAATGAAATATCCGAAGTCGATGTCATCCTGATTAACCAGCAGGTTCCTTCCGGCATCCATACAGTATACTTCAGAAGGAGACTGCTTGAAGTGATCCGGAAATTCCCGGAGAAAAGGTTTGTTGTGGATAGCCGCAGTTTCAACGATTATTATGATGGAGCAATCCGCAAGATGAATGATGCCGAAGCTGTCAGGTTATGCGGCCTTAACAGGAATCCGGATGATGTTGTATTGCATTCGGAGGTTGTTGCTTCTGCCAAAACACTCTTCGGGCGATATCGCCAACCTCTTTTTATAACCCGTGGAAACAAGGGTTCCCTGACAATCGATCAATCGGGAATAGCAGAAGTTCCGGCTTTGCTGATCACTTCGAAGGTAGATACGGTGGGTGCAGGCGATAGCTATCTTGCAGGAGCTGCAGCAACGCTGGCTGCAGGATATAATATGGAGAATGCGGCTACAATCGGGACATTTGTTGCAGGTGTTACGGTTCAGAAATTATTTCAGACAGGGACTGCTACACCTGGGGAAATACTTAATATCGGACAGGATCCTGACTATGTTCGGCATTCCTGATTTTTCACTATTTCAATATTTGCTCTCTTTGTTGAAAATACAGATTGCATGACTTACCCAAAAATATGCCTTTTATGAACAAGAATGATGTTGTAAAATTAAAGAAAGAAGCAGAAAACCACCTGGTTAACGAATTGCTGCCTTTCTGGACATCCCGCATGAAGGATGAAAGAAATGGCGGCTTTTTAACGCACTTTGACAAAGATGGGAAAGGCACCGGAGAAGATGAGAAATCGCTGATTGCACAAACCCGCTGCCTGTATACCATTTCATCAGCACACCGTGCAGGTTACGGGGAAGGAAAATTTGCAGCCCTGGCTAAACACGGAGCTGATTTTCTGATTGAGAAAATGTGGGACAAGGAGTACGGCGGCTTTTATTGGATGATGGATCGCAGGGGGAATGTAAAAATTGATCAGAAAATAATATACGGACACTGTTTTGCCATATATTCATTAAGTGAATATACAATGGCAACCGGCGATCCGCGAGGACTTGAATATGCCTGCAAGGTATTTGATATGGTTCAAAAGTATTGCGTCGATTCGATGTATGGAGGTTACCGGGAAATGTTTCACCGCGACTGGACCCTGTGTGGGCCGGGAAGACAGGGTGGGGACCGGAAAACCCTTGATGTTCACATGCATTTAATGGAAGCCTTTACAACGCTTTACGAATGCTCAAAACAGGAAGTCCACCGGCGGAAATTGCTTGAAGTCATTAATCTTCTGATTAATCGGATCATTCACCCGGTATATAAAACCGGCATACCGCAGTTCTTTCAGGACTGGACCGTTGCCCCGCAAATCAAATTCGATATCATATGGGGATGGGACAGGTTTTCAGCAGAAGGACAGAAAGGTAATGCCACTGATAACACTTGTTACGGACACAATGCAGAATTTGCCTGGCTGCTGATCCACGCGCTGCATGTCCTGAAAACTGATCCCGGTGTTTATTCCGACCTTTTAAGAACCATCTTTGAACATACTGTTAACAACGGAATTGACTTTGAGTTTGGTGGCGTATATGTGGAAGGCCCGCACTCGGGAGGTGTTTACGACAAGGAGAAGGAATTCTGGCAGCAGGCTGAGGTATTGATCGCACTTCTTGATGGCGTGATTTTATTCAACGATGAAAAATACTGGAATGCTTACCAGAATGTACACGGTTTTGTATTCGACAAAGTAATCAATAAAGGTATTGGTGAGTGGTATCCTTTGCTTACACGACGGGGTGAACCCATTTGGACACACATGGGACATTCATGGAAGATCAATTATCATACGGTGAGGTCAATGATTCAAAGCATTCAGCGACTGGATACCATATTGACCAGACTGAAATAAATGCTGATACAGGTATAATTACAGAATGAATCTGTCACTTTCAATGCTGGATTGGGTCATCCTCTCGATTATAATGGGGGGAAGCCTGGCCTTTGGTTTGTACATGGCCTACCGGAAAAAGGCCGGTAAGGACAGTGCTAATTTTTTTCTGGGAGGAAGAGCCATCAGCTGGCCGGTGGTTGGTGCATCGATTTTTGCAACTAATATTGGTGCTGAACACCTGGTTGGATTATCAGGAGACGCTTATCGTTACGGACTTTCAGCGGGCTCCGTTGAACTAACCACTGCTATAACCCTGGGATTTGCCTGTGCCATATTGTACCCCTATTATATGAAAAACAGGATTTACACGATCCCGGAATTTCTTGAAATGAGATATAACCGTCGTGCCCGGACTTTCTTTTCGGCATTGATGCTGATTATCAGTATAATGACTAAGCTGGCCTTCACCCTCTTTGCCGGAGCCCTTGTGCTGAACAGCATACTTGGCTGGAATGTTATGACAACCGTTTTCTATATCGGATTGGCTGTGGCTGTTTTTACAATGCTGGGAGGATTTACCGCAGTTGCCTATACGGATTCCATTCAGGTCATCATCATGATCGGAGGCTCAACAGTAATGCTATTTATCGGTCTGGACAAGGTGGACGGATGGCATGGCCTGATGTCCAAGGTGCCCGAGATGATGTCTGTTGGCAAACCCTATGATGATCCTGCATACCCGTTCTGGGGTATTCTGGCTACGGCTTTTTATGCCGGGATCTTTTACTGGGGAATTGATCAGGTGAACGTACAGCGCGCATTGGCAGCACCGGATCTTAAGAATGCAAGATGGGGGGCCATGTTTGCAACAACACTGAAACTTTTTCCGATATTTATTTTTGCCCTGCCCGGCGTGATTGCTTTTGCCTTATTTCCGGGTGAATTGCAGGGCGAAGAAACCAAACAGACCTTTGTGCTGTTACTGAACAAGATTCTCCCGGCAGGATTACGTGGTTTACTCCTGGCATCTCTTATGGCTGCACTCATTACCTCATTGATCGCCGTATTGAATTCAGTGTCCACACTTGTTGTACGGGACTTTATCGTTGAGTTCCGTCCTGATTTTCCTGAAAAGAAACAGGTAGCTTTTGGACGAATTATTATCCTGATGGTGACTTTCCTGGGTATTGGGGCTGCCTATATTGTTTATAAGAATGAAGAAGGGCTGTACAAATATCTGCAAACCATTACTGCGTATCTGGTATTGCCGGTGTTTCCGGCTATATTTTTCGGTATTGTCAGTAAAAAAGTTACCCTGAAAGGGGCTGCTGTTTCGGTGGTTGTGGGTATAATACTGGCTACCGTCTTTGTTGTTGACCAGTTACTGGGACCTGACACCGGTAAAGAGATATTTCCGGTTCTTCATCATAAACTTACCTTAAATTTCGGATACAGGGGACTGTGGGCTGAAATAATAATTACCGGCGTATTATTCGCCGTCTCGGCATTCACAGAAAAAACCGCTCCGGAAAAGCTTATCAGGACCACCATTAATTATACCAGAAGCATTGCCCGGTTTGAAGGAATTTCTGACTGGAGACTGCACCTGGGAATTTTATCAATCATCACACTGTTATTATATATCTGGTTAAGGTGATATCTTCAAATAAGGATAATCAGAAGTGATAAGGATAATCAGATGGATATTACCATATATAAGGTATTAACCGATAACGTGTTTTCTGACAATATTCTTTATACCCGGGCAAATCCCGGAGCAAAACACGCTCTTCATCAAAAATCCTGAATATTAAAACGAAGGGAATGAAAGCAAAAACGATTAAGGCCCACCATGAACCCAGCGCAAGAGGCGTGAACAAAAACATCAGAATCGCTCCCGAATACATCGGATGACGAACCAATGAATAAGGTCCGGTGGATATGACTTTTTGTCCCTTTTCGACTTCAACAATACGGGAAGTATAGCTGTTCTCCCGGAAAACAAGAAATACCCAGATATATCCAATGAAAACCATCATATTTGCAGCTATAACAAGTACAGGTGAAACTTCCGACCAGTTAAACCGATAGTCAAAGCCGGGTATTAAAATGCCAAGGATTGATGGTATCCGGAACAAACGTACAATGATCTTCTGCTTTTCTTCTTTTTCCTTTGATCTCAGTCTTCGTTCCAGCAGTGCAGGATCTTTTCTGATAAGATAGAGTACTGTAATACACATTGGAATAAAAAGTGCTGCGGAAAACAGCCAGGCTTCCCAAAACCTGAATGAGCCGGCAGGCAGGAATAAAAATAAACCGATGAATACAGGAAATAGTATCAGTATTTTCAAGAATAATTTCTTCGCCATAAATCTTAGTATATTGAGGGCTTACCGTATCTGCCATCTATTCTTTATTATCGAAAATTAAAAAAAAAAATGGATAAACACAACTCTGTAGGGGTGTTGGCCGATAAGGTAATAAAAAATTGCCGAAACGCAACTTTTTACTATATTCATTCATCTTGTCTATTATACGGATTATCCTGGTAAAATCACAAATGAAGTACTGGTCTGTCATACTGCTTACATGCTGCCTTCAGATCGCCCGGGCCCAACCTTTCACTGCGGGATACCTGGGCGGTACGGGCTTTTCCGATTTCCATGGATATAACAGTTCGGGCCGGTGGCAAAGCAAAACCGGAACGCTTACCGGGATTTTTTTCCGCTATGAGGTAAGTCCTGTTTTTTCGGTTGGTGCGGAATTGAATTATACCTCACAGGGTTATTGCCATAAAACATTTGGAAGCTATTATTCCCCGGTTTATTACGAACCATGGAGTTCGTCCTACACCATCTATCATCCATATGTGTATTACACGCCGATAAAGGAGCGCTGGGATTATGAATTCTTACGCGTTCCCTTTTACATTACCCTCAGCACGCCCACCCGTTTGCAATTCTCGGTTTCAGCAGGCGTATTTGTTTCATTCATAACCGGTCATGATTATACAGGACCTGCCCCGTTGCCCTATCAATATTCTCTTAACAGCGTGTATCCTGTTTATGGGGAGTCTGGCACCCCTAAACACGACAATGGTCTATGGTATGCCGCTTCGCTTTCTTACCCCGTGAGTGAAGTATTGCGGATTTATGCACAGGGAAGGTATGCCGTCGGACACAAATCTTTTGTAGCCTCGGGAAACGGAAGAACAGGTGTTTCAGAAGCAGCATTCGGCCTGGCATATACCGGCGTATTCAAATCAACCGCTTACTCTTCAGCCCGTTCAGGTGTCCCTGACTCTTCTTTTGCCAGGTTTTTCATTTCACCTGGAGTTGGTGTGAGCGTTTCATGGGTCAGGAAATCCAACAGGTCCGGGGCTTATGGCCCCAAAGCCGGAGGATCGGCAGGGGTGCGGATAGAATACCGCCTGGATCGTACTGTCTCTGTTGTTTCGGGACTGGGCTTTGAGCGAAAGGGATATCGGATGAAAGATTCAACCGCTTGTTTTTACCGGTACGCTGCAACAGGGTATCCCTTGTACAAGGCCGAAACCAGGGTTGATCTTGATTATGCCATTCTCCCGTTGTTATTGAAAATCAGGTTGGGTACCTCATTCAGGGTATACCTGGAGGGAGGATTGTATGCCGGGTTCAACCTGAACGCCAGGGTCACCGGAAATGCTGAGACGGAGAGTTTTTACGAGTCAGGCTATTCAAAGCAAAGGATTGAGGTTTATGATGATATTGAAGGTCAGATAAAAAACTTTGAAGTTGGATGGATGTGCGGGACCGGAATTGAAGTACCCTTGTGGAGCGGTTATTATCTGAATCTGGGAGCTGACTATTCAACAGGAGAAAAAAACCTGTTTGAGAATACCGAACCTGGACCCTTTTCTTCGACTGATTCGGACGATGCCATCCGCAATGGCTCATTAAACATTCAATTGGGAATCACTTTACCTATTATCGGAAAAAAATGATCAGAAGGTGTTACTTTCTTGCAGGTGTAATAAGCCTTTGTATGGGTTGTACGGATTTCTCCGATCCGGCCAGCGAGGTGACGGAAAGTTTTAACTATTCGCAGCAGGGCCAGAACCAGAAGGCATTTTCGGGTGATTATCTGACAGACAGCATCTGGATTACGGTTTATAACCATATAACCGGCTCCTTCTCTTCAGATATGGAGGTTCAGTTTGAAATTGTTGCGGGAGACGGATCGGTTGATCAGGCGACCGGGAATACTGATCACCAGGGCAGGGTGGGCACCCGCTGGAAAATGGGGGACGCAGAAAACGATCAGATATTGAAAGCTTTTGTTTATAAACATTCAGGAGAATTCCGGGGAGAGGTAACTTTTAAGGCAACAGGATTCAACAGGAGTGGCTGGAGCACCATTAAAAGCCAACCGGATATATCGATAAGCGATATGGCTGCGGATTCGGCAGGCGATATTACCCTCGCCATTGTGAACAGCACTTTATACAAACAGGGGGAAAGGTTTTTTGAATGGAATCCCGCCTGGGATATTCCGATAGGCGTGCCGAGGAGGATTGTTCAGGGTTATGACAGGAAATTTTATATCGGAACATGGGACGGAAGGTTATATAAAAATAACGATCTTGGATCAAGCTGGACCGAGTGTACCAAACCATGGCCTGACCATCCCTATTCTTATTTTCTGCGGGTAACTTCTGATAACTACATCTGGGCAACTGCAATTGGCAGAGGCTTGCGGTGTTCGAGAGACGGAGGGCAAACCTGGAGTACAGACACAATTGGTTTACAGGCGGGTGAAATTCTGGGAGATATTTTCCGGTTATCCGATGGCACATTGTTCTTTCATTCTGAGAACTGCAATCTGAGTAAATCGATAGATGACGGGTATACCTGGACAAAGATCGATGCCCCGGAGTACTCCATAAAATTATATGTAACCAGCAAGGATGAGCTCATTCTGATCAACCAGGACCAAGGGATATCCATTTATAAATCAGATGACAAAGGATTGAGTTTCACTTTAAAGAAATCAGTTAGTCCCAGTTTTGGCACGTTGATGGACCACACCGTTCACCGGTGGGGAAAGGATTTCTATTTGCTTATACCCGGCTATGGCATTCTCCATACGGTTGATTTTGAACATTTTGATACCTTCTGGATGAACCTGGATGTTGATGACATGTTCATGGATGCACATGGTAACTTTCTGGTAACGGAATGGTATATGCAAAAGGCTCATTATTATAGTAATCTGCTGCGTTGATATTACACTAATTCTTTTACTATCTCTTCAATTAACATAGATTTCTGTTTGCATCAGCAAGCAGCTCCCTGATGGCAATATTATATGGACAGGCTTTTTCACAAGTGCCACGGCACTTCTTACAGACATCAGGTTTAGGACCTCCTGATTTCCTGTAATAGTGTGATGCGGATTCTTTTTCTCCTAAAGACTATGAGTAGTAATAATACCTCATTATTGTATTTACAGGCAGATGATATGGACAATTTTTTTCACAGTAGTTGCATCCTATCCGGCAATTCAAAAAGCCCAGGCTTTCCCTGAAGTCGGAAAGCAATTCGGCAGTCGGATTATCGAGCGTACTGCCTGAAAGTCCGACATACTTTTCTATATCGTTAAAATTCCGAAAGCGGCAGCATATTGTACTTACGTCTTTATTTGTGAGTATAAACCGGTAAGCTCCCTCCTTAAGTTTCTCCATATCAGTCAACTTGTATTTCCGGAAGAAATCCCGGGCTTTATCCATTTGTAATTGCTTCTTTTCGTAGTCCTTTTGTTCAAGAAGGCCAAGTTTATCCCCTCGTCTTATGATATTCTCGTAACCTTCAAACACACTCACAGGATTTGACTTCATGATCATTGTGCCAATGTTCTTTGATTTACATGCCTGAATTACACTTTCCCCCATCTCAGGTTCCAGGAAATTATAAGGAAAGAAAAGGACATCATATCTGCCGTCATCAACAGCGGCCATTAAAATATCCTCCAGCGTACCTCCCGGTTCCTGCCACCAGAAAGTCCCATGGCACGATAAACCCCTGAACCTGATTTTTCCCTCTTTCTTCAGTCTGTCACAAACTTTGTGGAAATTTCTATCTGCCACTTTCAGAAGGCTCTGGGCCTGGTGCATCATGTAAAGGTCAATATATGGGGTTTTTAGTCGCCGGAGACTTTCGTTAGCCCGTCCGGCAATATCGTCAGAGGAAGTTATCAAGCCAAGTGAAGTATTTACTTTGGTTGTTATAAAGAGTTTTTCACGTTCCATATTCCTGATAACATTCCCTATTAAAACCTCATTATTCCCATTGTTATATGTCTCAGCGGTTTCAATAAAGTTCACACCCGAGTTAATTACCGCCTTTAGCACAGGTTCTGAATAAGGTACTCCTGAACCGATATCAGAAACCATTGCTCCAGTTCTTCCCAGTCTGCGGTAATCTTTAATGCGGGGTAATACTTCAGTCTGATCCAGACGGGAAAAGGATTTATTGCCGAATATTTCAAGTCCAAGGACGCCGGCAGCTGACTTCTCAATAAAAGCTCTGCGATTGAGTCTGTGACCTGCCATATTGTTTATGGTTTACTTCAAGATCACTTAAAAACAGATTCTAAATTCTGATACTTTGTATGCATATTCTGAACCGCTTCATCTTTCTTCATTTGGTCATTTCCGTTAAGAACTTCTTTTAAAGAAACAGTTGCATTGTACAAATCTTTTGAAGCAAGATCAAAATTAGAAATATTATCTCCCAGACGTTTTTTTAACTTGTCCTGAGGATATTTCGTAATTGCGTCAGCCTTTTCAATAAGGATATCCATTAATTTTGCAATTTCATCGTATTTCTTGTCAGGATAGAGTTTGTGATATATTATATAGAGTATTTGATGATAATCATCAATTTCCTTCAATACCGGCCTTATCACCCTGTTCATCATTTCAAAATTATAATGGATCTTCTCCGCTGCAGCCAACAATGCTTCATCATCAATTCCTTCAGAAGCCATATAATAGTTTTCGGCTGCAACATTTAATTCCTTTAATTGATTTTTCCAATCCGCTTCTTTATCTTTTAATATTCCGGGTAATGCAGCATTATTAATTGCTTCCACTGAGGCCTTTATTTGTGGCACGTATCCTTTTAAAGCATTGATGTCTTTTGCAGGATAGGCTGTATGCCACATGGGAAAAATAATCTTATGAAAATCAGTCAGTGCAGGAACACTTGATGTAATTTCCAAAGAATCAATTTTTACCTGAGAAAATGATATTTTAGCAGCAAATACTAAAAAAACAAAACAAAACAGCACAACAAACTTTTTCATACATGTAATTTTAATTGGTTCGTTATATGAGTGCGCTAATAATTATGATATATCAATAGTGATAATACATAAATCAGCTTTTCCTAATTTCTTAAAATTTCTTACAAACGTAAGCAAAATTCCATTTAACTGTCGAGTTGGATCTGTAAAATATTCAGGCCAGCGCGGTCAATACCATCGGTTTTCATAATAGCATGTTTTTGTTGATTTTTTTGCCTGAATAATGTTGGTTTCAATGATCCCTCCGGAACCAGAATAAAAATAGGCCGCCAAAAGGCGGCCATTAACATTTGTGACCCCGGAGGAGACTGAATTCAAACCAGATTATGCTTGATTTGCAGATAATCAATGGGTTGAGAGAAATTCCATTAATATAAATTCCAGTTGCTTAATAATGCGAAATTGAAAAG
>Ga0299915_10002397_pt1 | contig 13738 bp, 12 predicted proteins | sample RVTome_13_FD_200263 | JGI IMG/M metagenome (GOLD analysis project Ga0299915, IMG submission 200263) | Soil microbial communities from uranium-contaminated site in the Upper Colorado River Basin, Wyoming, United States - RVT92D227 (version 2) ...
TGATGTTTCAGAAGTGATTTATGAATGTGGGGGGAATATCGAAGATTCCAGCATGAGTCTTCTTCGAAACCACTTTGCTCTTCTCCTTCTTTTTTCCACGGAAAGGGAGGAGGTGAATCAAAAACTTGCTTCTACCCTGAAGCGACTCGAAGGGGAGAGGAACTTGACTGTCTTCTATTCTCCGATCACTTTTGAAGAGGCTTACCCCAAGGCCAAGGAACAGGCCGACCGGTTCAAAATCACCACTTCAGGGGTAGATCATGCTGGAATAGTGTTCAAAGTTTGTCGACTTTTAGCCGACCGGAAGGTCAACATCATCGACATGGAGACCCATCGTGTGCTTTCCGCAGAGAGCGGGACCCCTCTCTTCGAAATGGATATTGATATCGAGGTTCCCCGATCGATGTCAGAACAAAGTCTGAGGGAGGACCTTCACCGTCTGGCCAATGGATTAATAATCGACTTAGTGTTCAGAAAAACCTGATCCACCCACCCGGCGGAGCAGCTCTTCTTTATTCAAACCCACAAGCCCCATGGCTCTTAAATTCCGTCCAGTTGCTCGGTAGTCCTGTCCCATGATCTCAGAAGCGAGAAGGATAGCACTATCCATGAAGGGTGTCGGGACTCCGACGATTTCGGCGATCTCCGCCATGGGGACCAAGCCCATGGGAACGTCTTCAGTAATAAGGCGGGTCTCTTTGGAGCTGGGCGCCTGGATCTCTTCATAAGCCCGGTTGGATTGCAGAATCTCCGGAAGAACACTTCCTTTTGCTCCGTAGAATTTTTTCTGCCACTCCATGCCGCTGAGCGTAGAAATCCCAAGGGATTGACAAAGCATCATGCGTTCCCGGTCTACCGCCTCAACCAATTTTGCTACAGAAGGGGTAATTCCATCATGGTAGAACCGGAAATTCCCCTTCGTGGCTTCGAGCCAGCCGAGATTCGTAAGCGTTGGAAAAACATGGAAGATGGGGTTCATGTTATTCAGCCCGGTGGAAAGGACATTTTCCACAGCCTGAGTCTGAGGGTAGATCTCCTTCAGGGGTTCGAGCAAGGCTTGAGTATCTGTCGCAGGAAGGGCAGCCACTCCCAAGAACTCTTTGACTCCAAGAATTTTCACATGTCCTGGGCCTGAAATCCTGCAGGCATAGATGAGCGTATTCGTTTCACCCACCTTCACGCCTTTCGGAGCTCCGTGTTTGGAGAGGATCTCCCTAAATTCCAGGGCACCTCCGGTAGAGCCTGGGGAGAGGACAATCCTGTCATCCTTTTTCAGCAGAGGGGCAATCTGTTCAGCGACATAGGCATGGGCAAAAGCCGGCAGGACGACTAATATGAGGCCTGTTTCGGAAAGAGCCTCACGGAGATTTGTGGTCACCTTTACAAGACATGCAAACCCTTTACCAGAAACGCCAGAGAGTTCGATCCCTCCCTTTTGTAAGACCGGAGCGGTCGCTTCCTCGTAACGGTCATATAAGACGACCTCATAGCCGGATAGGGAAATAAAAGCAGCCATGGCCTGGCCTCCATTTCCTGCTCCAAGGATGATGATGCGCTTTGGTTTCATTTAACACCTTATTTTCATGAAAAGTCTAATGGTGGTTTAGCAGGCTGATGAAAAAGACTAAGAATTGGTCATTCTGAGGAGCGGAAGGCGACGAAGAATCTCGTGATTTATTGATTACCTTAAATTCGAGATTCTTCGCTCCGCTCAGAATGACAGCACAAGAGACTTTTTCAGCGCTCTCTTAGAAAATCTTTCTGCCGTAGATCCGCTCTTCAATCTTTTGTGCGGTCGGGGTCTTGGAGAGACCCGCGCCGAGGGTGTCGCGCAGTTTCGGATCCATCAACTCGCCGACTTCTTTTAATGCCGCAATGACCTCATCCGGAGGGATCACACTTCGGATACCTGATAAGGCCATGTCCGCTGAAATAAAGGCATTGGCAACGGCACCGGCGTTTCTTTTGATGCATGGGACCTCGACCAGACCTGCGACAGGATCGCAGACAAGCCCGAGGACGTTCTTGAGTGCAATGGCCACCGATTGGCCCGATTGCTCTGGAGTCCCGTCTGCGAGTTCAACTAAAGCGGCTGCGGCCATGGCCGAAGCCACCCCGCATTCCGCTTGGCACCCCCCCATCGCGCCGGAGATCATGGAGTGTTCTGCAATGACGAGTCCCATTCCAGCTGCTGCAAAAAGGGCCTCCACTGCCTTTGGATCGGGAAAACCCTTCTTCTCTGCGATGGCCACGACAACCCCTCCGAGGACACCGCAGGAACCGGCCGTGGGGCAGGCCACGACGCGGCCCAGCGCAGCATTCACTTCTGCTGCTCCCAGAGCTAAAGCCGTTGCCCGGACAAGGGCAGAACCGGAAAGCGTTCGACCTGCTGCCCTCGCCTGTTCGAGGCGTGGAGCATCTCCGCTCACCAAACCTCCCACTGTCTTCTGAACTTGGTGGATGCCCTGGTAGCCTGCTTCGCGCATCACATCGAGGCAACGTTTCATTCGGAGCCGAACCCACTCCTCTTCCTGACCGGTGTTCCTTTTCTCGTAGTCGATCACGGTCTGGCCAACGGAGATACCAGAGCGCTCCGCTTCATGAATTAAATCTTCAATCCGATCAAAGAAATCCAATCCAAATCCTTTACCTTCAATGATGGGTTGAAAATAGAAAGCAAGGCCGATGCCCAACAGGGAACGGGCTGTTTCCCTTGCTTCCTCTATCGAGACGGCATCCGATCGAAACTGGATAGAAACTCCCTCCTTCGAGACGAGACGTTTCCACTTGGGACCCAGAAGGGCAGAGGCCTTCTCACCGCTGACTCCAACAAAAAGGATTTCGTGATGGTCTCCGGTCATCTCAACAGCATATCCATTGATCTCCTCAATCACGATGTTTCCACCACCAATGGTCTTGCTTCGGACGGTAGCTACGGAGCTGTCTCGACTCTTTTGAATGACGATAATCGTGCTCGGGTGAGCGCCAGGGATATTTACCTTTTCGCACAGAACCGGGATCCCTTTCCCCTTGGCAAGATCAAAGGCATGGCGTATCCTCTCATCATCCACCTCGAATCCCATCAGCCCGGCTAACACACCTGCATCGGTGAAATGGGTATGGTAGACTTCGGCCAGGGACCCGTGAAATTGGAGTCTTATCTCCACAGGGTCATATCCTGTCAGCTGACCGGCCATGAGACCGATGCGAACGGCTCCTGCTGTATGGGAGCTCGACGGCCCGATCATGATGGGGCCGACGATGTCAAAGATTCCATATCTGCCCATCTCTTTCCTCCACGTACATCTTTATTCAATGGCTAAATAAAGGAAAATTTGGTGCCTATCTTTCTCTCCAATGCCTTCTGGTAAACTTCAAAGGCACAGGCAATGTCAAGGCTTCCGATGCCGATAGGAACAGCGAGGATGTCTTCATCGTCTCTTTCACGCCCCTTTTTCTTTCCAGAGAGGATCTCACCGATTTCAGCATAAATGTCCCTCTCTCCCAGTTTACCCGCTTCAACGAGTTTAGCCAGTTCTCCCCGATGACTGGTCTGCGCCCAGCTGTCCACAACGATCTTGTCCGAGGAGAGGACGACGTCAGGCTCCAACTCCTGATAGGACCCCGCGGAAACGACGAGGGTCCCTTTTTTCAACCATTCTTTTCGGACGAGGGGTTGGTCTGCAAGGGTGACGGTGCAGACGACATCGGCTCCTTCAACGGTTTCTCGGTAGGATTTTTTTGGCAGAATATTCAGTCCAAGCTCAGAGGTCATCTCCTCACGGTACTTTTCGGCGGCCTCTTCCTTGATGTCGATAACACGGACTTCTCTGAGCTTGAAGACCTGGTGAAAAGCCCTGAGATGCATGCGGCCCTGGATGCCGGCCCCAATGATTCCGAGAACAGAAGCATCCTTCCGAGCAAGAACCTTAGCACAGACGGCACTGGCAGCCCCTGTGCGAACGGCGGTGATGTAGGCTCCGTCCATGACAGCGATGAAGGCTCCGGTTTTCGGATTGATGAGCAGGATCATGGCGGAGATAAAGGGGAGCCCAATCTTTTCATTATTCTGAAAACCTCCAGCCCATTTGATCCCGGCGATATCGACATCACCGAGATAAGCGGGCATCGCATTCAGGGCGGCCTTGTAAAAAGGCCAAGCATCATGTTCACCAAGGTCGAGCGTCACTTTTGGGGGCATGATGACTTTGCCTTCCCCATGGGAACGGTAGACCCGTTCAACAATCTTGAGGACCGTTGGCATGCCGAGGAGAGATCTAATCTGTTCCTGATTGATTAATAGCGTCGATTCACTCATACATTTACCTCTTTTTGTTTTTCACGTCTCCTGGTTGATCAAACGAATGAGAAAGGAGTTCCAATCCCCTTTTCCGTAGCCTTCCGGTAGACCTCAACTGCACATCCAATATCGAGACTCCCAAGGCCAATCGGGACAGCGAGGATGTTTTCGTCGTCTCGTTCACGCCCTTTTTTCTTTCCAGAAAGGATTTCACCGATCTCAGCATGGATGTTTTTCTCTCCCATCTTGCCGGCTTCAACCAGCTTGGCCAGTTCTCCTCGGTGGCTGGCCTGGCCCCAATGGTCGACGACAATCTTGTCTGCAGAAAGAACCACTTCAGGGTCCAGCTCTTGGTAAGATCCTGCTGAGATGACAAGGCTCCCTTTCTTGAGCCATTTTTTCTTAACCATCGGTTCATCTCCAATCGTCACCGTGCAGACGATGTCCGCTCCTTCTACGACTTCCTGATACGATCTTTTCGGAAGGATGTTGAGTCCAAGCTCAGCCGTCATCTCTTCACGGTACTTTTCGGAAGCCCCTTCCTTGATGTCCATGACACGGACCTCTTTCAGCTTGAAGACCTGGTGAAAAGCCCTGAGGTGCATGCGGCCCTGGATGCCGGCCCCGATGATCCCGAGAGCGGAAGCATTCTTCCGGGCCAGAACCTTGGCACAGGTGGCGCTGGCCGCTCCGGTGCGAATGGCCGTGATGTAGGCTCCGTCCATGGCGGCGATAAAGGCTCCGTTCTTCGGATTGATCAAAAGGATCATGGCTGAGATATAGGGGAGCCCGATCTTGTAATTATCCTGAAAGCCTCCAGCCCATTTGATGCCGGCAATGTCCAGATCGCCAAGGTAGGCAGGCATCGCATTCATAAAACCTTTGTAGGGGGGCCACGGCCGGCCCTCTCCAAGATCGAGGGTAATCTTCGTAGGCATAATGACCTTTCCTTCCCCATGAGAACGGTAAACCTGCTCAACAATCTTGAGCACCGTTGGCATGTCGAGGAGGGATTTGACCTGCTCCTGAGTAATTAATAATGTCGATGGACCCATCTATGAACCTCCTTTGAAAGTTAATATTTCTATCTTGACCCGAGGACTCTGTTGAGGCCGACCAGCCTCTCGATGGCCATAATGACGATGATCGTCATCCCCACAATGCTGGAGGCAATGGCTGCCACCAGAGGGTCTGTGTAGTATTCGATATGTGCGTAGATACGGATCGGAAGCGTCACCATTCTCGGTCCCGTGACGAAAAGGGCAACGGTGAGATCGTCAAAAGAGACAATAAAGGAAAAGATCGCCCCCGCCAGCAGACCTGGTGAGACAAGAGGGAGTGTGATCCGCCGAAATGTCTGGAACCAGTTTGCGCCTAAGTTCATTGCCGCGAGCTCCAGGGTATGATCAAATCCTGCAAAGCTGGCTAACATGGTTCGAACCATATAAGGAACGGTGATGACGACATGAGCAAGAACCATTCCCAAGAAGGTACCGGCCACATGGAAGATGGAAAGAATCTGCAGGGCTCCCACACCGATGACCACCATCGGGACCATCAATGGGGAGAGAAAGAAGGTGTTTAAAAACTCACGGCCTGAAAATCGATAGCGAGCGATCGCAAAAGAACCCAGTGTTCCCAGTGGAGCAGAGACCAGGGAGACGGTGATGGCCAAATAAAGACTGTTAAAAAAGGCAGAGATGAATTCGGGGTGATCGAGGATGCTTCGATACCAGCGAGCAGAGAATTTCGTAAGAGGAACCTGCAAATATGTTTGCGGAGTGAAAGAGACTAGGACAACGACCACCACGGGCGAGAGGAGGAAGAGGATCAGCAGGTAGTGGTAAATCGAGAGAAGCTGCCTCGATTTCATCGGAATACCTCCGCCCACCTGCCGCGTTCCAACGCGCGGTGGTAGAACATCACGATACCCACCGTAATGGCAAGAAGGACGAGGGCAGCGACCGAGCCGAAGGGCCAATTGAGCAAGACCATAAACTGTTCGTACGCGACAAAAGGGACGACACGGACTCGTGTTCCTCCCAACATGGCTGGGGTAATGAAAGCGCTGACGCTCAGGGTCAGGACGATCAGGGTTCCGGCAAGAATTCCTGGAAGACTTAAGGGTAAAGTAATCTTGAAAAAGGTTTTGACGGGGTGGGCTCCCAAGGATTGGGCTGCCTTTTCGAGGTCCATATTCCGGTTGATCAGGGAGGAATAGATGGAGAGAACCATGTAAGGCATGAGGACGTGGACGAGGCCAATGACAATTCCTTTTTCGCTGTACATAAATTTGACGGGTTCACGAATGAGTCCTAACCCTTCAAGACCTGAATTGATGAGACCATGAGGAGCCAGGATGATCATCCAACCGAAGGTTCGGATGACCGCGCTGACGAACAGGGGAGAGAGGATGAGGGCTAAGAAAAGGGCCTTCTTCTTTCCTTTTATGGTGGTCAGGTAATAGGCTTCAGGGTATCCAAGGACGAGACTGATGAGGGTGACAAGAACGGCGAGTTTGATCGAGCGGTAAAGGATACCCAAATAAAAGGAGTCGGTGAGGAATTTGACGTAGTGAGCCGTTGTGAACTGATCGCTGATCCCTTTCGTTGGCGAGTAACCTCGGAAACTCATCACGATGAGGAAGACGATAGGGATGAGAAAGAAGATCGCCAGCCAGAAAAAAACAGGGCTCGCCAGGAGGTAAGGAATCCACGGCCTCGATCCTTTGGGCCTCGATGATTTGTGGATTGAGTGGTTCAAACCATTCACTCTCCCTGGACGATGCGGCAATTTTCGGGTCTATATTCTAACCGGATCCGGTCGCCCGCGGAATAGGTCCTTGTTTCCAGATTCTGGCAGATGACTCGCATGGAATGGGCTTGTGTCTTAACGGTGTAATACGTGATATTCCCGAGGAAGACAACATGATCCACCGTTCCCAATAGATAATGGGCAAGATCACCTGACTCCCTGCTGAGACAGAGTTTCTCGGGCCGGATGGAGATCTTGATGGCGTCTCCGATACGGAACTTAAGATCGGCGGGCCTTGAAATGGTGATCGGCCGGATTTCACCGATGTTCAGAAGGAGTTCTCTTTCTTTAATCTCTATAATCGTTGCGGAGAGAATATTGGTCTCTCCGATGAAGGAACTCACAAACTCGTTGATCGGGGATTCATAGATCTCGGTTGGAGACCCCACCTGCTCAATCCTGCCTTTGTTCATGACCGCTAAACGGTCAGAAAGGGAAAGGGCCTCCTCTTGGTCATGGGTGACAAAGAGGGTGGTAATCCCAACCGTCTTCTGAATGTCTTTCAACTCAATGCGCATCTCCCTTCGCAGTTTTGCGTCAAGATTACTGAGCGGCTCATCGAGGAGCAAGACCTTCGGATGGATGACGAGGGCCCGGGCCAAGGCAATGCGCTGCTGCTGGCCACCTGAGAGCTGGCGGGGATAGCGTTTTTCAACCCCGGGGAGACGCACCAGTTCAAGGGCTCTTCCCACCTCTTTCTCGATGACCGATCTTTCGAGCCTCTGCATTCGGAGACCGAAAGCGATATTTTCCATGACCGTCATATGGGGAAAGAGGGCATAGCTTTGAAAGACCATTCCGAGCTTCCTCTTGTAGATTGGAACGTCATTGATCCGTTCCTCGTCAATCGAGACCTCCCCCGCATCCGGAGTGATAAATCCAGCGATGAGGTTGAGGGTTGTGGTTTTTCCACATCCGGAGGGTCCGACGAGCGAGACAAACTCTCCGGAGTGAACTGTTAGAGAGATATGATCTACAGCCGTGACGTCTTCAAACTTCTTTAATAGATTCTGGATTTTGACTTCTGCCATTGAAATTATCTATATCAGGGTTATTGGAACAATAAGTCAGGCAAATTCTAACTGAAGAAGTCAAAAAAGGACCCGGAATTAAACACCCGGGTCCCTGGGGCAGTTCTTGCGCAGTCGACAGTTACCTGGTCTCCACTTCCTTACTCCAACGTTCCGTCCATTCAGGGCGAACCTGATTGATATAGGCCCAGTCGACTTTCATCAGTTTTTTAATTTGATCGAGGCCGTACGGAACTCGTTTGGCCACTTCAGAACCGAGCTTCACATTCTTGTTCATCGGTCCGAGCATAAAACCCTTACTCCACACCTCCTGAGCCTTCTCGTCCAGCATAAAGTTGATAAATTCCTGTGCCAAACGGGGATTCTTACAATTCTTCACCATATTCAAGGTTACTCCAAGAGCAATCGCTCCCTCTTTCGGATAGACAAATTCGACAGGGAATCCCATATCCGCAAGTGAATAGACCCGCCCACTCCCCCAAATACCAATCCAGGCCTCTTTCGACTGGAAAAGCTCGGACATCTTGCCCGCCTGGGGTTCGAAAGAGATGACGCTTTTCTTCAATTTCTTCATCAAGTCAAAACCCGGGTCGATCTTCCTCTCACCGCCGCCATTGAGCCGGGCAAACATGATCAGAGCGTGGAGCCCATACGAATTCGTAATAGGGGGCATCACAAACCTCTGAACATACTCGGGCTTGAGGACATCATTCCAGGAAGCGGGGGGGGTGAACCCCTTTTCCTTAAAGATCTGGGTATTATAGAGGAGCCCTGTTGCCGTGACCCCCATGTCCACTCCGTTGTTGTTGGGATGGAGGGCAATGTCGTAAAGTTTGCCCAGGTTTGTCACGATCTTCGGATCGAGATTGGCCCAGAAGCCTTCAGCACTTCCAAGGATGGCAGGTCCGTCATCGACGAAGGTCACATCAATCTGAGGGTTGTCCTTTTGGACACGGACCTTAGCAAGCGTCTCCGTCGAGATACCAAGGACATAGTGAACCTTACAGTCGAACTTCTTTTCGAAGACGGGAGCCAGTTCTTCCTTCAAGGCCTTCTCAAAAGTACCGCCATAACTGGCGACGTAAAAATCGGTGACAGCCAGCGCCATGGTTGGGAGGAGAAAAATGACACTTACACAGAATGAAAGCAGCAACCTTGTTCTCATAGGAACCCTCCTTTTTTTAAAATTGATTTCATCCACCTTTTGAAAAACATCATTATCAGCAAATCATTCCTTTGTCAAGGAGCTTTCTCATCGATCATCTCACAGGTTAAAAGATTTACCCAACCCCCCATTTAACGGGAGATTAGTGAATCCCTGATAATCTCCCTGATATTTTCTTCAAACTCCTCTTTCGGCCCTCTCTGTTTGATTTGTCCCATTTCGAGAAGATACATATAATCTGAAACTTCAAGAGCCTTCATGATGTTTTGGTCAACCAGGAAAATGGTTGTCCCTTGGTCCTTTATTTTTAGAAGAAAATTGTAAATCTCTTTTACAATTTTCGGAGCCAGTCCTTCTGAAGGTTCATCGATCAGCAATAGCTTCGGCTTGGTGATGATTTCCTTTCCGATACAGAGCATCCGTAGAATTCCACCGCTTAGGTAAGTGGCCTTCTCTTTTCTCCTCTCACGAAGCAAGGGAAAAAATTCGTAAACTTCCTTTAATCTCTGGTCTAATAATTTCTTATCTCGTCGAAAAATCCAAGCGCCCAGAAGGAGGTTATCTTCCACAGTGAGTTGGGGAAATGTGCTGAATCCTTGGGGCACATAGCTCATCCCCATCCATTTCAATTGGGAAGGAAGATAATTTTGGATCTCTTGACCTTCAAATAATATTTTCCCTTGCCGTGGGTTGAGAAAGGCAAAGATAACCTTCAGAAGAGTAGATTTTCCTGCTCCATTGGGGCCAATCATACCCGTGATGATCCCTTCTTTTATTTCAAGAGAGACATCGGTGATGATATCAATCCCTTCCACATAACCAGATGTCACGTACTCAACTTTTAGCATGGGTAATATTATCCTCCCAGGTAAGCGTCGATCACTTGGGGATCGTTTGCAACATCTTCCATGGTTCCTTGAGATATCATTTCCCCTCTATGGAGAACCGAAATTTGATGGCACAGATACTGAATGGTCGTTAGCTCATGGCTGACGACCACAAAGGTGACTCCTTTTTCTTCGTTCATTTTCTTAATGGCCCTAAGGATGACACCCTTGATGACTTGATGAACTCCTGCAAAGGGCTCATCGAGTAAGTAAAGACGAAGATTCTTATTCATAAAACCCCGAACGATCTGAAGCAGCATATTCTGCCCACCCGAGAGATTCTTGGCCGGTTCATCTTTTAACCGAGTCAGGAGAGCGAATTCGAGAAGCTCTTCTGCACGTGCCTTTGCTTCCATCATGCTTTGGTTTTGGGAAAGGGCAGGGACCATCATATTTTCGAGGACGGTCATATCTTTAAAAACCCTGGAGATCTGGAAGGTCCGCATAATACCCTTCCCGGCAATCACATTGGGTGGTAAACCGTCGATCCGATCCCCAGAAAAATAAATCGCTCCATGATCAATGTTGTAGATTCCGGTAATGAGGTTGATCATTGTCGTCTTACCAGACCCGTTGGGTCCAATGAGTCCCCGAATCTCTCCTTCCCTAAGGTCCAAGGAAACATTATTCACGGCTCTCAATCCACCAAAATCCTTGATCAAATTTTTTATGTCCAAGAGTGGATGACCTTCGCTATTCATTCCTTCTCCGACAGGGTATTGCCTTTATTCTATTTTTTGATAGGCAGAAACAGGTCCTTTGCCTTTTCTTTGCCGAATTCGTTGAAAACCTTTTCTCAAAAATTCCATAAACCCACCATTAAAAAACCGCATGATGAGTATGACCATAGAAGCGAGAATCACCATCCGAACCTCGGGCCACTTTTTTAGAACTTCAGCAAGAAAGCGAACAGATACAGCTCCTACCACTGGCCCAGCTTGACTCCTCATGCCGCCGATGACCACAAAAATGATGATCAGTGCCATTTCATAAAATTCACCTGAGACAGGGCTGATCAATCCTGTAAAATGACCGTAAAGGGTTCCAGCCATACTTGCGAAAACGCTGGCCACCATAAAGGCAAAGACCTTCCAACGAACGATGTTGACGCCCATGGCCTGTGCCGCTACTTCGTCATTTCGAATGGCTCTGAGGTAATAACCGGCCCGTGAACGCATGATGATGGCAATGACAATAATCGTAATGACAGCAAAGGCTAAGAAGAGGTAGTAGTAGGGAAGAGGGTTTATGGTCTTAAAAAACAAAGGAGTTTTGAGTCCCCTATCTCCACCGGTGAATTCAAAATCCATTCGGATATAAGTCTTGACAATTTCTGCAAAGGCCCATGTGGTCAAGGCGAGATAAATGCCACGCATCCGTAAACAGAGAATACCGAGTAGCACGCTGATGATGGCATTAAACATCCATGAAGAGACCATCCCCATCCATAAGGGGATGCCTGTTTTAATGATCAGGAGGGCCGATGTATAGCTCCCGATGACAGCAAAGGTATGATGGCTGAGAGAGAACTGACCCGTATAACCTCCGAGCAGATTCCAGGTAACGGCCATGACCACATAATAGAGGGTAATGGTGAGGGAATAAATCCAATAGTCAGCGAGGAAAAAAGGAAGGATAATGGCGATCAAAAGGAAAAATAATGGTCCGAAGTAATTTAATCTAAATTTTAACACTACACGCTCCGTTCAGGTTTTCCGAACAGTCCATAAGGTTTTATCAATAAGATAAACATGAGGAGTCCAAACCCGTAGATATCGATAAAGGAAGGGTTGATAAAGGCTGCGCCCAAACTTTCAGCTATTCCTAAAGAAAGGCCAGCGATAAAGACACCCGGGATCGAACCCAATCCACCGATCACGATGATTTCGAATCCCCTTACCGTTGGGATCACACCACAAAGGGGATGTACGAGAAGGACTGGGGCCAGAAGGGCTCCACCTGCACCGGCTAAAGCGGTTCCAATACCAAAAGCGATCATGTCGAATTTCAGAACGTCGATTCCGGCTGTCAGGACTCCGATTCGATTCTGAGAGACAGCCTGGAATGCTTTTCCAATCCAAGTCCTTTTCAAAAAGTAAAAGAAGAAAGCGAGAATAGCGATTGTTCCGATAAAAGCAATGAAATTGTTTCCACTTAAAGGAAGGGGTCCGATACGGGTGGGAGGTGCGTAATCTGGCGGTGTGTAGATATAAGGGCCTCCTATGAAAATCGCAAGATTTCTAAACAGGATGGCCATGGCAATAGTGACGATGGTCGCATATTCTGTCTTTTCCTCGACGATACCAATAAACATCGGCTTGATGAGTATCTTTTGAACAAAGGCTCCGAGGAAGAATGTGGAAAGGGCGGCGATAAAAACGCCGATATACCAGTAACGGACTCCCAGAAAAAAGACAATCAAAAGATACTGGACATAGGCGCCGATCATGAAAAACTCACCCATGGCCCAGTTGATGACTTTCATGATGCCATAAATGAAGTTGACCCCCAAAGACATCAAACAATAGAGGGTGCCCAATATGATTCCTGAGATCAAAAATTGCATGAAAAGTTGGGTATCGATCTTCGTGTCTCCTTTGGGTGAAAATGGAGATGCCCCTCCAGAATATCATTCTGGAGGGGCTACATTGGTTTGCGATTTACTTGATAATTCGTCTCTGTGAATTAGGGATTTTGAATTTTTCCATCACCGCCCTTAGCAGGAGGCCATACAGTCTTGGACTCCTTGCCAGGTTGTCTCACTTTCGTCATTTGAAGGATCAACATGGGTGGTGAAACATTGTGCCACCTCATTCCCGGGAGTTCCTCAAATTTGATAGAACCACTCCAGTCGGTGAATGTCTGAGTATTGAGAGCAGTGAGCACATCCTTCGGGTTAGCAGATTTAGTTTTGGTGACAGCCTGAGCCACGATCACAACTTGACCAAAAGCATTCAGAGCATAAAAGGTAGGATCTTCTTTGTATAACTCGAAATATCTGGGTATCATCCAATTCCCTGAAGCGGCAACAGGCATTCCCGGTTTGTAATAGGTCATATAGAGAATGTAATTGCCCTTATCTCCCACTGCATCCCAATATTCTGGTCGGTTGCACCAGTCAAATGTGGCCAGCATTGGAACCTTGGGGAAAAGACCCACATCATAGGCTTGTTTGACGACGAGATAGGCTGCCGGCGCAACCCCTGCATTGATAACCAGATCCGGATTCCAAGCTTTTATAATCAGAAGGGAAGGGGTCAGGTCAGTGGCTGTTCTCGGGAAGATGATACCTTTTACTTCAATTCCTTCCTTTTTCCCGTATTCTTTGACCCACTTGTCAAACTCTGTCCCATAATCTGTGTCTTCTCCCAGAACCGCCACGCGTTTAAATCCCATCTTTTTTGCGAATTCCATGTAAAACTCGGATCGATTTGGAATAAGTCCCATGATGCTGAATATGGTGGGATAGCGTGATTCTGTAATCTTTGCAGCGGAAGCCCCCGTTGAGAACAATGGCACGCCCAACTCCTTTGCCACTTCA
>Ga0299915_10002400_pt1 | contig 13718 bp, 13 predicted proteins | sample RVTome_13_FD_200263 | JGI IMG/M metagenome (GOLD analysis project Ga0299915, IMG submission 200263) | Soil microbial communities from uranium-contaminated site in the Upper Colorado River Basin, Wyoming, United States - RVT92D227 (version 2) ...
TTTTCAAAGCCTTCAGTCTCGAACCCAGAGGTAAGCATTTAATCAACGTTTGTCTGGGCACGGCCTGCCATGTCCGGGGTGGTAGCAGGGTGCTGGAAACTGTGGAACGATGTTTGTCTGTGAAGCGCGGGGAAACAACTAAAGACCGCAAATTCACACTGGAGACAGTTAACTGCATGGGCTGTTGTGCCGTGGGGCCGGCCGTGAAAATTGACGGCGATTATTACGGAAATATGAGCACCGATAAAGTGGACGATGTATTAGCCAAATTTGAATGATATCTAAAAGATAGAATGCTAAACAAGCTCAGTTCAAAACAAGATTTAGAGGCTCTACGAAAAGGGCTGGTAAAAGAAAGAAGGCCGGACAAGCCGCTGATTGCTATATGCAATGGCACAGCTTGCCGTCCTTACGGTTGTATTCAATTAACGGAAGCTGTTAAGCAAGAGCTGGCAAAACAAGGCCTGGAAAACAAAGTAGACCTTAGAGTCACTGGTTGTCACGGGCTGTGCGAGAAAGGCCCGATTGTAGTAGTTCAACCGGGAGACATTTTCTACCAGCAAGTAAAATTAGAGGACGTGCCTGAGATATTAAGTGAAACGGCTATTAAAGGCACTATCGTTGACAGATTACTTCACACCGACCCGATTACCGGCAACAAAGTTGTGCATAGAGATGAAATTCCTTTCTATCGCAAGCAAGTAAGGAATGTCCTGGGAAACAACGTAGCCATAAACCCGACCAAGATTGAAGATTATATAGCCATAGGTGGCTACACAGCTCTGGTGAAAGCCCTCCTCGAAATGACTCCGGAGCAAATAATCGAGGAAGTGAAACGCTCCGGTTTAAGAGGGCGGGGCGGCGCGGGTTTTCCCACGGGATTAAAGTGGGAATCATGCCGTCATGCGCCGGGAGATATAAAGTATGTAATAGTCAATGCTGATGAAGGTGACCCTGGAGCCTATGCTAATGAAGGTCTACTTTCCGGCAATCCGCACAGCGTGCTTGAAGGATTAATCATCGGTGCTTATGCCATCGGAGCCAAGCAGGGATATGTTTATGTCCGCAACGAATATCCGTTGGCATTGGCTAATGTGACGGTGGCCCTAGGTCAGGCCGAACAGTTAGGACTGCTCGGAGAGAATATTCTGGGCTCAGGGTTCGATTTTAATGTCCGCATCAACAGAGGCGGTGGAGCCTTCGTTTGCGGTGAGTCCACGGCCTTAATGGCATCGCTCGAAGGCAAGGTTGGGGAACCAAGGGCTAAATATGTGCACACGGTGGAGAAAGGGCTGTGGAACAGGCCGAGTGACCTGAACAACGTGGAAACCTGGGCTAATGTGCCTTTGATTATCAATAGAGGCGCCGATTGGTATCGAACTCTGGGTACTGAACACAGCAAAGGGACGAAGATATTCTCTTTAGTAGGCAAGATTAATAACACGGGCCTGGTTGAAGTTCCCATGGGGATAACTTTGAGGGAAATCATCTATGACATAGGTGGGGGCATACGAGGAGGGAAGAAGTTCAAAGCGGTCCAAACGGGAGGACCATCGGGCGGATGTCTGCCGGAGAGCTTGCTTGACCTGCCGGTAGATTTCGATGAGCTGTCTAAAGCAGGTTCCATGATGGGCTCGGGCGGCATGATTGTCATGGATGAGACTACCTGCATGGTAGACATCGCTAAGTATTTTCTCACCTTCCTGGAAGAAGAATCATGCGGTAAGTGCTTGCCCTGTCGCGAGGGAATAAAGAGAATGCGGCAGGTATTCGATGAAATAACGGAGGGCAGGGGTAGCGAAAAAGACATCGACTTGCTGGAGCAAATTTCAGCTACTTTAGTTGACAGTTCTCTCTGCGGGCTGGGCCAGACAGCGCCAAACCCCGTCCTGACCACCATACGTTATTTTAGAGATGAGTACGAAGCTCACATAAAAGAGAAGAGGTGCCCCGCCGGCGTCTGCAAAGCTTTAATCCACTACTACATAATAGAAGAAAAATGCCCGGGATGTGGACTTTGTGTCAAAGAGTGCCCACAACAGGCTATAACCTTCATGGGCAAGAAAAAACCGGTGGTTTTGGATGAATCGAAATGCATAAAGTGTGGCGTTTGCTGCGACGTCTGCAAAATGGAAGCTGTAGGCAAGAGATAGTATGGTTACTTTTAAAATTAATGGCCGTGAATATAAGGCTGCGGAAGGCCAGACAATACTCCAGGTAGCCAGAGAAAACGGTATCGATATACCAACCCTGTGCCACCACGAAGCTATTGAGCCTTACGGCGCTTGCCGGCTGTGTATCGTAGAAGTCTCGAAAGGTCACCGCTCCAGAGTTGTGACATCCTGCCTTTACCCGGTTGAAGAAGGGCTGGATGTAAAAACAAACTCGCCCCGGGTGATAGATAATCGTAAGATGCTGGTGGAACTGCTGCTGGCACGGTGCTCCAAGAATAAGGTAATAAACGAATTGGCTGCGCAGATGGGCATTAAGCAATCAATTATCAGGCCGGAGTACCTGGAGGACAATGACTGTATGGTTTGCGGTCTATGCGTCAGGACCTGTGAACAAGTCGTTGGAGTCAGCGCTATCAGTCTGGTGAATCGAGGTATAACCAAAGAGCCGGCATCGCCTTTCCTTGAGCCGGCTAGAGATTGTATAGGTTGCGGCTCGTGCTATTATATATGCCCTACCGGTGCCATAAAAATGGAAGATAAAAACGGCACCAGGATAATCTATAATTGGAAGGTGGAATTTAAACTAAAGAAATGCAAAGTCTGCGGCAACTACTGGGCGCCGGAAAAGCAGTTAGAATACATCAGAAAAAAGTGGAATCTACCCGACGATTTCTTCGATATTTGCCCAACCTGCAAATAGCTACCATCTACAAACCGACTCAAGACTCCTTGACTATGCTAAACTGGTTGACTATACTCTTTTGCAACGGGGTGTAGCGCAGCGGCTAGCGCGCATGGTTTGGGACCATGAGGTCGGAGGTTCGAATCCTCTCACCCCGACCATAGCTTCGAGATAAAGAGGTCAGACCTCATGGCTCATAGTAGAGCTTAAATAGGAAATAGGTACGAAATAGACCTCATGGTCTTTTTCAGAGGCGGGTCCGCAAATGAACAATGGGCGCATCAATCAAATTGGAAGCGGTACCGGGGACATCCATCAGTTCCTTGGCAAAAGGCTATGTCTTAACTCACCAAACAGAGGGATCCAGCCCGCACACGGTTGAATATTTCAAAGGCACACTCAACCGTTTCCTATGGTATGCCAGCAGAGAAGGATGGCCAGATGATGCCCGAATTCTCACTCAATGGCACATAAGAGAATTTTTGGGCTACGTGGCTAGTGAAGTAGGCCGGTGGGGTAAAAAAGGAAACGGTGCAGAATCGTCGGCACGTAAAGCATCTCCAAGAACCATTCATCACTATTACAGCGTTCTCCGGTCTTTCTTCAATTGGACTGTCAAGGAGGGTTTCCTAACTCAAAGTCCAGTATCTATGGTGAAGGTAGCTAAGCCAAAAGAGAAAGTCATCAGGCCATATTCTATGGAGCAAATTAGAAAGATGCTGGACGTCTGCGACTATGATTATCAACATAATGCTAAATTCTTGGGTAGCAGGAACAAGGCTCTTGTTCTTGTACTGTTAGACAGTGGTTTGCGGGTATCTGAATTAGCTAATATTAGGCTTCAGGATATGGATACTGAGAGAGGCTGGATTAAGGTTCTGGGTAAAGGGTCTAAGGAAAGAGTTGTACGTGTGGGTAAAGTCGCGCAAAAAGCCTTGTGGCGTTATATTATGTTTCGTGGTGACAGCAACTGGGTGGGACTTTGGCTATCAGAGGAGGGTAGACCTCTACAAGTTTCGGGCATTCAATCATCTATAAACAGACTGAAAAAGCGTGCCGGAATCAACGAAGAAGGTTGCGTTCACAGATTCCGCCATACGTTTGCCTTGAGTTTTCTAAGAGAGGACCGCAATCCGTTCAATCTGCAATATCTGCTAGGTCATAGCTCTCTTGAAATGGTAAAGCACTACACTGCTACATTGGGAATGGAAGATGCTCTTAAAGCTCATGAAAAGGCAAGTCCGGCGGATCTGCTCGGGTTGAAATAGGTTGCGTCATGCCTAAACTTAGACATCCAGAATTAACCAAGGGCAAAGCCGTATCATATCTTCTAGATCTATACAGGAATGATTCAGAGTTCATCAAAGAACTGGATGAAATACGCCGCCCATATTTTCCTATACTCCTTGGCTTAGCTGATGCCACGCTAGACTTTTGGGCAGAGTGTAAAAATATGCTTCTGCCAGAAGACTACTGGGCTGTTATCGAATTTTACCAAGGTAAGAGCCAACAAATACCTACTCTTAATGGTGAACTTGAGGATCGACGCAGCCTAATGGAACAATTGTGGATGCAGTTACAATCCTATGCCAAAGCATTAGAGCCATTGACCAGCAAATGGAAGCTGAGAGCACGGTGGGCGATTCCAACACTCATATATTGTGATATCTTCGATTTAATGGTAGTCATGGGTTTACCAATGGAGATTGATGTGCCTATCGATTCTCTTACTCGTCTATATCCTTGGTCAATGCCTCTATCTGATCTCGAGATCACGGTTTCTGCTTGGGCTTTCTTCATATCGGGGAAGGAGCAAATCCAGAGGGAAATCGCCCAGAAATTGTCTCAGTATCAGAATAAGATCAAAGCAGAAGGATTTCATGAGTTTCCCAGTGCTCTTGAAAGACATGCCAAATGGTGGTTTGAACATTATGTACATAGAAAGACTTACGATGAAATTGCCCAGATGGAGGTTTATACACCGGGTGACACATCGATAATCTATGCAAGAAATGTCGGCGAGGCAGTTAGAAGATTTTCCAACCTCATCGGTATCAAACCGAATGCTCTAAAGTAAGAACCAAGTACATATTTTACGCATCCTCATAAAATCAGTCTTTTCAGCTATTTCCATTTGATAAGCTACCTTAAACAGGTAGCTTTTTCTTTGGGTGGCATATGAGTATGAGCGTAAGCGAAGCCGGTCGAAAAGGCGGTCAAACCGTTTTAAGAAACCTTGGCAGGAAATTCTATAGTCGGATTGGTGCCAAAGGCCAACAGAAAATGCGAGCTCGCTATCCCAACATGGCATCGCAATGGGGCAAGTTAGGAGGTCGGCCGAGAAAGCCGAGCTTAAGTCAGCTTGTGGGGGAGAACAGCAAATAAGATAAGGAGGATGCGGACCCGCCTTTTTCATATGCTTGCCTCCCCCACCCAAGTATATCAGCAAAATAAACGGGTGAGAACTCATGACAAATATTGACGTGGTAAAACGGAAACCAGGTCGACCTAGAGCGATACCGGAATATCTAATTGAAGAAGTCATTTCTCTGTACCAGACCGGCCTTGGTTATCGCGCGATAGCTCGTGAACTGCTGAAACAAGGCCTGTCTGTGGACTGGAGCACGGTGCGCCGGGTCATCAAGCGGTGGTTGAGCGAGAAAGGCCACCACACGAGCTCCTGTTCTAATTCTAACACTATTTTGCAACGGGGTGAGTTAGCAGAATAGGGTAGATACATTAAAAAACCAGCAGACCACACAGTTAAGCAATGGAGACGTATCTAAAGCCAGCGGATATAGAAAGCATGGAACAGGCAGCCACTTGCCTTCGAGATAGACTGCTGATCAGGCTTCTGTTCCGCCTGGCCTGCCGTATATCCGAAGCTCTAGCACTTAAAGTCGATGACATAAATTTAGATAGAGGCTCTGCTACTATCATTCATCTGAAGAGCCGTATCAGGCTCCTCTGTCCCGGATGTGGCACAAGGCTGGGCAAAGCTCACTGCTTTTGCCCTGGGTGTGGCCAGAAGGTTGATGAAGCCATAACGAGGGAGTTGGAGCATCGACGCTTGAGGACTCTGCCGGTTGATGCTGAAACGTTAAAGATGCTTAGAGAATATATCAAGCGCGGTGGTTCGGTGACCCGAGATGGAGTTAAGGTCATCTTCGGTATAAACCGCCATCGCGCCTGGCAAATAATAAGAGACTGCGCTGCCAGAGCAGGCTTGTCTCCTCTGGTTAATCCTGAGACGGGTGAAAAGCGCGGCATTAGCGCGCACCGGCTGAGGGATGCCTTTGCGGTTAACGCAGTTAAGCTCAATGATTCCGGAGACGGGTTGCGGCTGCTGCAAGAGCATCTTGGTCACGCGAGCTTCGATACCACAGCGAAATACCATAAGGTAGCGGGCGAGGAACACCGCGAGTGGTACGATAAACTCTGGCAGAAGGAATCAGATGGTGCTACCACTTAGGCCCAGGAGAGGCGGCTTTCTGCGGCCGTTCGGCTGTGGCTGGTTCATCCGGGAATTCCTCTTGGGTAACGCACCCTTCGGTTCTCCATCTATAGACCCACAGACTGGCGCTCCGCAAGCCGATATCTTCCACCATTACAAAATGGCTCGCCTTGAGTTCACGGCAATGGATAGGGCAACCAGGCAGGAAGAGCGACAGGCAAAAAGGCAAAAGAGGGCTATAAGCCCCGACAATATCGAAAAGATTGCCGAACAAAGAGTTAAACGCATACCCTGGAAGTCCAACGGGTGTCCCACAGCTTTGTCACCTACTTCTCTAACCTGCACAGGTTGGGCTGGGTGGAAGAGAGCGGCATCGAAGAGCATTCCAGCCTCCAGGATTACTATCCCGAAGGTCAGCCACGTAGGTTCTACCGCCTTACTGGTGCCGGCATGGCTGCCCCTGAAAGCGCCTGGGCTGACCCCTATGGTGCTCTTTACGGTAGATAGCCTAAGTAGACTGTAGCGAGCCTCTAGAAAGACTGTAAGGCTACACCAAGACAAGACTACAGACAAAGACAATCCACGTGTAAAAACCCCCAGAAACCAGCTTCTGCTTCGATGATGTAAATGTAGCTATATCTAAATAGTGAACAAAAGCTCATTTTGTTCAACAATGAAGCTGCCAAATACGAAGCACCTTAACAACTGAATAGGCTTGAAGCCAAAACGCTTGCCTTCAAGGTAAGGTGAGGCAATATAAATCCCTAGCCAGTGAGGCTGACTAGGGAAATCTAGCCTTGCCTCGAATGGAGACAAGATGACGCTAGACTGGCAAAAGTATATCGAGATAGCCGATAAGTTTCAACACAAGGCAAAGGCTGCCGATAGAGAGGACTTGAGACAGGACATCATATTGAGGCTTGCCGAAGTAGCCAACAACAACGGACACAAGCCATTTACCGAAGGCGCTATGGTCAGAGTAGCCAGCTATACGGTTATGGCTTACTGGCGAGACCGGATGCGCAAGCCGACTATCCTAAGCCTCAACGGTGAGCTATCCGATGGAGACGGAGACACCGTTGAGCTATGGCAGACCCTAGCCGATGATAAGGCTATTGACATCGAGGCTTGGATTGATGCTAAGCGTTGGCTGCTAGGCTGCCCTAAGAGACTGGTTCAGATTGCAAGCAAGAGGTATGTCGGCAAGCTGCTAAACAACAAAGACAAGTGCTACCTACAACGGTTAAGGAAACGAGAGCTAAAAAGGTATCAATTAGCTTTTGGTTGCGACACTTTTCAGCCCTCTTTTGGAACTATATAGGTAGAGGCAAAAGCTACTGCCAGCGGTTGCGGAGTAGCCAGTAGCCTTAAATAAAGAATGACGCTTACCGTCAAGCGTCTAAAATAAAGGGGGTGATTTAAGACGGAACAACTTAATATCGAAGGCAAGCGTTCTGGCGATGGCTTTGTTTGTCACAAGGAAAGGCTTGTAGATGCTCTCTCAAGAGCAACTGCCGAAAGGGTGACGCTGTTTGACAGCGAAACCAATATAGGCAGGAAAGGCTTTTTGAGCTACCTTAAAGCTCTGGCAGGTAGCAACATGGTCAAGGTGATACCTGCCAACGGTAGTGCTAGCGGATTGCAGGCTAACGGTAAAGGCTTAAAGGTAGTCTGTGGCAATCACCAAAGCTACGTATCAGACGGTGCTTGGCTGAAAGACAAGACACCGTTTTCTTTTTGCCAAGTCCGAGTTAGTCCAAGCTACGCTGTTATGCCTAACCTCGGCGGTAATGAGCTAGCCGAAGCCTTGTCGAGGGTGCTACCGTTTACCAATACCGATGACGCTAGACCAGTTCTCCAATGCGTCAAGGTAGTCCAGAAAGATGGTAAGCTAACCTTGATAGCTGCTGATGGCTTTACGCTTGGAGAGATTAGCCTTGACTTCGAAGCCGGTGAAGCTGAAGCCTTAATCAATCGAGACGATGTTAAAGGCTTGATACCAGCCTTAAAGAAAGCCAAACGAGTCAAGGTTAGCTTCGAGGAAAAGACAGATAACGACAACGGTGGCTTGCTTGCCAAGTCACTGGTTATCGACACCGAGCTAATCAAGTATAGCTTGCCAAGCCAAGATGGTAGCTATCCCGATTATGACAAGGTATTTCCCAGCGATTTTATCGCTAGCGCCAGCTTCGACACCAAAGAGGCAGTCAAGGCTTGTCAAAGCCTGTTGGCTATCTGGTTTGACGATAACACCAAAGGGCTGTATAGACCTCTTACCTTAACCGTAGCCGATAACAAGGTTACAATAGAGGCTAAAGAGGATAAAGGCTCGATGGTGGTATCAGCCGAGACCAGTGGAGAGGCAAAGATAGCCGTAGCTGGAAACTACCTGATGAAAGCCTTAAGGGCTTGCGGTGGCATAGCCGAAATGAAGCTAGCAAGCTCGAAGTCGCCGATAACTTTATCCGTTGACGGTTACCGATGCCTGGCAATGCCGATGCTCTTACCTGAAAGCAAGGCAGTGGCAGAAGCTGAAGCGGTAGCCGCAGAGGCGGAAGCGAAGGCAGAGGCAGAGACGGAGACAAAGGCAGAAGCCAAGCCAAAGCGGAAAGGCAAGAGAAAGGGTAGACAGCCTGTAGTCAAGCCAGAAAAGGTAGCTGAACCTGAAGAGACAAGAGAACCTGTAGCCGTAGGTTAAACGAAGCCAAACAGAACGCAAAGCCGAAAAGAAGACCAACGCCAAAAAAGCGGGGGAGCGATACCCCCGCTTTTTGCATTTTTATTGGCTGGACAGTATAGAGAAAGGGTTGTGGATTTCGGTCCACAACCCTTTTATTTTTTACCTTATAAGAGATTTCGTCTACTATCAAGTCAAGCTGCTTACTCTTTTCGGCCTGTAGATTTCTTCGAAAACGTGTCCTTCGTAGTCAACGAAGTACCTCTTGTTGTTTGTTGCCTCAACAATAAGGCATCCGTCAGATCTCCGGTCAACGATTCTGTATGTCCCGAGTGGTCTCAGTGCCTTCTCTTGTCGCTCGTTCGGGGAATAGCAACGCCTCCCAGCCGTAATACCTCACCTGTGTTTTGGTGATTTTGCCTGGTCTTTACGGTCCGCATTGTACATCTGGTCCTCCTGGTGTCCTGTCCTGCTTGGTTCTATCCTATTTTAATATTGTTCCAGTCTAACCCGGCAGCTTCCAGAATGCGAAACCGGAAACGATATCTCAATCCTCAATCCAGTATTCGACCTTGATTTTTACTGTACTATATGAGTGAGGATTCATAACATAATAACCTTCTCCCCAGCCTTCAGTTACAGAATTGTCACCTGACGATCCAGAGACAGTATAAGTAACATCTTTCATTTTTAAAGGGCGGATTGTAATCGCTCCTCCGCGAGCCGGACTACAGGCAACCGGGTCTATAGTTGTAACCCATTCTGCGTGCGTTCCATCCCAAAAGCAAAAAGAACCATCTTTTGGAGTGCGAAAACTAAAATATGCTTTTCCTTCTCCCATTACCATCCAAGTAAGATGTAGGGACTGATTATTTCTGAGGTAGATAGGGAATGGGTGCTCAACATAACTTTGTCCTTCAAGTACTACTAAGTCAAGGGTAACCGAATACGGCTGCAAGACGGTAACCTTCACATTGCCTTTGGCTTCGCCGCCTTTGCTATCGCTGACAGCTACTGTGATGTTGTATTCGCCAACTTTATTAGGCGCGGTCCAGGTCATCTCGCTACCCACTCCAGTGATGCTCCCCTCAATGGCCGACCAGGTATACCTGACCATGTCACCGTCAGGGTCAGAGGCAATACAGGTAAGTGTCGTACTACCTCCGCACAATATCCCAGATGGGCTGGCGACCAAGCTGGAAATCTGTGGCGGTTGATTACTGCCGGGCGTTGGGATTGGCGTAGGTGGAGGTGCAGGAAGAGCATGTGCAATTGTCCGACTTATCAAGCTTTGAGCGTACGATTCCTGTCCTGCTATGGCGGCGAATACTCGATTGCCCTTAATCCAGACCAGGGCGGGAATTGCCTCACCAACATACCTATCCAAGTCCCCTTTGTATATGGTAACTCCAGCAAAATTCATCTCAGTAAATCCAGAGTCAGCTAGAAACTTCCTCACAGCAGGTTCTACCAAAAAGCCAGGATGGTTAGACTCCACCGACATTAAAAGACCCAAATTAAGGCTGGATATACTGCCGCCACCTTCAATTATTTCCATTATTTTAGCTATATCTATATGAGACGGAGAATACAACTCGCCTACCATCAGCTTAACGTTAAGTTGGCTAAGCGTCGTGTTAACCTGATCAAAGTATCTCGGGTCTGCGTACTTGCCTATAAAACCAATGAGCTCTTCACTTGGTTTAACAACGGCAATCGCCGCAGGCCTAGTTGTACTGCCATTGGGTAGGTCTCCCACTGCTTTAATAGACTCGGCATCGTCATAGTATTTGAAGTCATGGTTGGTGATGGCTCTTTTGAGGGTATCGGCAGCGGTGCCTGAACCATGCACAAAATATATAGTTCTACCGGAGAGCATCTTCCACCCATATTCCTGGAAGTTGATTGCATCATACAGCTTTGAGGCGCAATCGGCGGTCGTCAGAGTAAGCCCCATTCCGAGAGCGAAGTCGTCGCTTGCAGGTACACCCCAGACAGCACACGATTCAACCTCTATGTCGCAAGGTGCACCAACCACCTCTGCTGGTATCACGGAGGGCTCGTCCTGTTTAGCGTAAATATATACATCTAAAGGGGTATTGGGTACCTGGGTCGTTGATAAAATGCAGGGAGATGATGGGGTTGGTTGAGATGGATAGCAAGTAGTAACGCAACTACTCAATCCTAGAATCAGAATTAATATAACTGGCAGCACAGCCACGACTATTTTCCCGTTCATTCTCCGCCTCCTCATTTTTCCTGATCAAAGGCTATCTCGCGTACGCAACTAAAATATAGCAGCAAAACAGCATATATGTCAAGTGACACTTGATTACTTGCTCAAATTAACAATTGATTGCTAGTCTGTTATAAACGTAGAAACTTGAGGTGAATAGTGAGCTTAGGACAAAGAATTAAGCAACGTAGGGAAATCCTGAAGATTACCCAGCAAGAGCTGGCACAAGCGATAGGGATGACACCACAAAATATTTCACTTATTGAGAAAGATAAATCAACACCTTCTTTGGCCGTTGTTTCCAAATTAGCCGAACAGTTAGGGGCAACTATTGACTATCTGGTATGTGGGAAGGAGGGAGTCTCTACGGACGTAATACCGGCGATAAAGGCAGACAAAGTTCTGAGCCTTGATGCCAAGAGAGCTCTCATAACCATGGTTAAAATACTACGTGAGTCTTCAGCCCGAACAATCGACCCTCGTAAAAACACTATATAACACGCCCACCAGCTAGCGAGAGAAATCTGCATTTAGCGCCATACTTTTCAGGCTATTGTTTTTCTCTCGTTGGTCATGAAAGAATGAACAGTGCATGTGACTATAATCCTATTGACATTCAACTTGAAGGTGTTATATCTTACTCTCAAGTATATAGAGGAGGTGTGCCAATGCAAGCATACTGCATGAAATGCAGAACCAAAAGAGAAATGAATAACCCGAAGGCTGTTAAAATGAAGAATGGCAAGCCAGCAACACAGGGAACTTGCCCAAAATGTGGAACGAAGATGTTTAGGATTGGGAAGAGTTAAATCAGTTTATCGTGAAATTCGGCAAAGCTGGGTATCTGTTTACAAATGCCCAGCTTTTTTATTAAAACTGTACAATCTGGACTAATGTTCAAGCTATGTCTCGATAATTTTGGGAAAATGACAGCAAGAATGAATTCACTCACCTATGGACTTTAGTTGCGGCTGGGTGTTTCGTCCTCCTTTTTTTCAGGTGAACAGATTGAGCCGCAAAGCTCGTGTTAGGTACTATCTCACCTACTCAATGCTGTGTTATACGCTAGGTTACTTCCAAAAACGCCACCTTTTCCCCTTCCGCCCGACTGGAGGAGCCTCATCCGTCTTCACTGTGGTGGTCTTATCCGCCTTGATTGGAATAAATAAGCCTGTCTTAGGATCAAAGGACGCAGTAGCGACGAGATGATCAAGAGGTTGATTTAATGTATCAGTTTTATCAGTCCACCCAAGTTGGTCAGCGGCCGCAGACAAGATAGCCGCTAAGGTTTCATCAGAGGAGTCTCTCGCCATTCCTGTCAGGTCATCCTCAGTAGAACGTTGCACTCGGCCTGTAATGAAGCTTTGTAACTTTGAGTACACGGCAAGAATCTGTTCATTTTTCTGCGTTGCCCCTACCGCTCTATAGATACAGGACAGCTCGAGCATCAGGTGTTCATCTGGTGGCTTCCCGCGCTGGGCGGCAGCAGCTCTGAGAAACCATAAAGCGGCTGAATAAAGATTGCTATGATGCAAGCTGACGATCCCGGCTGCACAGGCAAGATCACTCTTCATGTTCACTTTGGGGAATTGCTGATTGGCAAAGCGTAGTGCCTCACGCTCACGGCCGTCCCACGCCAGCGCTTGGGTATATAGTGCACAGATATTACCGGAGGTCGGGAACCTGTTTACCAGGTGTGAGAGACGGGAAAGTCCCTCTGCTCTTCGCTCTGGATTGGCAGCCATTATATTTGCTTCCCTAACCTCCGCGCGCGAAGAAATATCGGCGACATCAGGAACGTCATAAATATCCTCTAGTTCCGAGAGAAAGTTGTCCACATTGGTTACCAGTGACTTCTTCGGAACTTCGGTTTTGAATACTCCACTGCCACATTTCGGACACTGAAGTAAATCGTTATCCACCGTCTGGTCACAGACCACACACTTTTTCCTTTCTGGCCGCTGAGATATATCCACTACGATGAGCCCTCTGGTGAAATTGTGCTTAAGAACGGTATATACGAAGTTAAGGTTCACCTAGTCTGCTTTTCGGTTGGAATTCTATCACCTGCGATAATCATCGTCAAAGTTAGTAGCCTAATTCGCGATTCATTAAGCCGTCATCAGGTATGGCTGAACAACACGCCCTTTTGTTCAGTCTGATATATTGGTTATCAAAAGTACATTCCCCACATTGGGGCTGGCAGGGATACTTTTAATAAATATTTCCTGGGAAATATTTGAGCTCAAATTGAACAAGCCGCTAAGAAGTTTGATATTATAGAGGACTGATTGGCATAAAAAACCTCATTAATCAGTGTGCCGCAACGTGCCACTTTTGTAAGTAGTCCGGGTTGGAATGGTTGAAGGGAAAGAACAGTGCAGCCTGAGATTCAATAAACAAAGATGTAATATCTCCAACTCGGGGGAATATTTTTTATATAGTTTTGTGTTCAAACGCAACCATTCTAAAAACCAAGCCAGGCATGTATTATT
>Ga0299915_10002402_pt1 | contig 13717 bp, 8 predicted proteins | sample RVTome_13_FD_200263 | JGI IMG/M metagenome (GOLD analysis project Ga0299915, IMG submission 200263) | Soil microbial communities from uranium-contaminated site in the Upper Colorado River Basin, Wyoming, United States - RVT92D227 (version 2) ...
TTCTTACTTAAGCGAACACCCCTTTCAGAAGAAAGGACCGATTGACATCGAAATTCCGAATGAAGGAATTGACCTTGAAAAAATGGTAGAGGATCTTGAGAGGAGTCTTCTTTTGAAAGCGTTAGATAGAACCAAAGGGATTAAAAAGAAAGCGGCAGAGCTTCTTCATATTAATTTCCGCTCCATGCGTTATCGTTTAGAAAAATACGGATTAAACCACGGAGTGGATTCTGACCTGGATTGATTGCTTAAAAATCTCTTTAAGTAAGAAATGGTTGTCGTTGTCGAAACTCGTATCGAGGCTCGCCCTGTACCATGTTAGGTTCAGGGCACGTCTATTGTTACTCGATAAACGGGTTTCATAACCTTACCCCTTACCAAAAGACCACTTTTATTGACCGATCCCAATCATTTCCTTTTAAACTGTTTTTTCAATTCATCCAAAAGAAGGAAAAAAAAGATGGGGCGCCCGTGGGGGCAGGTAGCGGAAGGATGGAAAGCGACGAGACTCTCCATCAACTGATCGATCTCTTCTCTCTTCAATATAAAGTTCCCTCGTACGGCAGAATGACAAGCCAATGTGACCAAAAGGGTATGAATCGTCCCCTCACCCTTCCCTTTTCCCTCCTTTTCTAAAAAAGAGAGATCATCTAATATCCCTCTCACAATTTCTTTTGGATCCCTTTGCTCGATAAAAGACGGGATGGATCGAATGGCAAATAGTTTTTCGCCAACAGGCTCGATTTCGAATCCCATTTCCTTCCATGCCTCCCCCGCTGATTCGAGAATATACGATTCCTCTACAGATAACTCAATCAAAATAGGAAGAAGTAATTTTTCTGAACTCATCGTCTTATTTTCATATTCTTTTTTAAACTTTTCAAAAAGAATTCTTTCATGAGCGGCATGTTGGTCAATAAAGATTAAATGCCCCTCTCCTTCGCAGAGAATATAGGTCCCCTGAATTTGTCCAAGGACGGTATAGGGCCATTTCTTCTCGGTTTTCCATGGAATTCCTCCCCCATCCTGGACCAAGAGCATTCCTTCCTCTTTTCCGCTCATCAAGAAGGAGGGGGGGGATAAAGTGTCATGACCAAAAAAAGAGGGCTGAGCCCTCCTTTGAAAAACCCCTTCCTTTTCCGTCCCTCCGGGAGCCATTTCTTCAAACCGGGAAGGACTTTCTTCAAGCGCCATTCGAACCGCTGCGAAAACGGCCTGGTATACTCTATCGGGATCCTTAAATTTCACCTCGGCCTTGGTCGGGTGGACATTCACATCGACGGCAGAAGGAGGGAGGGTGATGAAGAGGATAACGACAGGAAATTCATGGCCAGGGAGGCTATGGCGATAGGCATCTAAAACCGCTTTATAAATCATACGGTCTTTGATAAAACGTTGGTTGACATAGAAATAAAAACCGTCCGCATTTCTTTTCGAAAAGGACGGAAGACTGGCAAACCCTGAGACCCTGATTTCCCCCTCTTCGAATCCAACCGGCTGGAGATGACGATAAATCTCTTTTCCAAGAATGGCTTCGATTCGAACCAAAGGGGATTCTGTTTTGAGATGTTCATGGAGGGTCCGGCCATCGTGAATAAACTTAAACGAAATCGTGTGGTGAGAAAGACTCAATCGGAGAAAGTGATTTAGCGCAAAACGAAGTTCTGAACGGATCGATTTTAAAAATTTTCTTTTTACCGGAATATTGTAAAAGAGATGTTTGACTTCCACTTCCGTTCCTATCGGACAGCCTATCTCCGAAATACTTATTATTTGGCCTCCTTCACAGATCACTTTCGTCCCGCTGAGGGAAGGACGAGTTTTGGTCTGGAGGGTCATTTTAGAAACTTGAGAAATGCTAGGGAGAGCCTCTCCTCTGAATCCTAATGTATGAATAGCAAAAAGATCCTCTGCCCTTTTAATTTTACTGGTGGCGTATCTCTGGAAAGCCAATGGAACATCCTCCTGATCCATTCCCTCTCCGCTATCCCCTACTCGAATCAGTTGGAGCCCTCCGGCCTTTAACTCGACATTGATTTCCGAGCTTCCTGCATCGATGGCGTTCTCCATCAGCTCTTTCACAACGGAAGCGGGTCTTTCAATAACCTCTCCTGCGGCGATGACCTGTGAGATGGATTCTGGCAAAACCTCAATTTTTCTCGACATCCTCATTCCGCTTGATCCACAGGCCACCTTCTACCTTCCACCATCGTCAATGAAGGTACCCATCCTTCTAAACTTTTCATATCGGAGGTTTAATAATTCCTCCGTGCTCAATTTTTCCAATTCTTTCAAGTGTCGTTCTACAACCTCTTTCAAATTTTCCGCCATGATTTGCGGGTTTCGATGAGCTCCCCCCAATGGCTCTTTAACAATCTCATCGATCACTCCCAATCGAGACAAATCCGCAGCGGTCATTTTCAATGACTCTGCAGCCTCTACCTTTCCCTTTTCCCCATCTCTCCAGAGGATCGCTGCGCATCCCTCTGGGGAGATCACAGAATAGATCGAATGCTCCAACATCAAAATCCGGTCTCCCACTCCAATAGCGAGGGCTCCTCCACTCCCCCCTTCTCCAATGATAATAACAATGATAGGTGTTCGGAGAGTCGACATTGTTTCTAAATTTCTTGCGATGGCCTCAGCTTGTCCTCTCTCTTCGGCACCTATCCCAGGAAAAGCACCTTGTGTATCTATCATTGTAATAATAGGTTTTTTAAAAGCCTCTGCCAATTTCATTAACCTTAAAGCCTTACGATATCCCTCTGGATGAGGCATCCCAAAATTCCGATAGGCCATCTCCTTCGCATCTGCTCCCTTTTGTTGGGCGATGATGGTCACCGCCCTTCCGTTAAATCTAGCCATTCCTCCGATAATTGCGGGATCGTCTCCAAAGTTTCGATCTCCATGAAGTTCAACAAAATTTTCGAACATCCATCGAACATAATGGGAGGCTTTAGGTCGATCCACATGCCTGGCTAACTGGGTGACTTGCCACCCCGTTAAGTTGGAAAATATCTCTTTTTGCAAACGATGGAGTTTTTCTTCTAAACTTTTTATTTGCTCGTTGAAATGGCTTGGTGTCCCTTTCGAAAACCTTTTCAGGTCTTCGATCTCTCTTTCCAGTTCAAGGAGGGGTTTTTCAAATTCTAAATAATGTTTTACCATCTCAATCCCCGTTTATTCAAAAGAAATGGGAGAAGATTTAAAAAGTTGTTGAAGGTGGTCTTTAAAATGTTGAGAAGGATCGACGGTATATCGATCAGACAGAGCCACAACGGTCTCCCGGTTGTTTCCACCCAAAAAGTGCAGAAGAACCTTAGAGGATCCCCGGTTCGCTACGACAATCTCTTTTAGACCTACCAGTTGGGAGGAAGTGAGTGAGGAGAGCGGAATCTTTAAATGGAAGGGCTTCATCGGAGAGGAGGTTAACTCCAGAAGAGAATGAACTTCCGTGCCTTTTATTTTGATATGTTCCTCGGATAGATCGAGTGTCCCCTTGACAAGAAGCGGGTCGCCTCCTCTCAGACAGGACAAAGCCGCTTTAAAAACCTCGGGGAAAAGAATGACCTCTACAAATCCTTTCATATCCTCCAGGGTCAGGAAAGCCATCCGATCTCCCTTTTTCGTAACGATCTCCTTCAATCCGCTGACGAGGCCGCAGATTTTCACCTCGGCCCCATTTTGATGCTTTGAGAGAGTGGAAGTATCCCAGTCAGTATGTTTTTTGATCTCTTCCTGATAGCGTGATAAGGGATGCCGGGAGATATAAAATCCGATCGTTTCTTTCTCAAAAACGATCAATTGGTTTTCTGAAAATTCATCGATGTCCGGATAATCTTCCTTTAATTCCCTGGAGTGATCGATCAGCATACTTAGTTGAGGTTCCCCTTTCTTCCTCCGTGCCGATTGGGATTGTTCCAGGATATCTCCAAGAACGCTCAACATCTGAGATCGAAAAGTTTTCGAGAAGTCAAAAGCCCCGCATTTAATCAAACTTTCAACCACCCGTCGATTCACTTTTCTTAAATCGACACGATGGCAAAAATCGTACAAGGATTTAAATTTCCCATTATCTTTTCGTTCCGCCAGGATGATGTCAATGGCCGCATCCCCGACATTTTTTACAGCCGTCAAACCAAATCGGATCTGATTCCCAATGACCGCAAAATGTTTAAAACTTTCATTGATATCCGGGGGCAAGATTTCAATTTTCATCTCCCGGCATTCGGAAATATACTTTACAATCTTATCCGGATTCTGCGCCTCACTCGTGAGCAAGGCAGCCATGAATTCGATCGGGAAATGAGTCTTCAGATAGGCCGTGTGGTAAGCAAGCATGGCATAGGCAGCGCTGTGGGATTTGTTGAAACCATACCGACCGAAAGTCTCCATCTGTTCAAAAATCTTCTCCGCTTTCTTAAGAGGAATCTTGCTTTTTTTAGCCCCTTCAAGAAACTTCTCTTTTTGTCTTTCCATCTCCAAGGTGTCTTTCTTGGACATCGCTCTCCGAAGATTATCTGCATATTCAAGGCTAAAATTGGCCAAGGTGCTGGCAATGCGCATCACCTGCTCCTGATAGACAATCACCCCATAAGTGTCTTTTAGAATCTCTTCCAGGGCTGGGAGTTCATATCTTATCAATTCTTGCCCATGTTTTCGTTTGATAAACTCGCCCACCATGCCACTATCCAGAGGGCCTGGCCGATAAAGGGCTACTAAGGCAATAATGTCTTTAAAACTCTGCGGCTTGAGTTTGGTTAGGAGGTCCCGCATCCCTGAACTTTCCAATTGGAAGATGCCCAGGTTTGAACCAGCTCCGAGAAGGGCATAAACTTCCGAATCATTCAAGGGAATCTCAGAAAGTTCAAGTTTAATCCCTCGATTCTTTTCAATCAATTGAATCGTCTGGTCTACAACGGTGAGAGTCTTGAGTCCCAGAAAATCGAATTTGACCAAACCGATGGATTCCACCTGCTTCATGGCATACTGGGTCATGATTTCATTGTTCTGGCCCCGCTGGAGCGGAAGATACTCCATTAAAGGCTTATTGGCGATCACGACTCCAGCCGCATGGGTAGAGGCATGGCGTGCCAAGCCCTCTAAAGGTTTTGCAATTTCAAACAGGGAAGCGATTCGGCTATCTTTGGCAATCGCTTCTCTCAGGCTTGGCTCCTGCTGTAAGGCTTGTTCAAGGGTAATATCGAGCTTGTTGGGAATGAGTTTTGCGATACGATCTACTTCTGCATATGGAATCCCGAGGACACGACCCACATCCCGAACGACTGCTTTCGCTTGCATCTTTCCGAAGGTGATGATCTGAGCCACATTCTCTTTCCCATACTTCTCCGATACATAGTGAATGACCTCCTCTCTTCCCTCCATGCAAAAATCAACATCCACATCGGGCATGCTGCTTTTTCTCCCCGGGTTCAGAAATCTTTCAAAGATCAGATCATATTCAATCGGATCCAGGTCAGTAATGTTTAAGGCGTAAGCCACCAAACTTCCAGCCACCGATCCCCTTCCAGGGCCGACAGGAATCTTATGGCTTTTCGCATAGTGGATGAAATCATAAACGATTAGAAAGTAACCGGGATAGCCCATCGATTTGATGATCTTGAGCTCTTCCTCAAGTCGGGCCTTATAACGAGCAGAACGATCCTTGAAATCCTTCTCTGCCTGATGTCGAGAAAGCCGTCGCTCTAATCCCTCCTTGGCCAGTTTATCTAAGTAACTTTCAGCGGTTTCTCCTGCCGGGACAGCGATTCTTGGAATATGCTTTTCATCGAAACGCATTTCAAGATTGCATTGTTCCGCGATCTCAACTGTATGGATGATCGCCTCCGGAGTATTTTGGAAAAGGTCGGCCATTTCTTGAGGCGATTTAAAATAAAATTCATCGGATGAAAATTTCATTCGATCGCTATCCTGGAGCGTCTTCCCGGTTTGAATGCAGAGGAGGACCTCCTGAGCCTTGGCATCCTTTCGATGGAGATAGTGGCAATCATTCGTCGCGACCACAGGAAGGGAGAGTTGATGCCCGATCTCCAAGAGTCGCTCATTCACCTGTAATTGGTTTTCCACTCCGTTGTTTTGAATCTCAATAAATAATCGACGGTCGTTAAAAATCCTTCGATAATCTTCGGCGGATTGAAAGGCTTTCTTCATCTCCCCCCGATTGGCATGGGTGGCGATCTCTCCCTTCATACAGCCGCTCAGGGCAATCAATCCATCGTTGTATTGGGTGAGAAGTTTCTTATCCACCCTTGGCTTATAATAAAATCCTTCAAGATGGGCGAGGCTCACCAATTTCAGTAGATTGAAATAGCCGGTCTCATTCTTGACCAAAAGGGTGAGATGATAGTTACCCTCCCCTCCTTCTCCCATTTTTTTCTCAAACCGGCTTCCTGGAGAAACATATATCTCACATCCCACGATGGGTTTGATGCCATGTTTGATGGCCATTTGATAAAATTCGACAGCGCCAAACATATTCCCATGATCGGTCAGCGCCATGGCATTCATTCCATATTTCTTGGCCAATTCGAAGGCCTCTTCAAATCGAATGGCACCGTCCAACAAGCTATATTGGCTGTGGACATGGAGATGGATAAAGTTAGATGCTTGCATACTCATAAGAAAAAGGAAATATTGGAACAATGGAATATTGGGTTAGAAATTTCAGATTTCAAATTTTAGATTTCAGATTGAAAATTCAATTTGAAATTTGCAATTTGCGATTTGGAATCCATTATTCCATCATTCCCCCCCTTCCATTATTCCAGATTTATCCTTTACTTATTCCCATTCGATCGTGCTGGGGGGCTTGGAACTAATATCATAGACAACCCGGTTGACACCTTTCACCTCATTAATAATCCGATTGGAAAGATGTTCTAAGATTTTATAGGGCAGTTTGACCCAATCCGCCGTCATGCCGTCCTGACTCCCCACCACCCTCAACGCAATCACATTTTCATATGTCCTTTCGTCCCCCATCACGCCCACGGTCTTCACGGGAAGCAAGACGGCAAAAGATTGCCAAACCCGATCTAGAAAATGGTCTTTCTCCATCTCTTTCATGACAATCTCATCGGCTGCTCTTAAGATTTCTAACCTCTCTTTGTTCACTTCCCCGATAATCCGGATGGCAAGGCCTGGTCCCGGAAAGGGTTGGCGTTTTAAAATTCCATCGGGCAGTCCCAATACCTTCCCTAATTGTCTCACTTCATCTTTAAATAATTCTCGAAGAGGCTCCACAAGCTTTAGTTTCATCTTCTCGGGTAATCCTCCCACATTGTGGTGGCTCTTGATTGTAGCCGAGGGGCCTTTTGAGGAAACGCTTTCGATCACATCAGGATACAGGGTTCCTTGGGCTAAGTATTCAACCCTTCCAATTCTTCGGGCTTCCTTTTCGAAGATGAAAATAAATTCCCTTCCAATCCTTTTCCTTTTATCTTCTGGATCGATCACCCCGTCCAATTTTTTTAAAAAGGAGTTTTCCGCATTGACATAGGTTAATGGTATTTTAAAATGAAAATGAAATAAATTCACTACTTGCGAAGCCTCATTTTTTCTCAATAAACCGTTGTTCACAAAGACACATTGCAGGCGATCGCCGATCACTCTGTGGAGAAGAAGGGCCACCACCGTGGAATCAACCCCACCGCTTAACGCACAGATGACTTTCCCCTTCCCGATTCTTTTTTTCAGGTCATGGCGGGTCTGTTCTAAAAAAGACTCCATCGTCCAAAGTTTGGAACATCCACAGATAGGAAAAAGAAAATTTTTGATGAGATCCAATCCCCTCTGGGTATGAACCACCTCGGGGTGGAACTGGAGCCCATAAATTCTTTTTTGAGACTCTTCAATCGCTGCAAAAGGGGTATTCTTCGAATGGGCGATGGCATGAAATCCTGGAGGCAATGTCTTGACGTGATCCCCGTGGCTCATCCAGACCACCAGTTGACCTCCCGTTCTTCCCAACCCTTTGAACAGCTTTCCCTCCCGGTTCAAAGTCAATTTGGCTTTTCCATATTCCCTTTTTTCTGAATGGGTAACCTCCCCTCCCAATAATTGTGCGATCAATTGCATGCCATAACAAATGCCTAAAATGGGGATGCCCATCCTGAAAACGGCTGGATCACAGAGGGGGGCGTTCTTCTCATAGACACTGGCTGGCCCTCCAGATAAGATGACTCCCTTGGGGGATAAAGATTTCACTCTGTTCATAGGAATGTCGTAGGGATGAATTTCACTATAAATCTGACATTCCCTCACCCTTCTGGCAATCAGTTGGGTATACTGGGAACCGAAATCGAGGATGAGAATCTTATCGAAAAGAGCCTGCCTTTTCATTTTTCTATATCCAGATCAGAAAATGCCGGGGAAGAAGATAAAGGAAATGGGTATACTCTCAGTGCTTTAAAAAATATTTTCCGTCCTTTAATTCGTATTGATAGGAGACCCCCTTCCGGTAAAAAAGGTCATTTCTCTTTAAAAGTTTTACAGAAATCAATTCTTCAAGGCGGGAAGGATATTGTCCCTTTTCTAAATAATAGATTTCTAAGGCATTTTTAATTCGATCGAGTTGTGTCTTATGGAGCAAATGCATGGGGATCTCAATATCCACTCGTTCTATCTTTGAACCCCATAAATGCTGCAAAAAAACAGGTTTAACATAGGTGAGCAGGAGAAGAATAAAAACGATGAATGCACCGTAGTAGGCAAAGGTCAACGCGGCTTTGAAATTGACCATGCTTACTTTCTTAATGAGACCGGGGGTTCGGACCCCAGCCGTTTCGATCAGCCCCATTTCTAAGAGGTTTACCAAAATTTCACTGGCATTGAATTTTCCCAGGAGGCTTCGGTCTATAATGTCTTGAACGGTTTTCACCCCATCCACTAAACCGTAAATCAATTCCTGTTCGGTGGTCAGCTTCTCTTTTAAGTAGCTCTGAGAAGGGAATCCACTGATAGATTTTTCTTCAAGTCCAAGAACCCTTTTAAATACCAGGTGGGGGGAAAAAATCTTTTTTTCAATCTCCGACCACTCATCCACCATCCGCAGGATATTCAATAACACCTGTTCCGTGCTCAGGGCAAAAGGGATTTTCTTATAACTTTCCACCAACTTTAGATCAAAGTTGAATTGACCATCCTCCCACCAAAAAAGGTCGTAAATCGTTTCGTAGATCTGTGTTGAAATCACCTTGAGCACATCGTCCTTGGTCAGGAGTTGGAGTTCTACCAGAATCTCCCCTAAGTATTTGAGTGTGTCTTTCTGAATTTTTAAAACCCGCTCTAACTGTTCTTCGGTGATCAATTCGGCCTTCACCAATATCTCACCGATAAGGTCCTTCTTCCCGCGATAATTCGAATAGATGTGAACAATCATCCCATCCACAAAATGGATCTCCACGAGATCTTTCCCTCGACGAATTTTTAGGACACCCGTTTTGAGCTGTTGACCGATCAGCTGAATGATCTCGGTAATGCTGAAATCTTTTAAGGTTCCCTGCAGGGCCATAGCCTCCCCCTTCTCGTTTTCATTCGATCACGAAAACAGGACCCTCATCATCTAAAGGGCTCCCTATTAGCGGAAAAAGTCTTCGTAGGGCCTCTGGATCGTTCACTTCCCGTTTCGAATTTCGACTTAAACCGGTAGAGCCGTCGTATGGAAAAGATATAGAAAATGGCGAAAAGTCCTCCCCAGAAAATCCATCTCCAGACAGTGAAAGACAGCTGAGGGAGGGGGAAAGGAATCACTCCATTCCAATAGACAAACCTTAAAATGAAAATAAAAAAGATAAAAAGGAAAATGAGCCCCCTGAGGACTTGCTCCCTCCATAGGTAACCAAATCCGACGAGAAAGAAGGAAAGATATCTGCTGATCAAATGATCCTGCTTTTGAAATTTGCGAACTTGAAAAGATTTCTTTTCGACAATCTTGGGGTGGAGCTTTTCCTTTTGAATGAAAATACGGTAACAATTGAAACAAATAAATTCCTGATCGGAAGTTCCTAAATAAAACCGGTAGGTTGGACTACCACACATAGGGCATCGGGTTAAAAATCGTTTTGCCCGACAATACCTGGCCATGCCTATCAAGAACCCTAAGAATAAGATGGGCGTCAACAAGGGAACTCTCGATGGAATTCTTTCGAACCAGGCCTTAAATAGACGGAACAAGAATCCTTCCTTCCCGATGAATTGATCCATAAATCTCTTCCAGAGCCTTTGGTCGGTTAGGGCCTCGTCGATAACCAGTCGATTGGGATGGGGAGCGTCGATCGTCATATAATATCTTACGAGCTGGGGGTCTAACTGTTGTGCTCTTTGTAAGGCCCGATCGACTTTTCCGGAAAGGAAGGACTCTTGAGAATAGGCCCTGTGAAGGTTGTAATAATAAGCTCCCTTGCTGGGATTCAAATCAGTGGCTTGTTGATAAGAACTGATGGCTAAGGTGGTCTGCTTTTGGGCCAGATAGACATTTCCCAAATTGGAGAAGGCTTCGCTGAATTTAGGATCCAGTTGAATCGCCTTCCGATAAAATTCTTCGGCCTCAGGATAACGTCCTTGCCTCTTTTCTGCCAATCCGAGGGAGAAAAGAACTTCGGGGTCATTGGGATGGGTCACCAACCAGTTCCGCAATTTTTCTTCTGTTGCCTTTCTCCAGTCTTCATGATTCGTCTGATTCATTTCCAAAATGATATCCGAAGAACCCCCATCTAAAAAGGAAGAGAAAGAACGAAGGAAAAAGGGAAAGTAAACTAAAACGATAAGAAATATGAAAATAAATTGCTTATCCCTTTTCGTTACATAACCCCATAATAAAACGGACCAAAAGAAAAGAGCCCAGAGCATATCCAAACGGAGGAAGAAGGGGATGAAGAAAATGAAAATCTTGAGGCTGTTGATGAGAAGCCCTGAAGTCTCATGGGTCACATTTTTCCGAATATCGTAGAAATAGAGAGGCAAATGTTTGACCATGACAACGATGCTGAAAATAATAAACGTCATGAGGATGGCATTGGAGAGAATATAGAATACATTATAAAGAAGCTTAAGGGAACTGGGGTAATATTGAAATTGTACGGCCGCTCCTTTTAACACCTCAGGAAGGATTTTATGGAGTTGAAAGAAGTTTTGATGCCAAAGGGCTCGTGCCAATTCAAAATAAGGCTGGGGCAGATCGGGCGAAAATGTTATAGAATAGAGCGCCATCTGGATGGCTCGGTCAGCATCCCCTTTCTCTCTCGCTTGCTCGGATTGTCGTATGAGCAGGAAAGAGAGGATCGGAACGTTTCGAATCCCTTTATCCAATTTCAATTGGTAGAGTTGATCCAGCTCTTGCCCGCTCAGAGAGGCGCTTTTTTTGAGATCCCATGCTCGATCAGTCGAAGCAGGGCTTTCCACAGAAAAGAATTCTTTAGAGAACGGAAGCGTTTCCTCCCTCGTAAGCACCCCCATGTAATAGAGGAGAGAAAAAATTAAAACAATGAATATAAAAATGGCTTTTTTCATGAAACGATCATTCTCACAAGAGCCGGTTCACCCCATAAGAAAACTCCGCTATTTATGGTGGGGATGAGACAATAAACCGGGTTAAAACCCCTGCCCTTTCTAATGGGGCTTATTCCAAACGGTAGTTGGGGGCTTCTTTGGTAATGATCACATCATGGACATGGCTCTCTTTTAATCCCGATGACGTAATCCGGATAAATTTTGCCTTCTGTTGTAATTCCTGGATACTTTTCGCCCCCAGATAGCCCATCCCTGCTTTCATCCCTCCGATGAGTTGTTGGATACCATAGGAGAGGGCTCCGCGGTAAGGAACCCTTCCTTCAATCCCTTCTGGAACCAACTTAGTTTCACTTTCGACATCCTCCTGGAAGTACCGATCCTTGCTCCCCTCCTTCATGGCCTCAATGGACCCCATTCCTCGATAAACTTTATAACTCCTCCCTTGATAAAGCACGATCTCTCCCGGACTTTCATCCGTCCCGGCAAATAAATTTCCAATCATCACCGAACGCGCTCCAGCGGCGATGGCCTTCGTAATGTCTCCGGAAAACTTAATTCCACCATCTGCAATCACAGGCACTTCATATTTTTCCGAAACTTCAGACGTTTCCATGATGGCAGAGAGTTGTGGAATCCCCACCCCCGCAATCACCCGTGTGGTACAAATCGATCCGGGCCCCACGCCCACCTTCACCGCATCGACGCCTGCCTTGATGAGATCCGTAGCCCCTTCCCGGGTGGCCACATTGCCTCCGATGAGTTGACAATCGGGGAAATTCTTTTTGGTATCGCGGAGGACATCCAATACGTCCCTGGAATGGCCATGGGCCGTATCAATGACCAAGACATCCACGCCTGCTTTAATCAATGCCTCAGTTCTTGCCTCCCTGTCTTTCCCGGGACCGATGGCAGCCCCGACACGAAGCCGGCCAAGCGGATCTTTGCAGGAATAAGGATATTTTCTCATCTTCTCGATGTCTTTGATGGTGATGAGTCCCTTCAAATTATTCTGCTCATCCACGACCAATAATTTTTCAATTCTGTTCTTATGAAGGATCTCCTTGGAGGCCTCGAGGGTAGTCCCGACCGGAACCGTAATGAGATGTTCCTTCGTCATCACGGCGGAGATTTTTTCATCTAATCGCTTTTCAAACCTTAAATCCCGATTCGTCAGAATTCCAACCAGTTTTCCATTTTTGGTAATGGGAACCCCCGAAATTCGATACTTTTTCATGATTGCCAGGGCTTCATAAATTTTCTGCTCGGGGTCCATGGTGATGGGATTGAGGATCATCCCGCTTTCAGATTTTTTCACCTTATCCACTTCCATAGCTTGATCAGGGACAGGCATATTCCGATGGATAATTCCAAGCCCTCCCTCTTGAGCCATGCAGATCGCCGTCCGGGATTCAGTCACCGTATCCATGGCCGCACTCACAAATGGAATATTTAATCGGATCGTCCGCGTCAATTGTGTGCTGATATCCACCTCCTTAGGCAACACCTCAGAGAAAGCTGGAACGAGCAACACATCGTCAAAGGTCAAGCGTTCCTCAATTTCTATAAAATGGTTTACCATCGTTTCCCCTCGATTCCATCATCCAATTTTGATCTGATATATCAAACGAATCTTCGTTTGTCAACCTGACATTATCCATTCCATTCGGGGAATGACTTTTCTCCCATAATTTTCTATCGACCAACAGGAAAAACTCCCCGAGACTTTCATGGCGAAGGGCTGAAATGGATACGCCACCGTACTTTTTGCAAATGGCTTCTCCTTCCTGACGGCTCAACTTATCTTCTTTATTGAAGACCCGCAATCTCGGAATATGATCCAGCTTTAATTCAAAGAGAATTCTTTCAACAGACTCAATGTGTTCCGGAAAATGAGGGTGGCTGATGTCAATGAGATGGATCAATAAATTTGATTCTTTCAATTCATCAAAAGTCGGTCGGAAGGCCCCCATCAGGTCTTTTGGCAAATCCTTGATAAATCCCACGGTATCGGTAATCACCACTTTATGAATTTTAGGAAATTTTAATCTCCTGGTCGCCGTATCGAGGGTGGAAAAGAGTTTGTCTTCGACCTGAAATTGACTCCTGGTGAGGAGGTTGAAAAGGGTCGATTTTCCGGCATTGGTGTATCCGATGATGGAAAGAATCGGGATTCCTGTTTTTGCTCTCC
>Ga0299915_10002403_pt1 | contig 13714 bp, 9 predicted proteins | sample RVTome_13_FD_200263 | JGI IMG/M metagenome (GOLD analysis project Ga0299915, IMG submission 200263) | Soil microbial communities from uranium-contaminated site in the Upper Colorado River Basin, Wyoming, United States - RVT92D227 (version 2) ...
GCCGCTGGCACAGTGGGGTGGAGACCACATGAACCTGAGGCAACAGAAGCTCAAGGCCCTGTCCCGGCGGCCGGGGGCGCTGGCTCTCCCGGCGCTGGTCCTTTGCGTTCTCGGTTCGGCGTGCGCCTCATCTGCGGGCGGCCGGGAAGCCGACCAGGTGCAAAGGGCCTCGATTGAGGAGGCGTGGGGCTTCCGTGTGGTCAGGGTCTCCCTCACCGCCGGCGGGGGGATGATCGACCTGCGCTATCAGATAACCAACCCTGAGAAGGCGGCGCTGGCCCTCGGGAACAGCGAGCACGATGTCGTCACGCCGGAGGACCTGAAGGAGAGCCCGCTCCTGATAGCCGAGGACAGCGGCTACGCGGTCATGGAGGCCCACCTCCACCTGATGGGGAGGGTATTCAAGCAGCGCGAGACGCCCAAGGCCGGGCTGACCCGCTTCATGCTCTTCGGCAACACGAAAGGGCTCGTCGAGCCGGGCGACAAGGTCTCGCTGGCCATCGGCGACCGCCGCCTGGAGCACATGGTGGTCCAGTGAGCGCCAGGCTGATCCGCAGGTCGTTGCTGACGCCCTTTCTAGCCGTGGCGACGGCATTGCTGGTGGCAGCCGTCTTCCCTGGCTCCGTCGCGGCGCACGGGGAGCCTGTCGACTGCGTCGGCGAAGGGGCGGTGTTCGACGACGCGCCTTCGGAGCTTCGCATCTGCTTCAGTGAGCGCATCGAGGGCGAGTTCAGCACGCTCCAGGCAGAAGACGAGAACCGCGAGCCTGTTCAGCTCTTGGAAGTCCACACCGACCTCGATGATGACACCGCATTGGTCGGCACTCTCCCCGAACTGCCCTCTGGGATCTACACGGTGGCCTGGAAGGTCCTCTCCAAGGACGATGGCCACGTCACCCAGGGCACGACCGCCTTCAGGGTCGGCGGCGGCCCGCCGGTGACCACTACGACCGCCACCGAGACCTCTGACTCTGTCCCTTTGATGGAGATCCTCCTCCGCTGGCTCAATTGGGGCCTGACAGCCATGGTGGCGGGCTCCCTGTTCGTCTTTCACCTCGTGCTCAAGCCCAGGGCGGAGGAGCCTGGCGCCCAGGCCCTGTTGGGGCAGGCGCAGCGACGCGCACTGCGTTTCGCGGTGCTGGCCGGGTGCACCGGTCTAGTGGTGGGCGTGGCACTTCTGCTTCTGAAGGCGGCCGCAATTGCTGACGGCTCCGTCGCGAGGGGCCTAAGCGACGGCACCTGGTGGCGTGTTCTGAGCGAGACGCGCTACGGCGCCCTGTGGCTCGCCCGCGAGGGTGCTCTCCTGGCGCTTACAGTCGTCGTCCTTCTCCTGGCACGAAAGTGGAGGCCAGCCACGGTGGCGGCGGCCGTGCTAGTGCCGGTGCTGGCGACGGCGCAGGCCCTCAACAGCCATGCCGCCGCCCTCGCCGACGACGAGGGCTTTGCCGTAGCCGCCGACGCTCTCCACATACTGGCCGCCAGCATCTGGATCGGCGGGCTGCTCGCTCTTGTCGTGGCGCTGCTGCCGATCATGCGCCTCGGGCCAGATAGACGGGCTCTGGCGGGCGCGGTCTGGCGCCGATTCGGCCCCGTTGCGGCGGTCAGTTTGGGCGTGCTCGCGGTCACGGGTCTCTACAGCACCGGCCGTCAGGTCGCTTCACTAGACGCTCTGCTCACCACCCTGTACGGGCAGGCGCTGATGGCGAAGGTAGCGCTGGCCCTGGGCGCTGGCTGCATGGGCCTGCTCTCTGCCCTGCTGATCCGTCCCCATCTGGCGGCTCCTCTGGCCCGCCTGCTGCGCCACCCGGCCGGCTGGGCGCCTTTCGGCCGGCGCCGGCTCGCGGCCCTCGTCGTCGCCGAGGCGGGACTGGGCATTCTGATATTGCTGGCCGTGGGCCTCATCACAGCGATTGCGCCCGCGCGGGGCCCCGAGTTCCGGCCGCCGGCTCCGAGCACAGCGCCGTCCTTCCTATCCCAACCCGTCGATGACCTCGTTCTCACCCTATCGGCAAGGCCCAACAAGCCCGGAAAGAACCTGTTGACCATCGACGTTCTTGACACCAGACGCCCCTCTCTGGCTCCGGTGCTGGGCGTAAGCGCCCGCTTCACCTATCTGGACCGTGACCTGGGCTCGACTTCCGTCGAGGCTGTACAGGACGGCCCGGGCCGGTATCGGCTGGTCGGTGACGATCTGGGGGCGGCCGGCTCCTGGCGCGTGGACGTTGTGGCCCGACGCCAGGGGCTGCCGGACAGCATCGCCTCGTTCGACTGGACCGTCCCCGCGCTGGCGCCGGAGACGCCATCTCGTGCAGTTCTCATCTCCAACCGGCCGCTGAGAGCACCGCTCACGACCGCGGCAGTGATGTCGGGCATCCTGCTGATGATGATGACGGCTTCAACGTGGGCAGCGCGCCGTCTCCCGCTCCGGCCACCCGCCGAAGAGACAAGGGATCTTGAGCCTCGCCCGGGGGCGTGGAAGGGGGCCGCCTGATGAGAATGTGGCTGGCATGTCTGCTGGCTCTGATCGTCGCGCTCTCCGTCATGACAACGCGCCCCGCGGCCGGCCAGGTAGAGCCTCCGACCGGTGGACCGCCCGCCCTGGTTGCTCCCGAGGTCGAGGCCGCTGTGCAGGCAGCCGGCCCACAGGACACCATCAGTGTGATCGTGAGGTTGAGGGACCAGGCAGACCTGAGCATGATTCCGGCCACGGACCGGGCGAACCGGCTCCGTGCCGTCGTGATGGCCCTTCGGGCCAAGGCTGACGCTTCGCAGCGAGGTCTGAGAGGACTGCTGGCCACGAGACTGCAGCAAGGCAGCGTGAAGAGCTCGGCCTCCTTCTGGATCTTCAACGGCTTCGCCGTGACTGCCACCCGGGATGTCATCCTGGAGCTTGCGGCGCGACCTGAGGTGCTCAGCATCGAGCCAGACCGGATCATCCAGGCGCCCACGCCGCCCACAACTACGTCACCGAGTTCGGCTGCGCCGGAGACAAACGTGGGTGTGATCAACGCCCCTGCGATGTGGGACCTCGGCTTCCGCGGGCAGGGCGTCGTGGTGGCCAGCATGGACACCGGCGTCGATTACACGCACCCCGACCTGGCGCCCCAGTGGCGCGGCGGCGGCAATAGCTGGTACGACCCGTGGGGGGAGCACCCCACCCAGCCCACGGACGTGAGCGGCCACGGGACGTGGACCATGGGCGTCATGGTCGGCGGTGACAACGGCGGTACGGCCATCGGAGTGGCGCCGCAGGCGTCATGGATCGCGGCGAAGATCTTCAATGATGGCGGTACCTCTACTTCTAGCGCCATCCACCAGGGGTTCCAGTGGCTGCTGGACCCTGATGGGAACCCCCTGACGGCCGACGCGCCGCACGTCGTCAACAACTCATGGTCGTTCAACAGCCCCGGCTGCATCCTCGACTTCGAGCCCGACTTGCAGAGCCTGGTCGCGGCCGGGATTGCGCCGGTGTTCGCGGCCGGCAACTTCGGGCCCAACGGTTCAACGAGCGCCAGTCCCGCCAATAACCCTGACGCGGTTGCCGTTGGGGCCGTAGACAATGGCGACGTTGTCGCCAGCTCCAGCAGTCGCGGCCCCACGGATTGCGGCACTGGTTCGGCCAGGGCCTTTCCCGACTTGGTGGCGCCGGGGGTCAGCATCCGGACGTCAGACCTGTTCGGCCTTTACTTCTCGCCGTCCGGGACGTCGATGTCCGCGCCGCACGTCTCGGGCGCCCTGGCCTTGCTGGTCGGCGCCCGCCCCGGCTTGACCGTCGAACAACAGCGAGTTGCCTTGAGCGCCACAGCCCTGGATCTGGGGCCCGCCGGGCCTGACGACACCTACGGCGCCGGCCGGATCGACGTGCTGGCCGCCTACAGCTCGCTGGCCGGCGAAGGGCCGCTCACGAGCAACGTGACTCTGTCTCCTGACCTTACGAACGGATCGGCAGACGTTGCGCTGAACGCCGTCATTGATGACGCGACGACCGGCGGCTCCAACGTCGACGCCGCCGAGTACTTCATCGATACGGCGGGTGCCGAGGGAAGCGGCGTCGCCATGACCGGCGCCTTCGATTCGCCGACGGTCAGCGTGAGCGCCGCGATCTCGCCGGACGTGCTGGCCGGGCTGGCCAGCGGCAGCCACACCTTCTATGTCCACGGGCACGACACAACCGGCAGTTGGGGGCCAATGGGGACGGCCGATCTGGTCATCGACCGAGACGGGCCATCGACCAGCCAGGTAGCGGCGGCGCCCAACCCAACAGCGGGCTCCGGCAGCGTCACCCTCACGGCAACCGCTGCGGACCCGCCAAACGGCAATGCCTCGCCTTCAAACGTCGCTGCTGCGGAGTGGTTCGAGGGGCCCGACCCGGGAGCAGGCAACGGCTCAGCGATGCAGGCTGCGGACGGCGCTTTCGATGGCCCGACTGAGAACCTTACGGCGGCTATCGGCGTCAGCGGATGGACTACAGGAGATCACACGCTCTTGGTCCGGGCCAAGGACGCGGCCGGCAACTGGGGGCCACTGACTACCGCGACGCTCACTGTCCAGGCGTCCGACATCGTATTCGCAGACGGCTTCGAGACCGGCGGCTTTGGCGCGTGGACCTCCGTCAGCGGTGACGCCGCCCGCATTAGCGTGGCGCCGGAGGCCGCGCAGTCCGGGGTTTTCGGCATGAAGGCTGTCATCAGCGGCAACACGCCGAGCTACGTGACCGACGCGACGCCCGCCGGCGAGGCCGGCTACCACGCCCGCTTCTACTTCCACCCCAACGGCACGACCACCCGCGGACGCGCCCACGATATCTTCACAGGGCGCGGTACTCCTGGGACTATCGTGTCCCGCGCGCGGTTTCGGCTCGCCGCCATCGAACAGACCATCTTCCGCGTCCAGTACCGGCGCACCACCGGCGGGCTCTATCAGGTCCGCGCCGGCGTCTTACGCAAGGGCGGCACCACCTTCACGAACTGGCAGACCATCAGCAACGCCTCACACGCCATCGAGATAGCGTGGCAGTCGGGAACCAGCGCGGCGTTCGATCTGCACATCGACGGCGCGCTGAGGCAGAGCTTGACGAGGCTCAACACCAGCGCCTACCTGGTGGACTCGGTGCGGCTCGGCCCCTCCGAGGGACTGTCCGCGGACATGTCCGGCGCCGAATACTACGACGCCTTCGTATCGACGCGCAACACGTACATTGGGCCGTAGGCGGAAGTGAAACGGCAGGGGTAGGGGGATTCGCTCCAGCAAGGCGGACGCCGAGAGGCCCCGACGCGAAGGGCGCCCCCAGGCAGCGTGATCCTCTCTTCTCCTACAGGCGGCAGTTGCACCGGCCGATGCTTCCCGCCAGGCCGGTCCTCCCCCAGAGCACCCGCTCCTCGAGACACAGGGCAATCTCCAGGTCGGGGAGAAGACGCCGCGCGGATTCGATGACCAGGGAGTAGACCTCGTGGCGGAGGTCGCGGGAGTAGCGCGCCCTCCCGTCTCCCGCCCTTGGGGAAGCGGCGTCGACGTGCTGCGAGACGGCGTTCCGCACCCCCATCTTCCTTTCCATCAGGTGGCGGGCGCTTGGATAGATGCAGATGCCGCCGAGGGTCAGTCGCCGAATGGCTACGGTCTCGAGCAGGCGGTCGGTGAATCGCGCGTAGACATCCTGCCAGCCGCCGATAGGGATGATGGGCATCATGATCGCGCGGACAGGGTAGCCACGTTCGGCAACACGGCGCATCGCCTCGAGCCGCTCATCGATGCTGGGGACGTTCTCCTCGAACATTGCGGATACCTCCGGGGGATTCACGCTCCATGACAGGATGGCGTGCTCCCGGTGCTCCAGATCGAGAAGCCGCTCGACATGAGCGCTCTTGGTGAGGAGCGTCAGACGCGCCCAGGGGTGATCGGCGAAGAACGGCACCAGGACCGTGGAGTAAGCCGTGAGTGGGTCCAGGGCCAGCGAGTCCTGTAGCTTCCCGAGATAGAAGGCAGTCGGCGTTTCCTCGCGGCTGGCAATGCGGTCGATCTCGGCCAGCATCTCAGGCAGGTTGACGTGGATCTTGACCGAGGGCGAGAACCTGACGCCCGGCGTTCCGGCGAGGTAGCAGTACCGGCAGCCGTAGGGACAAAAGCCGTAGGGAGAGAAGTGCCAGTAGTTGGGGCAGGCGTTTCCACGCTCCTGGGCGAAACGTACCGCCGACTCAAGCACCCCGAATACGAGGGCGTGCTTCCCGGCCTGGTGAAGACCGAGGGGGTCTCGCCCACCTAGTGCCAGGCGGTTGTGGGGCGTGTCGAGGCGTTCCTCCACCGGCGCCTCCGGGTAGAGGCTGCAGATGCGCTCGACGAACCGCCTGCGTTCCGGCGTGGCGACGCTGCCCTTAGCGAGATAGATGCGGGCGACTTCGAAGTGGGCTGGTCGGACCGGCTGGTAGTCCTGCGGCAGCGACGCCGTGAACTCACGTTGTCCGAAGAGACACGGCTGCTCCACCTTGGGCATGAGAGTTGTCCCTGCGGCGCGCAGAACGCATGTCCTACTGACTGCGTGTAGTGTAGCCGTGCGGCGTGGAGAGTGCAAGGGAGATCACGAACGGGCGATGCCGGGCGCTGCAGGTCTAAGCGAACGCCACAGGCTCGTCCCAAGCGACTGCCTCCGCGGCGCCCTCCAACCCCTCCGCGGAATCCGCTCTTAGGCTGGGCATGCACGAAAGATGCGTGTTTTCACGGATGATCGCCCATTGAGAACCCCCTAGCCTGGCCATGCCGACGAACGGGGCCCGCGCCCCGCGCTCCAGTGCGAAGGGCCCCGTCCAGCGCCGACATCAGCGGGCGCCACGAGAGCGCTGACACCGCAGAGAGGGGGAATTCAATGAGCGACGTCAACCATGAGTTTGGAATGGGGTGGTTGCGGGACTACCCCGATCCGCGAGACTACACCATGGAGCATGGAGAGGTTGAGCTCGCGCGCGAGAGGCTGGGGGTGCGCGAACCCGTCAAGGCAATGATGGCAAAGCTGGGACTGGCGGGACCGGCGAAAGTGACCCCTCCGCCCTCTCTAGACCTAACGCAGTGGTGCTCCCCCATCGAGGATCAGGACGGCCTGGGGTCCTGTACGGCACACGCCGGCGTTGGGCTTGTCGAGTACTACGAGCGAAGGGCCTTCGACAAGCACATCGATGCCTCGCGCCTCTTCCTCTACAAAGCGACTCGCAACCTTCTTCACTGGACGGGAGATACCGGGGCGTTCCTTCGCACCACGATGGGTGCCATGGTACTCTTTGGGGTCCCGCCCGAAGAGTACTGGCCCCATATGGTGGCCGACTTCGACAAGGAACCCTCCGCCTTCTGCTACGCCTTCGCCCAGAACTATCAGACGATACAGTACTTCCGCCTCGACCCCCCAGGCACACCCGGGAATTCGCTCCTGGCCCAGGTAAAGGCGCTGTTGGCCGCTGGGTTGCCATCGATGTTCGGGTTTACCGTCTTCAGCTCCATCGAGCAAGCCGGCGATGACGGCAGGATCCCCTACCCATGCGCCAGGGAGAGAGTGCTGGGCGGCCACGCCGTTGCAGCAGTGGGCTACGACGACAAGCTGGAGATCAAGAACACGATCTGCGGCACGAAGACCAAGGGCGCTCTGCTCATACGGAATTCCTGGGGCCCGGACTGGGGCAACAACGGCTATGGGTGGTTGCCCTTTGACTATGTGCTCAAGGGGCTCGCCGTGGACTGGTGGACCCTGCTGAAGAACGAGTGGGTCAACACCGGGCGGTTCGGACTGTAGCCGGAGAGCGCGGCGCTCTGGCCGCGCGGGGAGGACAACCATGTAAGTGGTCAAATGGGCGGAGGAAGCAGCGTGGGTCGTGGGGATTGCCGGCGCCATCTTCATCCTGCAGATGGTGACCAGCACAGAGCGGGTCGATGACTGGTCGAGCTATTTCGCGGCCATGGGCGGCGGCCTCGCCAGGATCGTGGCGGCTGTGCTGCTGAACGAGTTCAGGCGGCTGGAGGCCGCGAGGCGACCGAAGCCATCATAGCGCCAGGTGGCCCAGAACAGGGCCAGGAGAAGTTGGGCCTCGAAGTGGGCCGGCCGGACCGGCTGGTAGTCCTGCGGCAGAGACGGAGTGGATGAGCGCTGTTCAAACAGACAGGTTGATAGCACCTGCGCAGAATTGCGCGAGGAACTTCGGGGCGCGGGCACCCAGTTTGCTGTCGCTGGTCTGCTACCGGTCTCTGTGCAGCCTCCAAACACAGCCCGAAGTCGTGGGCAGCTTCGTCTGGAGCTTGCTGCATCCATTGCGGTAGGGCCAACCTGGCGTAAGGATTGATGTGGAGCCGGACCTGAGGGATCCACAGGAGTTGGTCGCCTAGTGGCAGGAGTTGAGGTGCGAAGAGACAGAGGCCGCTCACCCTCGTATGGACATTGGGTTGAAACCGGCGCTTGACGATCGGTGCCCACGACGCAAACGCGGTGGGCTCGCCACTGGCGTCCACCATGATCAACCCGGGGTGGCCCTTGGGCAATTGCCTGGCCTCATCGGCGAGGAACTTGTCGGCTCGCTTATCAGCGTACGGTACGCGCACGACGATGTGCCTACGCGGCTCATCTCCGCCGCCGATATACTTCGCTGCGCCCAAACGCGGCGTTGCTGGCTCTTCAGGTTCCTGGTGTGGAATGATGTGGCCTGGTCTCACAGCCGAGAGCAGTAGGAAAGCCAGATCTCCCACTTGTTCGCGCTCAGCCTCACCATCCACACAGAATTGTTGGACCCGCACGAGCAATGGTTCGATCTCATCGTCTTCGGGCTCACGTCTCAAGAAGACCTCCACTGCATACTCACGCTTAACTTGGAGGACGAGAGCTGTGATCCGGTCGAGGATAGCTGTCAAACGTTCTCGGGCCTCGGAAATGTTCGGCCTGGTCACCTCAGCATATGTCCAGGTTTCACCCGGTGCTCGAATCCGGAAGTCAGCCCTTCGGACACTCTCGCCAGCAACGACATCCGGTTCGAGTTCGATTTCTGCTGTGCGGTTGCGGCTATGGAGCAGGTGCATGGCGGTTAGTTCAGCTTCTGCTGAAGCGTCGTGCTGCTGGAGCTTCTTGGCAAGCCGCTCCGCTCCTTCTATTGCGTCTAGCACGCCGAGCCGTCCGCCCATACTCACAACTTGAAGCAGCGGCATGGGGCCCTGAACGTCCCCTCCAGAGCCTTCCCTAGTCGCCGCGATCCATTCTCGTCCAAGGATGCGCTCGACTCTTTCGAACGCATCCACGACGATGCTGGGCAGAGCGCTGGTCGCACCCCAATCGCGCTGAATCTCTTCAATCGTCCAGGTCATGGGTGGCAGCGCGCATCGACTGGTGGGACCGCCGTCCCGCGATGGTTGACCGTAGCGTTGGAGGGCGTCGACTACTTCCTTCCTACCTCACCACTGCACGAACATGGGCATGTATGTTCAATCGTGACCAAGAGTTGGCGGTGCCTTTCGACCTGTCGGTCCGCTTGACAAGGTGAGCAGGTTGGTCCATTGGGCTCTGGAGCAAGCCAAGGAGTCTTCGCGCATCGAATGTCATCGACCCCCGGGGCCCGACAATCCCAATTGCATGCCGTCAATCACCTGCAGGGGACGAATCCTGGTCAGGCCAAGGGGCAGGGCCTTCGCGCCTCCCGGTTCTGCTCCCCGGCAAGGACGTGGCGAACAGGAAATGATAGAATCACAAGCGGAGGCGCTTCGGAGATGAGACGAAGGTTGGCTTGGCTGCTATTGGCGGTGGGCCTGGCCCTGCTCGCTGCCGCCTGCAGCGGCGGTTCCGCAAGCATCGACTTCTCGCAGCTAGAAGAGGAGCCACCAGCCCAGTTGGCGGTCCCCAGGGGCGATGTTATCCGCATGGCGGTGGCGCCAGTCATCTCGCCCGTCCCCTCCCTCACGCTCTACGAGCAGCTCGCCGACTATATGTCTGAGAAGCTCCGTCGGCCGGTCGATCTGGTCCTGGGGAAGACCTACGCCGAGATCAACGATCTGGTGAAGTCGGGCGACGTGACTCTGGCCCTCGTCTGCACGAACCCGTTCCTCCAGGGACAGGAAGAGTTCGGGATGGAGCTGCTGGCGGCGCCGGAAGTGGCGGGCCAGCCCTATTACTTCTCCCTGCTTATCGTTCGCGCGGGCCTGGATGTCACGTCCCTGGCAGACCTGCGGGGGATGACCTTCGCCTTCACCGACCCCCTTTCGAACTCCGGCCGATTGGCTCCCCTCTATCAGCTTGCGCTGTTGGGCGAAGCGCCGGACTCGTTCTTCAGCCGCGCCATCTTCACCTACGCTCACGACAACTCCATTCGCGCCGTCGCCGACGGCCTCGTAGACGCGGCGGCGGTCGACAGCCAGGTCTACGAGTACCTGAGCATCACGGAGCCAGACCTAGCAAACAAGGTCAAAGTCATCGAGAGGTGGGGGCCTTTCGGCATCAGCCCGGTCGCCGTGAACCCTAACCTTGACCCGGAGCTCAAGACGAGGCTGCGAGAGGTTTTCCTACAGATGGAGGGGGATGCTCAAGGAAGGGAGCTCCTCCAGCGGCTCCTGATCGATCGTTTCATCGTGCCGGACGATAGCATCTACGACTCTGTCCGGGAGATGCGGGCCTACCTCCGGGAGAAGGGACTCACCGAATAGGGCAGGGCTACGATGGAGCTCCGCTTCAAGATCGTAGTAGCCATTGCCGGCCTGGTCCTGGCGCTGGGCCTGGGCGGGACCATCCACGCCCGGCTGACCTTGTCCGGCATCTCGCAGGACGAGCTCGAGAAGCGGGCCACGGCCGTCGCGAGCAGCATAGCAACTCATGCGCCAGAGCCCCTGCTGACGAACGACGTCTACGGCCTGTACCGCGACATCACCAGCGTCCTGGCCACCAACAGCGACATACGCTACATAGTCGTGCTGGACCCCCAGGGATCGGTGAGGGCCAGCACCTTCCCCGGCGGGCTCCCCCAGGGGCTGCGCGAGGCGAACGTGCTCCCTACGGGTCAGCTATCGTCGGTGAAGAAGCTGGCCACCAGCGAAGGCCCGATGCTCGACGTGGCGATGCCAATCCTGGAGGGCAAGGCAGGAATCGTCCGGCTCGGCATATCCAGAGAGCCCGCCGAGTCCCAGGTAGCTCGCCTGACTTTCACTCTGCTGGCTCTTACCTGCGGAGTGCTCCTCGCCGGCCTGGTAATAGCCTTTCTTCTGGCTACCGTCTTCACTCGACCGCTGGCCCGGCTGGCGGAGGCGGCGCGTGCGGTGGGCCGCGGCGAACTCTCACAGCAGGTGGCCATCGACAGCCGCGATGAGGTGGGTAGGCTGGCCGTCGCCTTCAACACCATGACGCAGCAGCTACGCGAGAAGGAAGAGGACCGCACTCGCCTCCTGGGGAAGGTCATCTCGGCCCAGGAGGAGGAGCGGAAACGCATCGCCCGCGAGCTGCACGACGAGGCCGGCCAGGCCCTCTCCTCTTTGATGCTCGGCCTCAAACACCTTGAAGAGACGTGCCCCGGCCCAGAGGCTAAGGAGAAGGCGGCCGAGCTACGTGCCTTGACTTCCGAGACTCTGGACTTGGCTCACGACCTAGCCCTGGAGCTGAGGCCCAGCGCCCTGGACGACCTGGGACTCGTGGCCGCTCTGGAGCGCTACGTCCGGGACTATGCCCGGAAACACGGCATCCAGCTGGACTTCCACGCCGCCAACCTCCAGGGCAAGCGACTGCCCATCCAGGAAGAGATCGCCCTCTATCGCATTGCCCAGGAAACTCTCACTAACGTAGCCAAGCATGCCGAGGCCCAGCACGTGAGCGTTCTCTTGGAGGAGCGTAACGGTACGACAGTGCTCATCGTAGAAGACGACGGCAAGGGCTTTGACCTGGAGGCAGTGATGAGCCACTCTCGCCGGCTGGGGCTGCTGGGAATGGAGGAGCGTGCCGCCCTGGTCGGCGGCCGTCTCACCGTCGAGTCGCGGCCGGGCGCCGGCACCGCTGTCTTTGTAGAAGTCCCCACCCCTATCGATGGCCATGGAACCGATCCGGATACTCATAGCTGACGACCACGCCGTGATGCGTGCCGGCCTCCGCCTCCTTCTCAACGGCCAGGAGGACATGCAGGTGGTGGACGAGGCCGGCGACGGCTGGCAGACGGTAGAGAAAGCTGTCAGTCTCAAGCCGGACATCGTGTTGCTGGACATCACAATGCCCGGCCTGAACGGCCTGGAGGCGGCCCGCCAGATCCGGCAGAGGGCGCCGGAGGTGAAGCTGCTGGTCCTGACAATGCACGACGACGAGGCTTACCTGCGTCAGTTCCTCCAGATCGGCGCCGCCGGCTACATAGTAAAGAAGGCTGCCGACACCGAGCTGGTGGCCGCCATCCGAGCTGTCAACCGCGGCGAGTCGTTTATTCATCCCTCCCTTACCCGCGTCCTCATCGACGGCTACCTTCAGCAGCCCCAGCCGGTCAGGGCCAAGGAGTCGGCGGAGGAGCTGACCCACCGGGAAACAGAGGTGCTGCGTTTGGTGGCCCAGGGCTATACCAGCCAGCAGATCGCTGAGTCACTCTCTATCAGCGTCGCCACTGTCGAAACCCACCGAGCGCACATCATGGAGAAGCTGGGTCTGCGCGGCCGCGCCCAGCTCTTTCGCTACGCCGTGTCGAGGGGTCTCCTGAACCCGGATCAGCCCTGAGCTTCACCCTCCTGGTTTTCTCACGAGGACCGCCCCCCAAAATCCGGGTTTTCCCCCTACAGCGCATCCCTGCGCCGTCGCAATTTGCGCCAAGAATCACGAGCTTCACCGGATACACAGGACAGCAGCCACCCCCTACAGTTGCCTTGTGAGGAAGGGGACAATGCGTCCCTCAGCCCGAGGGGAGGCTGCCATGGACTCAGACGCGCATAGGCCGACCGACCAGGAGGTGGGACCGCAGCGACACGGCCGCAAGGCGGTGGGCCGTCGAAAGTTCCTGCGGACAGTGATGCTGGCCACGCCCGCCGCGGCGGCCGGCGGGCTGCTGGCGAGCTTGGGAGCACGCGCCGCTCTGGCCAAAACCCCGTCGGCGCCGTCCTTGTCGCCTGAAGAGACGCGGGCCTTGCGGGAGAAGTTCCTGAGCAAGGGCCGAAGCGAGTTGGGGACCGGCACTCGGGTCATTGACCGGCCATCGCCGGACCCCGGTGCGGAGACCCTATCGACGCGGCCAGGCCTTGGGGAAGCGGCTCCGGCTGCCACCGTTCAGGCTGGGGAGAGCGAGCTGCTGCGCATGCAGAGCGACCTCCAGCGGGCCATGACCAAGCCCAGGGACCAGCGCAAGTGGAACATGATCATCGACCTGCGCAAGTGCATCGGCTGTTCGGCCTGCACCATCGCCTGCAAAGCGGAGAACCACCTTCCTCCCGGCGTCGTCTACCGGCCTGTGATGGACGAGGAGGTCGGCGAGTACCCCAACGTAACCCGCTACTTCTTGCCCCGCCCCTGCATGCAGTGCGAGGACCCGCCCTGCACCCCGGTTTGTCCGGTAAACGCCACCTGGAAGCGGGACGACGGGATCGTCGTCATCGACTACAACGCCTGCATAGGCTGCCGCTACTGCATCGCCGCCTGCCCCTACGGTGCCCGCTACTTCGACTTCGGTGACGACTACACCGACGATACGCCCGCCCGCCAGCCCTATGAAGAGACCGCCTCACCGGAGTACGGTCGGCGCTGGACGCGCGACGGC
>Ga0299915_10002404_pt1 | contig 13711 bp, 13 predicted proteins | sample RVTome_13_FD_200263 | JGI IMG/M metagenome (GOLD analysis project Ga0299915, IMG submission 200263) | Soil microbial communities from uranium-contaminated site in the Upper Colorado River Basin, Wyoming, United States - RVT92D227 (version 2) ...
CCCTCGCGCTGGATCACCAGCGCCTTGCGGGCACGCTCGCCGCTGTCGATCGCGAGCAAGGTCCCGAGCGAGACGATCGGGATCGCGTGCCCCCGGCGCTCGATCAGGGCGAGTGCCGCGATCTTCGCGGTACCGGCGTTCGGCGGTACGACGAGCATCTCGGGCAGCACCTCGAAGATCTCCTCGACCACCACCGCCGGGACCACGAAGGACTGCGATCCACACTGGAACGAGAACACGTCCATGACCGCGATCGTGACCGGGACGCGGAGCGTGAACGACGTCCCGGCACCCGGATGCGTGGTCACCGAGAGCTTGCCCCCGAGGTCGCCGACGGTGATGCGGCGCACGATGTCCATCCCGAGCCCGCGACCACTCGTCGTCGTGGCGACCTCGCGCGTCGAGAACCCCGGGGATGTCAGGACCTCGAGCAAGGTCGCGTCGTCGTCGATCGGGCGCTTCGCGCGCAGGGCGATCGCGGCGCGGTCGATGCCGCGGCCGTCGTCGCTGACGGTCACCTCGAGGAAGTTGCCCGCGACCTCGAAGCACGACACGCGAACCGTGCCGACTCGCGGCTTGCCGCTCGCCACCCGGTGCTCGGGCGGCTCGATGGCGTGATCCACCGCGTTGCGCACGAGGTGGATCAGCGCCGGTAGCAGGCGATCCGCGACCGCCTTGTCGAGCTCGACATCACAGCCGTCGAGCTCGAGGCGAACGACGCGCTGGCTCGAGCGTGCGAGGCTACGCACCAGCAGGGACAGCGGCTCGAGCACCTCGGAGACCGGCACCATCCGCGCGCGCAGGATCGCGCGTCGTAGATCGCGGAGCTGGCGGCCCTGGATCTGCGCGACCTCGCGGATCCGGCGCACGTCGTGACCGAGCTCGGCGAGCGAGGCGATCTCGCGCTCGAGCCGGAAGCGCGACACGATCAACAGCGAGAGCTGGTCCTGCAGCTCGTCCAGCCGGGACAGCTCGACGCGCACCACGGCGCGGCCGACCGCCGGCAGGTCGTCGCGCTCGATCGGAGCGGGCGGCTCGGCGCCTACTCCGGGCATCACCTCCGTGATCTGGCGCTCGGGCGCTGCTGCTGGTGCCACCACCGCGATCACGCCGTCGGGCTCGGTCGCGGCGATCTCCGCGATCACGGCCTGGGTCGCGTCGCTGATGATCAGGAGGTCGAACGCGACCCCGGTCTGCCCGCCGGCGATCGCCGCGATCGCCCGCGGGACGACCTTCACGATCTCGCCGATCGCGCCCAGTCGCGCTCGGACCGACGCGATCGTGATCCCGCGGATCGCGTTGGCCTCGCTCGGAGTGAACGACAAGGTCCACACCGGATCGCGGGTCTGCAGCGCGAGGGCCAGCTGCTGGCGTTCACCGGGCGACAGGCGCGCGTGCCATTCGGCCGGGATCGGAGCCATCGCGATCGGCGCACGGTCGCGGGCTGTAGCCTCTGCGATCGCCTCGAGCAGACCCTCGGGGGCCTCGGCGACCGCGCGGCGCTCGGCGACGGCGCGAACCCGTTCGGCGATCGCGCCGATGCCCTGCAGCGCGACCTCGACGGCCCTGCGATCCAGGACCCCTCCGGCGCCATCGGCAGCGCGGACCAAGGTCTCGAGCGCGTGCGCGATCTCGACGATCGGCTCGACGCCGATCATGCCGGCGAGTCCCTTGATCGTGTGGAGCGCCCGGAACAGGTCACGCACGGCGCGAGGGCGAACCGTCCCCTGGCCGATCGCGATGTCGATCTCGAGAAGCGAGGTATTGGCCGCGGCGACGATCTCCTCGGCCTCGACGGCGAAGGCGCCGATGAACTCTTGCAGATCGACGCGTTCGCTCACGCTTCGGCGCGCTTGCTGGGCAAGAGCCGGCGGGCTTCTTCGAGGATCTGCTGCGGCGCGAACGGCTTCGCGAGGAAGCCAGACGCCCCCGCCTCGAGCACCTTGGTCCGGTTCTCGTCGTCGCCACGCGTGGTGACGATGAGGATCGGCAGCGCACGGGATCGATCCTGCGCGCGGACGAACTCGATCACCTCGAGGCCTCCGACATCGGGCATGTTGAGGTCGAGCACGACGAGATCGAAGCCGGCGAGCGAGAGCCGCTCGATCGCCTCGAGCCCGGTCCCCGCGAACTCGAACGCGACCTCACCGAGCGGCCGCAGACAGGCCGCGACCATGTCTCGCATCAGCTTGCTGTCGTCGACGATGAGGAGTCGCTTCATAGGATCTCGGGCCTGAAACCGAACAAGGTGAGGGGTTGCCGCGCGCTCCAGGAGAGCACGGTATAGCCTCGAAACATTGTTCGACTATTAGGAAGTTTGGCCTTCACGTGTCGTAAATCTCGACACATCGCCTGGCGGCCGTGGCAACCGGATCGCGAACACCGTCGGCAATCGCGCGGTCTCCTCGACCCAGATCTTGCCCGCTTGCGCCTCGATGGCCAGCCGGCAGAAATACAGTCCCAATCCGAGGTTCATCCGGCCGGCGCCGGAGGTCGCCTGACCGTGCTTGTCGAAGACCGTGGCACGCTCGGCGATCGGGATCGCCCGACCGGAGTTGCCGACGCGGATCTCGACGTCGGGGCCGGCCGCTCGCAGCGCGAGCTCGATGGTCCCGCCGCTCGGCGTGTGCCGGAACGCGTTGTCGAAGATGTTCTCGATCGTTCGTGTCACCAGGTCGGCGTCGGCCACGACCGCGAGGCCGGGAGACGGAGGAAACCTCACCTCGATGTTCCGCATGCGGGCGAGCACTCGTCGCTGGTCGACGATGAGCTGCAGGAGGTGAGAGAGGACGAGCTCCGAAGCGCACACGCCGAGGGTCGTTCCACTGTCATGGCGCGCGACGTCGGCCAGGTTCGCGAGCAGCCGAACCATCCGCCGTCCCGCGCTCTGCGAATCCTGGAGCGCCTCCAGGCAATCGTCCTCGCCGACGAATCCGTCGCGAAGATAGTCGTAGTTCGCGACGATCACCGCGAGCGGATTCTTCAGGTCATGGACGATCATCGCCGCGACCTCGTCCTTGAACCGGCCTTCTTCGACCAGCGTATCGTTCTTGGCGGCACACTCGCGAAGCCGGCGCTCGCCGCTCGCCACCGCCCGCCCGAGCCGTGCGTTGGACTCGCGAAGGTGATGATTGTCTGCGTGGTCACGCTCGCCTTCGAGCTCCTCGTGGAACAGTTCAACGCGGACACGCTTCGTCATCAGATCCTCCCTCCCTCGACAACAGGTTCGTATTCGCGCGACTACGGAGCCGGCTGGACCACCGCGCTGCCGTCGATGGTGATCGCGGTCTGCGCCAGCAACCGGCCCTTGATCGATGCACCCGTCCGCAACCTGATCGACGTCTGGCTCAGCACGATTCCCTCGAGGTGCGACGTGGTGCCGAGATCGACGAGGCCGCTGACCTGCCAGATGATGTTCTTGGCCAGTGCGCCACCGGACAGCGTGATGTTCACCGCGCTGTCCACGGTCAGGTCCTGGGCGATCTGGAAGATCCAGACGGAGGTCGCGCTGCCGGCGAGCGTGATGCTCGTCGGGATGAGCAGGCCCGTGCCCCACTTGTAGACGCCCGGGACGAGCGTCATCCCGCCGATGTTCCCGGCGCCGAGCTCGGTGACATCGGGTGCGCGTCCCGCCGCGTCGGTCAAGGCCAGCTCCATGTCGTTGACCGCCGTGGTCATGTTCGACGGCGTCGGCACCGCGAAGTCGGCCGCGTACACCTTCCCGGTGACCTGCGGGGAGGTCGAGAACACGTTCGTGGAGTCCGCGGTCAACGAGAACCCCGTGATGAAGGTGGCGGCGGCCGGGCTGACTCCGATGTTGCCGGTCACGGCGGAGGCCGGCACGGTCGAGATCGCGCTCTTCGCGAGCATCGCGAAGCCGCCGGCCTTGCCGAGGTTCACGGGGAGTCCGGGCTCGAGGGTGGTACCGGTGGTGAAGCTCCAGGTGCGCTTCGCCGCCATCGCCACGCCGAGGGCGCTCTCGGCCCCGGGCGTGATCGTCGCGGTGAACATCCCGTTGCTCGCGAAGTGTGCGCGCGGCCAGAACACCGCCGTCGAGTCGGCGTAGATCACCGTGCCCGGGATCGCGATCCCGCCGGAGGTCACCGTGAACGTGCTCGCGGTGAGCGTGGCGGGATCCATGTCCTCGCTGAAGGTGGCGCTGATGTTCGCGTTCAGGACGACGTCGGTGGCGCCGTCGTCGGGGCTGATGGCAGACACCGTCGGCGTCGTGTCGTCGTCTCCGGAACCGGAGCCGTCGCCGCAGGCCGCGGCGACCGTGAGCAGCAGCAGCGAAGCCAGGCTGGAAATCTTCGAATCAAGCATGCCCGGGTCTCACGCAGGAGCCGTGCCGCCACGGGGTGCGCCTGGGACCGGTGGGAGACGATCGGCGGGGGCGAATTCGCCCGACGGGCAGCTCACGCCCGTCCGGTGTCGTCGGACGTACGTACCGCCGGCATCTCGTCACTCGGCGTCGCGCCCGCCTTCTCGTTCTCCTTGAGCTGCTGCGCGAGCTTGCCCGCGATCACGCTCGATTCCTGGGCGGTCGCACCCTCGGTCAGCCGCTCGAAGATGTGCTCGACCTTCTCGTCGCGCGCGATCGTGATCGCATCCGTGTGTCCCTCGCCCGGAAGCTCGACGCGCAGCTCGCGCACGATCATGCGGAGCCCGGCCGCGATCGGCAGCGCGAGTAGCGCCCCGAGCACGCCCATCAGCGTGCCGCCGACCAGGAGCGCGACGAGCACGACCGACGACGGCAGGCGCAGCACGCGGCCGTAGACGCGTGGCACGAGGATGCGGCTCTCGAACTCCTGATACAGGACCATGATCGCCGTCATGATGATCATCACGCCGCTGCCGTAGCTCGAGACCGCCGCGATGCACGGCGCGCTCGCGATGTAGCCGCCGACGAACGGGATGATGTCGGTCACCGCGGCGAACACCGCGAGGGCGAGCGCGTCGTCGACCTGGAACGCGGTGAGCAGCACGAACACGAACACCCCGATCGAGACCGAGGTGATCAGCTGCCCGCGCATGTAGCCGCCGACGATCACCTTGAGCTCGAGGAGGATGCGGGCGAGCTTCACGTGGTGGTTGCGCGGCACCACCGTGTAGAGCAGGGCCCACGACTTCTCCGGATCGATCAGCAGGTAGATCGCCAGGAACAGCGTCGTGACTCCGTAGCCGAGCATCATCACGATGTCGGACGAGTAACCGACCAGCGCCGTGCCGGCCTGCATCACGAGGTCGTCGACCGGCACCGCCTGCAACGACTTCACGATCGGCTTCGCCCACTCGTAGGGGCCGAGCAGCTCGACGAGGCGATCGCGTCCCGCCGGAGCGTCTTCGATCAGGTGCAACAGCTGCGAGACCAGCGGTGGAATGGTCAGCAACATCGCCGCCGCGAGCACGAGCGTGATCACGAGGAACACGAGCGCGAGCGCCCGCCCGCGCCTCACGCCGCGGCGCTCGAGCCAGCCCACGAGCGGATCGAGTGTCCCCACCATCACCAGGGCGACCGTGATCACGATCAGCACCGTCGAGAGCTCGAGCGCGATCCACGCGCCCGCGACCACGAGCACGAGCAACGCGATCGTGCGTGGCGCGAGCTCGACCCGCAGCGTCGTACGCTTGCCTGGCTCTGGATCGGGTGCGGTCACGAATTCCGCGGGCTAGTTACGCTCGACCCACTCGTCGAGCTTGGTCTTGACGGCGTCGGTGAGGTTCTCCCAGCCATCCTTGATCGCGGTCTCCAGCTCCTCGAGGCTCGCGACCAGCTTGTCGCGAGCACCGGCTGCTTCGTGGCGGGTGTCCGCCTTCAGCTCGGCCAGCATCGCCATCATCATCAGCTTGCGGGCTTCGACCCGATCCTTGAGCTCGTCCATCTTGGTCAGCATGAGAGGCTCCTCCAGCACGACGCGTGCCACGTCACGCGCGCTTTCGACGAGAAGCGAGCTTCGCCAGGCGCCGGGCGAGGTTCGACGCTCAGGTCGCTTCGGGCTTCGGTAGCTCCGCGATCAGCGCCTCGGTCGTGAGCATCAGCGCAGCCACCGATGCCGCGTTCTGCAGCGCGACGCGTACGACCTTCGTCGGATCGATGACGCCGGCCTTGACGAGATCCTCGTACACGCCGGTCGCGGCGTTGTAGCCGAACGCGCCCTGGCCCTCGCGAACCTGGTCGACGACGACCGCACCCTCCATGCCGCTGTTCTGCGCGATCTGGCGCAGCGGCTCCTCGAGCGCGCGGCGGATGATGTTGACGCCGAAGCGCCGGTCATCCTCGAACTTCAGCGTGGCGAGCACCGGCACGCAGCGGATCAGCGCGACGCCGCCACCGGGCACGATGCCTTCCTCGACGGCCGCGCGAGTCGCGTGCATCGCATCCTCGACGCGCGCCTTCTTCTCCTTCAGCTCGACCTCGGTCGCCGCGCCGACCTTGATCACGGCGATGCCGCCGACCAGCTTCGCCAGTCGCTCTTGCAGCTTGTCGCGGTCGTACTCCGACGTGCAGTCCTCGATCTCGCGGCGGACCGACTTGACGCGCGCCTCGACCGCTTCCTTCGTGCCCGCGCCCTCGATGATCGTCGTGTTGTCCTTGTCGATCGTGATGCGCTTGGCACGGCCGAGATCGGCGAGCGTGAGGTTCTCGAGCTTGAGGCCGAGGTCCTCGGTGATCGACTGACCGCCGGTCAGCGCCGCCATGTCCGCCAGGACCGCCTTGCGGCGATCGCCGAAGCCGGGGCTCTTGACCGCGCACACGGCGAGCGTGCCGCGCAGCTTGTTGACGACCAGCGTCGCGAGCGCTTCGTTGTCGACGTCCTCGGCGATGATCACGAGTGGCTTGCCGGCCTTGGCAACCAGCTCGAGCAACGGCAACAGCTCGCGCATGCTCGACAGCCGCTTCTCGTGGATCAGGATGTACGCGTCGGCAAACACGGCCTCCATTCGCTCGGCGTCGGTCACGAAGTACGCCGAGAGATAGCCGCGATCGAACTGCATGCCCTCGACCACCTCGAGCGTGGTGTCCATCGTCTTGGCTTCCTCGATGGTGATCACGCCCTCCTTGCCGACCTTGTCCATCGCCTCGGCGATCAGCTTGCCGATCGTCTCGTCGCCGTTGGCGCTGATGATCCCGACCTGCGCGATCTCGGCCTTGCCGCGGGTCGGCTTCGAGAGCTTCACGAGCTCGGCGACGACGGCCGCGACCGCGCTGTCGATGCCTCGCTTGATGTCCATCGGGTTGGCACCCGCCGTCACCAGCTTCGCGCCTTCGGCATAGATCGCCTGCGCCAGCACGGTCGCGGTCGTGGTGCCGTCACCGGCGACGTCGGAGGTCTTGGACGCGACTTCCTTCACCATCTGGGCGCCGAGGTTCTCGAATCGGTTCTCGAGCTCGATCTCCTTGGCGACGGTGACGCCGTCCTTCGTGATCGTGGGCGAGCCCCACGACTTCTCGATCACGACGTTGCGGCCGCGTGGGCCGAGCGTGACCTTCACCGCGTTGGCGAGGATGTTGAGCCCGTTCGCGATGTGCTTGCGAGCGTTGGTATCGAACAGAATTTCTTTGGCGGCCATGGCTCTATCCCTCGAGAATCGCGAGGACGTCGTCCTCGCTCAGAATGATGTGGTCTTTGCCGTCGAGCTTCACTTCGGAGCCCGTGTACTTGCCGATCAGGATCTTGTCGCCGGCCTTCACCGTGAGCGCCTGGAGCTTGCCGTTCTCGAGGAGCTTGCCGGTGCCGACCGAGATGACGATGGCCTCCATCGGCTTCTCCTTCGCGTTATCCGGAATGAACAAGCCGCCCGTGGTCTTGCCCTGCGCGACGACTCGCTCCGCCAGGAGGCGGTCGTGCAGCGGTCGGATCTTCACGAGTCACCTCCGGGCGCGGCTGCGTGCTTGGCGAGCGGCTCGAGCTTCGCCCAGCAGTTCCCGCAGCGGTTCGCGTCGCGCATCCCGGTCGTCTTGCACGAGGGGCATTGCCGCGTCTCGCGCGCCGGCTCGAGCGCGAGCACCTTGACGAGCGCGCTCCACGACGCACGCAGATCCTTGTTTGCTTCCTTGCCGTCGGTGGTCTGCGGCAACCGCGAGATCTCCAGCTCGGTCGCAGCGACGATCGTGCGGAGGCTGTCGAGTGCGTCCGCTCCGTAACTTCCATTTGCCATCGGGCCCTGCTCTCTCCGGGAGCCGAGGCTCTGGCCTCGGGTCCCTCCAACGCGCACACCATAGGCCTCGATCGATTGTTCGACTATTAGGAAGTTGTCCTCTTTCTTGTCGAAAATCTCGACAGATAGCGTCGAGCTCGAGCCTTTCGGCTTTTTGGAAGGGTCGGTGTGATCCGTCGACAAACGCACGGTAAGGTCTGTGCGTGGAATGGCTCAACTATCACCACCTCCTGTACTTCTGGGTCGTCGCGAAGGAAGGCGGGATCACGCAGGCGAGCAAGGTGCTGCGCCTCGCGCATCCGACGATCAGCGGTCAGATCCATCGGCTCGAGGAGGTCCTCGGAGAGAAGCTGTTCCAGCGCAAGGGCCGCAACCTCGTGCTGACCGACACCGGCCGGGTCGCGTTCGGCTACGCCGACGAGATCTTCTCGCTCGGTCAGGAGTTCCTCGACACCGTGAAGGGCCGTACCGGCGGTCAGCAGCTGCGGCTCGTCGTCGGGGTTTCGGACGTGCTCGCGAAGTCGATCGTGCATCGCATGCTGGAGCCTGCGTTTCGCCTGGAGGAGAAGGTCCGGATCATCTGCCGCGAGAACCGCTCGGCCGAGGCGTTCCTCGGCGAGCTGGCCGTGCATTCGATCGACGTCATCCTGTCGGACACCCCCGCCGGTCCGGGCACGCCGGTGCGGACGTTCAGCCATCCGCTCGGTGAATGCGGGACCTCGCTGTTCGCCGCTCCGCGGCTCGCGAAGCAGTGTCGCCGTGGGTTCCCGCGCTCGCTCGACGGAGTTCCGGTGCTGCTCCCCGGCAGCGACTCGACCTTCCGGCGCGCGTTGAACGAATGGTTCGAGTCCCGGAACATTCGCCCGCAGGTCATCGCCGAGCTCGACGATGCGGCGCTGGCGAGCGTATTCGGAGAGGCAGGGCTCGGGGTGTTCGCGGCGCCCGACGTCCTCGAGGACGAGATCATCGCGCGCTATCGCGTGCAGCTCATCGGCCGGGTGAAGGCGATCCGGCAGCGGTTCTACGCGATCTCCGTCGAGCGGAAGATCAGACATCCCGCGGTCGTGGCGATCTGCGAGGTCGCGCGCAAGCAGATCTTCGCGTGAGCCGATCCGATCAAGCCGCGCGCGTCGGCGCGTCCTGCACGTGCGGGGATGCGAGCTGGTGGAACCAGGCGAGCTGGTGGCCGAATGCAGCCCTCGCCGCTTCGATGATCTGATCGGACAGCTCCGCCGTGTGGGCGACGCCATCGAGCGCCGCGCCGAGCTCGTCGAGCCGCGACCCGACCGCGCGCCCGCCCGCGGCCAGATACGAGGTCGCGAGCTGGTGCGGCAGCGCCAGTGCCACGTGCCGCTGCACGACTCCGTTGCGCAGCAGGTTTCGATCGATGACGTACATCCAGCCGAGCGCCTCGCAACACGTGCGAAACGGTCGCACCGCTCGACAGACTTCGAGCCCCGACGGGTTCGCCACGCCGAGCCCCGCAAGGTCTACCTTGAGGAGCCGAACGTCGCTCCGCGAGCGCAGATCGATCGCATCGGCGAGCCCGTCGGTCATCGCGAACGCCGCCTCGATCGGCTGCTCGAACCCGTAGATCCGCTGGAGAAAACCGAGGTAGCTCGCCCGCGTGACCGGGATCGTGAGGAGCGACATGCGATCGGTGTCGGCAGCGCCATCGTGATCACGGGTCGCGCGCTTGAGCCGCGCGAGCATCCAGGAAGTCATCGAGATGGTCGAGTGCAATTCGCATGCGCGGCCCGAGGGCCGTGATGCAACGGTCGGGCGAGCCGACCGGCATGTCGGGCGGGCGATCGCCCACCGAAACGACCACAGTCCGGCCGCACATGCGACCGGGCCGAACGTCAGCAGCGACTGGCTCTCAGGGGCAGGGGATGCACGGTTCTTCGGGGGCATCGACGGGTGGAGCGCCCGCGTCGAGCTCGGGCGGGCAGCCCGCGTCGACCTCGATGGGTGGAACCCCCGCGTCGAGCTCGATGGGTGGGGCGCCCGCGTCGATCTCGGGCTCGGGCTCCGGCACCAGCGTGCAGCCGAGGGTGGAGACGTTGGCCGTGTCCAGCGTGACCGCGGCGTTGCGCGCCAGGGTTCGCCCGCTCACGGTGGCACCCGTGTTCAGCGTGATGCTGGTGAGCGCGAGGAGGTTTCCCTTGAACGCGGTGGTCGTCCCGAGGGTCGCGGAGCTGCCGACCTGCCAGAACACGTTGCAGTCCGAACCGCCGTTGAGGACGAGGACCGACGAGTTGCTTGCGGTCGTCAGCGTGCTTCCGATCTGAAAGACGAAGACCGCGGCGGGATCACCGAGCGCATCGAGCGTCAACGCGCCGGTGAGTTGAGCCGACGAAGAGAAGTGGTAGATGCCGGGGGTCAGCGTCATTCCGCCGAGGTCCTGGCCGGTCAGATCCAGCGTCGGCGCCTCGCCGGCGAGCGTGACGTACGCCGTCGTGGTGTCGTTCTGCGCCTGGAGCGAGACCGCATCACCGGCGTGCACGGCGCCGCCGGTGACAAGGCCCGGTGGGAATCCGGTCACCGCGAGGCCGGGATCGACGCCGAGATCGCCGTGGACGGTCGTGGCGCCGACGTTGCTCACCGTCGATCCGGCGAGCACCGCAAAGCTCTGCGCGGTGCCGAGGACCGTCTGATCCAGCGCGGTGCTCGTCTGATGAACGGTGGGCGTGCCGCAAGCCCCCGCCACCAAGGTCAGCGCGAGCGCGAGGGGAGCCCGGTGTCGGGGGGGAGTCTGCTCTGTGATCCGCATCTTGAAATCCTTCGAGGCGTCTGTCGTGACGGCCTGATTGCCTGGTTCGAGTCTCTGCTCGTGCACGGAGCGTTCCGTCGACCACCTGCTGCCTCGGCCGCGCGATCCATAGCGAACGAGCAGCTCGCGCGAGCTCACGACGAGCCGGATCGCTCGTGGCCCAACGCCACGAGCGAATGCGCCCTCGTCAGCGCGTGCGACCGACGAGACGGATCGCCAGTAACACCGCGATCGCGCCGAGGACGGGCGCAAAGATCGCGCTCGCGAGCCCCGCGAACGGAGGACACCAGCCCAGGAGCCGGCAGGCCAGACCGGCGACACACGCACCGACGATGCCGAGCACGATGTCTCCGACGACGCCGTCGCCGCGGCGCGACGCGACCGACGCGAGCGCGCCCGCGATCACGCCGACCAGGATCCAGGTGATGATGTCGAGGCCGATGAGGACGCCGCTCATGAGCTTCATGGATCCATGGCGCTGCAAGAACAGGCGCCACGACGCTGCCACACGACTTGCACTGGCCGAGCCGATCTTGGCGCGCAACGTGCGTCCGCCGTGGGTGGCTCGCCGGCTTTGGTGATGGACGGTCCCCGGCCGCGAGGGTAGAACGGTCGCTTGACATCGATCCTCTTCGTCGACCAAGACACTGATTTCGCGGACCTCTTGCGTGACGGCTTGCGGCGTCGGAACTATGCGGCGGAGTCCGTCTATTCTGCGAAGGACGCGCTCGCCTATCTCGAGCGCAACCCCGTGGATATCGTCGTCGCGCACGTCCACCTGCGCGAGGTCTCGGGGCTCGAGCTGGTCTCGCGGCTCCGCGATCGCCAGTCCGAGGTGCTCGGGATCGTGGTGACGTCGCAGGGCAGCCTGGAGACCGCCGTCGAGGCGATCCGCGCCGGTGCGTATGACTTCATCAGCAAGCCCGTCACGCTCGCGACCCTCGAGGTCGCGATCGAGCGGGCCGTCGCGTACCAGAAGCTGCGGCGCGAGGTCCATCGCCTGCGAATCGCCGTCGCCGTGGCGCAACCCGTCGATTCGATCGTGGGTGATAGCCCCGCGATCCGCGAGGTCACCTCGCTGGTCCGCCGGGTCGCCGATAGCACCGCGACCGTGCTCATCACCGGCGAGAGCGGGACCGGCAAGGAGCTCGTCGCCCGCGCGATCCACGAGCTCTCGGACCGGCGCAACGAGCCGTTCGTCGCGATCAACTGCGGCGCGTTGCCGCCCGCGTTGCTCGAGAGCGAGCTGTTCGGCCACGTGCGCGGCGCGTTCACGGACGCGAGGCAGACCCGCCAGGGACTGTTCGTCCAGGCCGGTGACGGCACCCTGTTCCTCGACGAGATCGGCGAGATGCCGCTCGAGATGCAGGTCAAGCTGCTGCGCGTCCTCCAGGAGCGCACGTTGCGGCCCGTCGGTGGCGATACCGAGGTCGCGTTCGGCGCGCGGCTGATCACGGCGACCAATCGCGATCTCGAGACCGCGGTCGAGGAGAAGCGGTTCCGCGAGGATCTGTTCTACCGGATCAACGTCGTCCAGATCCCGGTGCCGCCGCTGCGCGCACGCCCCGGAGACCTGCTCGCGCTCACCGCATACTTCGTGCAGAAGATCGCGGCGCGAACGGGCAAGCCGATCGCCACGGTCGACGAAGACGCCGCGCGCAAGCTCGTCGCCTACGACTGGCCCGGCAACGTGCGCGAGCTGCAGAACTGTGTCGAACGCGCGATGGCCCTGGGAAGCTTGAGCCGGATCACGATCGACGAGCTGCCCGAGAAGATCCGCGATCACCACCGTCACGCGGCGACCGTGGCCGGCACGGGACGCCCGGACGAGCTGATCACGCTCGACGAGATCGAGCGCCGCTACGTGCGCCAGGTGCTGGTCGCGACCGGCAACAACAAGACCGACGCAGCGCGCATCCTCGGCATCGACCGCCGATCGCTCTACCGCCGGCTTCACGACGAAGGCGATGCCGCGGCCGTGGCCGTGGCCGCTCCTCCGAGCGACTGATCGGGAAGGAGAGGCTGCACACCGGCAGCACGAAGCCTTCCCGATCGTTCACCGGTGACTCAGCGGTCGAGCTTGGTCAGGATCTTCTCCTTGAGGTTGCGACCGGCGTCCGAGACGGCGTGGCCGACCTCCTTGATCTTGCCACCCACCGCGTCGGCGACGTGCTTGACCTTGTCGGCCACGCCTTCGCCGACCTCGGTCCCCTTGTCGACGACCGTGTCGACGCCGTCCTTCGCCTTGTCCGCCGCGTCGTCGATCTTGTCCTTGACGTTCTTGTTCATGCTCATGAGCGCTCCTCGGTTCGGTTGAGGCTCGCGAGTCGTGCAAGTCCGGGCCCGCTGCGGAATCCCGCGCTGGCCGCGCCGACCGGAGGCTTCGCGAGCGCGTGCGCACGGGCGGGCGCGAATTCGAGACCACGCGGGCGATCGGTTCGGCAAGCCGGCCAGGTGACCGAGCTGCAGTCACGACGCGCTCGCCGAGTCGTGGCAACCTCCCCGATCAGCATGAGCACATCAGCACGAGACATCGACAGCGTCGCCCGTGGCGTGCTGGACAGCCTCGTCGAGGGCTGTCAGGTCATCGGCTTCGACTGGAGGTACCTCTACGTGAACGAGGCCCTGACGCTGCAGGGGAAGCAATCCCAGGGACAGCTCCTCGGTCGCACCATGATGGAGTGCTACGCCGGCATCGAGAGCACGGCGATGTTCTCTGACCTCCGGCGGTGCATGTCGGAGCGCGCGCACCACCGGATGGAGAACGAGTTCACGTTC
>Ga0299915_10002406_pt1 | contig 13705 bp, 12 predicted proteins | sample RVTome_13_FD_200263 | JGI IMG/M metagenome (GOLD analysis project Ga0299915, IMG submission 200263) | Soil microbial communities from uranium-contaminated site in the Upper Colorado River Basin, Wyoming, United States - RVT92D227 (version 2) ...
TTGACACTTTCTTTCACTTTTTGATAAGATTTCAGACTAAAGTGGATATTTTAGACTTATTAAAATCCCGTAGATCCATCCGAGTCTATCAGGACAAACCCATTCCACAAGACCTTCTCCTGCAGATCCTTGAAGCAGGACGATGGGCACCTTCAGGGGCAAACCTCCAGCCGTGGCATTTCATCGTGGTGACAGATCCAGAGACAAGAAAACAGGACCCTTCCCCTCTCCCCTGAGACCTGCCTGCGCGAAGCCCCGCCTTGCGGGGCGAAGGCAGGGGAGAGGGCGGGGGTGAGGGGGGAGAAAAAACCATGGATCACAAATTAATACAAAGAGCGGCAAAGGATATTCTTTCTTCAAAAAAGACGATCGCTTTTACTGGAGCCGGTATCTCGGTAGAAAGTGGTATCCCTGATTTCAGGAGTGAGGAGGGACTCTGGCAGAAGTATGATCCGGAGGAATATGCAACGATCTATGCCTTTCATTCGAACCCAGACAAGGTCTGGCTGATGCTCAAGGATATGTTCTCATTGATTGTGTCGGCAAAACCAAATCCTGCCCATATTGGATTGGCTGAATTGGAACGAATGGGTTTGCTTTCGTCAGTCATCACTCAGAATGTGGATGGCCTTCATCAGGCAGCGGGAAATAATAATGTGATTGAATTTCATGGGAATCACTGGTCCCTTTCTTGTCTAAACTGCTCCACTAAATTAGATGGGAGGCTTTTAAAATTAGAAGACCTTCCTCCGCGATGCTCCAGATGTTCCTCTCTCCTAAAACCCGATGTCGTCTTCTTTGGAGAACCCATCCCCTGGGAGGCTCAGATGATGTCATTAAAAGAATCCAAATCGTGCGATGCTGTGCTCGTCATCGGAACCTCTGCCGTTGTCTATCCAGCAGCCTCCATCCCCGTTACGGCAAAAGAGAGAGGAGCCATTATTATTGAAATCAATACCGAACCCACTCCTTTGACAGATGGGACATCCGATTACCTGATCCTCGGCTCTGCCGGTAAAATTATTCCTGCCATTATCGAAGAAGTGAAGCGAATAAACCCCTCTCCCTCTGGGAGAGGGCAAGGGTGAGGGGGGAAAAGTTTGGAATATTGCAATCCAAGATCCAAGGTGATATGATTAATTGACAATAGATGATCTTTCTGGCCTACCTTCTTTTTCTCCCGCCAAAGGCACGAAAAAGTAGTGATAGGCAAGGCTGCCTACGGTCGGTAGGTGATCATGGGGTGAAGGTTCATTTTTGAAAGAGCAGCAAGTCGAAGACTCGACTCAACGAGATGAAGACATCGAAAAGGTCATCTTTGATGATCTCCAAATAGCCAATGCCCTTTTCGGCGTCCATAATGAAAATTTAAGACGCATTGCCAAGACGATTGGAGTAAAGATCAATGCCAAAGGCAATGTCCTCACCCTCAAAGGTGAAGATTTGGATATTGATCTTTCAAAGCGGATTCTAAACGACCTTTACGCCCTCCTGAAAAAAGGTTACCCCCTTTATCCAACCGATATCGATTATTCCATTCGAATGATCTCCGACGATAGGAATGTCAACCTCGAGGATATCTTCCTCGATACGGTTTATATCTCCTCCAGGAAGAGGGTGATCACACCCAAGAGCCTTGCTCAAAAACATTATATTGACGCCATCCGGAAATACGATCTCGTGATTGGTATCGGCCCTGCTGGAACAGGGAAGACCTATCTGGCCATGGCCATGGCGGTTGCCAGTCTCATGAAGCAAGAGGTCGAGAGAATTGTCTTGACCCGTCCGGCTGTAGAAGCCGGAGAGAAGTTAGGATTTCTTCCTGGAGATATCCATGAGAAGGTTAATCCCTATCTTCGCCCCCTTTACGATGCCTTACACGACATGATGGATTTTGACCGGGTTTCCAAACTCACCGACAAGGGTGTGATCGAAGTGGCCCCCTTGGCATTCATGAGAGGGAGAACCCTTAACGATTCCTTTGTCATCCTTGATGAGGCACAAAATACAGGGCCAGAGCAGATGAAGATGTTTTTAACCCGATTGGGTTTCAGTTCCAAGGCCGTCATTACAGGGGACATCACCCAGGTGGATCTTCCAGAAAATAAGACCTCGGGATTGATTGAAATACAGGGCATCCTTAAAGGGATCGAAGGAATCGAATTTGTCTATTTCTCAGACAAGGATGTGGTCAGGCATCCTCTTGTTCAGGAAATTATCAAGGCTTATGAAAGAGTAGAGGAAAAGCGACATCACTAATTTATGATGAAGGTTCCCATTAAAAAATTCACCATTTATCTACCCTTTCTAAAACCCTCCAACGGCATGAGAGACCGTTCATGGCTGGAGCGGATTAAAACCCCTTCTTATCAGAAATGGTTTATCGGCATTGGAATCACTATCATCCTTACCTTTCTTCTTTCCCCAAGTCTGATCCTCCATTTAAAAGAATACGAAGTGGGGGATATTGGTACCAAAGAGATCAAATCCACTCAGGATCTTCTGGTTGAGGATGAAAAGCTGACTCAAGAGAAACGAGCCGAAGCAGAAAGATCTGTGTACTCTGTTTATGATTATGATCCGGTTATCCTGAGTGATGCTGAAAATCGAGTCCGATCCACATTCGAATTATTAGCTGCATCCTTCAAAAAAGTGGAGAAAAGACGTGACCAGGATACACTAAGGGAAAAAGAATGGGATTCCACCATTAACCTTCTCCTCACACAAAGGGAATGGCAAGTTTTAGAAAAGGAACGTTTCAACCCCGCCATTGGAGAGGCCGCTTTGAAATTGATCACTCCCATTCTTAGAAAAGGGATCGTCAATGATAAAGAGCTTCTTGACCCAGACGCTGAAAAAGGAATCATTATCCGGAATATCCTTACCCGTGAGGAGAGAAAGAATCCATCTTTTACCTTTTTAGACTTTAAGGAGGCCAAGGTAAAACTCCGGGCTCAGGCTGATCTCCTCTCCCCTGTATTAGGGAAAGATCCTTCATCCATTGCTTTAAAGATTGCTGAACACTTTCTGATGCCCAACCTCACCTTTAATAAAAATGAGACCATGGAGCGGAAGCTGCAAGAAAGGGAAAAGATTAACCCGATCTATTTCCAAATCAAACGGGGAGAGGTTATTTTAAGGGTCGGAGACCGGGTCCGAGAAGAACATCTATTAAGAATCAAGGCCCTTAAAAAGGTACAGGAAAAGGCTCACCTCGTGGTTATCCTTATCGGAATGGGGCTTCTGACTTTCCTTATCTTAGCCAGTCTCTATCAATTCTCTACCCAAAACATCCGAAAAATCACCCTTTCCCAGAAAGACCTTCTTTTCTTCTCCACCACTTTATTAGGGATGATCGCCTTCCTCAAACTCTATCAACTGATGACAGATGTTTTAGGAGAAGGGTTCTTCGCCATCCCCTCCTCTTCTTATCTCTATCTCTTTCCCATTGCCGCTGGGGCCATGGTTGTTCGAATTGTCCTCAACTCAGAGGTGGCGATTGTCTTCTCACTTCTGGCCAGTTATTTCTCGGCAGCCTTGATGGGAAATCAACTCTTTTACTTCATCTTTACCATAGTGGGAAGTGTGATAGGCGCTCATAAGGTCGCACGATGTGAACAACGAAGTGTCCTCGTCAAGGCCGGGATCAACGTGGGAGGGATCAACATTTTATTGATCCTCTCTTACAATCTGATTTCTGGCAATCCTTTTAAAATCGCCCTTCTCTCGGATCTGGTAATGGGTTTTTTAGGAGGCATCCTGGCTTCCGTCCTCGTCCTGGGGATCACCCCCATCATCGAAAGTTTATTCGGCTATACCACCGACATCAAACTGCTCGAACTAGCCAACATGGACCAACCTGTCCTCAAGGATCTGATTCTTCAGGCCCCCGGTACTTATCACCACAGCATCATCGTCGGGAGTCTGGTGGAGGCCGCTGCCAAATCCATTACCGCTAACCCCTTGTTGGCGAGGGTCAGTGCTTATTATCATGACATTGGAAAGTTGACAAAACCTCTCTACTTCATCGAAAACGCAGGAGGTGGAGAAAATAAACATGACCATCTCACTCCTACGATGTCAAGCCTCATCCTCATCTCCCATGTGAAGGATGGGGTGGAGATGGCTCGTGAAAATCGTCTTGGCGAAAGAATCGGGCACATCATTCAACAACACCATGGGACGAGCTTGATTTCCTTCTTCTATCAGAAAGCCAAGGAAAAAGAAAATCCTGAGATGGAGTCGATGGACGAGAAAGATTTTCGTTATCCTGGCCCAAAACCCCAGACCAAAGAGGCAGGAATTGTGATGTTAGCAGATTCTGTAGAGGCCGCCTCTCGTGTCCTCACCGAACCCACACCCTCTCGAATCAAGAGCTTGGTCCAACGGATCACGAACAACATCTTCTTGGATGGGCAACTGGAAGAGTGTGAATTAACCCTAAAGGACCTTCAAAAAATACAAGAGAGCTTTAACCGGATACTAACCGCTATCTTTCATCAAAGGATTGATTATCCCCTTTCATCGAGCTCGGAGACATCTCAGAAGAGGAATGATGAAGATCTGGATTCGAAATCAGCAAAAACATACCCCTTTAAACTTAAGAAAAATAAGAAGGGTGGCCCAAAGGATATTGACCGAATTGGGGCTGCTTGAGGCTGAGCTGAGCCTCCTGTTTGTCGATGATCTCCAAATTCAAGAATTGAATCGGCGATACCTCCGTCGGGATAAACCGACCAATGTCCTGGCCTTTTCCATGAAGCAGGGGGAGTTTCCTACCCTCCATCCCCATCTCCTCGGGGACTTGGTGATTTCGGTTGAGACAGCTAATCGCCAATCGAATCGGTTTGGTCTCAGCGAAATGGAGATGGTCATCCTTCTAATGATCCATGGAGTGCTTCACTTGACGGGTTATGACCATGAGGGAACAAAAAAAGAAGCAAAGGAAATGGCCCTCAAACAAAAGGAACTCTTTCAACACGCCACACAAACATTTAAATCCTCTCCCCCACCCCATAAGAAGAAGTTGTGAGCATAAACCCCAGGTTTAGGGATCTGTTCTATAACAACTGATCCCTCCCTTCACTAATTTTCACTGTTTTTTTCCCTTATCATATGAGACCCTCTCTTATGCTCGAAAAGTCTCAAACCCATAAGAAGGGGAAGTATATTTAGCTCAAGGTCCCGGATTATTCACTTGTGTCATGCCTGAAAAGGCAATCTGGCTCCCACCACTGATGATTTCTCCTGTGACGATGGCATTACTGAGAGAAATCCCCCGTTGAGGTGCTAATAGAATCCCGGCAATCCCTTCGGGTAGAGTAGAGAGCTGGCGTAGTAGCTGAAGGCTCTATCTCCAGCTCCCCCTCGTCAAACCGTACATTCAGTTTTCCCGAATACGGCTTTCCGATCATCTTCTTCCAGAGGCTTTCGCAGTCTGGGTCCATGGAGCGGTGGTCGGAATCTTGTAAAGATGCAGATTAGCGTAAAGGTATTGATTTGGATACTGGCGATAGCCTCTGTTTTTCTTCGCCTGCTTCCGTCTCAGGTAGATGCGTACCCTCTCTTCCAGAAACCGTTTGGTAGTGGCCAAGTTCCGGCTACAGTTCCCATAGTAAAAGTAACCGACCCATCCCCTTACTGCCTCATTCAATTTCTGGATGATCACCTCTTTTGGTAACCTAAGAGTTCTCCGACAGGTTAAGGCTTTTATCTCCGCCTGGATTTGTGCCATGGCTTTCTTCGAGGGTCTAATCAAAGGAAACTTCTTCCCTGTCCGGGGACTCTTAGCCATTTCCACGGTGAACCCAAGGAAGTCAAACCGATCCTTCCAGGTGTTCACTATTCTCGTCTTTTCTTGATTTAGACTTAACCCCAGTTTTTCCAATATGGCTCCGGTTCCCTTCAGTATCCTCTCGGCGTTTCCACGACACATCACCACAAGATCGTCTGCATACCGTATCAGTCTGGCCTCCATCCTTTCCTCAACCTTCCTCACCTTCCATAGCTTGTCCAATACGTTGAGATAGATATTGGCCAATAACGGTGATATCACCCCTCCCTGCGGGGTCCCCTTCGGATTCCCTATGGTTCTGCTCTTCCCATCCTCTCCCTCTTCGACCACTGGCGCCTTCAACCACCGTTTGATGAGCCGCAGGATATGTTTATCGACTACCCGCTTTGCCACCAACGCCAATAGCTTATCGTGAGGGATGGTATCAAAATACTTCGAGATGTCGGCATCAATAACCTGATTCTTCCCCCTGCGAAGCTGTAAGGTAAGATCATCCATCGCCTGATGGGCATCCCGTTTCGGCCTGAACCCATAGGAATTCTCTTCAAAGTCCGCCTCAAAGATCGGTTCAATGACCATCTTTGCCGCCATCTGCACTACCCGATCTTTTATCGTCGGTATTCCCAACAGCCTCCGGCTTCCATCCGGCTTCGGAATGGTCACTCTCCTTACAGGCATCGGCTTATACACCTTATCCCTTAATTCCTCTGCAATCTGTTCAAGGTACCTTTCCACTCCTCCTTCCCTCTTCTCTATGCCTTCAAAGGTCTCCCCATCTACTCCCGGTGCTCCTTTGTTGGCTCTCACAAGTCGGTAAGCGTGACTCAGGATGTCTCGCCGATATACCTTGTCATAGAGAAGATAGAACCGATATCCCTTCTCTTGCTTGGCCTTCCGGTATAGTTTCCTCTGAAGTTCCCGGATCTTCTCTGGAGTTTCAAGCATGACGCAATCTCCCGCCCTTCCCTCCTTCGGAAACCGATGAAAGCATTGCCCCTTCCCTCTCCTAAGGTTCTACTCTCCTTAAGATTCAAACGGTACTGTGGGCAACTCCGACTCCCTTGCAGACCGAGCGGAATTTCGTCTCCTTATATCCACTCGTTGCTCTCCTGCACAGCATCTGAAAGGGCCTCCCGTGCTATCCCACATGGCTTCCCCTGCGTGTCACCCCTGCTACCCCGGGAGTCCATCTGTCGGTTCTGGCAGTTTTCGTCAGGACAGATGTCCCAGCCTTCCCCCTACGTCCATGGGGTCGGCAACTCCATTTTCTTAATTACGAGGCTACATTTAGGTTCGCTCGCGCTGCAACCCGCAGGTTTGCTCGACCCACCGAATGAGCCTTTGTTAAGGAACTTAGGGTTTCGGGTTACCCCTCACCCCTCCTTCAAGCTACATGGGCGAACTGCCGAATTCCCATGGTCGGACTTTAACCGACAAGTCATGCGTCGTACACGGCATACGGACATAGTTAAGTTATTTAAGAAATCAACCTTGCATAGAAAGATATCATCCATGAGCGCAAGGATTAGGGCCATTAGGCTTGATTATTGGATTTATAAGAAATGTATAATACTTCACTACCTGTTCATTTAATAAGGTGAGGCCGACAGCGGACAAGGCTGGTAGCCCGTAACCAATCGGGATAGGAAGCGAGTGGCTGATCATGGTCTCACAGCTTGTACGTTTTCTAATGGGTGTTTCTTGGATAAAGCGCAGAGGAGATGTTGCTCACAATTTGGACTTTTTGTTAAAGGAAAGCCTGGGGATCAGGTATCGGTTATTAAAACCAGTTGGATGGGTTGGATTCTTACGAATTACAAATTGCAGTATAATATTGTTAGGACGCATGGAGAACGTCACTTTCAGACTAACAACTTATGAAGACGCATCTTACACATTCTGTTGTGAAACGGAGACGATGCGGGAGTACGCTATTGCAACTTGGGGAGAATGGCCTGAAGAGCGCATCCGAGCACATGCATTTGAGAATGCGTATGCCGGAAGAACCGAGATTATCGAACTGAATGGGAAGCCAATCGGCATTTTCCGTGTCGAGCGAAGTGCCGCGAGCTACGACTTGAAGCAAATCTTTGTGCTTCCTAGGCATCAACGCCGCGGTATCGGCTCTGCTTTGGCTCGGCACTCCTTCAAGAGGCATCAGCCGCGAGACTTCCCGTGAAGTTGAGAGTGCTCAAGGTGAACCCAGCACGGAACCTATACAAGTGTTTAGGTTTCTGCGTTGTCGAGATCACAACCGAATACAAATACCTAGAACATACGTAACGACTGATGAGGGGAGGTAGGTTCTAAAGCCCCACCACAACTATTTGAAAGCCGCTTTCAGAAAGAACTACTTAGTCCATGCCTTATCTGCAGCGCTCTTCCAGAAATTAAAAATATTCCTGATATCCTTTATCCCTGAAGCCTCTCTTTCCGCAATCCATTTTTCGGATTGAATTTTGAATTCGTCTTCCCAAAGCTTTTTCTCTTTTTCAGTCAGGGTCACTTTCATGCCCTTATCTGCCGCTTCAATCCAGGATTTTCTGTTAAGGTCAGCAAGCGCCTGATGGGATCTTCTCGACCCTTCAGGAGCAAGCTCCTTCATAATCTGCTGGTCCTGGGGTGATATCTTATTCCAAGTGGCCTTGTTTATGACGATCGGATGTCCACCACTACCGAAGGGGAGGTCAAGTACGTAATTTGATACCTCGTAGAGTCGGAAATTGTACCATGCGCTGATTGCGGCGAACGTGGCGTCGGTAACTCCAGTCATCAGTTTCTCATAGGCCAGCGGGGGTATGTCATCCACCGGCGCGGCACCCATTCTACCCATAAAATCCATCCTGACACCGTTGCTCCCTACTTTCAACCCCTTGACATCACTTGGAAAAAGGATTTTCTTACGTTTTGAAATCAGATAAGATTCCGAATAGATCACATAGAAGAACATCTCGCCGAAGTCCTTGTACTCAGCAGCTGCGGCCGGGTATCTTTTCAAAAGCTCAAAGAATGCATTCATATGGGCCGTGTTGGCTTCCAGAGTATCATCAGGGAAACCGGCACCAAATACACCCATAATAGAAGTGATCGGAAATGAATTCCGATGAGCTTCCGTACTGAGCATATACATGTCAGCTAGGCCGGAAAGAACGGCCTCAAGTCCACCTGCCTGATTGACGAGGGAACTAGCGGGGCACATCTGAATCTTTACTCGGCCTTCTGTCCTCTTGGTTACCTCATCCGCCCACCAATGCTGGCCAACAACTGGTGGCCTACCAGGTGGTAGGTCTGTACCATATCTTATAACAATTTGTTTTTGAGCAGAAACCTTCTCAGCCCAAGCAACCAGGACACCAAGACTTACTACTGAAACCAAAAAAAGTATCACCAATTTCTTCATAGTCCTTGCCTCCTTTCCAGAAACCTTCTTAGGACTTGTTTGTACAGGACAAAGGAATTAAAACCACTAAAAAGAGAAAATGTCAAGCTTTTTTAATAAAGTGGCATTTAAGAATTAAAAGTGTACTGTTTTTAGTAGATTTTTGTTTTAAAAAAGTTTACACCTCGATTTCATGATTGTTTGAGTTATCCTTGGAGAGTTTTCCTATATGTTACACATGTTGTTTCTGACTTTTGTCTATATCGTTGCTGGAGTGACCTCTCGCACGATATCTATTTTGGGCCAGTTCTCCATATCCCACGCCACATGCTACTTCTTTAACTGGATCTGAATCATGAGTATATTTTCCCCTTCAATAGGACATTTACCCGTACTAACACATTTCTATTGATTTTCCTTGACAGGGTGTTCCCTTTTTGCTATATGGAACCCAAATTAAAAAAGACCTTACCACTTTTTTTCTTGTCACGTTTCACATTGATTCCTATTAAGATCTATTTAGCCATTAGGAGCGTTCGGGGAGAAATCGCAATAGGTAAACTCATAGGGTTTTAGTGACGCACACCAATATATTAACACAAAATCCGAGAAAGGAGTGAGACATGAGTCATTCATATTCGCTGAAGATCGATATTGCGAGTCACATCTTACCAGTGAAATATAAAGCCGCTCTCGACGAGGCAGCCCCTGGCCATATACAACAGAGCATGAACAACATGATACCCACACTATGGGATATAGATAAGAGGTTTCGGATAATGGATAAATACGGGGTCATGCATGTGCTCACGTTATCCAGGCCGCCCATCGAGGAGGTGATCGGGGACCCAAGAAAAGCTCTGGATATTACCAAGCTTGCAAACGATGAAATCGCGGATCTAGTTTTCAAATACCCTGATAGGTTTCCCGCTGCTGTGGCCTCGGTCGCATTGAACAATATAGGTGCTTCCTTCAAGGAGTTGGAGAGGGCAATAGTAGACCTGAAGTTTAGAGGGGTGCAGATATATACTCACGTAAACGACAAGCCTTTGGACTCACCGGAATTCCAGCCCCTTTGGGAGACAATGTCCCGCCACAAGCTCCCGGTGTGGATTCATCCGACCCACGGCGTCACTTCAGACGACTACAGAAGCGAAAAGGGATCCAAGTTCGGGATGGCGGGAACCTTCGGCTGGCCCTACGAGACCACCATGGCCATGACTCGGCTTGTCTTCAGCGGAGTGTTGGAAAAGTGGCCGGGCCTGAAGATCATCACCCATCACGCAGGAGCCTTCGTCCCCTACTATGAAGAACGGATAACGGCGTTCCAGGACCTCAGCGAGATGCAGGACAAAGCCCCGCACAGGCTTAAACTCACCTTAGCCCCAATTGACTATTACAAGATGTTTTATGCGGACACTGCACTTTACGGGAATACGTCTGCCTTGATGCTCGCCCGTTCCTTTTTTGGCATAGACCATCTTCTCTTTGGAACCGACTTTCCGTTTGCCGGCCATCAGGGTGAAAGGGTCACCAGGCAAACAATAAACGCCATAGAGGAGATGGAAATCAGTGATATAGAGAAGAAGAAAATATTTGAGGATAATTCCAGAAAAATAATGCGTCTGCCCATTTGAAAGAAGGGGACATTGTTGACTAAGTTGAATTACTTCTTAAGTCGAGTCTAGGTGTCATCCATAAAAAAGTAAGCTTTTCCTAATTGTAGATGAGTTAACGCATAAATGAGTTAAAATGACAGAGCATTGGGGTCACCCATTAAAAGGCACCCATTAATGTTATCCCTAAGAAAATTGGCCTTGCCCTGAAGCGTAGTGCGAAGGGTATAGAGCAAAGCGAATATATTAAAGCTTGAAAAAAGTAATTAGGTCATCGAGTAATTTAAAACTTCTCCCCCACCCCATAAGAAGAAATTGTGAGCATAAACACCAGGTTTAGGGATCTGTTCTATATCAACTGATCCCTTCACTTCACTAATTTTCACTGATTTCTTTCCCTTATCGTTTGGGACTTTTACTTATTAAGGGTTTCATAATAATAATGACATTGATCATAAAATCCCTCCCACACCTTTGTTGCGGTGTATACCTGTTTCTTCTTCACCAGCAGGTTGGGCTACGAACCAGCGCCATTTTATCACATTTCAGAATGAGGGTGACACTTCCCCCATGTGGTGTAGTCAACCCGTTGAGGGGAAGGCTTTAAGCTTCAAAGAGTGGGCATCACCAAATTCAAAGATTGCTCCTAAAAAAATGTCAGCTGAAGAAATAGACCGCCTTATAGAAACCACTTATACAGAACTAAGAAGCAAACCTGTCAAAAGAGAACATTTATTAAAATATCAAATTAAGGTAAGCACGCGAATTCTCCCCGAATCCCTCATAATTATGGAATTTGTGGAAAAGACTGTTACGAGGGATAAACCTGGGCGGATGATCAGACTTGGTTAGAGTAGGAGGGATTTGGGGTCTTGTTTGGGAAATTGAGATTCGGCTCATCCAAAAAATTGAATAGATCTATGGTTGAGAAAAAGGAGAAACGAAATTCAGTGATGATCAACCGGGCGCCGGTATTGACACTATGGGCTGCGGTGGTAGCCGAGATGTTGGGCTTTGATTATGATGAAGCGCTTACGCTGGGCCGTGCAGTGGCAGGACTCAATGCTTACTCAAAGGGCGTTGGCCTTGGTCTATTTCAACCAACGCCCAAGGCGGTTAGTGAACAACGCCAAAAGTTGCGAAAAGACGAAGTAGTGACCGTAGATCTTTTGCACCGTGCTGTGCCTGCAAAAAATACGGATGAAGGGTTACGCGCCCTCAGTAATGACAGACCCATTTCCCCAGAAAGTGTAAAAAGATATCTTGAGGGTAAATTCGGTGATGTCCTTGATGAAGTCTATGATGCTATGAAAGGGCTTGCAAAATCTATGATGCCTTCCGAGCTTGCTGAAAAAGCCTACCCCCTCTATGAGAAATTTCGTCCTAAGATTCCTCCGGGGAAGATAGGCTGGGGCGCATCAGGCAAACTTGATCTGGACGGTATTCGAAAAATGGCCGCTTCCAAAGAAGCACAAAGTTCAAAGCTTAAAGAAAGGTAAATAATCGGGTTATTAAGTAGCGATCAACCTCATTTCTATAATGTTTACAGATGCCAATCGAAGAAAAATCAGACCTTAAAAAATATCAATTTCGTAGAATTCATCCAAATATTTCTATCGGGATGGCGAGTGATCGCTATACCGGGTGGATTGGGCAGATCTACTCAGAGGGACGATACGAAAAAGAGATCAAGCATCGGACTCATAAGATAGGAGAAAAATCCTTTACCGAAGAAGTTCTCCCAGTAGAAAGCGTTGAAGAATATTTTGAGCACTTTCCCATCCTGGAGATCGATTATACCTTTTACCGACCGCTTCTGGATAAGAATGGAAAATCTACTCCCAACTATTTTACCCTGAAGGAATACCAGCAATACCTCAAAAAAGACGATCAACTTATTCTCAAGGTACCTCAGTTGATCTGTGCAAGAAGAATCCGGCAGGGTGGGAGGTTTATTGAAAATGAGGCTTATTTCAATCCTGAGATCTTCACCAACCAGTTCTTCAAACCAGCTATTGAGATTTTAGGTTCTAACTTGAGGGGATTTATCTTCGAGCAGGAATATCAGCCTAAGAAGGAGCGGGTTGAACCAGAAGGGATGGCCAAATCCCTGGATGCCTTTTTTAAAGCGATCCCTAAAGATAAGCGCTACCATATTGAGCTTCGCACAGAGGCTTATTTAACTGATCCGGTTTTTGATGTTTTGGAAAAGCATGGGGTTGGATTGGTTTATTCTCACTGGACCTGGCTCCCACCATTATCAAAACAATTTTCTAAAACCAAGGGGAGGTTTTTCAATTCAGGAGGGGATTGTATCATTCGTTTGATGACCCCCTTGCGAATGAGCTATGAAGATTCCTATGCCAAGGCATTTCCCTTTAACAAAATGGTAGATGGCATGATGAACCCTGAAATGATTGATGATGCGATCCAGATTATTATGGAAGGGGTCCGACAGAGAAAGAGGATGAACCTTATCATCAATAATAGGGCAGGTGGCAACGCTCCCATGATAGCCCAGGAAATTACCAAGAGCCTGCAAGGATTAAGCTTGTAAAGAAGTGGATTGGATTGAACCGCAACAATACCAAAGTCCCCGATGGTCGAAGCATAACATCTTGTTCAAAAGAGATTGCATAAGGAGAGACGTTGAATAAATTGGACGGTATAAGGGGTGCGTTTATGAGACGATTAAGATGGATGGGGATAAGGTTTTTATTGAGGGCTGTGTGTTCAATTGAAGATCCAGAATTTTCGAAGTCGATTAAACCGTTTGAGAAAGGCAGCCTCCTCTGGTGTCATTGAGGACGGAGAAACTCTCTGTTTCAGTTTTAGCAATCCTCCATAATCCACCCACTGGAGCAGAGGAAAAAGATAACGCCGCAGGAATCCTTTCTCTTTAAAAGCAAAACTGCT
>Ga0299915_10002407_pt1 | contig 13705 bp, 26 predicted proteins | sample RVTome_13_FD_200263 | JGI IMG/M metagenome (GOLD analysis project Ga0299915, IMG submission 200263) | Soil microbial communities from uranium-contaminated site in the Upper Colorado River Basin, Wyoming, United States - RVT92D227 (version 2) ...
ACTTTGTAATACCTCTCTAAGAGAGAGACTCTCTTTCTTAAGAGAGTATCTATCTTAGAGAGTAAATAGAGAGATAAAAGAGATTTAAGATCCGTTTCCATGATAGGAAACGGAGGAAAAGATTAAATCAAAGAAAAGAGAAGAGAAGAAAGCTCTTTCTTAGGGGGGAGAGAGTTGCTGAGAGAGGGGGTACCTCTTACATGGTGATACAGTGCTGCCTACCAAAGGTAAGCAGGAGAGCTTACCTCCGGCGCAACCTTGGGGTTCCGGACGCGCTCTACGAACTGAGGCACGGCATAGAGGGCCAGCCAGGCCAGGGCGAGCGCGATGATTACCCAGGTGATGAGGGTGCTCAATTTCTCGAATTTAGTCATCTTTTCCTCCTTGGGGGGGCTAGTTTGCCTCTGCCTCTTTGCGCTGGTAGGCTATAGAGGACTTCCAGTTGCGCTCCATGTCTCCTCCACAGAGGGGGCAGGGGTAGGAGAGGCCTACAGCGCCTGGGAGGCGCTTGAGTTCGGAGGCGTGACATCGGGCGCAGGTAAAGACCCAGGGGCGGATGCCGGCGGGATAAGGGGGGAGAGAAGGGCTCGTCATAGCTGAGGCATGGGGGGGTTCTTGGTGTAGGTGCCTTTCTCCAGGCCTTTATAGATTCTTCCTTGGCGGGAGAAAAGGGAGAGGGTATTTTGGACTCTGGTCTTACCCCGGCCGGAGCTGATGCCGATAGCCTTGTAGGCATCCTGAGCGGTGAAGACGTTGCCCTCGAAGGAGGCGATGAAGTCGATGATGATGGAGGTGAGGGAATTCTGCCTCATTGCTCGGAGCTTCACAATGCCGCGCTCTAGGGTCTCGAGACGGAGCATCAGGGTTCGCATCTGGAAGGCCAGGTACTCTATCTCGTCGATCAGGTAGTTAGCCACATAGCGGGGGTCATTGAGCGTCCAGGCCGGCTCGTCGTGAAGGTTTACCTCTCCACCCCGAGGGGGTATCTCTCTCATGACTCTTTCTCAAAGACGGGGGCTATCACGGGGCTCCTTTCGCCTTCTTTGCTGGTCTCGAAGTCGGAATGAGAAAATGATAAGATCAGATGTTCCCCGGTGAGTTCAACCCCGCACAACACCGCCCCCCAGGGTAGGCCATGCCTGACCCTAAATGCTCCGTGCGCTGTTCCCTCACCGAAAAAACCTTCAATAAGTTCTCGCGAAATCTGAATGCTGGCTACTCTCTTCATTTTCCTCACTCTCCTTTAGTCGGAGATGTACTCCCAATGGAGGAGGAAGTCAAGAAGAAAGTGCTTGACTTCGGACTTTGAACCGTGGTAAGGTAGCCTCCTCGGAGGTGAAAAAATGAGCATTTTTAGAAGGAAGAAACAGTATCCTTGTGCCACGGAGGGACATACGCCCCCCTATCCCTACCATTTTTCGGAAGTGGATAGGGAGCTTCTTCGTCATGACCAGGAGAAGCTCGACGCCCTCTCCAAACTTCTCGGCGTCGCCTACAGCTACGACGCCAACCGCTACCGCATTGAAGCCCACTTTATCGACAAGAGCAAGGAACCGGAGAAAAAATGAACATTGAAAAGGCTAAGCAAGTCGCTCGGGAAAAAATCTGCGATGGAAATGTCAGGGAGGCCGTCCTCTTCGTCCTCGATGCCCTCACCACACCCCCTTCTCCCGCCGAAGAAACAAAAGTCCCGAAACAGGTAAGACTCAACCTGGAGAATGTCTATGCGGAACTCGATGACCATGGCGGAGGCTTTCATGTCCACCTGAAAACAAAACCCGGATCCTCGACATTGGGAACATTTACCGCCGATGGATTCTTCCGCGAAATAGCCAGGGATAACGAAGGATACATATTCGACAAAGGTGGAGACCCGGACAGGACGAATCCGATTATGCCTCCAAATGAGGGTGGCCACGGCGTTGTGGTTAGCAAGAAGAGGACATAATGAATATTGAATTTGATGAACGAAGGTTCAAGATTTTCTATAAAGAACCTAACTTCATCTACGGCCCGGGCGTCTACCAGGATCGAGCCGATCGAGTCCTCCAGGACTGGGGCTTTACCCTGCTCGAGTCCGGCCGATATGTCGCCCCCCAGGAGGTGCGCGAATGGAACTTAACTCGAAAATCCTTGCCTATGTGGCTTATCGTGCCTCAAAATCAGCCCTCCTTAACCAACTGACGAATATGCGCCTCACCGTCGAGGCCATAACCGAAGTCATCAAACGCCTCAACATCCCCCCGGCTAAGAAAGCCCAGGTCGATGCCTTCTTCGCCGAAGCCCAACGTGACTTCGGCCGAATGCTCAAAGAGTCGTTCGAGAAGGCTAAGGCCGATACCCTGGCCACAGCCGAGGCCTATATCAAGGATTCAGGCGATGAGAAAAAAGATGAAACCAAAGTTCCCTGAGTGCTGCGCCAAGGCTAAACAACTCGATCGCAATATCGGAGGTGCCATCTGTACTGCCGCCAAACGCAATCCCAAAACAGGGGAATATGAGACGGGTAAAACAATCCACCTCCGCGATGAGTGGCATTTCAACCTCTGCCCCTACTGCGGGAAAAAAATAAAAGGAGAAAAAGGATGAAGCTCTACCCCCAAAAAGCCTACAAGGTGATCAGGGAAAGTTCCCTCTGCGGCGACCACAAGAAAATAGTCGCCCAGATCATCATGGCCCTGACCGGAGAACAGCCCCCCGTGCCCAAGATGGCCTTCAAGGTCGGCGATAAAGTCATCGCCAATGGGAAGTGCGATGGCGAGTCTTTCAAGCGCGAGAAAGGTGTTGTCGCCAAGATCAGCCTCGACGGTGATCTCCCCTATGGAATCGAGTTCAAAAAAGAGAGACCACCCTTTCATACCGTTGACGGTACGACCCCACCGCATTGCGGCTGGTGGATGGATAAGAAAAATCTTACAAAGGAGAAAAAACATGCCGGATGAGGAAGCAAAAAGCGCGAGAGAACCGGGCGTCGGTACTCAAACTCCAGCGTGGACTGCGCAAGCAAGGATTAGGCGTCAGGAAGAGCCCGACAACCCAGGTATCATGGTGACATGGGACCTCATCGATGCCCATATCATCCTTCGGGCCGGCTGCAAACGCGGCATCTTCCACTCCTACCAGGAAGCCATGACGGCCCTGATCATGTGGGCCGGAAATACGCTCAGGGATGGGATCCAAGCGGAAATCGAACGCCAGCTCGCACCTCCCAAAGAAAAACTTGACACGGACCAAAAAAAAGCCTAGATTTTCCTCGTGAGAATCTTCGGCGAGGCCAGAAGTCATTACGTCCGGGCCAGAATTCTCCAGAATATCCGGCGCCAAACATCCTCTGTCCCTGAACGCGCACGCCTGAAACGCCAAATCAAAGCCGAGAAAGTTCTCTATCAAAAAGCCTGTGGAGGGTAAAATGTCAGCATCCTGCGGTCACCGAGCCCATACGCCAATAACATCTAAAGCTCAGCAAGGCCTGATGGGCACGGAATTGGCCCGGCGCCGGGCCGGCAAAAAGTCCCGTATGAAGAGCATGAAAATAAAGGAACTTGTCTCCCATCTCAAGGAGTCAGCCGGCAAAAAACTCCCGAGCCGCGCCAAGTAAGACAGTACCCCTTTCTCCCCCAATCCCGACTTTCTCTTTTTCTGAGGAGTGAATGTCTATCATCCGTACATCTTTTGACGAATCGCCGTCGAAAGAACTTCTCACCCGAAAAAGAGAGAGAAAAAGTTGGCGGACGAAGAAGCCGAAAACCCTAAAGACGAAAAGACCCAAGCCGAACGCCTGGAGATGACCAAAACCTCCGAAGAGGGGTTCTTCGGAGGAATGCAGATCGACCTCGATCGCCTCATCGATGGCCGGCGCGTCGGCGATTCCCTCAAAGAGCACGTCCTCAAAACTTTGCGCCTCGAAATCCGTAACCAAAAGGAACGTATCGATAAGCTCTCCACCTGGGAAGAACAGTACGCCGGCAAATACGAGGAAACCGACTTCCCCTTCGAGGGCGCAGCAGCTCTCTCACCCCCCTTCACTATGATTAACGTCAATACCGTGGCCGTCCGCCTTTACGATGCCCTCTGGTCAAAGAAAACACTCTGGACAGTCTCGGCCATGGAACCAGGATTCGAGGAACTTGCGCCGGAAATCGAACGCCAACTCAACTGGTTCCAAAAACATACCCTCCACCTTAAAGAAAAACTCCAAGACCCCATCATGCAAGCCCTCCAAACTGGGACCGGACTCGGCAAACTCGTCTATGAGAGAAAAGTCCGCACCACCTACCGCAATGCCACCCCCAAAGAAGTCGATGATCCCAAGACCCAAAAATATCCGATTTATAATTCCAAAAACAAAGCCGTCAAGATAATCGAACAAGTCTATAACGGGCCTAATTTCTACCCCCTGCCGAGGGAAGATGCGGTCGTCTCATCCGATTCAACTTCCTTTGAAGATGCCTATCTGGCCGGGTTCAGGTTCCGCCTCAGAAAACCCCAGGTCAGAACCAGAATAAAAAAGGGCTATTATCTTGAAGAGCCGGCCGGGAGATTGGTCGGACTCGTCAAGGAAGACGAAACTAAGGAACGCCGCGCCACCGCCCAGTTCATGGACTCGAAAAAAACCGACTACGAAAAACCCATCGAATTCTGGGAGACCTATCTGGCCTATGATGTCGATGGAGACGGCGAGGAAGACGAGATCGTCTGTACCGTGAATCTGGATAAGGGAGAAATGGTCCGAGCCGCCTATCACCCGCTCTTTTCCGGTTTCCGGCCGTTCTTCAAAATGACCCCCATCCCAGTGCCCTTCCGGTTCGACGGCCGAGGCCTCTGCGAAATCCTCGAACCCATCCAGAATGAGATCGACTATTTCCACAACCAGCGTATAAATCGCCTTATCGAAATCAACGCCCCCATGATGCTCGTCCGCGCCGGCTGCGGACTCGATGACTTCGAGCTTTCCCCGGGCCTGGTCCGCGTCACGGAATTCAATATCTCGGAGAGCGTCCGCGAGATCCCATTTTCTGATGTCTTCCCCTCCACCGAACGCGAGGAAGACCGCCTCATCGCCATGGCCCAACAGGTCTGCGGCGTCACCCCGAATGTCATGGGTATGTCAACCGCCGAACGGCCCGTCGCTAAGGAAACCTTCGCCCTTATCCAGGAAGCCAACCGCTTCTTCGCCTGGATGACCGATAACGTCCGTACACCCATCATTGAACTCGCCTACCAGTTCCTCGAAATGTTCGCCCAGTATCAGCCTACCTATGTCTATACCGATAAGGAGATGAAAGAAGGCCAAGCCGTCTTTGTCGAACGAACCGTCAATTTCCCGCTCCAAGATATCCGCCATGGGTTCAAAATCGACCTCACCGTCTCCTCCGAAGTCATCAATAAGGAAATCCGCCGGGAGGTGAACCTAGCCATTTATCAACTCATCTCCGACTATATGACTAAGATGGCTACCATGATTCAGGCAATAGTCGACAGCCGCCAGCCGAGCGATCTCAAGAAGGTCATCTACGAGGCCAATCGCATCAGCGTCCATGTCCTGACCCAAATTCTCCGCGATTACGATGTCCCGGATCCGGAAGGCATGGTCCTTGACCTTGAGAAAGTTACGGATAAGGAAAAGCTCATCGCCGATTCGCCCGACCTTCAACCCGAGAAGCCGCCCCAGCAACCGACAGCTCCTGAGCCGGGTATGGCGGAGGGCGAGGCGATGCCGCCTGAAGGAATGGTGCAATAATGGGTTACGCCTCGAAGTGTGCCTCGGAAAAGTCGACTATCGAAAATACCGATTACTTCCGGGAATTTATATCGCGCCTCACGAAGTCGCGCCAACAAACCCTTGAAATCCTCGGTGATGCCAAGGGAGATGAGGTTCTAAAGCTCCAGGGCAAAAATATCGCCATCAAAGAAGTCCTGGCACTCTGGGATACGGTGCTCGATGAAATTAAGCACCGGGAATCTAAAAAGGAGGAGTAATTTTCATGCCTAAACCCGATGAAAAGCTCGACGATGAAGGACGCGAGCTCGCGACCGCCATGGGCGTCGAGGAGCCGAGCCCTGAAGTTGAGCCGGGAGAAGAGGCGGCCGCCAAAGAAACACCGCCGAAAACCCCCGGCATCGAGGACCAAATCCGGAGTCTGCGCGAAGAGTGGGACGCCTCGCGCCAAGATATGGAAACCAGGATAAACCACCTTCAGAATGAAAACGCATTCTACCGGACAAGACTCGAAGAACGCCCCCGGGCGGAAGTAACCCGCGAGGAGGTCGAAAAGGAGGAAAAACTCCCGATCTCCGAAGAGGAGTACTATAAAAACCCGGTCAAGGCGTCAATGGCTATCGCCGAATACGCCTTAAAAAAGCAGGTAGCCAAAGCGCAAGAGGTTCAGGGCAAAAGGTACGACGAGGAAATGAGGATGTCTTACGAACGCGGCCGAGACAATGCCTTCAAGAAGTGGCCCGAGCTTTTCAAGGGAATCGAAGGCGATGTCGAAAATCTTGTCTACGAGGGCTATAAGAACCGCAGGATCACTCGCCCTCGAGAAATCGAGGATGAGGGGACCTGGGCCTTTGCAGGTGAAATTACGCGCCGCGCCAAAGGAGAACTCAATTTCGAGAAGTACTACCGCCCGAATCCAGGCGCTACGGATGCCGGCTTCTCAGAGGTCCCTTCGGCCGGACGGACGAGAGGAAAAATTGCCGCCGCTCCCGAGTGGGATGCGGAAGCGGATATTCTTCTCGAGGAAATTAACCGTGGTGAGAAAAAACCCATCACGAAAGAGGAAGTCAACTCGATGGTCACGGCTCCTCCAAAATCGAAAAGGAGATAAAATGCGAAAGTTCCTGCGGCACGTTACAACTCATATAGTCGACCTCAAACGCTCGCAGATCGACGAGGAGAAGTCGAGGCCCAAAGACGGTGTTTTCTACTTCAAGGAAAAACGCTACCTTGACTATAAGGACTCGGCTATGCGCCCGGATTATAAGTACAAATTCCACCGGAATGCTCCCTATGAGATCTCCGGCGCTCAAGCCGAGGGATGGGACTTTGTGACACTCAAAGATCCCATCTTCCCGGAAGGCGCTATCCTCAATGCCGAAAAACATTGGCAGTTCATGGACGCGGTTCTTATGAAGTTGCCGCTCCTGACTTATCTCGATTACCGCGAGGAAGCACTGGCCCGGTCCCAAAATGCAGTCAAGGCCTCCCGGGGTAAGTTCGCCTCCCAGGCAGCTTCAATCGGAGCTAAAGCGTATACCGAAGCCGAAGTCGATGCTTTGGTGAGCGAGACGAAAACACAGAAAGCACCGCCTAAGCCGTAACATCGAGTGGCCTCCTGGCCAATAAGGAGGTTACTATGGCCGGAAAAAAGATTCGACTCTGGAGCGGCCCCCCGCATCTGAAAAGATTTAAGGAAGGCGCTACCCAGACATTCAAGGAAGGCGATCCCCTAAAGATCAGCGCGGGACTCATCGTCATCGCTACCGATGGCAATGACCTCGCCGGCATCGCCGCGAAGGGAGCATCGGGCACCACCAACGCCGATGCCTTCGTCTACGTCATCACCCCCGAACAGGTCTGGTCGGTTTTCTGCACGGGCACCCCGGCCACGGCCTCCCATGTCGGAAACGGTTATGATCTGGCTAACTTCACGGCCGGAAACAACACGACCCTTTCCCTCGCCACCACAACCAACAAGGATGTCCTCGTCGAGGCGCTCGACCCCCGCGATACCCCCGCCTCTGGAACCAGAGTCCTCGTCCGCTTCAACTACGCCTCGTCTGACCTGATCGGAGGATAATATGAGTATCATCAGAGTCGGTTTCGATGAAAGCACAAACAAGGATCTTTTCAAGAATGTCCTCCGGAAACTGTTCGATAACACCGACCGGGAAGCCATGGATGAGCATCTGCTCGTTTATAAGGAATACCCTTCCGAGGAAGAGTACGAGCGAGACATGAGAATCGCCGGACTCGGACTCGGAGCTGAGGTTCCCGAAGGCGAGCCGATCCCGCTCTCCGCTCCCTACTACGGATCGACCAAGGAAATTACCCAGGCGGCTTACGGCAACGGGTTCCGCATCACCCACCGGATGAACAAGTTCAATAAGTACAACATCCTCAAGAAGATGACCAAGAGCCTCAAGGTCAGCCAGATCGAGACTCGCGACGTAGTTCTCGCCCGAGTCATGAACGACCCGACCGCCGCAACCTACACCTCGTTCGTCGGGTTCGACACACTCGCGCTCGCCTCAAACTCCCACACCATCCTCGCCTCATCCACCACCTACGACAACTACGGCGATGCGGGATTGTGCCACGCCGCGCTCGTCTCGGCCCTCAATTACTACGATACCCTCATCGATGACGGGGGCCGCGCCATCACCGCCAAACCCACCAGACTCATTTATCATCCCATGCTCAAGGACACGGCGCATGAGATTTGGCGCTCCGAAAACAAGTCCGGAGAATTCTCGAACACCCGAAACGTCATCCCCGACCTCTGGGACTTGAAGCTGTCAACCTATCATAGGTACACGAGCTCCTCCTCCTGGGCGGTGCTCGCCTACGAGGACCCCGACTACGACCTCAAGTGCTTCGTGGCAATGGAGCCGGATCTCGACACCCATAACGCCTACGACGAGACCCGCGACATCGTGGTCAACTCCCTCCAGTACTTCAGCTTCGGGTTCGGCAGATCCGACATGATCTACATCGGGGACATCTGAGTCAACGAAAAAGAATCCTGCCGCATGACCGGCGGGGGTAACACCCCGCCGGCTTGAGGCGGAAAGGAGAAAACATTATGGGATCAACAGCACCTGATCTTCTCAGACACCTCGGAGGTGTCCCGGTCGCGTCCGCCGGCAACTTCGCCGGCTGGTGGGGCCGGAAAATCTGGTTCGCGGATTTCGACAGCGGCACCACCGGAGCCTACGGCAATGATATGCTCAAGCCCCAGAAGAACCTCAAGACAATCCTCGACCACAGTGACTTCGGAGCCGGCGACGGGGTCTTCATCAAACCCAGGGCGCCGGATGTCTCCGGAGGTGATCCGGCTGCGATCACCCCGGCCACAGCCGTCAACTGGTCGATCGCCAATGCCGATCATTCCGTTTCTCTCATCGGCACAGGCCTCGGCGGCTACATCACTAGACTCCAAGGCCATGCTTCAGTCACCGCCAGCCCGACACTCACCGTCGCAGCTCCCTTCGTCAACATCGAGAACCTCGGACTCCGGCGCGGCGGCTCGACCTCCGGAATTCTCAAGATTCTTTCCGCCGCCGCAGCCTATAACTTTGGCTGTGTTGTCTGCAACTGCCACATCCGCCTCGCTGATTCAGCCGGAGGCCTGATCATCGAATCAGCCTGGTACACCAAAGTTCTCAACACCATCTTCTCGAGCTGCAACGTCGGGTTGCTGATCGGGTCCTCGGTTTCGGAACCGGCCGAGATAGTCTCCGACGGCTGCCACTGGATCAGCGCCGTCGGCGATACCACCGCCTGTATTAAAACCACGGGCGGGGTTGTCCGGATCGATATCCGGAACTTTTCCATGAACCATGCCGTGCCTTCCGGCGGTTCTCCGAACAGATATGTCAGCATCGCAGCTGCCTCTACCGGACTCGTTTCCAACGGGCAGACCGGAGCCGTCGATCCGACGATCGCCGACAACATGACCCTCAACGGTGTTCTCTACTCGAACATCTGGGGCGATGGCGTCGGTCCGTTCGTGGATGCGTAAAGTCATTTCGGTGAGGGGACGCTCAAACGTCCCCTCCTTTTTTTCCGGGAGGACGACATGGTTGACGGATGGAAGATATACCGGCTTTGCGATGTCTGTTGGGGAACTGGGACAACCGAACGTACCTTGGAAGGTAGCGTCGAGATCATAACGTGCCCTCAATGCCATGGGGATACGATAATTTTCTGGGGGTACGGCTATGAGAAGTCTTTTGATGAGCTTCCGCCGGAGCCAAACTGATGCACATCATAATTAAAGGGAAAACCCAAGCGGGTCGGACCCGGAGTCAGATTGAAACCGAAATCCGCAAGTCTGGCTACGGCGCGTCTCTCACCGATGAGCAGCTCGACAAAACCAAGTTCATCGAGCGCAAATGGAAGAAACGCTACGGAGCTGAGGGTTTTGTTCATCAAGACCAGGCTGATAAGGTGAAATAAAAGGAGAGAAAATGAATAAGGAATCGAGGGTAAGGATCGAGAAACTTGAGGCGGACGTTTCTTGGCTGAAGGAAGTTTTCTTGAAACTCAAGAAACAGATTGCGCTGGTCCCGGCCAAAAAACCTGTCGAAACGACCGGAGAAAAGAAGTAATGGAACCTGAGGGTCAACATGAAATTAAAATTTGTCTTTAGAAAACTGAAGAAGAGAATCCGTAAAACCAGGGCAAAACTTAGGGGGATTTCCGATACGACATTGATTATTCCCAAAAGAAAAGTCCTGGATAATCAGGAGGTTAAACATGGCTAAAAGCTGCAACAGCGCAGTCTTAGATGCGGCGCTTCAATATTTGGAGGATAACGTCGATCGAATCTCCGTATGCTCTACTCAACCGACGACCTACGCCGAGGCCATCACAACCTACAAGCTCGCCATATCTTCAACCCCGACATTCACGGGGCCGGGAGCTGGGGACGGCGGTGGGTCAAGCCGGAAAACAACGGTCGATCAGGAAGCGACGATCACGGTCGATGCGAGCGGCGATGCTCAACACATCGCCCTTTGTAAGAGCGGGACAAGCACCCTTCTTTATGTAACGACTTGCACCCTGCAAGGCCTGACTGCCGGGAATACGGTCACGATTCCGGCCTGGGATATTGAACTCGGCACGCCGACCTGACAAATTCGGAGAATTCACAGGAGGCTCGCATGGCCTGGACAGCGACGGTAACTGAAGTCTTAAAGCAAACAAACTTTATTACCGTAACAATTTATTACGAGAACGGGGTCAACAATTACACCGGTGTTTATAAACTCTACGCTTCACCGGATGCCTTATGGAAGGAAAAAACGGCACAGACAGAAATTGATCGACTAACGGGCATAGACAACACCAATATTACTACGGGTGCTGTTTCGCCATATACATGGCCCGTTTCTATTCCGGGAGACAGTGCGTATATTGTTCAGGCCGGGTTTCAGGCGTTGGCGCAGAACAAGGTTTTTATGTCGCTTTTCAATGCTTCCGGCTCTGGCCGCAAGGTTAAAATCTGGGTCGTGAAAATGCAGAAGAATTTTGCCGCCGTGACGGGACTAGCATTCCAGATGACTCTCTCGCTTAGCTCAAATCTTGGAAGTGGGGGGACAACACTCGCACCCAAAAAAACCCACTCAGGACTTCCAAATCTTCCAGCACAAATTTCTGTGCTTCATGCGCCGAGTACGGCACCGACGGAAACTAATCTTTTATTTTCCAAGTTTCTGCACTCGGAAGAGACGAACGTGGCTGCGGCAACGGATGAGGCAGTCGGGGGCATCTGGCCCGTATCAGTTCTGGGTCAGCGCTGGAACAATCCGATTACACTTAACGAAGGAGAGGGAATTTCGGTGAAACAGATCACGGCGACGACAGCGGGGACGTATAACTGTGTTGTGATCTTCACAATCGAATGAAGATAGGATGAATGGCAAAAAGATTCTGGCCTCGATTCTCCTGGCAGGAGCGCTGCTGATGGCTATTGAATTTGCCGGAACATCACAAGCCTTCGGAAATAGTGATGCTTCTCCGTCTATTGCACTGACTGTTCCAGCAGACTGCACTCTTGTCTTAGTCTGCATCGGTTGGTACAGTCCCGACGCAGTACCTTCGAGCATGGCGATAAACAGCGTTGCCATGACAAAAGAGGCTGCTTATGAGGGCTGGAATGTTGGTGATGTTCAAATTTGGAGGCTTGCCAATCCCTCGACAGGAAGCCAGAACCTTACCTGGAGTTGGCCTCAAAGCCCCTCCCTTGGTGCAGTGCTTCACGTCGTTTATCTGAAGGGCGTAAGTGCTTCGTCTCCGGTTCGGGACTCTGATTATGTTTCTACCGGCGGGGGGAGCCTGCAAATCATATTGACCACACAAAGCGGAGATAGGGTAATCGGGTTTGTGGTTGATTCAGATGCCCCTGATGCCTCACCGACCGGCAGCGGACAAACGGATATTTTGAATAGTGGGCCATTCAATACCGCTTATGCAGCAAGCGCCTACGAGGATGCAACCGGCGCTTCCGTTACCTTTACATCCTCCGGCATAGGCGGATATCATGTGTTGATCGGCGTTGCCCTGATTCCGGCGACGGGCGATACCGTTCTCACGGTCTCCGAAGGTTCTCATGCCCATTCTTCAGATGCCATCGCCCTCACTCAAGTTCATACGCTTGTTGTTTCCGAGTGTTCTCATTCCCAGGCTTGTGATGCCCCTGTTCTTATTGAGCATAAGACCCTCGCTGCTCAAGACGGCGCTCATGCTCAACTCGCAGATTCTCCCGTCCTCTCGCAACAACATACCCTAGCCGTTGCCGGCGCAGATCATGCTCATGGAGTCGATGCGCCCGTGCTCACGCAGGTGCATACGCTCGTTCCGAGCGAGAGTTTGCACACCCAGACGACAGATATGCCGGCTCTCACGCAAGCCCACGTTTTAGCAATTTCCGAGGGAACTCACGCGCATACGGTGGACAATGTTGTTCTTGATGTCTCGGTGACTCTTGAAGTGGCCGAGGCTGCCCATGCCCACGTAGTGGACTCACCCGTGCTCGCGCAAATCCATACGCTCGCCGTAGCGGAGGCCGCCCATGCTCATGCCGTTGATGGTGCTGTACTCGCTCAACAACATATCCTTGTTGTTTCCGAGTCGGTTCATGTCCATACCTGCGATGGCGTGTTGTTAAATGTTTTTTTGGTTGTCGCTGACGCAACCCACGCACACGAGGCAGATAACATTGTCCTTCAAACTGGAGGAGCCGGGACGGTCTATGGGCGTTTGACCTTGGCTATTGGTATAGGGATATAATGGTGAAAAGGAGATAAAATAATGGCGAACAAATTTGATGCGAACATGGGCCTGTGGATTCTCGACACGGCCGATGTCATCTGGCCAAAGCCCCTTTGGATCAAGAAGATTTTCCTTTATCCCAATGCGGCCGGTGATTACGCTGTGATCAGAAGTTATGATCTTACCGCAACTCCCAAGGCGACTATGGCCTCCAAGACGGTGACCGTGACACTCGAGACAACCATCACCTCGACCGGGAATTTCGAGACAGCCGAGGTGGCCGCAGACGACATCATCTACATCTATGGGAGTTCAACCGGAAATAACAAAGGTGTGTTTCCGGTAGCTACAAGAAGTAGCGATGATGCGATAATTGTCGGTTCCACCTGGGACGATACGGGTCCGCTCACCAACGAGGCTTCCAAGGTCTATTCCTGGAAGATCATAACGCCCTACGTCTCTATCCCCATCCTCAGCCCGGCAGTAGACAAGCAACAAGTTGAGATTGATTTCGGAGACAAAGGTATTTGTCTCCCGAATTTCATCCTGACAGCCCTGTCCACATCAACCAAACTTTATATCTACGTATAGGATGAATCATGGCTCGCTGGAGAGTGAACCCCGAAAATGGGACAGTGGCTGGGCTTGAAGCCGACTTTGCCCCGTTCTGTCCCTACTGTGTAACCGTCCTCCAACCGGTCGCGT
>Ga0299915_10002409_pt1 | contig 13699 bp, 13 predicted proteins | sample RVTome_13_FD_200263 | JGI IMG/M metagenome (GOLD analysis project Ga0299915, IMG submission 200263) | Soil microbial communities from uranium-contaminated site in the Upper Colorado River Basin, Wyoming, United States - RVT92D227 (version 2) ...
GCTTGTCGCCGACCCGGTCCCGGTGGGGCTGGCGCAGCTCCTGGCCGCGTCCTGAGACCCCGTTCGTGGATCGCTCGCCGGCAGGTTCACCGCATCCGCCGGCGAGCGACCGGTCCGTTGTCGCCTGACCGATCGGTGGAGGCCGGACGCCCCTCCGACCTCGGAGCGTGAGCTGCGGCGCCGATGACCGCACCCTGGAGGCAGGATCCGGATCCACGACGCGACCCGGGTCGCGTCGTCGGCCGCGGCATGACCTGGCCGGGATACTCGAGCTTCGTCCTCATCGGTTGGACGAGCCTGCTGGTTCCTTCGTTGATCCGTGCGATCGAGCACGACTTCGACCAGCCGGACGCGGGCCTCGGCCTGCTGTACCTCGTGAGCGCACTGCTCTACGTCGTCGGGTCGCTCGGCGTGGGCGTGCTCGCCGGGCGAATCGGCCGGCGAGCGGTCCTGCCGGCGGCCGCGCTGCTCATCGGGGCCGGCCTGCTCACGGAAGGGCTCGCGTCCGCCTGGGAGGTGCTCCTGGCAGGTGTGGCGATCACGGCCGTTGGCGCGGGCGCCGTGGACGCAGGCGTGAACGCCCTGTTCCTCGACCTCTTCCCGGCCGGGCGCGGCGGCGCGCTCAACCGGCTTCACCTCTTCTTCAGCGTCGGCGCCATGGCGGCACCCATGGTCATCGGCTGGCTGGTGGAGGCGGGCGTCGGCTGGCGGTTGCTGATGGTCGGCAGCGCGGGGGCGGCGCTGGCGGTCTCCGCTGCGCTCGCGGCCGCCGGACAGGTACCGGTTCGGCGCCCGGGTCCGGGGTCCGGAGGAGAACGTGCCACCGGGGGATCGGGGGTCCCCCTTCCGCTGCTCGCCCTCGGCGTGGCGATCGGCTGCTGCGTCGCCGCGGAGCTGGGCGTCTCGAGCTGGCTGGTGGGCTTCCTCGCCGCCGAGCCGCTGGCTGTCGCGACCTTCGCCCTCGGGCTGTTCTGGGCCGGCCTCGCGCTCGGCCGGCTGGTGTCGATCCACCTCGCCGACCGCTACGATCTCGTGGTCTTCGGGTCGTCGGCTGCGCTCCTCGCTGCGCTGGCGATCGCCGCCGCGGTGCTCGGACCCGGCGGAGCGATCTCGGTCGCCATGTTCGGCGTCGCCGGCTTCGGCCTCGGCCCGATCTACCCGGTGATCATGGCCCTGGCGGGCACCTTCTACCCGGCGCGCGCGTCGTCCGTGTCAGGCATGCTCACCGCAGCCGGGGTCGTCGGCTCGATCGTGTACCCGCCGGCGATCGGGCTGGCGTCCGCTTCGGTCGGGCTGGGATTCGGCATGCTGGGCGCAGCCGTGATGGCGGCCTGCTGCAGCCTCGCCGTGGTGGCCTCCGGGCGGTCGGCCCGGCGAGCGGGCAGCCGGGCTGACGCGGCCACCCCGGTGGACGAGCGGCCGGCCGGGGCCGACCCGGACCCGGGGTCGGGCTGACGGGGCAGGGACGGACGGCAGGCTGGACGGCACCCGCCGACGGCGCTCGCGCGCACCACGATCGCGGTCGCGGGTCGCCGCCGGCCCCTCTCGGGCCGGATCGCCCGGTGTACACTGCGGCGGCCGGGCAGGCCTGGAGGGTGGTCGCGCACGGCAGGACGGAGCGAATGGCCGAGATCGCCCTCTGGAATGGGGACATCTGCGACCTCGAGGTCGATGCGATTGTCAACCCGGCGAACGTCACCCTGTGGATGGCCACGGGCACGGGTGGCGCGATCAAGCGCGCCGGGGGCGACGAGATCGAGTTCGCGGCCGTGCGCCAGGGTCCGGCGAGCATGGGCGACGCGGTCGTCACCCCGGCCGGCACCCTGGCCGCTCGCTACGTCATCCATGCCGTGTCGCTCGACCGGGACCGGCGGACGAGCGCCGCCGTGATCGAGCGCGCCCTCCGGAGCACGTTCGCCCGGGCGCGCGAGCTGGGTGTCGAGTCGCTCGCCATCCCTGCGCTGGGCACCGGGGTCGGAGGGTTCCCCCTGGAGGAGGCGGCCAGGGTTACCATCGCGACCGTCCATGACGAGCTTGCCCGATCGCCCCAGATCAGCACGGTCATCCTGGCCCTGCGCGGCGCGGCCGCGTACGAGGTGTTCAGGGCGGCGCTGGGCCCGGCCGCGAGGGCCCACGCGTGAACCAGGTTTCCAGCCCGTCGCCGGCCGAGCGCGCCGTCCTCGTGGAGCAGGTCGCCCGGGAGATCCAGCTTCGGGGCATGACCCTGCCGGCGGTTCTCTTCCTCCAGGCGAGCATGCCCGACGGGATCCTGCCGGGCAGCGCGATGCTGTTCTTCGACCCGGTGCTCCGGTCGCTCTTCGGCGGCGGCCACGCCTCGGCGAGCGCGATCCTGGCCGACGAGGTCGGGATCGAGCAGCTGATCGAACGGCTGGAGGAGCTCGCCGAGGAGCAGAGCTGGGACGCGTGACCGGTCCCGCGCCTGCCGGCGCCCGGGACGCGGCCAGCTCGGCCCTCTTCGCCACCCTCGACCTCGGCAGCGCCACGACCGCGGCTGCCCTCGTCGGGTGGGTCGGCGGGCGATGGCGGCTGCTGGCCGCGGCGTCGCTGCCGGCGGGCAGCGACCCGGACGCGATCCTGACGTTGCTGTGCGACCGGGTCCGGGTCGCGGATCCCGGGCTGGCGGGCACGCTCGGGCTCGCCACCGGGCCGGTCCCCGCCCACCTGCCCCGGTTCGTCGTCCGGACCGCCCGCCCGCCCAGGATAGCGGTCGTGGCGGCGTCCGAGCAGACGCGCGAGCAGCTGGAGGCGATTGCCGGGAGGGCCGGCTGGCTGACGACCGGCGCAAGCGCCGCGCGCCACGACCCGATCGAGATCGTCTGTCGCGCCACTCGGGCCGGCATCGACGCACTCCTCGTCGGCACCGCGGACCCGCCGGAGGCCGACGAGCGCAGCCTGATGGAGGAGCTCGTCGCCGCGGCCGGGGCGGTGGCGGTCCGTCGGCCGGGCATCCCGGTCATCCTGGCCGGTGCGCTCGGCCGGTCGGCGCCCGTCGCGGCCGGGACGGACGTGGGCGTGCCGGCCGCCGGCGATGTGGTGCTCGCCCCGGGGCCGGCCGCTGGCGATCCCGCGGGCAGCGACCTCCGGACCCTGCTCGTCGACGTGCGGGCCGGCCCGGATGACGGTCGCCGGGCGCTCGCGCGCTCGGCCGGCTCGCTCGCCCGCGTGCTCGGGCGGCGGGTGGAGGTCGTGGACGTCGGGGTCTCCGGGGCGGTCCGGATCGTGGCCGCACCCGACGCGTCGACACCCGCCGGCGTCCGCCTCGACGACGTCGACGCCCCGGTTGGGGCGCTTCTTGCGCTCGACGGCCCGGGCACGATCGACCGGGTCGAGGCGTGGGTGACCATCGGGCTCGACCGGGCGCGACTGCGCGACCGGCTGGCCGAGCTGCGGCTCGCGCCGTGGAGCGACCTCGCCGGCGATGGGGCGCCGATCCGGGCCGCGGCCCTGCGCGCCGCGCTGGAGCGCCTGCTGGCCGCCGGCGATCCACTCGGGGGCGCGGTTGCCCCCGACCTGGTGGTCGCCACCGGCGCGTTCGGCGCGCTCCCGGGGCCGGCCGTCGCCCTGGTCCTGGCCGACGTCATTCGCCGGGCGGGGGCGACTCAGCTTGGCCTCGACACGGCCCGGCTGCTGGCGCCCATCGGGATGATCGCGGACGATGCGGCCCGCGACGCGCGCGTTGCCGAGCTGGCCGAGGACATCCTCCTTCCGCTCGGCACGGTGATCGTGGCGAGTGGGGCCCGACCGGGCCGGCCGGCCGGGCGCGTGACCGTCGACGCCGACGGCGCGGCTGGCGAGATCGACCTGGAGGCGGGCGGCCTCGCCCTGGTGGACCTGCCCCCCGGCCAGCAGGCGCTGGCCGACCTCCGCTTCCGCTCGACCGTGGAACTCGGCACGCGCGGCCGCCACTTCCTCGTGCCGGTGGCGGGCGGGCTGGCCGGCCTGCTCGTGGACCTCCGCGACCTGCCGGGGGGCCTCCCTGAGCGACCGGACCGACGGCGCGAGCTGCTCGCCGGCTGGGAACGCGCACTCTGGCCGGAGCGGAGCGAGTGAGCAGGGTGGGTGGCGTGGTCGGCACCGCCCCTGCCGGGCTGGGTCTCGTCCCGGCCCGGCAGCTGCTGGTTGGCGCGCCCCGGGTCGTGCTGGCGATCGAGCCGGGCGATCGGGTGGCCGTGACAGCGGGCACGGCCGTGGGGCCAGGAGAGCTCCTGGCCGAGCGGGTCCGCGACCCGCGGCTGGTGGATGCCGGCTCCTCCCGGGGCGATCGGGCGACGCCGGGCGAATGGGTCCCGGCCGGGGAGCATCGCCGCGGGGGCGCCACGCCTGCCGGCGAGCTCCTGTTCGCCGCGCGCGGCCGACGCCGGGTGGTGGCCGGGACCCACCCGGACCGGCTGGATGCCCCTGTCCGCGGACGGGTTGCGACGATCCACCCCGGGGCAGCGATCGAGCTTGAGGTGGAAGGGGTGGGCGTGCCGGCCAGCGCGTTCCTCGGCGATGCGGTCCATGGCCGGCTCGTCATCCTGCCTGCCGAGGGCGATGCCCGGCCGGCGCTGGACGTGAACCTGGCCGGGGCGATCGTGGTCTTCCCCGGCCGGGTGGATGCGGAGACCCTGATCCGCGCCCGGGCGATGGGAATCCACGGGGCCGTTGTCGTCGCCCTGGCCGACCGCGACCGGCGTGACCTGGCCGCGTCGGAGGCCCGCCAGCGGGCCGGCCTGCACCGGCTGGCACCGTTCGGGGTCGTGGTGCTGGACGGGAACCTCCGCCGGCCGCTGGCCGGCCCGGTGGCCGCGATCCTGGTGGCGCTGTCCGGCCGGGAGGTGGGCCTCGCCGCCGAGCCCGCGCTCCTCCTCGCCGGGCGGTCGATGGATGGGCTGCCGCTCCCGCCGCCGGACCGGGTTCGGCTCCGGGGCGGGGCGGACGTGGGCGCCGAGGGGCGCTGGCTCGGGCCGGCCGGCTCGCGGCGGTTCGCGCCCGGGATCCAGGCCGAGGCCGGACTGGTGGAGCTGGACGGAGGCCGGGTGGTCGTGGTCCCGCTGGGCGACGTCGAGCGCTTCGGCTGACCGCGGCGCCTGGTGGCTACGGCGCCGGGTGGCTTGGGCGCCGGGTGGCGTCGGGGCCACCTCGCCGCGCTGCCGGCCGACCGCGGCGCCGGGTAGACGTCCGGGCGGGGCCCCGGCGACGCCCGGCGGCCCCGCGGAGGGTCGGGTACGCTCCTGCCGATGCCCGAGCCCGCGCCGATCCCCGCCGAGGTTCCAGCTCACCGTGCGGCCCGTCTCCTGCCGGACGGCGGAGACGCGCGCACCGTGCTGACCGCCGAGCCGGCCGCGACCCGTGCCCTCGCCGCCCGCCTCGCCGCGTCGGCCGAGCCCGGCGACCTGCTGGCGCTCGACGGCCCGCTCGGGGCCGGCAAGACCGAATTCGCCCGCGGGTATGCGCGCGGGCTCGGCGTCGCCGGGCCGGTCTCCTCGCCGTCCTTCGTCCTGATGGCCGAGCACGAGGGCCGGCTGCCGCTGTTCCACCTCGACGGCTACCGCCTGGCCGGGCCGGAGGACGCCTGGGCCAGCGGCCTGCTCGACGAGCGCCGGGCCGAGGGCGTCACCGTGGTGGAGTGGGCGGCGCGCTTCGGGCCTGCGCTCCAGGTCGGCCGGCTCGCGATCGTGATCGATGGCGCGGGCGACGACCCGCGGACGATCACGCTCCGGGGCACGGACGCACGCCACCGCCGGCTCCTCGCGGAGGTGCTCGGCCCGGCCGGCGCCGGCAAGGCTGGCGGTGGGGAGCAGGCTGGCGGGCCGGGGGGCGGCGGATGATGACCGGTCGGGCGGGCGAGCCCCTCCTGCTCGTGATCGACACCGCGACCCGGCGAGCCGTCGTGGCCCTTGGCCGGCCCGACGGGGCGGTGGTGTCCGTCGACGCCTGGGCGGCAGGCCATCGCCACGGCGCGGAGCTCCTGGGCCGGCTGGAGGCGCTGCTGGAGGGAGCCTCGGCCGGGGCGCCGGCCCGGGCCGCGCTCGGGCGGGTCGCCGGAGTGATCGTCGGCACCGGACCGGGCGCGTTCACCGGGCTGCGGGTCGGCATCGCGACCGCCAAGGCGCTGGCCGTCGGCCTGGGCGTCCCGATGGCCGCCGTCTCGACCGGGGCCGCCCTGCTGGCCGCGGCCGGCGAGCCGGGCGCCGCCCTGCTCCTGCCGGCCGGCCCGTCGGACCGGACGCTCGTTGCCGGGGGGCGGGCCGTCGTCCTCCCGGCCGGCGAGGAGCCGGTCGTGCCGGACGGGATGCTGCTCGTGGCCGTCGACCTCCCCGGGCGGGCCCCGGAGGACGCGCAGGCGCGCGGTGCCGCGGCACTCGATGCGCTGCCGGCCGCCCTCGTCCGGCTGGGTGCGGCCCGGCTCGCCCGCGGCGAGCGTGATGATCCCGCGACGCTCGCCCCTGACTACGTCACCCTGCCCCGGGGCGTGAACCGTGCCGGCGGCGCGGTCACCCTGCAGGCCGGGCCCGGGAGCTGAGATGGTCGCCCGACCCCCGGTCCGCCTGTCGATCGAGCCGATGACCGACGCCGATCTCCAGGCCGTCTATGCGATCGAGCGGGCGAGCTTCACGACACCCTGGCCGTCATACGCCTACCACAACGAGCTCGACTCGAACAGGCTCGCCCACTACCTGGTGGTCCGGGTGGGCCGGGCGGTGGTCGCGTACGGCGGGATCTGGCTGCTGGTGGACGAGGCGCACGTCACCACCTTCGCCGTCGACTTGCGCTGGCGCCGGCGGCGGATCGGGGAACGGCTGATCCTCGCGCTGCTCGACCTGGCGATCGCCCGCGGCGCGCGCGAGGCCACGCTCGAGGTGCGCCTGTCGAACCTGGCCGCCCGCCGGCTCTACGAGAAGTACGGGTTCCAGCCGGTGGGGATCCGGCCCCGCTACTACAGCGACGATCACGAGGACGCCCTGATCATGACCACCCCGGCGCTCGACTCGCCGGGCATGGTGGAGCGCCTCGCCAGCCGGCGGGCCGAGCTGGCGGCACTGCCTGGACCCGGGGCGGACGGGGGGCCGGCCCACGCCGACGACGGGCCGGAGCAGCCGTCGTGAGCGTGGCCGAGCCGCTCGTCCTGGCCGTCGAGTCGTCCTGCGACGAGACCGGGGTGGCGGTCGTCGCCGACGGACGGCGGATCCTTGGCCAGGCGATCGCCAGCCAGGTCGCTCTCCATGCCCCGGCCGGGGGGATCATCCCCGAGCTGGCCGCGCGGGCCCACCTGCGCTGGATCGTGCCGGCGCTGGACGAGGCGCTGGCGACGGCCGGGATCGGGCTCCAGCGGGTCGACGCCGTGGCGGTCACGGCCGGGCCCGGGCTGGCCGGCTCGCTTCTCGTCGGGATCGCCTTCGCCAAGGGGCTCGCCTGGGTGCACGGGAAGCCGCTGGTCGGGGTGAACCACCTGGAGGGTCACCTCTACGCGGCCTGGCTGGATCCGGCCGGCGACGGCGCGACGGGCGGCCCGGAGCCCGTCTTCCCGGTCGTGGCCCTCATCGTGTCGGGCGGCCACACGTTCCTGGTCGCGATGCGCGACCACCTCGTGTACCGCCTGCTGGGCGAGACCGTGGACGACGCCGCCGGCGAGGCGTTCGACAAGGCCGGCCGGCTGCTCGGACTGCCCTATCCGGGCGGCCCGGCGATCGCCCTGGCCGCGGAATCCGCCGCCGGTCCGGGGGTGGAGCTCCCGCGCGCCTGGCTGGGTGACTCCTACGACTTCAGCTTCTCTGGCATCAAGACTGCCCTGCGACGGCTGGTGGAGGGCGAGCTGGCGGCGCTCGGGCGTCCGCCGGCGGAGGAGGGGGGCCTGCTCCCGGGCGAGCGCGTCGCCGTCCTGTCGGCCGGCTTCCAGGCGTCGGTCGTGGACGTGCTCGCGGCCAAGACGCTCCGGGCCGCCCGCGAGGCGGGGGCCAGGACGATCGTCCTTGGCGGTGGCGTGGCCGCGAACGAGGCGCTCCGGGCGCGGCTGACCGCAGGCGCGGCGGGGGCCGGGATCGATCTCGTCATCCCGCCGCCGGCCCTGTGCACCGACAACGCGGCGATGATCGGTGCGGCCGGCCATCGTCGCTTCGTTGCCGGGGAGCGTGCCGGGTTGGACCTGGATGCGCGTCCGTCGTGGCCGCTCGTCCGGCCGGCAGGCACGCCGGCAGGCCGGCGGCCGCCGCGGCGTGGGGCCGCTGGTCGCGCCTACGAGGCGGCCCGGGCCGCAGAGGCGGGCGGGGAAGCCCGCGATCGGGCGACCGGTGCGTCGCCGGCCGGTGCCTCGCCGGCCGCCGGCCGCGGCGCCTCCGACGAGTGAGCGCCAGGGCCACGCCCCGGCTCGACCCGGCCGCCGTCCGGCGGACGCTCCGGGCGTCAGGCCTGCGCCCGCGCCGGGGCCTGTCGCAGAACTTCCTGGCCGACGTGGAGGTGCTCGAGGCGATCCTGGCCGAGGCGGTCCCCGCGCCCGGCCGGAGCGTGCTCGAGATCGGGCCCGGGCTCGGCATCCTGACCGGCGGGCTGCTCGCCGCCGGGGCCGCGGTGACCGCTGTCGAGCTGGACCCCGGGCTGGTCCGGCACCTCGTGGCCGCGTTCGGCGAGTCGCTGGCACGCGGAGCGGAGGTCCCTCCGCCCGCGCCCGGGCCGCCGGGCTCGCTCCGCCTGGTGGAAGGAGACGTCCTCGACCAGGACCTGGCCGGCCTGGTCGCGCCGCCCTACGACGTCGTCGCCAACCTGCCCTACCACGTGACCAGCCCGGTCCTCCACCTGCTGCTCGGCCGGGAGCCACGACCGGACCGGGCGGTGCTCATGCTCCAGCGCGAGGTCGCCGAGCGCGTCGCCGCCGCCCCGGGCGCGATGAGCTACCTGTCGGTCTTCGTCCAGTACCATGCCGCGGCCCGGATCGTTCGCCGGGTGCCGCGGGAGGCGTTCGAGCCGGCACCGGAGGTCGAGTCGGCCGTGCTCGCCCTCCAGGTCCGGCCCGGTGACGCTCCCGGCCGACTGGCGCCCGTGGCCGAGGACAACCTCTGGCGCCTGGTCCAGGCAGGCTTTCGCGAGCGGAGAAAGATGCTCCGGAACGTCCTCGCGCGCCAGCTGCCGGTGGATCCCGGCTCGGTCGACGCGGCGCTCGCGGCGGCCGGGATCGCCGGCGACCGGCGGCCGCAGACGCTCGGGGTGGGGGAGTGGCTGGCCCTGGCGGCCACCCTGGGACGGCTCCCGGCCGACCGGCGCGGCCGGCGGGCGGAGGCGCCGACGTGAACCGGCCCACCGCGGAAGGGGACGCCGGCGTGCACGCTCTCCCGGCACCCGACACGGCTGCCCCGGTGACCCCGGTCGTCCGGATCGCCCCGGCGAAGCTGAACCTCACCCTCGCCGTCGTCGGGCGGCGCTCGGACGGGTTTCATGATCTTCACTCGGTGATGGTCCCGCTCGGGCTGGTCGATCGCCTGTCCCTTTCCCCGGCTCGCGCCGCCGCTGACAGTCTCCACGTCTGCGGGCCGGACGGCGGTCCCGTCCCGGGCGACCCCGGCCCGCCGGAGCGGAACCTCGTCCTGCGGGCGATCGCCGGCGCCCGCTACGCCCTGCGCACGTCCGGGATGGACTTCCCCCTCCCGGCCCTCGCCGCGCGCCTCGAGAAGCGGATCCCGGTCGCCGCCGGTCTGGCCGGCGGGAGCAGCGATGGCGCGGCCGCGCTCGACGGCGCGCTCGAGGCCTGGGGCGTGGCCGGCGCGCTCGACCCCGTGACGCGGCTCGCCGTCGCGGCGTCGCTCGGCTCGGACGTGCCCTTCTTCCTGGCTGGCGGGTGGGCCCTCGTCGAAGGACGCGGCGAGCGGGTGACGCGGCTCCCCGGCGTGCGCGGCCCCGTACCATGGGTCCTCCTCGTCACCCCGGCCGTGTCCGCGTCCACGCACGCCGTGTTCGCCGCCTACGCCGCCGGCGCCCGGCCCCCGGCCGGGGCGAGCCTGGCCACCTCGAGCCATCTCGCCGGCGAGCTGGCACGCGGGCTGGCCGCCGACCGGCTCCTCGATTGGGCCGGGGTGCTCGCCGCGGCCAACGACCTCGCCCCGGCCACTGCCACCCTGCTGCCCGCCATCGCAAGGCTGCGCCGCGGGCTTGGCCGCCTCCTCGCTCGGCCGGTCGGGCAATCCGGCTCGGGTCCGACGCTGTGGCTCCTCTATCCTTCGGAGTCGGCGGCGGCCGCTGCCGCCGAGGCGGTCCGTCGGGCGCTGGCGGGCGGGTCGCTCGCCGCGCCGGGAGACCGGCCGCCGTTCGTCGTTGCCACGCCGCTCGCCACTGGCCGGCCGCCCGGGCCGGGGGAAGGAAACCAGCCATGAGCCGTACCGCCGTCTCCACCGCGCTCGCTCCGGCCGCGATCGGCCCGTATAGCCAGGCGATCGGAACGCGCGAGCTCGTCTTCTGCTCGGGGCAGCTCGGTCTCGACCCGGCGACGGGTGCCCTGGTCGACGGCGGAGTCGCCGCCCAGGCGGAACGGGCGCTGCTCAACCTTCGGGCGGTGCTCGATGCCGCCGGCCTGTCGTTCGGCAACGTGGTGAAGACCACGGTCTTCCTGGCCGACATGGCCGACTTCGCGGCCGTCAACCTGGTCTACGGCCGGTTTGTCACCGACCCGCCGCCGGCCCGCTCCACGGTCGGGGTGGCGGCCCTGCCGAAGGGCGGCCTGGTCGAGATCGAGGCGATCGCTCGGCGCGCCTGACGACCGGCCTCGCCCCAGGGCGGCACGCGCACCCGCAGGGCCTGCGTCGGTCGCCCCAACCACGGTCCGTTTGACACCCTCCGACGGCGCCCATACGATCCGGCCACCTCGATGACAGCAGACACGCAACCGCCGGCAGGCGAACGCCCCGACCAGGAGCACCACGCGCGCCCGGGTCGCCCCGCCCGCTCCCCCCACCCGTGACCTCGCCCGCCACGCCGCGCACTGCCGCGGTCATCCTCGCCGCCGGCCTCGGCACGCGGATGAAGTCGCGGACGCCCAAGGTGCTCCACCCGCTCTGCGGCCGGCCCATGCTCGCCTACACCCTCGACGCGGTCGCCGCGGCGACCGGCGGAGTCCGCCCGCTGGTCGTCGTGTCCCCGGCGACCGAGGCGATCCGCGCCGCCTTCGCCGACCGGGCCGACTTCGCCCACCAGGCCGAGCCGATCGGCAGCGGCGACGCCGTCCGCGCCGCGCTCGCCGCCGCCGACTCGGTCGACGAGGTCCTCGTCGTCAACGGCGACGTGCCGCTCGTCGACCCGGAGGTCCTGGCGGGCGTGCTGTCGGCTCGCCGGGACGCAGCTGCCGCGCTCGCCCTCGTGTCGGTCGAGGCGTTCGAGCCGGGCCGGCTCGGCCGGGTCGTCCGGGGCGAGGACGGCTCGGTCGAGCGGATCGTCGAGGCGAAGGACGCCTCGCCCGACGAGCTGGCGATCGACGAGGTGAATGCCGGGTTCTACGCTTTCGACGGTGCCTGGCTGCGCGGCCGGATCGGCGACCTCCGCCCCTCACCCGCGACCGGCGAGTACTACCTGACGGACCTGGTGGCCTTCGCCCGCGCGGACGGACGGGCGGTCGTCGCCCATCTCGTGCCGGAGGACGGGACGCTGGCCGGGATCAACGACCGGGCCGAGCTGGCGGAGGCGACCGCGATCCTGCGCGAGCGCATCAACCTCCGCTGGCTGCGCGACGGGGTCACGATGCTCGACCCGGCGACGGCCTTCGTCGACTCGACGGTGGAGCTCGGCCCGGACGTCGTGCTCGAGCCGAACGTGATCCTCCGCGGCGCGACCCGGGTCGGGGAGAGGACGGTCATCGGGACCGGCTCGGAGCTCGTCGACAGCGTCGTCGGCAGCGACTGCCGCGTCCGCGCCAGCGTGCTCGAGCGATCGCTGGTCGAGGACGGGACGACGATCGGACCGTTCAGCCATCTCCGGGCCGGCAGCTCGATCGGGCCGGGCGTCGAGCTGGGCAACTTCGCCGAGGTCAAGAACAGCCGGCTCGAGGCGGGCGTCAAGCAGCACCACATGAGCTACCTCGGCGACGCCCACGTCGGGGCCGGCACGAACGTCGGCGCGGGCACGATCACCGCCAACTACGACGGCGTCCGCAAGCACCACACCGAGATCGGGGAGCGGGTCTTCCTGGGCGTCGACACGATGCTCCGGGCGCCGGTCACACTGGGTGACGGTGCGAGGACCGGGGCCGGGGCGGTCGTCACCCGCGACGTGCCGGCGGGCAAGCTGGCGGTCGGCATGCCGGCCCGGATCCGCGAACCGAAGCCGCCGGCCGAAGCGGCCGCGACGGAGCCGTCCGCGGCCGACCCCTCACGTACCGGGGGAGCCGGTTGATGGGCTCCCTGACCGAGATCCTCGTCGTCGTCGGCCTGACCCTCCTGGCCGGGATCTTCGTGGCGGCCGAGATCGCCCTCATCTCGGTCCGGCGGAGCCGGGTGGACCAGCTGGTTGACGAGGGCCGCCGGGGCGCGTCGCGCGTCCGTCGGCTCATCGACGACCCGGGCCGCTTCCTGGCGGTCATCCAGATCGCAATCACCTTCATCGGCTTCCTCTCGTCGGCCGTGGCCGCGGTGAGCCTGACGTCCGGGCTCACCGAGCTCGTCGCCCGGGTCGAATGGCTGCGCGGCAGCGCCGCGGCGATCGCGATCGTCATCGTCACCGTCATCGTCGCGCTCTTCTCGATCGTGGTCGGTGAGCTCGTGCCGAAGGCGCTCGCCCTCGCCTACCCGGACCGGGTGGCGCTCCTCCTCGCCGGCCCGGTGGACCTCCTCGGCCGCCTCCTCCGGCCGGTCGTCGCCGTGCTGACGAGCCTCACCCGGGCGATCGTCCGGCCCTTCGGGGCCCACGTGACGAAGGAGGCCCAGATCACGGCCGAGGAGCTGAAGCTCATCGTCGAGCGCGGCGGCGAGGAGGGCATCCTGGAGGCCGAGGAGGAGCAGATGATCCACGCGGTCATCGAGCTCGGCGAGCGGCGCGTCCACGAGGTGATGGTCCCGCGCACGGACATCGTCGGGCTGCAGGCCGACGCGTCCTTCGAGGAGGCGATCGACATGATCGTGGCCGAGGGCCACAGCCGGGTCCCGGCCTACGACGCCTCGCTCGACGAGATCGCCGGCATCCTCTACGCGAAAGACCTCCTCCCGTTCCTCAAGGCGGATGCGCTCGAGCGGCCGCCCGTGCGCAGCCTCCTCCGGGCTCCCGTCCTGGTGCCCGAGTCGATGTCCATCGACGACCTGCTCCACGAGTTCCAGCGGCGCAAGGTCCACCTCGCCGTCGTCCTCGACGAATATGGCGGCACCGCCGGCCTGGTGACGATCGAGGACCTCCTCGAGGAGATCGTGGGTGAGATCCAGGACGAGTACGACGAGGAGGAGCCGATGGCCGTCCGTCTCGGCGACGACAGGTTCCGCGTCGACGGACGGCTCGGCGTCGACGACCTGGCCGAGCTCTGGGACGGGGTGGAGCTGGAGCTCGAGGACCGCGACGAGTACGACACCGTCGGCGGCCTCGTGTTCCATCGGATCGGCGGCGTGCCGCGGCCGGGCGATCGGGTGGACCTAGGCCCGGTCACCCTCACCGTCGAGACGACCGACGGGCGCCGGGTGGGCAAGCTCCTCGCCAGTCGCGGGCGCCCGGGCGACGCGCCGGCCGCCGATGAGGCCGA
>Ga0299915_10002412_pt1 | contig 13695 bp, 10 predicted proteins | sample RVTome_13_FD_200263 | JGI IMG/M metagenome (GOLD analysis project Ga0299915, IMG submission 200263) | Soil microbial communities from uranium-contaminated site in the Upper Colorado River Basin, Wyoming, United States - RVT92D227 (version 2) ...
TAAGGGCAAATTAAGCTAAGTTGGGGGCAATTAAATTCCTCAGAAAGTGGTATCAACCCCATCTGAGGAAATTTGGGATTAAATGGAGATGGAAAAGGTAAGGATGGAGGGTTAGAAAGCTTTGAGGATGCTGTTAAAAGGTTAATGGATGCGGGTTATTACATATTCAATAATGGTTTGCTAAGGTTGAGAACGGGCTATGTAGGGGTGTTTGGTTCTAGTTGAGTGTTGACTTATTTCCTAAAACAAATGGTGTGGTTGACGAAAAAAAACTATTGACTTCCTTATCATTTTTTGTTAAATAGAATTTAGAATCACGATGAGGGGCTATCCAAAGGGTTTCGTCCCGCGGTAATGCCTCTTTTTTATTTCTTCTCGTGTTCCAATTTTTTTTCCAGATCATTCATAAAAACAATATATCGCATCAGTTTTCTGAATAATGAAGAAAACTTCATCTTATTCGGTATCATCAATTTTAACAATTTATCGTGTTTAATAAGGTAATCTATTAAACAATAAAAGTCCCCATCTCCAGTCACAATTAAAGCTTTGTTGTAATTAGGATATTCAATCATCGTATGTAATACTAACTCAGCATCAACATTGCCTTTCACTTTACCGTCAGGCAAGGTAAGCGTTGGCTTGAAAACCAAAATATACCCATCTTTTTGCAAACCTGTATATAAAGCTTGATCTTGTGCCACATACCCTATAAAAATAAAAGCCTTATGTACTTTATACTTATCTTGAAGGTATCTTCTAAATTTTTTAAAATCTAATACCCAGCCTTGACTTCGAATAGCAAGGTTAAGATTTTGACTGTCAATGAAGGCATAATTGCCTAATGATTGACTATCCATTTGTAAAAATTTTACCAAAATTAGGGATAAAGTATCAATGAAAATGTTGGAGTGAAAATTGGTGTGACTCCAAAGGGGCAATGAGTGATTTTCTGGGATGTGGAGTGATGTTTAAAAAAGCCTTGTGCTTGACAATATATTAAATGTAATTAAATATCCAATTGCAATGTAAAAAGCAATTGTACAGAAACAGGTTTGATTCTTCACTAAATTAGCGGGAGTGATAAATGAAGTTAATTTGATTCAGGACTCAAGGTAGAAAGGATAGAAGAATGAGACTAAGAAACAAAATAGCAATTGTCACTGGGGGTGCTCGAGGACTTGGGAAAAGTTATGCTTTGCGCTTTTTGAGGGAGGGTGCCAAGGTTGTCATCGCAGACATTCTTGAGGCAACTTGGGCCGAACAATTGTTCACAGATCAAAAATGGGGAGACATGCTGATCCTGCATACCGATGTGTCTGAAGAGGAAAGCACTGAGGAAATGGCCCGTAAGACCATAGAGCGTTTTGGAAGGATCGATATCTTAATAAACAATGCAGCCATTTCTGCTGAGACAAAACCTTTTTATGAGATTTCTGCAAAAGAGTGGGATAAAGTGATCCAGGTCAATCTTAAAGGTACATTTCTATGTTGTAAAGCTGTCTACCCCCAGATGAAAGAGCAGGGGAGGGGGAAGATTATCAACGTCTCTTCGGGGACATTCTTTAAGGGAGTTCCATACTTTATTCATTACGTCACCTCCAAAGGAGGAATTGTTGGGTTCACACGTGCTCTGGCAAGAGAAGTAGGTAGTGACGGTATTTGCGTGAACGCTATTGCACCAGGATACACCGTAACGGATGTAATGAAAGAAAAACCGATGTTTGATGAAGAATTCAGTAAGGTTAATATCAGTACCCGGTGTTTTAAGCGAGCTGAGGTGCCTGAAGACATTATAGGTACGGTTGTGTTCCTAGCGTCAGACGAGAGCGATTTCATCACAGGGCAAACCATTGTAGTGGATGGTGGGTCAGTTTTACATTGAAACCTCAGACCAAGCACAGTACCGATTTTGCTCAGACCTCTTGATGGCCGCACGTTTGCTTCGGAATGGAGGGTGAACCTGTTGGGTCACCGGATGGAACTTTCCTCGTTGTTTGAAGGGGGCTCATGAATTAATAAGCAGAGTTTCTGAAAAGATTGAGAGAAGAGCGCTCGCTTGCAAACCTTTATTAAAAATATTAAGGTTCAATACCCAAAATTCTAATTTGATAAGTTAACGTTGACCTATCGATTTTTAGAAGTCTGGCAGCTTTCACTCTATTATTATTTGAAAGTTCGAGGGCTCTTTTTAGTAATTTCTTACTGAAGTCACGTACAATGTTATTATAAGTGAAATCCCGTCGAAATAGAAGCTGATCAATAAGGAAAGGATCTATGCCCGTTGTCTGAGGTTGAATCAGTTGCAAATTTCTTACAATTGTTTCTGGTGAGATAGCCTCAATGTTGTCCTCAAAGATCAAGATCTGTTCGATAAAGTTCCTTAGCTCTCTCACGTTTCCCGGCCAATAATAATCTGTCAAAATATTCATTGCATCATCAGTAAACCCCTTAACTTCTTTTCCATGTTTTCTCCTATACTTATTCAAAAAATATTCCGTAAGTACGGGAATGTCCTCTTTTCGTTCCCGTAAGGGAGGTAGATGGATATTTACGAGATTGATTCTATGGAAAAGATCAGCTCTGAATCTACCCTCAGCGACAGCCACATGAAGATCTTTGTTTGTCGACGAAAGAAGAATCACGTCTGTTTCTATCTCTTTTCTACCACCGATTTTTCTAATTATCCTGTCCTCAAGGAAACGGAGTAGTTTCCCTTGAAGGTTTATGTCCATATCTCCAATTTCATCTAAGAAAAGAGTGCCACTCTCAGCCTGTTCAACCATTCCTTTCCTCGACTCAAAGGCATTTGTAAAGGCCCCCTTTTCAAAGCCAAAAAGTTCGCTTTCCAAAAGGTTTGAGGGAACCGCATTGCAGTTCAAAGCAATAAAAGGTTGGTCAGACCTGCTACTCAATAGGTGAATCGCCCTTGCTGCCAACTCCTTCCCCGTCCCAGTTTCCCCTGTAATCAACACAGTATTTAGGTTGGAATCAACGACCTTCTTTATTCTATCGATCACTTCAGCCATCTTTTGACTTTGATAAATGAATTTATTCTTTTTCAACTCAATTTCCTGTACAGTTCTAAACTTCCCCAGCGAATTTCGGAGTTTCCTGTTCTCCAGAGCCTTCCCAATCTTAATGATTACCTCGTCTAAATTAAAGGGCTTAGACAAATAATCAAATGCCCCGAGCTTTATAGACTCAATGGCTGTTTCAATGGAACTGAAGGCAGTTATCACCATCACCTGAATCTCTTGAAGCTCTCCTTTCAGGTGTTTCAGTAGTTCAAACCCTCCCATTTCAGGCATAATCAAGTCAAGGATGACTAAGTCTATGGGTTTCTCCTTCAATAAAGTCCATGCCTTCATCCCTGTTTCAGCTTCCAAAACTACATATCCTGCATTGGCAAGAGCTTTGCTAAGACTAATCCTGATTAACTCTTCATCATCGACTACTAATATGGTGTCTCTTTTCATATCTTGATATCCTTGAAATCAATGGACTGCAGGTAACAGGAGGTAAAACGTTGCCCCTTTCTTGTATTGACTTTCGACCCCTATAAGTCCCTGATGGTTTTCTGCAATCTTACTGCTTATATATAAGCCAAGGCCTACTCCGTCAGAAGTAGAGTAAAATGGCTCAAAAATTGTTGTCATCTCTGAAGAGGATATACCTATCCCTTCATCCCTTACAGAGATACATACGTAAGGAAAATTCATCCTCTCCTTTAGTAACTGAGTCACGTACTCTCCGTGCCAAAATATCTTCTTTGACATCTTACTTATGTTGTTAACCAAAGAGGTCTCCAAAATTATTTTCCCTTCCCTCGGCATGGCTTTTGTAGCATTAAGCAGTATATTGAATAGGACTTGGGTAATTGATGGCTTGTCTACATGTATGGGAGGCAGATCTTCACCGTATCTCTTAATAAGAGTGATATTATTAGTTGCCAATGGTTTCTTGACAAAGAGCAAGACATCTTCACATAATTCCTCAATCCTCACTCTCTCAAAAGTAAGCTTTTTACCAGAAGAAAAGGAGAGAAGGTTCTCCAAGAAATGATTTAACCGGGTAACTTCTCCAAAGGTCTTCTCCAGGAGATATTGCGCTTCTTCATCCTCCATAAGTTTTCCCTTTAAGAGTTGTAAAACGCTATTAATCCCCGTCAGCGGATTCCTGATTTCATGTGCAACCCCTGTTGCAACCTGGCCGAGTTTAGAGAGCCTCTCAATCCTTTCGAACTCCTTTTCGATTCTCTTCTTTTCTGTGAGGTCTGAACATATGGCTACCACCCCCACTACCTCATTTTCCTCATTCTTTATCAATGCCGTCTTCATTTCTGACGGGACAACCTTACCATCACCGAGAGTGATATAAATTTCAGGGAAGTAATTAACTTTGCCGGTCCAGTAACTATTTTCTAATCTTTTCCTTGTCTCTTCTGAAAAACCAAAGGCTTCATACCATTTCCTTCCGAGCACATTCTCTTTCTTCTGCCCGCTCATCTTTTCCATTCCCTGATTCATTAAGACCACATACCCACTTTTGTTTGTTGCGACTACCCCGACTGGTATATTCTCAATAATCAACTCATAGAAACTTGTAAAATTTTGCAATCCGTCGGATTTTTTTTGAAATATTTCCCTTTTCCGGCTTTCTTCGTCACGCATCCAGAGGAGTCTGGAAATAGTTCCAAACTTTCGGAGAAGCCTTTGCAAAGACGTAATCAGTTCTTCAGGGAAGTGTCCCGGTTCCGAATGATAGAGATTTAGCACTCCGACATTTTCCCAGGGAGCTTGAATAGGAATTACCAAAAAAGCCCGTACGCCTTCTCGATTGTAGATCTCCTTAAAAGGTTTTGTCTGAGGATGTAAGTGAAGATCTGGGATTTCTTCATACTTCCCATTTATCATCACTTTCTCGTTCAGTCTTTGTTCCCCAACTTTTGAATTCCAAAACTGATAATCCGCTGAGAAACCGAAACTATCCCCCAGGGTCAATTCTCTTTGGGAATTTAGTATTAGCTTTAAGGCTCCTTTGGCATAAGGAAGGTTTTTCGTAAGAAGCGACAAGAAGAGCTTACTAAAAGCAATACAATCGCTTTCGTTTTTGAGGGAGAGAAACAGATTTTCTTCGACATTTTTCAGCCTTTTCTCAAAATTTTTCATATTGAAATGAATTATATACTGAAGTTAGAAGAATTGCAAAGGAGTCGAGCCAACAGCTTTCGTTCGCTCTGCGACTCAGAATGATTATTATTCATCAATAATGATTATTTTTAAGCACATTTCCTCTTCATGATCAGGAATCTAAAACAACTCTTCAATATAAGTGGCCATAATTACTTTGTATTTCTGGTGCCTTAAACGATTAAACTAACTGGCATGGGATTTGCTCCCTTCTATTGTTATCCAAGTATTAAATTACTCAACAAAAAGGAGGTATGAATATGGGATTGACATGGAAAACAATAGAACAGACCTACAAGGACACACCACCTATAAAGGCGGCAGATGTGATCCATGAGATGTTCCCGGGACCGATTGGTTTGTGGTGCGTCTATTATGTGGTAGTAAGCTGGGCTCATATGATAGATGGATGTGTTGTTTTGACGCATGGTCCATCTGGATGTCTCACTGCAGCGAGAACCTTTCTCTCACAACACTATCAGGAACACTTTGGCAGCCCCTTCACACACTGTTTCTCAGATGAGATTACACCTGATACAATTATCCTGGGAGGAGAAGAGAACCTTGCAGAGGCAATCCTTCAGGTGGACAGTGATTTAAAACCGAAGCTTATGCTCATAGTCAATACCTGTGCTACCGATATGATTATGGATGATCTGAAAGGGATAGTGAGGAAACTCCAGCCAAAGGTTAAAGCAAAGCTGCATCCAATAGAAGGTGCAGGTTATAAGACATGCTGGTTAGACAATAGGCTCTCTGCTATAAAACCCTTTGCTGATCTGATTGAACCTCCGAAGGAAATAAAGAAGGGTTATGTGAACCTCCTCGGGAATTACAAGGAGATGCATGGGGGTCCAGGTCATAAGAACAAGTTCACAGACATCTTATATCCTGCTGATTCAGATGAGCTCCAGAGGATTGTTGAAGGAATGGGACTAAAAGTGCACAGAGTTTTGATGGGAGCTATAGATTACGATGAGCTTGTTACAACCCCTGAGGCAGAGATCAATGCACAGGTCTGTTGCTCATGGGGTTATCCACTTTCATGGGAAATGGAGAAGAGGTTTGGCACCCCATGGACAAAGCACAATAGACCCATTGGGATTGAGGCGACGAAGCGGTGGATGGATGAGCTTGCAGAGGCAGTAGGTGTGAAGCAGCAATCTGATAAGTTTTTCAATGAGGAGTTTAAAAATATAAAGGATGTTTACGAAACTTGTAAGAAGATCTGTAAGGGAAAGGTAGCTATCATTGAAGCAATAAGGAACGCCCTCTTTGCAAACACCAGACCTATGGCACTGGCAAGGTTTGCCATTGAGATGGGTATGACCCCTTATATCATAAACATGCATCCCCTCGTGCTAACTTCTGAATACTATGCAACAGATTACTTTATTGAAGACGGGTATGGTCATGTGAAGATGCTCTATGACTCCTATCCCTGGGCAAGACCTATCAATGTGGATATGGCAATGGATGACTTAGGGCTCAAGCCGGAGGATGTAGTCTACTTCCCAATGGACGTCTTCAGACATTGCAGAGCGCCTATGAATGATCCTGCCTTTGTCGCGCGCTTTGAAGGGGAACAACCATTTAGGAGGGTGAGGCAGGCAGCCAGGGGTGATGGCTTTACAGGTGCCTTTGCGACGATGAGGGATATCATTGAGGGTGTGAGGGGTGCAACAAGGAAGAAGAAGCCGACCCTGATGGGGAGGGTTTATGGAAAGGCTTTTGACTTCGAGATAGCAGGCTCGGATGAAAGGAGGTAAAAGGAGATGATGAAATTAAACAGGGAATTTGCGGTAAAGGCATACGATGACAGGTACATGCACGGGGTACATGATGCCTTTGCCCTTGGAGGAACAGCGATAAAAGATATTTATTTGATCTTCCATGGTGTTGCGGGTTGTAGGATCGCCGCGGAGCATATAAGGTCAGACAATATACCTGAAGGGCAGTTTATTGGGATCCTGAATACTGCACCCCTTGAAAGTAATATCATTCAAGGGGGGACGCAGCTGATCGAAAAGACATGGAGGTATGCTGCAGAGACGTTCTTCACGAAGAAGAAGCCAAAGGCAGTCTTTTTCTTCACATCCTGTGCAACCTCAATAAACCAGGATGAGGTGAGGGTTCAGGCTGATATGTTTGAACAGAAGACAGGAATTAAAGCGATCTATGTGGATACGCCAAACTTCCTGGGCAGAGAAGCCACAGGCCTTGACCTCCTTTATCGAGCCCTTCTCGATCACGTGGCAAGAGAGGGAGTGGACAAGAAGCCCAGGACGATTAACATAGCAGGATCTCACCTTATGGGAAGCAAGAACTTTAAATGGGATATAAGGGAGATGGTGAGGTTGATTGAATTATTAGGGACCAAAGTCAATTGTATTTTGACCCTTGATACCCCTTTTGAAACGATTGAGAACTTTTGGTCAGCAGATGCAACCTATATGCTTACCGGGGAGGAATTGCCAGAATTCTTCGATGCATGCAAGGCAAAAGGGATGGAGGTCTTTGGCAGGGACTGGGTTCTTCCTTACGGGCTTGCAAATACAGAGGAATGGTACCTGAAGTTTGGCGAAAGGTTTAATGTGGTGGATAAAGCAAAAGATATCTTGAGGAAGGAGATGAAAGAGTTAAGATCCAGGACCTCCGGCGATTACAATTTTACCTGGATGATGAGTGACCCATCGAGCAAAAGGGCATCGGTAATAGCCTATGCCCCATTTGCTGCTGCGATAGCAAGGTACCTCTATTATGACCTTAACGTGAAGGTTGTAGCTGTTGGACTTCTATCCGAAACCCCCGAGGCTGTGGATAATGCCATTAAACAAATCGAAGGGATGGGTGAGTACATTGACTTCGAGGTTTTCGATAATCCCACAAACTTTGCCATTGCTGAGGCATCCAAAAAAGGAATGGTAGATTTTGCCATTGGACGAAGGTATGATAAGGTACTCTTTGAAGGGATGGGGATTGTGAACCTCCCTTTGGGTGGTAGATACTTTATGAATCAGTACTGCTTTATACCCTGGCCATGGACAGGGGTAAAAGGGGTACTTGGCTTACAGTCCGAGATTGCAAAAGTCCTTGAGGCCTTAAGGGATAATGCTTACAGGAAGAACTGGGAACTCTCAGGTTACCATACCGGGAAATATCAAGTGAAGGAGGCATAAGATGGAGAAAGATAATAAGGATGACAAGAGGTTTATCGCCTTCTACGGTAAGGGAGGTATTGGAAAGACAATAGTTTCTACTAATCTTGCAGCGATTCTTGCAAAGGGAGGCCACAAAACTGTCCTTTTTGGTTGTTCCCCTAAGGCAAACGTAGCAGAGGTTTATGCTGCTTATGGAATTGAATCTCCCATACCCTTTCTTGACGTTTACAGGACAGAAGGTGTAAACAAGGATAATGTTAAAAAGTGCTTTATAACCACACCCTCATCTGTGGCTATATTCGAATGTGGGGGACCTGAACCTGGTATAGGCTGCGCGGGAAAGGGGATTGGGCTTGCCCTGGATGAGTTTAAGAAATACGGAGATGTCATAAAGGAACTGGGTGAAGCCGAGTTCATGATGTATGACGTCATTGGTGATGTGGTGTGTGGGGGATTTGCTACCCCTATGAGGCAGAGTGATCATGTCGAGGTTTATATGGTCTCAAGCGGTGAGCTTATGTCTCTTTATGCCTGCAATAACATCATCAGGGCTGTTAGTGCCCTTAAAGAGCTCGGCGTGAGGCTCGGAGGACTTATTGCAAACTACAGGGGCGTCCCTAAGGAGGATGAGATTGTAGAGGAATTTGCTAAAAGGACAAATGTCCCGATACTTGCGAAGATCCCCCGCGATCCAGAGAGCTTCCGTAAAGCAGATCATAAGGGATTAACCGTTGTGGAGACCTTTCCTGATTCAAATATTACAGAGATATTCAATGAACTGGGAAAAAAGATTGAGAAAGGGGTGGAGAAATTTGAACCTGTTCCTATAGAACATTATAATGATCTTTTTGAAATGTACCTCTCCTATCAGAAATCCCTTATGACCAAAAAGGAAATGAAAAGAGAGCTTGCTGAGACTTACCAGGGAATGATACCTTCAAGCCCAGTAAAAAGGAATGAACCCATGAGGATGTCTATATATGGGACAGGAGGGATAGGGAAATCCACTACTTCTTCCAATGTCAGTGCGGCACTCATTCTCGAGGGTGAGGTTGTTTACCAGATTGGGTGTGACCCGAAGAGGGATTCTATTGCCACCTTATGCGGGGAACTGAAGCCCACGATACTCGAATCATACAGGGAATATCAAGCAAAAAAGAAAAGGATAACGGAGGAGTTCATGACTCAGCATACATATAAGGGTGTGGACTATGCTGGTCGTCTATATGGAAGTGAATGCGGTGGTCCAAGCCCGGGAAGAGGTTGTGCTGGAAGAGGTGTAGGATTGGCCTTAGAACTCATGGAAAAGTTTAAACATTATAAGAATTTTAACCCTACCTTTATAATATATGATGTCCTTGGAGATACCGTTTGTGGTGGTTTTGCAACGCCTCTCGAGTTTGCCCCCCAGACCTATGTCATAACAAGCGGGGAACTTGCCCCTATGGAACAGGCGATGAAGATTATCCAGAGTGTGATGGGCGCCCTCAAGCAAAATCCTAATCTCAATACAGGGATGGCTGGTGTTATCAGTAACATGCGTGATGTCCCTCATGAGAAGGAGATAGTGGAAGAAGTTTTTGGCACAATCGGTATCCCTGTAATCCATCACATACCGAGAGATCGTATGGTCCAGGAGTCGGAAAACCTGAAGAGGACAGTTGTGCAGGTCTTTCCTGAATCCAATCAGGCAAAGGAATTCAGAGAACTTGCAAGGAAGATTCTTGAAAATAAAACCCAGCTCAAAAAGCTTAAAAACCCAATCCTTAATAGCAAGGAAATAAAGAAGATCATAGGGAAGTATAGCTAAAGGTAGATACCCTGTTAGAAGGTTCTTGAGGGATGCCCATTGTTTTACGATTGGGGAAGGAACCAGTGAGATCCAGAGGGAGATACTCGCAAAGGAATATGGAATAAGAGAATAATCTTAATAAGCCGACAAGGGGAGCGATATGGAAAAGATCTATAAACATTTGGTCTATGAAAAGGGAAAAGATGCAATCTTGAGATTGACTCTAAACGATCCAAAAACCCTCAATGCCGCTTCTTGGAAAGGGGAAGACGCTCTACTGTGGGAACTTTTTGATGGGGTAAAGAGGGGAGGCGAGGATGACGATATAAAGGTGATCATAATAAAAGGTGCCGGTAAGGCTTTCTGTTCGGGACATAATCTGAAGGAAGTAGGTGTTGTCTATGGATTTGGGAGTAAGAAAGGGGAGGAACACAAGAGGCCTTCACAGCGAGTGAGGCTCCATTTTGACAGGAAGGTATGGTGGGATGGTTGGCCCCAAATTTTCTACAGTGAGAAGCCAACGATCGCGCAGGTACACGGCTATTGCTTAGGGGCAGGTTGCTATTTAGCAATCTTTTGTGACATCACTGTAGCCTCAGAGGATTCTATCTTTGGATTTCCGGAACAGAGACTAGGGGGGGCCCTTTCATTTTGGCAACACATGATCTTCCTTGTGGGATACAAGAACGCAGCTGAGCTGATTTTTACTGGCAATCGGATAGGGGCCAAGGAGGCCATGAGGATTGGTCTAGTGAACAGAGTTGTTCCAAAGGTGGAACTCGAGGAGATAACAGAGAAACTGGCTAAAGAGATCACCCTTATACCTAAAGATGCCCTCATGATTGCAAAGTCCTTCCAACATCTCAGCTATGACTCGATGGGTTTTACACAGGCTTTCTCCCAAGGCTACTTCGGCCATTCCTTCATGACCAATCAGAAATATGAGAAAGGAGAATTCATATTCTTTAAGGAGAGAAGGGATAAGGGAGCGAGGAAAGCATTCCATGAGAGAGATGATAGATTCAAGGAGCTTGAGGAAAAGTTAACAGATCTTTCTCCCAAAGGGGGTAAGGAATAATGGAACAGAGATATAACGACATCATTTATCAGGTTAGGGACAACGTGGCAAGGATAGTGATAAACAGACCAGAAAAATTTAATGCCTTTAGGACATCCACCCTTAATGAGATTTGCAGAGCCCTTGAGGAGGCCGAACTCGACGATGATGTGAGAGTTGTTGTCCTAAGAGGGGTAGGAGAGAAGGCCTTTTGCACCGGAGGGGATGTAGAGGAGGCAAAAGGAGGTGAGTATAACAAAGATATGGACTATTGGCACACAAAAACCCATCATATGATAAGGTCGATAACGAAGCCGGTGATTGCTGCGGTCAATGGATGGGCGATAGGTGGTGGACATATCCTCCATTTCCTTTGCGACCTCTCGATCGCAGCAGATACAGCAAAGTTTGGTCAGGCTGGCCCTAGAGTGGGTAGCTTTGATGCTGGTTTTGGTGCTGCCTATCTTGCTCGCGTTGTAGGTGAGAAGAAGGCAAGAGAGATATGGTTCCTTTGCAGAACATATACAGCCCAAGAGGCACTTCAAATGGGTCTTGTAAATAAAGTTGTCCCTCTTTCTGAGCTTGATAACGAGGTTGAAAGATGGTGTAACGAGATAAAAGAGCTAAGCCCCTATGCTATAAGATTCCTCAAACATGCCTTCAACGCCGACACTGATCACATCTTCGGTTTTGAAACGATGAGCATGGCTGCTGCGAGGCTCTTCTGGGGAACAGATGAAGCAGAACGCTACAAAAACCTCTTCAGTGAGAAACAGAAAGCAAAGAAAAAGGGCTAAAAAATGTGATGATATCTCCTCAGGAGCTTCTCGATACCCATCGAAAGATTAGGGAGCATCCCTGCTACAGTGAAAAGGCACAGCATATCTTTGGAAGGATCCACCTACCGGTTGCGCCAAAGTGTAATATCCAATGCAATTACTGCGTAAGGAAATTCGATTGTGTAAATGAATCGAAGCCAGGTATAACAAGTCAGATTCTTACCCCAGAGGAGGCGCTTGAGAGGACAAGGGAGGTGATCAACAGGCATCCCTTCATCAAGGTTGTGGCTGTAGCAGGTCCTGGCGAACCCCTTGCCAATGAGGAGACATTTGAGACCTTTTCCCTTATCAGAGATGCATTTCCATGGATAAGTCTCTGTACAAGCACAAACGGACTTCTGCTTCTTAAAGAGGTGGAGCGTTTGAAAGCCTTAGGGCTTTCACATCTTACGATCACCATTAACGCAGTAGACCCTGAGATAGCAGAGAAGATCTATTCCTTTATCCTATATAATGACAGACGGTATGAGGGAAAAGAGGCTGCAGTGATGCTTCTCGATAACCAGTGGAAGGGGCTTAAAAAGGCAGTGGAACTCGGTATGCTTGTAAAGGTTAATACAGTCTATATCCCAGGCATCAATGAGGAGGAAATACCGAAGATAGCAGAACTTGCAGCTAAAAAAGGGGCATTCATGCAGAACATCATGCCGTTGATCCCACAGTACAAGTTTTCACAACTTCTCCCGCCTACACCAGAGGAGAGGAGGAAGATGCAGGAAAGATGTGCAAAGTTTCAACGTCAGATGATCCACTGCAGACAGTGCAGGGCAGATGCCTGTGGGTTTCTAAGGAAGGATATGAAATTAGTACATGAGTGAAAAGGGAAGGTGGTTGCTTCTAAAGAGTTACGGGTAGGGATAAATATATAATTTTCTTATTGAGAGGAGGGATTTTATGGAAAGATTTGAGATTTTTAAGCCAAAGCGACCGGAAGAATTTGAATTTAAAGATATTACTTATTCCAAGAAAGACATGATTGCTACGATTGCTTTTAACCGTCCTGAGGTACTCAATACTTATAGCACGCTGGCTATTACTGAATTGATCGAAGCAGTCCGAGATGTTCGCAATGATGATGGGGTTGGTGTTTTAGTAATAACCGGTGCGGGGGACAGAGCTTTTTGCACAGGCGGAGATGTTAAAGAATACGCCGGGCCATTATCAGCATACCCACGGGACTTTTATAAGTGGGGCGAGAATTTTAACATTTTCCATCAGATATTACGGGGTATAGGCAAACCCAGCATTGCCCGTCTTAATGGGATGGTTGTAGGTGGTGGTAATGAGTTCAATTTGGCTTGTGATTTGGCCATTGCCGCTGAGCATGTCGTTATCCGGCAAGTGGGGACTCGGGTTGGTTCAGTTGCTGCAGGAGGTGCCACACAGTTTTTACCGATTGTTGTAGGAGATCGGCGGGCCAGAGAGATTCTTCTGCTTTGCGAGGAAATCACTTCATCAAAGGCATTGGAGTGGGGATTAGTCAACCAGGTGGTGCCATCCATCGTAGATGAACAAGGTAATTTTCTGACTTGTGAATTAGAAGAAAAGAAAAGACTTTTAAAGGAGAAAAAAGCTAAAATAGACTTACGGCCATTGGACGAAGCGGTAAAGAATATGGCTAACAAGCTATTGGAGAAATTTCCTGAATGCACTC
>Ga0299915_10002413_pt1 | contig 13692 bp, 18 predicted proteins | sample RVTome_13_FD_200263 | JGI IMG/M metagenome (GOLD analysis project Ga0299915, IMG submission 200263) | Soil microbial communities from uranium-contaminated site in the Upper Colorado River Basin, Wyoming, United States - RVT92D227 (version 2) ...
AGCGTATAGGTCTGCTCAGATGCCGGTGGCCGATCCCTTTGCCGACTTCTGGTATCAGAGGCTGGAGTCCCCGACGGCGGCGGGGATCGATGTGAGCGAAAGCTCGGCGCTGAAGTTTTCGCCCGTGTTCGCTGCGGTGCGGAAGATCAGCGAAACAGTGGCATCCCTGCCCCTTCACGTCTATCGTGAGACCTCAGGGGGCAAGAAAAAGGCGACGGATCATTATCTCTACGACATTCTTCACCTTCGACCCAACTCCGAGCAGACCCGAATCCAGATGTGGGAGGCTCTTGTCGCCCATCTTCTTCTTTGGGGAAATTGCTATGTTCACATCCAGATGAACCTGATGGGGCAGGTGGTTGCTCTCTGGCCCCTTGACCCTTCCCGGATGAAGGTGAAGCGCCCAGACTCCAATGGGCTGTTGGTTTACGAATATACCATGACTGCTGGGGTAGGTGAGGGTGGTTATGTGGTGAAATTTCCACCCTGGGAGATCCTTCATATCGCTGGCCTGGGGTTCAACGGGCTGATGGGCTATTCAGTGATCTCTCTTGCCAGAGAAGGGATTGCCTGCGGACTTGCTTATGAGGAATATTCATCGAGGTTCTTTTCTAACAATGCAACCCCTTCGGGATTTTTGGAAATCCCTGGGATTGTCGATGCTGAAGAGAGAAAGAAGATTAGGGACGATTGGTATGGGATGTATGGAGGGGTGAGCCGATCACAGCTTATTGGTATTATTGGGCAGGGGATGAAGTTTAATCCCGTCTCGGTGCAGGCACGAGATGCTCAGTTCTTGGAATCCCGCAAGTTTCAAGTTGCCGAGATTGCCCGTTGGTTCAACATTCCTCCGCACATGATCTTCGACCTGGAGCGATCCACCAACAACAACATCGAGCAGCAATCCTTGGAATTTGTGATCTACACCTTGAGGCCCTGGCTGGTCAGAATCGAGCAGGCCATCAAGACGAAGCTCATTTTTGAGGAAAAAATCACCGCAGAACACCGTGTGGAGGGTCTTTTAAGGGGAGATACGGCCACCAGAACGGCTTATTACACCGCAGGGAGGCAATGGGGCTGGCTTTCGGTCAACGACATCCGAGAGCTTGAGAACATGGAAAAGGTGAAAGAGGGTGGAGACGAATATCTGTCGCCCATGAACATGACCGAGCTTGGACAGGCGGGAAACGGAAAAGACCTGGAGGCTGAAAAGCTACTTCTTGAAAAAGCCAAGGCTAAGAAGAAAGAAGAAGAGGCCCAGGTTGAGGCATAAGGAGAAGAGAGATGACAGGAATAATGTTTGAAAAGAATGAACGGACAGTTGAGGGGGTTGTGAGGATGAGTTTTGATGGAAAATTCCCTTCGATCACTGGATTGGCCGTGGCTTACAATAAAATCTCTAATGCGCCACTTCCCGAGAGTCCACTGATCAAGGAGAAGATTGCTGTAGGAGCTTTTAAGAGGTCTGTTGCAGAAGATGACATTCAACTTCTATGGCAACATAACACGCAGTATATTTTGGGCCGAAAGAGGGCTGGAACTTTGACTTTGACTGAGAATGATGAAGGAGTTTCTTTTGAAAACGTTCCTCCTGATGTCGGATGGGCAAGGGATCTTCAAACATCTATCAAACGGGGAGATATTTCCTCTATGAGTTTTAAGTTTAATGGTTCGGCTCATTACGAAAGAATGGCCGGTGGCACTTACTTGCAGGTGATTGATGAGGGAAGATTAGAGGAAATAAGTATAGTGACCTCTCCGGTATATCTTTCGACCTCCGTTTATTCACGGAGCGCAGAGGGAGTTTTATTGGTCAACAACGTTCCGGTAGACATTATTGATCCCAATGTTAAAAATTTTGATCCACAGGCAATTAACATAATTGATCTGTGGAAACGCTACGACATTGCCGTGGCTAAAAATTTAGGAGGTAAATAAAATGTTAAAAAGGGTGCAAGAGTTACAGAGGCTGATCGACTCTCGGAAGGCCGAGATCAATGCGATTAGGGCCAAGGGAGACGCTGAAAATCGTCAGCTCACCTTGGAAGAAGTGAACAAGGTGAATGAATTTGTGGCAGACCTGGAAAATTTTCAGGTGAACCTTGAGACATGCATCAGGGAGGCAAACGTGCATGATAAGCTGAACAAGCCTGCCAGGGATGGGGTTAAGCCTGATCTTCTTCCTCATATCGATGAGCTTCAGGCCAAGTTCCCGGGTCTTCCGTCGAAGGAAAATCGGTTCAACACCTTCGGAGAACAGCTCATCGCCGTCATGAGGGCGTCAGATCCTTCCCGTGGTTTGGATCGAAGGCTTTTGCGTGCGGCTGCCGGGATGAGCGAGAACATCCCCTCGGATGGTGGTTTCTTAGTGCAGCAGGATTATGCATCGGAAATCAAAACAAAAATGTTCTCTACCGGGCAGATTCTTCAACGTGTAACAAGAATGCCTATCTCAGCTAACAGTAATTCGATCTCCATCCCCGTGGCGGCAGATGATACTGAATCTTCCGGAATCTTCGGCGGAATCATCGCTTACTGGCTGGGTGAGGCGGGAACAAAGACTCCCTCCAGCCCCAAGCTGAAGGCGATGTTGTTAAAACTCAAGAAATTGATCGCTGTTGTTCCGACAACCGATGAGCTTTTGGCGGATGCCACGGCCCTTGAGGCTTTCATCCGGCTTGGTTCAAACCGAGCGCTGGTGAAAGAGGCTGAGAAGCAGATCATCCGAGGTACTGGCGCAGGCCAGCCCCTGGGCGTTCTTAACAGCGGATGCCTCGTGACGGTGGACAAGGAAATCGGTCAGCCTGCAGATACTATCGTTTACGAGAATATCAAAAACATGTGGAGTAGAGTGTATGCTGATTCCAGAACAAATGCAATTTGGTTAATTAACCAATCCATTGAACCTGAACTGTACGGAATGGGCATCACGGTTGGCGTAGGTGGTTCACCCGTTTACATGCCTCCCGGTGGGGCAAGCGCTGCCCCGTATGGAACCCTCTTTGGCCGTCCGGTTATCCCCTGCAACTATTGCAGCAAGCTTGGAGACGCCGGCGACATCATCCTTGCCGATTTCGGAGAGTATATCCTGATCGAAAAGGGTGGGGTTCAGGAGGCTGTTTCAATGCACTATGGCTTCATCACCGACCAGACCTACTATCGGTTCGTGATGCGGATTGACGGTCAGCCCGCTTGGAGCACAGTTCTTACTCCAGAACAGGCGACCACGGCTACGCAATCGCCCTTCGTCACGCTGGCAAGTAGGAGTTAAGGAACGGTTAAATGTGTTTTGCGTCTATTTCACCTTACGGCGTTCATAAGAATTGGGGAAGGAAGCAGACTCCAGAACAGATTAGGAAACGAGTGGAATCTGCTTCCAAAACCAAATCAAAATGGACTGTAGAACGTCATGAACAATGGTTGAAAAGGGCTGCTAAAGCAAGATCCGAATGGACGCCGAAATATCGAGAAGAAGTAAAATTGAAAACGTCAGAAGGTCATAGAGGGCAGGTTGCCTGGAATAAAGGTAAATCTTGTCCCCAGTTATCCGGCGAGAATCATGGAATGTATAGAAAGCACCATACTTCTGAATCAATTGAAAAAATCAGAAGCAAAAAGATTGGTATTAAACAATCTCTTGAACTAATTCAAAAACGGATTGATGGCCGAGCAGGTTATCAGCATTCGGAGGAAACAAAAAGACAAATAAGGGAAACAAATTTAAAAACATGGTCTATCCCAGAAGTGCGCAATCAATCCGTTGGAGAAAATAGTGCAACATGGAAGAATGGGATTAGTTTTGTTCCATATCCAGTTGAGTTTAACACAATTTTTAAAGAACGAATTAGAGATCGAGATGGAAGAAGATGTAAAGCATGTGGAAAGACTGAAGAAGAAAATGGACAGCGATTAGATGTTCATCACATTGATCATGATAAGAATAATTTGAGTGATGAAAATCTTTTTAGTCTTTGTATCCCATGCCACAGAAAGACCTAAACCAACTGTGTGGGGGAGATTAATTTCTCCCCCGCCAACCCAAGGGGTTAGTCACCCTCTCACTAAGGAGGTAATAACTATGTTTCACCCAGAATTAAATTTAATCGCAAAATTAGCAAGTTTTGAAATGGACGGAACCAGAGATGGCACTTTCATTTCCCTGAAGGGTGTCCATAGATGCTTCTTGTGTTGCATTATCCATCAGGGAGTCGATGCAACCGTTCATACCCTTACCTTGAAACAGGCAACCGCTGGGGCGGGAACCACGACCGGCACAGGTGAAAAGGCTTTTGCAGTAGCAGTGCCCTATTACTATGCCGAGCTTGCGTGGGCATCCAGCAACCTTTTAACCAAAGGCGCTCTTTCGGCGGTTGGTGTCCTCACCTGCAGCGCGGATCAGAGCGTGGACAAGCTTTACGTCATTGACATCGTTCCAGAAAGAGACATGGACGTGGCCGGTGGGTTTGATTGTGTGGGTATTAACTTTTCAGACCTCGGCGCTGCGAACAGCGGCGGATCATTTGCAATTCTCATTCCTGATCGCTATTCGCCAATGGCGACCGTTTATGCTGATTAAGCAATTCGGGGTGGGGAGCAATCCTCACCCAATTTCTTTTAACCTTTAACTATCCGTCTGCTGAGGACGGCACTACAAGCATCGGCTTTAGTGAAGCAGGAGGTTTAAGATGGGAACAACGAAATCAAAATGGAGAGGGAGCCAACTTGCGTTTTATGATTCAGCAACTTTTGAAACCTGTTTACCTTTGGCGCCAAGATATTTCTTTGACGACTTTGAAGGTGAAACGCTCAATACGGATGTTTGGTTGGCGAATCTTTTAGGGGCTGCTCCGCCAACAGTGACAGTGGCAGACGGGTTTGCGGTCCTTACTTTAACTGCCGCTGCCCAAGCTCAGGAAGCAGATATTGGAGCATCCGGGAACTCCCTGGATTGGGACATTTCCAAGGGGTTGATCATTGAATATCGGATCAATATCGCAACCCTTCCTACGGATGAAGCTGAAATGCACTTTGGAGTCCTCGGGGAAGCGATTGTTGATCAGCAACAAATTTCATCTGCCGATGATGTTGCCGAACATGCCGTGTTTTCCTTTGATGGTGATGGATTATGCAGGATCAACACCGATGATGCTACAAATGAGACTACGGCTGTTACGACTGGAATCACGGTTGCTGCTGGAGTATTTCATATTTACCGTATCGACTTCACTGACGACGCAGATGTGAAGTTCTACATCGATGGGGTTCAGGTCATTCCGGCAACTACAGTGATGATGGACGACATTGCCAGTCCTCTGGTGCAGCCAGCCATGATTGCTCAGAAAAACGCTGGAGCTGGTCTCGGTGTTGTTCAAATCGATTACGTCAAAATTTGGCAGGCGACCAGATAAGGAGGCCGAAAAATGGGAGCGACAAGAGCAAAATGGCGGGGCAACCAGTTGGCCTTCTACGATGGGACGACCTACGAGACGGTTCGACCGGTGGCTCCAAGGGTATTGATCGAGGATTTTGAGGGAGACACCCTCAACACGGACAAATGGCTTTACTCCTCTACGGCAAATGAGGACACGCAGGCTGTGAACATTGGGGATGCCGTCTTAACCTTTACGGCTGATGTAACGCAGCAGGAGTCGGGAGTTTTAGCAGCGGGAAACTCTTTAGACTGGGATCCGACCAAGGGACTGATTTATGAGGCTCGTCTCAGGCTGTCTGTCCTGCCCACCCTCTTGACGGAGGCTCACTGGGGGTTTCTTGGAGAAGCTCAGGTGGATGACAAGCAGATTTGTTCCGCTGAAGATTATCTAAAAGAATGTGTCTTCACGGCGGATGGCAGTGGAATCATCACGATCAACTGTGATGACAATGTTGCTGGCGCCCAACATGCCGTGGCCACTGGCGTTACAGTCCTTGCGACTGATTATCATGTTTATAAAATTGACATCACAAACATCGCTGACATCAAATTCTATATCGATGGTGTTGGGGTTGCAACTGGGACTACTTTTACCCTTGACAGTTTGGTGGCCGATACGCTTCAGCCGGTTGCTTTCTTGACCAAGAATGCTGATGCCGGTCTTGGAACGATGCTACTTGATTACATTAGGGTTTGGCAGGCGACAAGATAATTTCCACGGGGGCGTGAAGCGAGGTTTTTTTTCCTCCTTTCCCCTCGTGGATCGCCCCTTAATTTTTAGGAGGTAATTTTTATGAAACGAATCATTCTATTTTTATCAGCAATTCTGATTGCAGTCCTGTTGGGTTGGAGTATCTCTTATGCGGCTCCATTCCTCGGATGCGATCCACAAGTAGGAGTTACACATTATCGACTCACGGGGCCAGCATGGATTATATCCCCTGTCACCGCACAGGCAGATGGAAGCGTCAGGATGGATGTAGCCCCTTCTGCGGTAGGGATAACCTCTGTCACGATTGCGGCTTGTAAAAACGATCCGGTATGGGGGGAGTTATGCTCAAGTTTTGTCCCTTTCGATTATCCACGACCACCAGCACCAGGTTCTCCTGGTGGAATTGGGCTACAACCATAAGACGGGAATGGTGGGTAAAATAATATGGCAGTCGTATTAGGAACTAATTCTGGCTTTTGTGCAGCGTCCCCCACTGATGATCCTGCTGGGACGAATAGGACTGTGGATAGTTATGCAGAGGTCACTAAAGATACAAGTCCAGCGGGAAATAATGTGATAACCGAGGTTGGTTGGTGGTGTGATAACGCAACAAAAGAAGCAAACTTTGAAGTCGGTCTTTATGCTGCCGATGGGGCGGTTGTTCCTGGTGAAGCTGGAACTCTGCTTTATTCATCAATAGTTAATGCAAAAGGGTTAGGTGCTGGTTGGAAAAAAGTCACAGGACTTAGTTGGGCAATAGATCCAAGTACACCTTATTGGATAGGGGTTCAATTAGATAATACAGCCACAACTACAAGTATAAATTATGCAACTTCTGGGGGGGGCAGGATACGATTATAAAACGGGTCAAACAGCATTAACAGACCCTTTTGGCGGTGGAGCAATAGCCGATGAAGCGTTAATCGGGATCAACATCGTCGCCGGGGCCGTGACTTACAACCCGATGGTGCAGTTGATCTTTAAGAGGAAGTAACAAATACCGTAAGGCGTAAGGCGTGAGGGGTTGGGCGTAAAATCAACTCCTCGCGCTCTTGCGGCTCACGACTCACGGAGGGAATATGAAACTCATTCTCGTTATCTTGGCAATACTGTTAACCGTAGGTATGGCAGAGGCAGCCAATCGAGCATATGATCTCGTGCCACCTGCAAGGCCAACAACGTTAGGTGTAAATTTTCAGTGAGGATCAGCGAGAAAACGATAGAGAAATAATATGATTCAAAAGCTTCTTAGCGGTTTTAACAATAATGTTTTGTCCACCACCCTTGCAAGATATGTTGGACCGACTGGTGGTGGGCAGATGCCAGACACAGAAGCATCCTGTATTTTTCCACAAGCAGGTATCATCCGAAACGTATATGTTTGGCTTAGTGAAGCTCCTGGAGGGGGTGGGACATATACAGTTGTCCTGCGTGAATCAAATCCAACCCCTGGTGATGCAGCTTGGTCAATAGCCATTACCGATCCAGCAACAAGCGGAAATAGTGGGGCAAATGAGTATGCTGTATCTGCGGGAGATCATATAGGATTTAAGGTAACTCCAAGTGGTAGCCCAACCGCTACCCCAAAGATTGCCATAATTTGCGAGTTTGAGCCTACTTCTGGGGGAGATTTTACAGTAGGGAGTAGAAACAGAGGAACAACATCAACCGCAGGGGTAAAAAAATATCTTGCCATTAACGGAAATGCATATGGGACAACATCAGAAAATCAGCATAAACAAATCATGCCCGCATGTACCCTCACAGCCTTTTCTTTTTGCCGTTCGGTAGCTGTCGGGGTGGACAATTCAGAAATGTTCACGGTAATGAAAAATGGGGTTGCTACCGCTGCCACGGTGACATTTACTAATGCGGATGCTGCCTCGCTTACGAGAACATGGACTGGGTCGATTGCATTCGCCGAAGGTGATTTGATTAGTATAGAATGTGATGACGCTGGAACCTCTCCTGCATCTACCTTTGCAGCAAGATGGGGTATCTGTTGTACTCCTGACACGTCAGGTGAATATCCTCTGATGGCAAGCGGACCGGCTCCATCGAGTGCTGGTAGCAATAGATTTCACGGTTTGTCGGGGTATTATGGTCAGAATGGAGGACTAACCGCAACGGAATCCAATACCTATACCTACGGAAGGAGCGATTGCACATTAAAGAAGTTGCTCGCTTATTGTTTTACTGCTCAAGGTGCAGGGAACACTTGCGTTGTTAATTTAAGAAAAGATGGCGTAGATGAAACTGGAAGCATAGCTGCTATCACTTTTTCAAACGAAACCGGAATAAAGACTTCCTCTGGCACTCTTTCTCTGGTCAACAATTCCTATTATGATACTTTGGTTTTACTGTCTGCTGGTGGAGCTACGAGTTTAGTAGCGGTAACATACCTTGCTAATGAGGCGGGGGGGGATGTTGAGGTCTCTGGAACCACCGACGGTTTAATCCTAACCGAAAATGAAGCAGGAATAAATGCTGAGACGAATGTCCAAGCTGGTATCGATGCTCTGGCTATTACCGAAAATGTGGCACAGGTAAATCTTAATGTAAGCGTGGCAGCCATAGCAGGTGCGCTTTCAATTTCAACCTACGATGCCATCATAAAAGCCGATATTTCCATCGCAGCTGGCGTTGATGCCCTGATCATCACAGAAAACAATGCCACCGTGGAAGTGGGGGGAGATGTTGATGTCCAGGCAGTCACCGACGCCTTAATACTTACCGCAAACGCTGCCAGCATAAAGGCAGACACAAGCATTACGGCCAGCATCGATGCATTGGTGATAACTGAAAATGCGGCCTCTGTGAAATTAAATGTGAGCATTGCGGCCAGTGTTGATGCCTTAGCCATAACCGAAAATGTGGCATCCATAAAAGCAGACATAAGTATTGGGGCTGGTGTTGATAATCTGATTATAACTGAGAATGTTGCAACCGTAGAGGCAGGGGGAGACGTTAATGTCTTAGCAACCACCCAGGCTTTATTACTTGCGGCTTTTTCAGCGGTGGTCAATGTAAACAATAATATATTGGCCAATTACAGCGCCATGATTCTTGCGGAGCATGGAGCCAATGTAAAATATAGTCAGTCCTTGTCATTTGCGGCGTGTCCGAGTCCGACAAATGCCCTTTCGTTTTCGGCATGTCCGGCGCCAACGGAGGTCTTGTCGTTTGCGGCGTGTATAGGCACGACAAACAAGATAACGTTTGAGGAGTGTTAATTCATATAATAAATTAGGGGAGGTGTAAAATGGCAAGGGGAGACGTGGTAGTTTTTGAAGAGGCAAAGGCTAAGATGCTGGATGGAGACTGGGCGAGCACAGATGATTTTTACTGTGCAATTTGTGACAACACAGCGACGCCTACAGCGGGCTTTGCGACTCCAGTAATAGGAGATTTTACTGAAGTGGGTGCGGGTGGAACATATGTCACCAATGGGACAAACTTGGGAGCTTTGTCCGCCTTGGTGACGGAGGCAGCAGGGGTAATGACCTTTGATTCGGCCACGAATCCGACATGGGCACAAGACCCTGGGAATGATGTCGATGCTTTCTGGGGGATCATCTATAATTTCACTGATGCTGGAAAAGATTGCGTTGCCTTTGTTGACCTCGGCGGGCCCGTGGATATGACGGCAGGGGATCTGACCATCACCTGGAATGTGGCGGGAATTTTTACGATCACTTAAAAAGTGGAGGAGGGCTGATGCCATTAGAACTGATCACCGATGCGGTCCAGGAGCCCGTCACCTATCAGCAGGTCCTTGAGCACCTGAGAATCAATTCCTATGACTCGGAGATTGATGAAGCCTCGACCGCTTATATTGAGACCCTCATCAGGGCGGTCAGGGACTACACGGAGGCATTTCTTGATCGGGCACTGATCACCCAGACTTGGAAATACTACCTCGACGCCTTTCCGAGCGAGAACTACATCGAGATGCCTAAGCCACCGCTTCAGTCCATTTCTTCGATCACGATCATCACGGATGCGGGAGTCACCGCCCCGACGGACTCAATCTATTATCTGGTGGACACGGTGTCAAGCAGGGGAAGGCTTATCCTGACCACAGCCTCATCCTGGCCGACATGCCTGTTGTGTCCCAAGAACCCGATTGCAATCCAGTTCGTATGTGGATATGGGGATGACCCCTCTGATGTTCCTATGCAGATCATTCAGGCCATCCTGATTCAGGTGGCGGAGCTTTACGAGAACAGAGAGCCAGTCATCCAAGGACAGCCTCTCCAGAATCTGCACACGGTTGAAAGACTCTTATGGCCCAAAAAAGTTTGGACATGCGTGAGGTGAGGTGATGCTTAGGGCAGGACTCCTTCGCCATAAAATTGAGATTCAGGTAAAAACAGCCCACCGAGACATGATGGGCCAAGAGGTTGTGACTTGGGACGCCTTTGCTTACGCATGGGCATCGATTGACCCATTGGGTGGAAGGGAATATTTTGCCGCACAGCAGATCCAATCTTCAATCAGTCATAAGATCATGATACGATACCAGGCAAACATAAAACCATATCACCGCATTAAGTGGGGGGAGAAGATTTTCGATATTAATGCAATTTTGAACGAGGGTGAAAGAAATGTTTCTTTAATTTTATTCTGCACGGAGGCAGTTTAAATGGGCGGATTAGGTGGGGAAGAACCTCTTGGTGGAACGATTTCTGGAATCGTCACGGAGATTGAACACGCCGTTTTTAGCGTGTTGATTGCGTCGGCAGACCTTTATGCCCTTGTGGGAAATCATATCTATCCCCTGACGATTCCACAAGAGGCAACGCTTCCATTTATTAGTTTTTTCAGAGAGTCGGGTCTTCGGCACCATGCGATGGGAGTTGATTGTGACCTGGTGGAATCAAGGATCGAAATGTCTGTCTGGGCAAATTCGTTGACTTCCATGAGAGTTATTATTGATCTCATCAAAGGATTATTTCAGAGATGGCGGGGAACCTATGACACCGTAGTAGTAAAAGATTCTCTTATTGAAACCGAATATGACGACTTTGATGAAACAAGCGAAAGTTATCGGTCGGTGATAACATTTCAAATCTTTCACACATGATGGAGGTGGTTAGATGGCACAGCAGGTTCTCACGGCGTGTAAGTTCTGGCTTGGCAAATACAACTTGGCTGGATACACCAATGCCTTTGCCTACGATGCGGGGAGGGAGATGCTGATCAACACGGTTTTTGGTAACACGGGCAAGGGTCGAAAGGCAGGGCTTCATCGGATCGACGCCCAGCTTGAGGGGTTCATGAACGACACGGAGATCCTGGTGGCCCCATTGCATGTTCCCTTCACCACTGAGAATGTCCCCATCACCTTTAGCCCGGAGGGATTGGCCGGAACCCTGAGTTCAGTGGCCTACTCCTTCGACTGCCAGGGGGCCGAATATTCAATCGGTGGGGTGGTGGGCGAGATGCTGAAATATACCGTCAAGATCGAGGGGGCGAACGCTCCCCTACATCGGGGGACGCTGATGCTGGATGGGACGGTAACAGAAACAGGAGCGAGCAATATCCTCAACTTAGGGACGGTGGAAGTCGCCACCAAAACGATGCACGCCTATCTTCATGTTACCGATGCGGGGGCGGCGGGCGATACACTCGATGTCATTGTGGAGAGTGACACCCTGGTGGGATTTGGAAGCCCCACCACCCAGATCACCTTTACCCAGGTGGCCGGTGGGTTGGAGACCTATCAGCACCTTACAAAGGTGGGCCCGTTGGCAGACGTGGCCGATACGTTTTGGCGAGTATCATATACCGTTGGAGGGGCACCGGCTACCTTTACGTTTTGTATAAATCTATGTATTGTTTGAGCTTAACAATCTAACTTTAAGGAGGTAAGGAGAGATGGCCCAATATGTTTACACAAATTGCAGTCTGGTTTTTGCAGCACCCATCGGGGATGTTTCAGCCCTGGTGAGATCGGTCACGGTTAATTTTAATCCGGATATGTTGGAGAACACCACAATGTCGATGACCGGAAAGTCTCGAAAAAAAGGGATTGCCGACTGGTCTTTCGACATTGAGTTAATCAATGACTATACCGATGAAGGGATTGATGAGGATCTCTGGACGGTTGCCTTTGCGGGAACTACCATTGTGATAACATGGAGACCCGATGCTGGAGTCATTGGTGTGGGCAATCCATCATACAGCGGAACTGGGATTATTGAGAGTGTTCCTTTCGGTGGGACAGTCGGAGATCTGGCAACCTTGAAGTTTAAGGTTGTCGCGGCGGGAACGACTTTGACAAGAGCGACCGCATAATAATCAAAATTAAAAAGGAGGAAAGGTATTTATGGGAAAGAATATTCTGACCAGAGACTCTATTCTTGCAGTCGTGGATCTGCCCATTAAGGAAGTTGAAGTTCCTGAGTGGGATGGCACGGTCTGTATCCGGGGACTTAACGCTCAGGAAAGGGATGAGTTTGAGGAGTTCTTGTTTGTGGGAGACGGGAAAGACCGGAAATTGAACCTGAAGAATATCAGGGCAAGACTTCTATCTATGACCCTGTGCGATGAGAAAGGAGTGCTTCTCTTTAAGCCAGAGGATGTGATTGCCCTGGGCAAAAAGAGTGCCAGGGTTTTAAATAATCTTTTCACTGAAGCACAGTCACAGTCAGGCCTTGGGGATCAGGATATTAAGGATGCCGTAAAAAACTGAGACGGCGGGGGACTCGGTTATCAGTTTTCCGCCTATGCAAACATTTCAGGATATGGAACGTGGATGAGGTGATGAGGGGAATGTCATCAAAGTTGCTTACTGAGTGGATCGCCTATTTCCAAATTGAGAATGAGGAGTTGGAAAAGTTAAATCTTGCTCGTGAGGCAAGTGCAGGGGTAGAACAAATGAAGGCCAAGAGAAAGAGTAGGGGGTAGTTAGTGGAAATTGAGGTAAAGGTTGAAGGATTAAAGGAACTGATGAATTCGATGCAGAACTTTGTGTCTCCAAAGTTGCAGCAGAAGCTCGTGCAGGGTTCTGTTAGGGCCGCGGCGAATGTGATCAAAAAGGAGGCCGAACGCAACTTGGGGAAGGGCAAGGGTTACATCGGGGTTGGAATCCCTAAAAAGAGGCGTTGGAGTGGGGCAACAGCGGCGGCGATGAGCGTTGGTATAAAGAAGAAGCACTGGCAGGTGATATTCAAGGAATTTGGGACAAGGGTGCATGAAGTAATTGCCGGTAAAAGGGGAAAAAGAACCACTGGAAAGAAGGTCTTGTTTGATCCCAAAACCGGAAAGTTCTTTGGTAAGAAAGTGGTCATTCCTCGCAAGATTGCAAGACCATTTCTCAGACCAGCAGTAATTTCGAAGCAACAAGAAGCGGTAAATAGGATGAGAGATTTTTTAGACACATCTATGAAAGCTATTTTTATGGCACGAAAGAGGGATATTCAAGAACCACCGCTTGATTTGAGTTAATAGGGAAAATAATGGGTAATGTTAAATTACTTGTTGATATTGAGGCAAACTCAGCAAAGCTTGTTACCGAGGTTGAGAAGAGTAACAGGGCATTGGG
>Ga0299915_10002415_pt1 | contig 13688 bp, 10 predicted proteins | sample RVTome_13_FD_200263 | JGI IMG/M metagenome (GOLD analysis project Ga0299915, IMG submission 200263) | Soil microbial communities from uranium-contaminated site in the Upper Colorado River Basin, Wyoming, United States - RVT92D227 (version 2) ...
CCAGCATGTACTCTCCTTCACCGCACATATAAACCCTGTTGGTTGCACTATTATTACTTATTGCAGTGGCATGATTGACGCCGACAAGTGAATCCGGAACCCAGATCGTTGTTTCCAGCCACTGGCACATGGCAAAACCGGGAAGTAGAAGGATAACAATAATCAATGACAGGATTACATGGACATTATATTTAATTTTCATCGTTCCTCCCTCAGAATATTATAGTACATCATGGGTGATTGTCAAGAGGTAGAAAAGTCATGATTTTTCGATAGAATAATATAAGCAAATGTCTTACTGTCTAATTATGTATCATATTGATACACTTTAGGCTCCCTTTTGATGGTTAACCAAATACCCCTGCTATATGAAGGTTGTCAACTAGTGATTTTGTTATTTACATCCGGCCTCCGATCATTATAATTGGTTATCCGAAGCGGTACCTAAGCGGGAAACCCCATCCTGCTATTCGTCCATGAAGGGACAAGGTAACTTATTCGGAGTGGCTGGGCGGCCTAATCTTGACACGAATCATTTAAGATTAAAGGGTTGTTGAGGCTTGTCCAGCCATTTTATTGTATGTCATGCAGGTTGCATAATCGATATCCTTGGTCTGCATATGATAGACGATCCCGGCGATTTTCCGGGCGAGAGCGATGCGCGCGACGGCCATCCCTTTGCGGTTAAAGGTATGTCGGTAAAAGGCTTTAAGCCGGGTGTCGGTTTGGCGGGCGCGCATTGCGGCCAGCGCGATCTCGATGTAAATCCGCTTCAGGTACATATTAGCTTGTTTAAAGAGCTTGCCCCGCCAGTATTTGCCGGCGCTGCCCAGGCAGCGCGGGACTAAGCCAGCGTAACTGGTATAATGCTTGGCCGACGGGAATCGGTCCATGGGACCGCTTTCATAGAGAATGGTCAGGGCGGAGAGTTCACCGATACCGGGCACAGTGGTCAATTGTCGAGCCGCGGGCGTGATTTTGACCAGCCGGTGGATCTTCGTTTCCCAATCGGCAATTTGTTCGGTCAAGAGGTCGACGTGGACCAAGGCCTGGTGGATGATCTCCGGGTAGGGCGGATCCAGCGTCAGCCGGTTCAGGGTCTTGCGGTCATTGGGCGTGAGGACGGACTCCAGGTCGTCCCGACCCGCGCCGTCCCAGATATTGCTGTGTTCCAGGTTGATGTTGAACTTGGCGAGCACGGACCGGATTATGTTCTTGAACCGGGTCCGAAAGACCAAAAGTCCCAGCCGGGTTCGCAGGAGCTCCCGGATATTGCGGTCGGCCCGCGTCGGCATCCAGCAGGTCGGTAACAGGTCCGCACTGAGCAGCTGAGCCAAAGTCTGGGCATCGACCTTATCGTTCTTGATGCGGGCGTGGGCAATCGCTTTGGTCTGTACCGGATTGGAAAGCACCACGTCCAATTCCAGTTCCTGGAGCAGGTCGACCAGCCAATACCAGTTGGCCGTGGATTCCACCGCAATCTTACAGGGTGCTTCCAGGGCCCGAAAAAACTTCCGCACCACCCGGGGCTCATTCGCCAGCTGGCGCGTCGATTCCACCGCCTGCACCGGATCATATACGTGAACCTGCGAAAACTTACGATGCAAATCAATGCCAATGTAATTCATAATGCCTCCTTCCTACCAGTATAACCTAAAAAACCGCGTTCCATAGGCCTTCATATTATATCTTGACAGTTCTTTTCTGGCGGCTGGATTGCCAGGGGTTGACATATACCGGGATATATATATACTATACAAACGGAGTAAAACATTGAGCGTTGTTAAGTTCACTTTTTCTGCGAACCAAAACATCAGTAGTATAAAAAAATTGAGGGCAAGTGTTGCCCGTGCCTGCGGTCATGACGGTATTGACCGCCAAACCGTTATGCATGTTATCACTGCGGTCGAAGAGGCATATATGAATATCAGCCGGCACGCATACAAAAACAAGCCCGGCAAGATCGAGATCGGTATTACAGCCACAACGAGAAAGATCATGGTTACCTTGAAGGATTGGGGAGAGCCGTTCGAACCAACCAGGGTCCAGAAAAGAACGCTGGAGGAACTGATCGAAAAAAAGATCGAAGGTGGACTGGGGATGATAATGATGGAGCGCCTTGTGGACAAGGTGCGGTTCCGCAGGGTGGATGGCTATAATGAAATAATCCTTGTTAAAAACCTGGCAAAGAACGGCAAGAATGGAAAGAGGCGGTAAAGCACGATGGAAACTGATAGTCTAAAGATTCAGGCTCATCTATTAGGGAGGGAAAATAAAGGCGCGGTGCTCGTTCTGCACGGCTTTATCGATTCGGCAACCGCGCACTTGTTGAAAGAAAAATTGTTGGTCCTGGGCAAAGACATTAACCTGTTCATACTGGATTTTGGGGGAGTCAAGTTCATCGCGTCAGCCGGGTGGGGTGTGATCCTTGGTCGGATCAAGGAAAATCGCGACAAGGGAGGCGATATTTTCTTCGCCAATATGGCAAGCGACGTCCTTTCCATTTACAAACTCCTTGATCTGAACAAGGTAACCAAGTATTTCACCAGTGTTGATGAAGCAGTAAAGCATGCCGGTATATCAATGCCGGTCATAGGTGGAGAAAAAGTGCCTCAAAGCGCAGCGATGAAACCCAGGAATATCCCGCAGAAAAAACCGACGCTTGAAGAAGCCGTCCGTTCCATTGTTATGAACAGTCCCCTTTCAAATGCCTCGCAGCTTAAAAAGATATTGCAGGGCGCGCCATACCATTTTTCCTCACTGAGCGTCTGGAAGGTATATTCGACCCTGCGGCGACTGAGGCTGAATACGCGGGAGCAACGTCTTTATTTCGCCTGGCAGCAGGAACGAAGAAAAAGAAAGGAATAGATACCCATGAATAGAACCTATGGTCTGGACAGCGCGGTCAAGTTTGATAAGGATATCTATCACATTGAGACGTGCGCGGAACCAAGGCAATCCAAGATTGTCTCACAAACCTTCAAATCCGGGAGGATCCTTGACGTAAGGGAAAAACAATACGATTACCAGATCCGCGAAAAAACCCTGATCGATCTGATACAGTCGATCCATAACGAGCAGATCGAATCACTGTCCCACCTGCTGCGGCTGGTGGAGAATGTCAAGAAAGGCATGCACGCCGATGCCTTTAACAAGATCGGTGTTATTTTCATGGGTAAGGGATTTTTCCAGGAAGCGAAAAAATCGTTCACGGACGCGATACGGATCGATCAGAACCTGACGGACGCTCACCGGAATCTTGGGTACGTATACAGGAAATTAGGCGATATGGATCACGCCATCGCCCAGTTCACGAGGGCTTTGTACCTGGCTCCAAGGAACGCTGATTACTATCTCGACCTGGGCCTTGCCTATCTTGAGAAAGATATGTACGACGAGGCGTTCCAGGAATTGGAAAAGGCGATCAACTTCAACAAAAATTTCGCCGAGGCATATTTTAACCTTGGATATTTGATCCTGAGGGAAAAGGTCGTGAAAGCCGAAACACCGCACGAAAAAGATGTTATCGCCGCCATCGTAAACCTAAAGTACGCTTCGCTCCTGGACACGCGGTACCAGGTAGAACCATACAAGGATGCAATGCAGCTGTTGGAGCAGAAGGATTTTTCCAGAGCAGTAAGCCGGCTGACGAAATTCAAGGCTGAGATGAGAAAGACGGACATTCACGAATTCATCTATGACTTTGAACTTTTTACCAAATTCAGCGACCTCAAGGAGGTCGCTATCACCGTTGACGAGTATATCGATAAAATGCATCACAAGGTCGATTCTACACCGCAGTACGCGGACCTGTGGAATGCGCTGGGCAAGGCATATCTCATCAAAATGAGATCGCTGTTCAACGCGGCGCAGACTCATTTCAAAAAGGCCGTGGAGATCAATCCCGATTACGTGCAGGCGAAACGCAACCTTGAACTCGTGGAGAACGAGATCAAAGGGTTCATGCTGCTCCTGCGCGCTATCCTGAAGTGAAAGATCAGGTGTCGCCGCATTGACAATTTCAATTCTATAAGTATAATGGGATGATGCAGTCGAACGGCGAATTCAAAACCGAGGAATACAAGCTGGGCAGTCTAACATGCCGGATGTTCTTTGATGAACATGCGCGGGTGTGTGCCCTTGTCCTTAAAGGTTCGCTTGACACGCAACCCGTGATGTCACTCCAGCGGGTCCTCAGGACCGCGATCCTGCCCTATGTTTACAATTTCATCGTCGACCTTAACGGCATAACCTTTGTCGGATCAACCGGGCTCGGTCTTCTTATGAACCTGGTGCGGATAAAAAGAGACTATATTTATGTGTCTTATCCTGACGAGTCAATTTCCAAGCCATTCCGGCTCTTGGGAATCAATTACTTGTTCCGTTATTATGTAAACATCGAGGAACTGCAGAAAGATACAACGATATCCAGCATGATCATCGATCAGTTGCGCAAAGAAGTCGGTGCGCAGAAGGAGATCAAATACCACGACCGCTGGATCAAGATACTAAGTGATTTCCTGGCAGATGAGCAATTGTGGCAGGAGTTGCAGCTTATGGACCCGTACGTTCATCAGGCCGAGTACATGAATGAGCTGGTCCTTCCCAGCGAGGACAAGTTCGCTTGCATTCTCTTCCGCTTCATGGGCCGGGTGATAAAGTCCAACCCCCAGCTCTCGCAGATCAAGAACATGGACGATGATTCCCTTGAACTGATCGCCAAGGAGCTTTATGGCAATGCCGTACACCATGGTTATGAGGGCAGCAAGGAAGGCGTGATCGAGATCAGTTATACGCTGGACAGCGAGATGCTTACATTCACCATCACTGATTACGGGCGTGGTTTCTCATCGCCGCCCGACGAGATGACCGATTCCATCGGCTTACAGCTGATCAGGAAGATCTTTGACCGGGTCGAAATAACCGAAGCACCACGCAAGCAGATCAGCGGGCTTGTCCTGGGAAAAGGGACCATGGTGCGAATGGTGAAGACCATCAAGCCCGCCTGAAAACAACATGCGGCAAGCGGAGGAATTCCGCACCAGCTTGACATTAAAGACAAAATTCCTTATCTGGTTGATCGTTTTCATCCTGGTCATCCTGCTGCTTTTCACCGGATTTTTTGTCAATCATGAAAAGCGCGTGCTTATCCAGCAAATGACGTTGCGGGGCGAAACGATCGGCAAAAACCTGGCCGCCGGAGCCGAGGATTTTCTTATCATGAAGGATGATCTGGCCCTTGCCAAACTCGTGCACGATACCAAGGAAGATAACCCCGGTGTGCTAAGCTGTTTTGTGGTCGACCAAAACCAGGTGATCTGGGCGCACACGGATATCAGAGAGGTGACCAAGACCTATCATCCCCCTGCAGGGCTACAGCCCCTGGGCGGACGGGCATTGGCAACGCAGGATTACCGCTTTTCGGACGGCGTTAATGCTCTGATGATCACGGTTGCCATGGAGGTCGGCACGAACAAGATCGGTGAAGCTCACGTCGTGCTTTCCAAACAAGACCTGAAAGCAGCCGTGCAGGAGGCGCGGCGCGGCGCGGCGGTCATCGGCGCCATTATCCTGGTGATCGGCATTTCAAGCATATTGATCCTTGTTTCGCTCATTATCGGTTCGCTGGGCGCGGTGACCGACGATATCGAAGCGATCGGCAACGGCGATCTTGACCGTATGATAATGACGACGCGTCGCGACGAAGTTGGCCGTATCGCGCATGCGGTAAAGATCATGGCCCAGAACCTGAAAAAAGCGCAGCATGACCTGGTCGAAAAAGAACGGATGAAAAGGGAAATGCAGATCGCCAAAGATATCCAGCACGCGCTCTTGCCGATAACCAATCCCGTAATACCCGGTTATGCCGTCGATTCCTTCTACGAAGCCGCAATGGAAGTTGGCGGCGATTACCACGATTATATAATGATCGACAAGAACCATATGGGATTTGTCATCGCCGACGTATCGGGGAAAGGCATTGCCGGTTCACTGGTAATGACCATGCTGCGGAGCTTTATCCGGAACGAAGCACCGCACCGGATCTCGCCCCGCTTCCTGCTGTTGACATTAAACAACATGCTCAGCCGCGATATTCCCGAGGGCATGTACATAACGCTGTTTTACCTGGTCCTGGACCTCGCCAACCATGAACTGACCTATTGTTGTGCCGGGCATAATCCGGTTTATTATTACAGCGCCCAAACCAAAAGCATTACATCCCTCAAGCCGGGCGGCCCACCGCTCGGGGTCAGCATTTTCGATGCCCAGCAGTTTTCTGACCAACTACAGGAGGAGAAGAAGAAAATACAGGCGGGCGATGTTGTTTTCCTGTACACCGACGGGGTAACCGAAGCCATGAATAGCCAAAAGGAACAATTCGGGACCCATCGGCTTGAAGCTTTATTGCAGCAAAACGGACACCTGGCGCCCGACCGGTTAAGTCATTTTTTGAATTTGGAGATCGAAACGTTCACCGGCAACGCGCCTCAGTCAGATGACATAGCCTATGTAGTTCTGAAAAGACTGTAGTCGGTACGCTTACTTACTTGTTTCCCAGATTGAGTTTCTCTTCAGCCCGGGCGATGTTCCGCTGGGCATTGCTGTTCTTGGGGTCTATCTCCAGGATCTTCTTCCAATAACGGATGGCCGCCTTGAAATCTTCCTGCGTATAGGCGGTTATGCCCTTCATGTAAAGGTCATTGATATCTGCACTTTTGACTGTTCCGCCAATGGACGATAGTTTCTTCAGGTAATTGCTGGCAGTCACGTTCGAAATGTCGTAATCTATTGCCACCTTGAATTCTGCCTCTGCCTGGGCTAATTTCTGTTGTTTGAAGAATTCAATGCCTTTTTTGGTGTGGTCGATCGACAGTTCCCGCAATTGTTCCCTGATCTTGGTCTTTTTCGCAATGGCAGCCTGGTTGGACGGTTCCCATGTCAGGACTTTGTTGATCTCGATGAGCGCCTGAGCCCACTTCCCCTGGTTCATGCACTGGTCGGCGGTATTGAACGCATCGGCGACCTGTTTGGATATCATTTCCTGCGCTTTCGATATATAATCACGGGCCTCTTGGTGCTGGGCATCGATCGTAAGCACTTTCTTCCATTCATTGATCGCGGCTGTGAACTGTTTGAGCGTGAAGTACTTGATGCCCTTCTTCATGTAATCTGCGATCTTCTCTCTCGTCGCCCGGTCCAACTGGCCTTTTTCCAGCTGCATTTTCACTAGCGCGTCGGATGTTGTTTGGATCCATTGCTTGAGCAGGACGTTGCTCGAATCGATGCTCAGGGCCGTGCTGAACGACCGCAGCGCTTCAATATAGCTGCCTTTGTTGAATTCGTTGATCCCCTGGGTAAGCCCGGTATTGACATTGTTCATGTCGACGGTCTTTTTCAAATCTTCAATGCTGCCAAGAGCGTCGCTGTACTGCGGGTCCCAGACCAGCGCGATATCAAAGTTCCAGATGGCTTCTTCATATTTCCCGGCCCGCTGCTGCGCGAGCCCCTGCCGGTAAAAAGCCTCGGCGGTTATCCGCATCCGTTTCTGCAGTTCCTCCGCGATCAACGCTTCCTGCTGGTCGATCTTTGTCTGCGAACGGTCGAAACTGTAAGCAATCGAGATGCTGTGGGTGACGCCGAGAAAGCCGTATGATGTCACAGCATAGTCAATACCGATATCACTTATTTTCAGGCCGATGCCGGAACTGAGGCCGGCCAGAGCTCCATCATCGCGGAGGTCGGAACGGTATCCGGCGCGGATCTGAAAACGTTTATTGACCATGGTCTGAACGCCGGCGCACCAGGCGAGATCATCCGCAAACGGTTTGATCAGGTCGAACGCGATAACCAGGTGATCGCTAAATGTTGTCATGCTGAAGCCGGTCTTCAGCTTTGTGGGTAATGAGAAGGAAGCCGTATCGAACGCGGCGCTCATGCCGAGGTTGTCCAGACAAATACCCCATTGCGGGCCCTTCTGACCGAATTTCACAGCCAGCCCGATATCGCCGGCTATCGACATTGTACTGTAATCGCTGATCGCCTGGTGAACGGTCTTGATTGTTAGTCCGGAGCTGAAATTCCTCCCAAAGACCTTGGCGCAAGTAACCGCCGGTGCCAGATAATAGGCACCGAATGTTCTGATTGGATCTTCCGATGGCTCGGTGCGTTCCTCGAGACCACTCAGATACAACGTCTTTAATGAAAATCCAAAACTAAAAGCCCGGCTGCTCTGGCTGTAGGCAATGTGCTCATGCCGGATGGACTGGAAATGTTCCGCATGCATAACAGCGAATTCCGAACCACTGATCCAGCCTAGAGCGCCCGGATTCCAGTAGAGCGCCGTCGCGCCCTGCGCGTTCGATGTCACGGCGCCGCCCATGGCTAGCGCGTTCGCGCCGACGCCCAGGTTTAAAAAAGAGGCGCCGGTCTCACCGGGGTCAGCGTACAGCAGCGGCCCGCAGCATACGCATATGAGAACTATCCGATACATAAATGTGCCGTCTTTGCAGTTTCCGGGTTTGATCGAGTGATGTTTCATCGGACAATGGCGAATTTCTTTATGACCGTACTTATATCGTCGGTCGCAGTGTTCGTTGCTTCCAGCCGGAAGATGTAGACATCGCTGGCGATCCGTGAAATATCCCACACCACGGCGTTGGAATTCATTGTGTGGGGCGGCTTTCCGCCTGCTGCGTTCTGTTCCGTACTTTGCCAGACACGCCTGCCTTCAAGGTTGAAAACAGTTACCCTTACGCGTGCGTTCATGCTGACATAAAAATGGAAAAAGACCTGGTTGCCTTTTGCCGGATTGGGCCAGGCGTACACGCGGTCCTTGGGCAGGAATTCACCTTCCGCCATGACCGCGAATTGAAGCGAATCGATTCCATACGTACTCCGCTTGTTATAACCGGCAACTAACGCCCAGCAAGTATCCTCGGAGAAGCCGACCGTTTGAACCCATGCACTATATTCGAATGAATCCGTTTGGGTCATTATATATTCGGTCATGCTATCGGCCGTGCGTACAAAACAGGTGACCAGAGAATCCGGGTGGAGCGTATCGCTGGTTTGAGCGGTTACCAGCGCCGAATCACCGATATGGGCTGGCGAGGGCGTGATCGCGACGATAAAATCAGGGCCAATGCTGTCGAGTACGGCGGCAAATTGTACGGAGTCAACACCGTAGTTGCTCCGTTCATCGTACCCGGAAACGACCGCCCGGCATGTTCCCTCCGGAAAGCCGGTAGTCTGCACCCAGATTTGGTATTCGAACGTATCGGTCTGAACCATCGTATGCGCGACCGTTGTATCAGCGTTGCGGATCAGGCAGGTCACCGCAGAATCAGGGTTAAGCGGCTCACTTACATCAGCGGTTATTGATATCGAATCGCCGATCAATACGGGTGACGGGATGGCGGTGATTGTGAAGTGGGGACCGGTGCTGTCGAAGTTCACGATGACAAATGGAACAGAATCGCAGATACTCCAGTTGCCGGCCGCATCGCGGCCCCGGAGATAGACCCAATGCCGACCCGAGATAAGCGTGTCTGTTTGAACGGTATCGCGCGTATGAACGACCAGTGGTCCAAAGCTGTCAACTGGATGCGCCGCGTAACCAGCGCCATAGCCGCCCACCGAATCAATGAAGAATTCAGCGGCGGTGACGCCGATATTGTCAGTGATCCGGGAGGTTATGATGGTTTGTGCATAGAGATCCACTGTATCCGGCACCGCGCGCAGGGAATCGACGTCCGGGTGCAGGGTGTCGACTGCGATTTTGTAAACGGCTGCGGTATCATATGGACCCCAGTTGCCAGTGGCATCAACGCCATGCAGGAAGAATCGGTGCATCCCGTATGCTATAGTGTCTATGACAATGGTATCAAGAGTATGAGCAATGGTCAGGCCGAAACTGTCGGAAGCGTGCGCGCCGTAACCGGTACCATTGACCCCGATCGCGTCAATGAAGTACTCTGCGCCGGCCACGGCAATATTGTCGGTGATCCGTGACGTAATGACCGTGACGCCGTTCGCACCGGTGATAGTGTCGGGATTCGCGATCAGCGAATCAACGCGGGGTTTTGCCGTGTCCGTAATTGCCCCGGACCTGAACCACCACCAGTAGCCGCTGAGCATGGGATTCCCGGCCAGATCCTGGATTCCAGCGGCGATATAGACATTGATGGATTCCATGGGTGCAAAGTCACTATAAGGATTTATGCGGAGCGTGCTGTCCGTTTCGAAATATGACATCCAGAAAGTATAATTGCCGTTGATACTGCCTTCGATCAGGATCTTATCGCTGGTCACGGTGGTCGGATCGACCTTCTCGTTGAACGTAACATAGATCCAGCTGTTTAGGGTAACTCCGGTATCGCCGAAGGCGGGCGACGTGTATGCGATACCCGGTGGTACAGTGTCGATCAGGGATACAACGATGGCCGATGCGGAATCAAACGCACCCCAATTGTTACCAATATCGCGGCCATGAATATAGACCCAGTGCGTGTCGCCCGCTACCCAGCCTGATACCGGTATCGTGTCAAAGACATCCTCAGCGATTTCGTCATACCCTCCATCCAGCGCGGTCATGATATAACCTGTGCCGGGTTGACCGATCGAATCAAGGAACGCTTCAGCGTCATTGATCAGTGACTGGCCCGTCGCGCTGTCAGACACAAGCGCATAGGCGATAATTTCCGTGATACCCTGAGGCGGGTTCGGCGGGGAGATGCTGACTGAGGAAGTGACCGGGCCGACAGAATCGGGGAGAACGAGCGCCTTGAACCACCATGAGTGAGTGTCCGGCATGGGATTCCCGGCCAGGTCCTGAATGCCGGGCGCGATCACTACCGTGATCGATTCTGCCGAAGCGAAACTGATCGTGGGGTCAATGGACACGGTGCTGTCAATAGGATCATAGTTAATGGTAAATGTATAGGCACCGTTGATACTGCCGTTCATCGTGAATTTATCGAGCGTGACCGTCGCCGGGTCGACCTGCTCGCTAAAGGTCGCGGTGATAACGGCATCAAGAGGGACATCAGTTTGACCGCTGCCGGGGAATGTCGTAATGATCCATGGCGGAGTCGTGTCCAACGCCGCGGCAACAATGACCGGCACCGAATCGAACATGCCCCAGTTCCTGGCGATATCCATGCCACGAACGTAAACCCAGTGCGTGTCGCCAGCCACCCAACCGGTCACCGGGACCGTATCAAATACACCTTCGGTCATTTCGTCAAAATTGCCATCGAGCGGCATCATGTTATAAGCAGCAACGGTCGAGTCGATAAATACTTGGGCGTCATTGATCATCGACTGCCCGGTCAGACTATCCGAGACCAGCGCGTACACCACTATGTTCGTGATACCCTGCGGCGGGTTTGGCGGCGAGATCTGGATCCCGGACGTGACCGGTCCTACCGAGTCATTGCTTCCCCAGTTGTCCGGTGAGAAAAGATCGCCCCAGGTCGAAGGGTTCATGTTAATGGCCGAATCCGGCCACAAAACAGTGCTCAGATTGGTATTGATTATTTCCACTGAAAATCCAAGGATCTTCGGTTGACCGAATGACAGTCCGGCTTTTCTAAAAGCGACCGAATATTCCACAACGTAACCGTTGGTGCTCGCGGTGACCGCGGAATTCCAACCCCATGTACTATCATTTGCCCAACCGGTGCCGTTGCCATGTTGGGACGCGCGCGTGCCATTCCGCTTCATGGAACACGTAAAATCATCCACGTTGGGCAGTGTGTCAGCGTTATTCAGTGAGTCAAACATCAGGATCGCCCGGTCATTGGGATGACTAGTACTGTCCGGCACGTTGACCGCGAAATAAATGGAATCAGGATATTCCTTGGCATAGATCGTGACCGGTCCGTTAGGCAGGGCCATGGTCATGACCGTATCCGCGTCATCCCATTCGCCCGCGCTTATCAGACCGTCAATGACCGGTTTGGTGCCGTATGGCGCATTGAGTGTGTCTCCGCTGTGCAAGACACTGGCGGTCGTCAGCAGCGTTATATTCATCAAAATTATCGATATTGCCGATATCATTATTTTTCCATTATCCGTATTCTAACCTTAATTTATTATAGCGAAGATTCTACAAATGTCAAGGTTTTTACTATTACGCCCATTAAAACAATATTGACAAGATCCGTAAATTTTGTATTATTTGCCATGCGATGTTTAAAGCTTGGTTTTGCCTTTTGTTGCAGCTGGTTGATTTTATTCGTGATAATGGTCCGAGGGCTTTATGGAGAACCAAAAACCCCGGCGGAAAATATCAACACGCAGTTTACCATATGCGATTCATTAAACAAAGGCGCGCTTCCGGTTGTCCGCGTCACCATCGATAAATACAAACAATCGTTTGTGACCCACAAAAGTGCTTTTTATTTACCGCTGACTGCTGGAGCGTACCGCTTCTTGCTGGGAGCCGACCGATACGAAACCCTGACGACCACGGCGGAAGTATCCGCGCAAAATTATATCTTTACGCTGGAAATGGTAGCGCAGACGGACCGGATAATGATCAGGAAATATGATTCATTATGCCGTTATCAATCCGATATTATCAAAAACGTTCTGCAGAATTTCGACTTTACGCGGGCTAAGCTGCATCTGGATTCATTGAAATTTTACTCCAGGTTCAGGACCGCCACTCTTGATAGTGCCAATGATATGTATGCAAACGCCAGAAAATCCTGGAATGACAGCCTTTTCCGTCTTGCCCGGGAAAGTGAAAATACAGAAAAATATCCTGATGCTTTGTTTTATTATCACCAGCTGTACGCGTACGATACTCTCCTCACCGAAGCTATCGTTGGTATCAGTCGGGTGGATTCCCTGGTAACCGCCAAGAAAAACCAGCCTCGGGACGTAAAGAAAATGACACTGGAAGAGATAGAAAAATTATTCCAGGAAGGTTATGCGAAATTCGTCGTGGCGGATTATGCTGGAGCAAAGAAGATCTTTCAGAAAGTTCTGGCCAACGATCCCAATCACAATAAGGCAAAGGATTATCTCAAGCGGACTGAAACCAGGCTAAAAGTCCTCGGGAAATAAAGCCAACTTTCACGCTAAAAGTAGTTGATCCAGTAAAAAAGCTGTCGGTTTGTGCCAAAAACGTCATAAATTTTGACATTTTCGTCAGTGATCATTACCCAACTTGTTGAAATCTCAACCTATTCGACCTGGCATAAAAATTGCTTATGATTAGATGAGATCACCAATTGTTCTATTGGTGGTATAAATAACGTTCATTAAAAAAAGGGGGTTAGATCACATGGATACAGGTTTATTGAGCAAATTGATTAGTGAAGCGGATTTGCGTAATGATTTTTTGGAAATGGCAACGGAGACGTATATTGCCGATGGGAGGTGTCTTATTTGTTGCACGCCAGGTTGCGCGATTTCAGCTGTGACTGTCACATAGCGGAAGTCTGGATATTGATTGTCTTTAATCTAAGGATACAACAGCAGCCTAAAATATTCTGCGGCAAACAAGGGCTGTGACAGAAAGCGCGTCAGGGATATGGGTATTTAGTACTTTTGCTCATATCTCCTGACGCATTTGTATATTGAATGTAGCATAAAATGGATATTTCAGTGATCGATCTTGAACAGCGCATTGTGGCGCTTGATCCTGAATACTGCATGCGCAACGAAAAAGACAACAT
>Ga0299915_10002416_pt1 | contig 13679 bp, 11 predicted proteins | sample RVTome_13_FD_200263 | JGI IMG/M metagenome (GOLD analysis project Ga0299915, IMG submission 200263) | Soil microbial communities from uranium-contaminated site in the Upper Colorado River Basin, Wyoming, United States - RVT92D227 (version 2) ...
GAAGTGATATCTCCGGCAACTTCTTCAAACAGTTCCTGCTCTTCTTTTTCTACAGCGATGTCAGGCTGTGTAGAAACGGTAATAAGCCCATAGGTCTTCCCTGCATATTCCAGCCGGATGCTCATCCCGCTTCTGCCGGAATAATTTTCCGCCAGAGGGCAATCAACGCACTCCGATATTGGGTCTTCGATTACTACAATACCCGATTTTTTCAGCACCTTCCGCCAGCAATCCGGCAGTTCACCACGCTTCAGCCGCTCAATCATTTGCCGGAAGTTCTTATCCAGACCATCTTCAGCAGCAGTTATCAGCTTGCCGGACTCATCCAGAAGGGCAATCCAGGTATTGTAGTAACCACGTGTCTCTACGAAGTTTTCGCAAGCACCTTTGAGCAGGCTGTCGCGGTCGACACGTTTGGCGATAAGCTGATTGATATTACGTATAGCACGAAGCACGAGGTTGAAATGCTGTATCTTCTCCTCTGCTCGTTTGCGCTCGGTGATGTCGAAAAACAAAACGGCAAAGCGCCCCGGCTCAGTCCGGAAGGCGCTAACCGCGAAGCACCGGCCAAGAGGTCCGAGCCAGGCTTCAAAATGTGTGGGTTTCCCGGTGAGGGCCACATTTCTGAGCCGTTCGAACCAAATAGGCTCGGCCTGGGGGAACAACTCAAGGGTCGTCCGCCCAACAATATCCGAAGCTTTCAGGCCAGTCTGGCGCTCGAATGCCGGGTTGACCGCCAGATAACGGAGGGTGTAAGGTTTTCCATTGTCATCACAGATGATTTCACACAGAGAGAAACCCTCGGTCATGTTTTCAAACAGGCTGCGGTATTTCTCTTCGCTCTCACGTAATGCTTCCTTAGCCTGCTTGTAGATGGTGCTCTCGATGATATCCCACTTACCCTCTTGTTTGATTAGGGCAAACTGATGGTTCTTGACCACATCGATTACAGCATTGCCATCACATCTGTCCAGGCAGTAGGTGCAAATCGCCAGCATCGGGTACTGGCCGATTACGTCGTTCACCTTGGCTTCGTACTCCGTGAAGGCATCCCAGTGGTTTCTTTCCAGCCAGAATGTGTTTCCGGTCAGCCGCAGCCCCGAATAGCCTTTGGCTAGAGCCTGCTCCAGCTTGTCCACCCAGCCTTTGAGCACGCGGTCGTCATCGAACTTGCCTCCCAATAGATACCATTCCTCGTGTGGAATTATCTCTATTTGTCCTTTACTCAGGTATTGTTTGAAGCCCGGGACCGCCTTTGTCATGGCTTTTTTGGCTTCAGTTACCACCAGAGGCTCGGAGGTAATCCACATGCAGAATTCATTGTTCTCCAGACCAGCTTTGAAATAGGGGACAAGGATGTCAATCAAATCCTGCTTGGTCTGATAGAACTGGCAGAAGTGCGTGCCCCAGGGCACACGACCAATCACATTGATGCCGCTGCCTCGTAGCTCATTTCCCATGCGCGTTTTTAATTACCCACCAGAGAGAAAGTCCAGTTCAGACATTTGAAAGAATTATATGATTTATCTGCTTCTTATATCAAGGTTTAATGCCATTCCATTGAAAAAGTGACCCCCTCTATCGGATTAAGACATGGCATCATGGTATCGTGGTGAATTCAGCCACTTTTGCTTCTGGGCAAGTCTGACTTCTTCATCGGTAACCTGATACTGGTTGAGGAAGTCGCTTTTGAAGCTGGCAAAAGTACCTTGCTGAACGGCGTTTTCTATTTGCTGCATCAGTCTGACGATGAACCGAAGGTTATGTATGGTGGCTAATCTGTAGGCTAACAGCTCTTCACACTTGAATAAATGGTGGAGGTAAGCAGCGGAGAAAGTGCGGCAAGTGTAGCAATCGCAGTCAGCATCAACGGGCCCTTCTTTTTCCCTAAAGGCAGCCTTTCGTATGTTTATCCTGCCCTGCATGGTGAAAAGGGCACCGTTGCGAGCCACCCTGGTAGGTAGTGCGCTGTCGAATAGGTCTATTCCCCGGCTTACACCTTCGATTATGTCCTCAGGCGAGCCTACGCCCATGAGATAGCGGGGCTTGTCCTGAGGCAAAAAGGGCATGGTTTCGTCTACCATCGACCAGGTCATCTCTTTGGCTTCGCCCAGGCTTAAACCACCGATAGCATAGCCGGGAAAATCCAGAGAGGTAATGGCTTTTGCCGACTGCTGCCTTAGCTCAAGAGAAATGCCTCCCTGGATTATGCCAAAAAGTAGCTGGTCAGTGCTTTGATGGTGCTTACGACATCTTTCCGCCCAGCGGGTAGTTCTGTCTACAGCTTGACGTACCTTTGCCTCGCTGGCATTGATGGCCGGGCATTCGTCCAGCGCCATGATGATGTCGGCGCCCAATTTCTGTTGAAATTCAGTGACCAGTTCCGGTGTAAGACGATGCTCACTGCCATCGATGTGAGAGCGGAAGACAACGCCATCATCGTTGACCTGGCACAGCCGGGCTAAGCTGAAAATCTGATAGCCGCCGCTGTCAGTCAATATCGGCCCATCCCAACCCATGTATCGGTGCAGCCCGCCCAATTTCTCGATGGTATCTATGCCCGGCCGCAGCTAAAGATGATAGGTGTTGCTCAAGACTATGGTTATGCCTATGTCCTTGAGCTCTTCGGGGATTAAGGTCTTGACCGTACCCTGGCTGGCAACGGGGAGGAAAGCCGGCGTCGGCACTATCCCGTGATTGGTAACAAGCTTCCCCAGACGCGCCTGTGTCTCCGGGCAGGTCTTTAATACTCTAAAATGGTTATCTATTTCTTAAACTCCTTGACTTTCTGGCCTGCTTTCGCCCTTTAATAGCCTAAATGCTAGATGTCAACCAGATATCCAGAGGCATGATTAAAAAAATGATACCTAAATAGGGGAAGGCTGATAGTTTGTAGACTCGCCAGGCAGCTGTCGACGTCTTTGAGAACAGCAAGCGGGCACTGGAATAAATCATCAAGGCACCGAGTATGTTAGCTACAATCAGATAAAGCAGGTGGAAATCAGCCACCACGTAAATGAGCATGGAGACAATATAAAGAAGTATAGACAAGCCGAAAAGTATTTTCACCACATCTTTGACCTGCCAGTTCAGCGGAAAGTAGCTCAAACCAGCGCCGAGGTAGTCTTCCCGGTTAGCGAGCATTACATTCCAGACATGAATGGGAGTCCATATAGCTACCAGGCCGCACAAGAGAAGAATCCTGGCATCGAAAACCGGACTAACGGCAAACCAGCCGATAAGCACGGGAGTGCAGCCGGCAACTATGCCCAGAAAAGTGCATGAGATTGTCTTACGCCATACAGACGAGGCTATGACGCCGATTAAGCCGAACAGGAAACAGAGAGGGTGCAGTATCCAGGCTAAGGCTAACCCTACAAGTATAAGCCCGACGATAAGGGGCAGGGCTTTATGCGGAGGGTCTATTCGCTTCGAAGGCAAGGCTCGATTGGATGTCCTCGTCATCCGGGCGTCAACATCACGGTCGAGGTAGTTGGTAAGCCCGTTGGAGCCTGCACTGCCCAAAAGTAGGGCGATTAAGGCGAGAAAAAAGACTTTGACCGATGGATAGCCGGCAGCGGCAATAATCGTCGAGCAAATACCGATAAAGGTGAGCAGGCTGGTCTCTACAGGTTTCAGGACGGTGATATAGTCCAGAAACGACCACTGCTTGCTCAGAGCCAGCTTCAAGGCTTTATCACCTCTTGAAGCACGTTTAACACTTCTTTCTTCGGCACATCGCTGCGTATTACTACCCTGCCAATGCCTTCGAGTAAGACCCAGCGTATGGCTTTATCCCGTACTTTCTTGTCCAGCTCCATAGCTTCAAAAACCTCAGCTAGAGATACACCCGAGCATTCGGTAGGCAAGCCAAACTTCTGCAGCAGAATTCTCTGATGTTCAACAGCGTCTTGTGGCAGAAGCTTTAATCGATGACTCAGTTTAGCTGCTCCCATCATGCCGATGGCCACTGCCTCACCGTGGAGAAAACGTTCATATTTGCTGGCAGCTTCGATTCCATGGGCTATGGTGTGCCCGTAGTTAAGTATGATGCGCTTTCCGGTTTCCCTCTCATCCTCCGAGACAACCTGACATTTAATAGCAGCGCTTCGGGCAATGACTTTGGCAGTAATGTCGGGCTTTAACTTAATTAAATCTTTAGCTTTGTCTTCGAGAAGCTGCAGGAAACCGGCATCCAGAATCAACCCATGCTTGATGACCTCAGCCCATCCTGAAGTAAGCTCACGCTGGGGCAAGGTAGTCAAGGTCTTAACATCAGCCAGAACAAGGCGTGGCTGGTAGAAAGAGCCTATCAGGTTTTTGCCTCGTGGATGGTCAACAGCTACTTTGCCGCCTATGCTGGCATCTGTCATGGCTATCAGACTGGTAGGTACTTGCAGCCAGGACAAGCCTCTTAAGAAGGTGGCAGCAACAAAGCCAGCCAGGTCGCCAATCATGCCGCCGCCTAAGGCAACTATGGCATCGTTTCTCTCTACCCTGTGCTCAATGAGGAAATCATAAATCTTGACAGCCTGAGTGATATTCTTGGAAGCCTCACCAGGCGGTACTACGTGGCAATTAACGATAAAGCCGGCTTTTTCCAGCGTCTTCTTGACCCGTGCTCCGTAGATGGGAAAAACATTTTCATCGCTGATGATATTAGCTGTGCCAGATAAGCCGGCAGCTCTCATCTTTTCTCCCAGCTTGTCCAGTATTCCCCAGCCGACAAATACGGGATAGCTGGCCGTCTCTGTCTCTACCATACAGGCAAGGTCAGCTCCAACGGGTTGAATACTGCCGTGCTGTCTGTTTGCATACTGCCAGCCTTTTATCACCTCACGGCTTACTTCTTCGATGGTCAGATTGTCAGTATGGACTGTCCAGTCGGCGATAACATAATATGGCTGGCGTTTGGTTTTTAGCTCTTTGATGCGTTCTAAGGGACTATTTCCAGCGAGTAAAGGGCGGACCACGGGGTTAGTAGAGTACAGAGTATCGTGTAGCAGCCGCTGGTATATGGTCTCCGGTTTGGCTTCCAGACAAATAACCACGCTGGTGTCGAGAAGCAACTTCTGATTTCCTGGATCGACGACAGCTCCGCCTCCGGTAGCAATGACAGCCTTTTCTTTGTGGCAAGCCTGCCTCAAAACTTTGCTTTCCAGTTGCCTGAATTTGTCCTCGCCGTCCTGTTTGAAGATTTCGTGGATGGTCTTACCGCTGAGCTTAACTATCTCATCATCGGTATCTACGAATGTCCAGTTCAGGCGTTCGGCTACTCTCTGAGCAATGACTGACTTGCCAGTAGCTGAGAAACCTATGATGGCGATATTGCTGTTTGCTTTACGACGTTGCATAGCGGTTGCCAGAATAGGCAGAGCTGATGTAGTTTTTATAATTAGCTGAGGTTTCTTTTAAGTGGTCACCGCCGAACTTTTCCAGCATGGCATTTGTCAGGACGATGGCTAATGCTGCCTCACCGATTACTCCAGCCGCTGGAACAACGCATATATCACTCCGTTCGTAATGGGCATCAGCCTTTTTCCCGGTTCGCAGGTCTATGGTTGGCAATGGCTTGCCCAGAGTAGCGATAGGTTTTACCACAGCGCGAACCACAATTGGTTGCCCGTTGCTTATACCGCCTTCAACGCCGCCGGCTCGATTTGTAGGCCGGCTCCAGGGTGGAGTTGCCCCTTCAAGGCTTGGCTCTATTATATCTTGAGCCTGAGAGCCTTTAGCACTGGCTAGGGAGAAGCCTGAGCCTATTTCCACGCCTTTTACAGCGGGTATGCTCATCATGGCTTGGGCTATTTGACCTTCAAGTCGACGGTCCCATTGGACGTGGCTGCCCAGTCCAACAGGCACCCCGGTGGCGATTACCTCAAAGGTGCCGCCCAGAGTGTCTTTTTCAGCCTTGGCTTCATCGATAGACTCCTTCATTTCCTTTTCAGCCCCAGCATCAGCGCAGCGGACAGGTGAGTTCTCCACTCGTTTCCAATCAATAGACTTGGTGTGTTTAGCCACGTGTTTGCCTATACTTGTTGTATGGCTACGGATAGTAATGTCGAATTCTCCGAGGAATCTTCGGGCTACGGCACCGACGGCAACTCTGGCTGCTGTCTCCCGGGCGCTGGCGCGTTCTAATATTGGGCGAATGTCCTCCATGTCGTACTTGGTGACTCCAGCTAAGTCGGCGTGTCCCGGCCGGGGCGAGGTTATCGGTGATATCTTCTTGTCCACAGGGGCAATGCTCATTACATCCTGCCAGTCTTCCCAGACGCGATTCCGGATCAGCAGGCTTATCGGGCTGCCTATGGTAAGGCCGTGGCGCACCCCTGAGATAATCTCAGCTTTGTCCTGCTCTATTTCCATGCGGGCGCTGCGTCCATAGCCTGCCTGACGCCTTTTAAGGTCTTGAGCTATGAAATCTTCACTAACAGGCAAGCCGGCTACCATCCCCTCGATAACCGCTACCAACCCCTTGCCGTGTGACTCACCGGCGGTGAGGAAACGAAACTGTCCCATAATTCCTTATTCCAGTAATTAGCCTATCGATATTCCGGCTGCGGGTAGGGATTTCTAAGTGTTTCCAGAAGGATAATAGCCTCGGCACCTAATGACTGCACCTGAATAACACTGCTCAGCTTTTGCAAGCCCATTCCAAGCAGGGCATTTAACAAGGACGGGGTTTCAGGCTTATAATATTCTACCGTTGGCTTCTCTATGCCAGCCAGACTGGCGGCTAAATCTATAGCTTCGTTAAGTCCACCCAACTCATCAACTAATCCCAACTCCTTAGCCTGTACCCCGGTGTAAAGTTGACCTGTGGCTAATTCTCTGACTTTATCCTCGCTTAAGCCTCTGCCCTCAACCACGACTTGAACAAACTGGTCATAGATCTGGTCAGTTATTTCCTGCATAATTGCTTTTTCTTCCGGAGTTAGCTCCCTAAACCCGGCAAACATATCCTTATACTTGCCAGCCGTGAAAACCTCCATCTCTATCCCAAGCTTATCAAATAGTCCTTTGAGATTAGGTATTTCAGAGATGACACCGATGCTACCCACCAAAGTAGCTGGCAAAGCTACTATTTTGTCGGCTTTTGCCGATATATAGTAACCGCCTGAGGCAACCACATCGCCCATGCTAACCACGATAGGTTTTTCCAGTCGCCCGAGCTCGTTCAGAATTTCTTGAGAGGCAGCGGCGCTACCTCCCGGGCTTTCTACCTGGAGGACGACCGCTTTTACACTGATATCATTTTTGGCTCGTTCCACCTGGCTCCGGACCTGCTGTGGAGTTATAACATTGCCGCCGAATAAAAACCCGGAACTTTCCGGTTGTATCGGCCCGCTAAGTGAGATTACCGCAACCTTGTTCCCTTCCATAGTACAGGCAGGTAAAATAATACAAAAGACCAAAACGATAGCTATGCTTAACATTACAAACTTTTGCTTCATTGTATTAACCTCCTATTTTGATTAAGGATTGCCTAGCTGCTGATATCATTATGTCAAGTGGTGCTTCCCTACCGGTCCACATCTTGAAGGAAGCGGCCCCCTGGTAAACTAGCATTGGCAAGCCGCCGATAGTACTGGCACCTGCTTTTCGAGCCATTCTCAATAAAGGTGTCTCTGAAGGATTATACACCAAGTCGTAAACCAGAGCACCTTCGGGTATTAAATTTGATGCCAGCGGCGATTTCTCTTCATACGAAGTGCTCCACATCCCGAGACTGGTACAGTTTACTATCAACTGGCAGCTCTCAAGTGCTTTTATGACCTTTGAGCTTGGCCATGGCACAGCAGCTATCTCAGTGTTTATCTTGTTGTTAGCAGCATGCTTAGCCAGGGAGCTGGCTAGACCTTCGGCCTTTGCCAGAGTGCGGTTGGCAATAATCAAGGAGCTTAGCTTTTCTTCAAGAAGGGCAAAAGACACAGCACGCGCAGCCCCACCGGCGCCAAGAATCACTACCCTCTTGTTTTCAGGTTTGAACTTGGCGTCATCATGCAGTGCCTTAAGGAAGCCATAAGCATCGGTATTGAAACCCAACAGCTTGCCCTGACGATTGACTATCGTGTTCACAGCGCCAATCAGGCTGGTGAAGGCATCGACTTCATCCATAAGATGTAGAATCGTCTCTTTATAGGGTATGGTTACGTTTGCTCCCAGATTCTGTGGCTGCCTGAGTCGATTTATTGCCGACGCTAAATCAGCAGCCTGTACCTCCCAGTCTTCATATCGTATATCAAGCTTGTAATAGTCTAAAGCCACCTGTTGGAAATAAGGTGATATTGAATGCTTCAGCGGATAACCGATAATGCCGATGAACTGTGTCACTGGTTTCAGACCTTCAGGCTGTCCAGGTATCCTTGCAGTATAAAGGCTGCTGCCGCATCGTCTCGTTTTGCCTTTTTCCCAGCCTTCTTACTACCAGACTCTCTCAGCAGGCGTTCCACAGCCACAGTGGATAGACGCTCATCCCAAGTCTCCATGCTGGCTGTAGTGTGCTTGGAAAGCCTCTCAGCGAAATCCAGTACTTTGTTTGCCTGTCCACCAATGCTGCCGTCCAGAGAGTAAGGCAGTCCAACCACAATTCGAGCTACACCGTGTAGGTCAACGAGTTCGATAATATCAGCTATGGCTTTTTTATCGTCTGCTCTGGCGATAATAGCCAGTGGAGAGGCTAAAATCTCCTCCGGGTCGCTTATAGCAACCCCTATTCTCTTGTCTCCAATGTCTAAGCCCAAGATACGCATGCTAAGCTATTGGCTGACTTTCTGAACCAGCTGTTTTACCAGATCGAGTGCTTGGTCGAGCTTATTCTTATCTTTGCCACCAGCCTGTGCCATATCTGCTTTGCCGCCACCACTGCCACCGGTGACTGCAGCAACTTGTTTCACGATGTCACCGGCATGTAGCCCTCTGTTCACTAAATCTGGGGTCACCATAGCCACAAAGCCAGGTTTACCATCGTGAACTGTACCCAGGACTATCACGGCGCTCTTCAGGCGGTTGCGTAGCAAATCCCCCATCTCCCTGAGTGTTGCTAATGAAGTGGATGGTACTTTAGCTGCCAATAATGTTATTCCATTCACTTTCTCTGTCTTGCCCAGCAAGGATTCAACTGTATACTTAGATAGCTCTCTTTCCAACGAAGTCGAGCGTTTGCGCTCCGCAGCCAGCTCAGTAATTAGAGCCTTTACTTTGTCCGGTACTTCCGAAGGCGAGCTCTTCAACTCTTCAGCCATGTTCTCTAACGCTAGTGACCGTTCCAGGAGTAATTCCTCGGCTTTTCTGCCGGTAACGGCCTCAATGCGGCGTAAGCCCGTGCCGATGCTGCTTTCGCTGGTTATGATGAAGAAGCCGATTTCTCCCGTCGATTTGACATGGGTTCCGCCGCAAAGCTCGGCGCTTATCTGCGGCTTCCCTATCTCCAGCACCCTTACCTTCTCTCCATACTTCTCATCAAAAAGAGCAATAACATCACCTTTATCAATATCTTGCTTAACTTGCCCATAAGGCACTTCATTACTTCTCACCGGTAAATTTGCTCGAATCCTTTCATTGACGATATGCTGGATTTCATTTAGCTGTGGCTTGCTGATAGCTTTCAGATGGGAAAAATCAAAACGGAAGCCGTCGGGATGTACCAGGGAGCCTCTCTGCTGAACGTGACTGCCCAGCACCTGACGCAGAGCAGCCTGGAGAAGATGTGTTGCCGTATGATTGCGGGCGATATCGAGGCGGCGGTCGGCATCGACTTCGGCTTCAACCGTATCACCAACCGAGACAGTTCCTTTAGCAACCTTACCCAGGTGAATGATAGCACCTTCAGCCAGGTCACCGTAAGGCGACCAGACCGTGTTAGTAACATCGATTTGGCTTGAGTCGGCGGTTATTTTACCGGTATCGCCTACCTGCCCACCCATATCCCCATAGAAAGGTGTTTCTTCAAGGACAACAGCAACCTTCTGGCCTTTGCCGGCGGACTTTATTGACCTGCCAGATTCCTGGTCTAAAATAAAGTGAATTTTGGAGCTAACCTTCAATTTATCATAGCCGGTAAAGCTAGCGACCTTAGCCTTCAATTTAATCCCTGTAGAAACGCTTGTATCAAATTTATGGCCAGCTCTGGCTCTCTCCCGCTGTTTTCCCATCTCAGCCTCAAAACCTTCAAGGTCAACGGTTAGTCCTCTCCCCTGGGCGATTTCGGCAGTTAGTTCCGGATGGAAACCGTAGGTGTCCCAGAATTTAAAGACCTTTTCGCCTGCAATATAGTCCTTTCCCTGTTTAACAGCTTCATCAGCGGCTTTTTCCACCAGGTTGATCCCAGCATCCAGCGTGCTGGTGAATTTATCCTCTTCCGCCTTAACTATTTCATATATAAGCTTTTGATTTTTTGTAAGCTCGGGATATATATGTCCCATCTTGTTAATAACGACTTCAGCTACATCGCTCAGGAAAGGCTTTTCTGTGCCCAGTTTTCTGCCGAAAAAGCAGGCTCGCCGCAATATCCGACGCAGGACATAGCCTCTGCCTTCGTTAGACGGCGGAACACCGTCGGCGATGAGAAAGGTGATGCCCCGACTGTGCTCAGCTACAATCCTGACTGCCTGGTCGGCAGTTGTGCTCTTGCCATATTTCACCCCTGCTATATTACAAATCTTATCTCGCAACGGAATGAAAAGATCGGTATCGTAGACTGAAGACACGCCTTGCATCACAGCGGCAACTCTCTCCAACCCCATGCCGGTATCGATATTCGGCTTTGGCAGAGGCGTGTTTTTCCCATTGGTATCCTGGTTATATTGGGTAAAGACAAGGTTCCATATTTCGGAAAAGCGACCACAGTCACAGCCCGGACCACAATCAGGTTTGCCACAGCTGGCTTGCTCGCCAAAATCGTAGTGTATTTCGCTGCAGGGCCCACATGGTCCTGAATTGCCGGCTGGCCCCCAGAAATTATCCTCCTTGCCGAGCCGTATTATCCTTTTCTCAGGGAAGCCAATCCCTCGCCAGTAGTCAAATGATTCATCATCATCTAAATAAACCGATACCCAAAGCCGTTCAGGTTTAATCTTTAGACGTTCGATGACAAACTCCCATGCCCAGACAATAGCCTCCTTCTTAAAATAGTCACCCACGCTGAAATTACCCAGCATTTCAAAGAAAGTCAGATGTTTGGTATCACCGACCGAGTCGATATCTGTAGTGCGGAAACATTTCTGACATGAGACCAGGCGTGGACTCGGCGGCACAGCCAACCCCAGGAAGTAAGGCTTTATTTGCACCATACCGGCAGTGGTGAGTAATAGTGTTGGGTCGCCGCGAGGAACCAAAGACGAGCTCGGGATAATCCGGTGTTCCTTTTCCTCGAAAAAGCTCAGGAAGACATCTCTAATCTGGTCGCTATTCACTGTTCACCACCTAGCTGGATTTTAATGTAGTATCGTCCCAGTGTCAATCCACCATTTCGAAACAGGTAATTGCATTGCAGCTATTGTTTCTATCTTTTCTGGGTTATGCTAAAATTCGAATATAATAGGGAGTTGATGCCATGCCACTCTACGAATACTGGTGCCGCCAATGCCAGCGCAAAGTAATGTTATATTCGCCGACCTTTTCTCAGGCTTCACCTTCTTGTCCGCAGTGCGGTAATGATACGCTGCGCCGACTATTCTCCACCTTCTCGGTGCGTAGCAAAACACACAAGGATGTATACGAGGATATTCTCTCTGATTCCCAATTGACACGGGGGATGTTAGCCGACGACCCCAGGGCTTTGGCTGAATGGAACAAGCGAATGAGCCAGGGAGAAGAGGTCGCCCCGGAATATGAAGAAATGATTGGAAAGATGGAAAGTGGAGAAATGCCCGCTGAGTCAGCCGGCACGGGCACAAGCGAGCCCTCAGAAGAAGCTGAGCAGGTTTGACCTCATGCCTGTTTATGTGTCTCGCCAGACGCTTCGCATTATTGATGCCAACTGTAATCGTATTGCTGAAGGATTGCGCTTTCTCGAAGATATTGCCCGCTTTTTGCTCAACGACGTTGAGATAACTCAGCAGCTGAAAACAATGCGACACAACCTGGTCAAGAGCCTGAGCAGGTTTGGTACAGCCCTGCTGTCGGAGAGGGACTCGGAGGCGGATGTGGGAGCCAGAGCTGAAATCAGCCACCAGCAAGATTTGTTATCACTTGTTACGGCTAATGCCAAAAGAGTGGAGGAGGCATTACGAGTTGCGGAGGAGCTGTCTAAGCTTCCGGATTTGAGTGCCACATTACGCTCGAAGGATTTTGAGCAGGCGCGGTTTAACCTTTACACGCTAGAAAAAATGCTGTTATCCAGGCTAATGCGCCAGCAGAAGCTGAAACAGCTCACCGGGCTCTATGTCATTATCGACACTCAAGTTCTAGGGCCCAGAGACGAGGTCGATGCTGCTCGTGAAGCTATACGTGGCGGAGCTAAAGTCATACAGCTTCGTGACAAGCAGCATGCCAAAGGCGAACTCTTGACCATAGCCCAAAAGCTGAAAGATTTATGTTACAAATCCAACACCTTGTTTATAGTTAATGATTATCTCGATATAACCGTAGCAGCCGAGGCAGATGGGCTGCACATAGGGCAGGAAGACCTTCCCTTATCCGTAGTCCGAAAGGAACTACCGATTGACAAGATTGTTGGACTTTCCACTACTACTTTAGGACAAGCACAAAAGGCAGAAGCCGAGGGAGCTGATTACATTGCTGTTGGTTCCATTTTCTCTTCGCTGACCAAAACAAGTGCTAATGTGGTTGGGCTAAAGCACCTGAATCAAGTCAGAAAAAGGGTATCTATCCCTATAGTTGCAATCGGCGGTATTAATAAAGATAATGTCGGAGAAGTTATGGCTGCCGGAGCTGATGCAGCGGCGGTTATCAGTGCTGCACTGACTCAAAAAGATATAAAATCAGCAATACGCCAATTGGTGCAAGAGATTGATAAAAAAACAAAGAGCCACTAAGAATCTTGAGGCGATTGCCGAAAAGATTCGCCTTTATTTCTCGGCTAAAGATGCAGCACGGGAGAAGGCACTGCGTCTGAGCCGTGAGATAATCCGTTACAGCGCCAATACGATTCGCGCTGTGCACCGCCAGGATGAAACTATTGCTGAGCAGCTTTTAAATTCAGCTCGTTCCTTACTCCAGGAACTGGTTCGTGATGTTCTTCAGAAAGATGATTTAGCTCATGCCGGTTTCGTCCATGATGCACAAAAGGAGTTTGCCGAAGCAAGCATAACCTTAGCCTTAGTTGCTGGTAAGTCGTTGCCCGAGCCGGAAGCACTGGGAGTCAGCTATCCGGCTTACTTGAATGGGCTTGGAGAGGCAGTCGGTGAACTGCGACGCTATCTTTTAGATAGCTTGAGGCGTAATGACCTTTCTCGATGTGAGGAATTGCTCGCAGTAATGGATGACATCTATGCTGTACTCATGACTATGGATTTCCCCGACGGTGTTACTTACGGTTTGAGGCGAACGAGTGATGCCGTCCGTGGCATTTTAGAGAGAACCCGTGGTGACCTGACGCTGGTTCTAAGACAAAAAGAGCTGGAAGATAAATTGACGCAAATTCTGGAAAAGAAAAAGTGACCTGAAAAAGGTTAGAGGCTCTCCTGTATCAAAAGTACGATTTTTACATGTTT
>Ga0299915_10002417_pt1 | contig 13677 bp, 13 predicted proteins | sample RVTome_13_FD_200263 | JGI IMG/M metagenome (GOLD analysis project Ga0299915, IMG submission 200263) | Soil microbial communities from uranium-contaminated site in the Upper Colorado River Basin, Wyoming, United States - RVT92D227 (version 2) ...
GCGACACAGACCGCGTGCGGCTGACTGACCATCCCCTGGCGAAGGTGATCGAGCGCCCGCTGCCGTCAGAGTACAAGGTCACGCGCTATCGCCTCATCGAGTCTTTGATGGGCGACCTGGGCGTGTATTTCAACGCTTACTGGCTCAAGGTGCGGGCGGACAATGCGCCGCTGGGTTTGCTTCGCATTCCGCCTCCGCTGGTCACGGTGAAAGGCTATCTTGTGCCGACCGGCTACGAGCTGAACCTGGGTGGCGCGCCGAAGCAGATCGCCTCGTCGGAGATCGTACACCTGCGAGGCTATAACGCGGAGGACCCAATCAACGGGCTTTCGCCGCTAGAGACGCTGAGGCGTGTGTTGGCTGAGGAGCACGCGGCGGGCGATTATCGGGAGCATTTCTGGCAGAACGCGGCCAGGCAGGCGGGCATTATCGAGCGTCCAGCCGCTGCACCCGAATGGAGCGACCTTGCGAGGGCGCGATTCAAGCAAGAGTTCGAGGCGCTGTATGCCGGCGGGGACAATAGCGGCAAGACGGCGATTCTGGAAGAGGGGATGACGTGGCGCGCGGGCACATTCAATGCCCAAGAGTCAGAATACCTGGCGGGCAGGAAACTGACGCGGGAAGAGTGTGCCCGCGCGTACCACATCCCGCTGCCGATGGTGGGCATCCTCGACAACGCGACGTTTTCAAACATCACGGAGCAGCACAAGAACTTGTATCAGGATTCGCTGGGGCCGTGGCTGGCGATGATCGAGCAGGACATCATACTGCAACTGTTGCCGGAATTCGGCGATACGGATGGCGTGTACGTCGAGTTCAACATCGCCGAGAAGATGCAAGGCGCATTTGAGGACCAGGTGAAGGCATTGCAGTCGGCGGTTGGGCGTCCGTGGATGACGGCGGACGAGGCGCGCGCCAAGATGAATTTGCCCAGCATGGGCGGAGACGCTGAGCAACTCGTCACGCCGCTGAATGTGCTGGTGGGCGGGCAGGCGTCACCACGGGACAGTGCGTCGAAGGCGCCAGGTACAGCGGGAATAAAGGAGATTAGGAGAAAAGGAGATGGGGAGATTGACCCGACTCAGTCGGCTCTGCGCGACAAGTACCGCGAGCGGTGGGCGCGGCTGATGGTGAGGACGTTCGAGCGCCAGCGCGCGGCTGTTTTGACGGCGGCGGGCAAATCCAAGGCGCTGCCCGACATTGCGGTGTTGTGGGATGCGGCCCGATGGAACAGCGAGTTGACCACAGACTTTTTCAAGCTCAGCTCCGCCACGTCGAGGGCATTTGCAGATTACGTGGCCGAGCAGCTCGGCACAGAGTTCGACGAGGGCGAGACGCTGGCCTATTTGCAGGAGAACAGCCGCATTGCGGCGGAGAATGTCAACGCGGCGACGCGGGGAGAGATCGAGAATGCACTGGGCGCCGAGGATGTCGGCGACGCGCTTAGGAACCTATTCGAGTTGGCGATTGGCATGCGCGCTATGCAGATTGCCACCAGCCGCACGACGGAAACAGCTAACTTTGGGGCGCACAGCGCGGCCAGGCAGGGCGGTCTCAAAACCAAGACGTGGAACGTCAACTCTACCAACCCGCGCCCCAGCCATGCTCGGCTGGGCGGGGTTACGGTTGGGATCAAGGAACTTTTCCCCAACGGTCTGATGTGGCCGGGCGATCCACGTGGCAGCGCTGACGAAAATGCTGGCTGCCAATGTTCCGTATCATTCGGGAGGTAACGAGTAACGATGAAAACCAAGACATTCAAAGCGGTGATGGAAGTCAAAGCCGATGGGGAGCCGGGCGAGTTCCGGGCTGTGTTCTCAACATTCAACGTGATCGACCACGACGGCGACGTGACGCTGCCCGGCGCGTTCAAGGACAACGCGGCCGTGCGCATTTCGTATTGGGGCCATCGCTGGCAGGACCTGCCAGTGGGCCGGGGCGCGATCCACCAGGACGACAAAAAGGCGTGGGTAGACGGCAAGTTTTTCCTGGACACGCAGGCGGGCAAGGACACTTACCTGACTGTCAAGGGCTTGGGCGATTTGCAGGAGTGGTCATACGGGTATGACATCCTCGCCAGCGAGTTGGGCAAGCAGGACGGCCAGGACGTGCGCTTTTTGAAAGAGTTGGACGTGGCGGAAGTTTCGCCCGTGATGCTGGGGGCCGGCATTGACACGCGCACGGAGAGCATCAAGGGCGTGAAGGCCGCTCTTCCAGCGCACTCGACGCCAACGACGGACGCGGCCTGGGACGGCCCGGCCAACGCGGCCCGAGCCGAGAGCGGGCGCGACGAGGCGTACTATAAGCGCGTCTATGCCTGGCGGGAACCGGACGGCGACCCGACGGTGAAATCGTCCTACAAGTTCGTCCATCACCAGGTTGGCGCGGACGGCACTCCTGGCGCAGCCAATGTCCGGGGCTGCCAGACGGGGATTGGGGTATTGAACGGCGGGCGGGGCGGGACGACGATCCCGGACGGCGACCGCCGGGGAGTATGGAATCACTTGGCGAAACATCTACGCGATGCGGAGATTGATCCGCCAGAGTTGAAAGCGTTCAATGCGGAGGACGACGAAGGCCAGACCGGAGACGGTGAGCCGAGCAATCCGACGCCGCAGGTCGCAGCAGCGGAAATCGAGATTCAGATACTAGAGGAGGATTGACGTGAACAAGAAGGACCTGATGCGGAAGGCATTGCTCGATGCGCAAGCCATCTGCAAGAAATGTGAAGACGAAAAGCGCGACTTTACCCCGGAGGAACGGGCGAAGGTGTCCGCGCTTTTGGCCGAGGCCAAGAAGCTCAAGGACGAGATCAAGGCCGAGGAAGGCGATGCCGCGCTCAAGCAGTCCATCTTGGACCTGGGAGCCGGGATCGAGTTGAGCGATACACCACGCGCTCCAGCGGCCAGCGTTCCGGCTGGAAAGGGCAAGAGCATCGGCGAGCAGTTCATCGAATCGCCGATGTTCAAGGCGTGGATGAAGCATATCGCGCCGAGCGGGGCAGTCCCGGAGAGCCTGAAGGGCCTCAGCTCGCCGCCGGTCGAGTTCAAGCACCTGATCACAGGCACCGATGTGACGAGCGCTGGGGCGTTCGTGCAGACGGACTATACCGGCATCTATGAGCCGCTGGGGCGCTATCCGCTCAACGTGCTGGGGCTGGTGGCACGCCGGACGACCACGAGCGACCTGGTGGAATTCGTGCGCCAGACCACGCAGGTGCAGGAAGCCGCGCCGACTCCGGAGGCAAACGTCAAGTATGTGACCGGCGCGACGGGCGAGGTATCCGGCACCAAGCCCCAGGGCCAGATGGCGTTTGAGAAGGTGCACGCCACGGTCAAGACCATCGCGGTGTACGTTGGCGCGACCAAGCGGGCACTCTCGGACGCGGCGCAGATACGGGGCATCATTGACCAGGAGCTGCGCGACGATCTGCTCGAGGAACTCGAGCAGCAAATCCTCACTGGGAACGGCGTGGGCGAGAACTTTACCGGCGTGCTCAACACGGCGGGCGTGCTGACGCAGGCGTTCAACACCAACATCCTGACCACGTGCCGGCAGGCTGTCACTACGCTGCAAGTTACCGGGCGCGCCCGGCCCAACGCTTGGGTGTTCAACCCGACCGATTGGGAAACGGTTGAGTTGCTCCAGGACGGCGCCAATCGCTACTATGGCAATGGGCCGTTCGCTCAGGGGCCAAACCAGTTGTGGGGCTTCCCAGTCGTGTCCAGTCAGAGCAAGCCGGCGGGAACGGCGATCCTGGCCGACTGGCGCAAGGCGGTGCTGTGGGACCGCGAGGCGGCCTCGATCAGTGTGACGGATAGCCACGACGACTGGTTCATCCGCAACCTGGTGGCGATCCTGGCCGAGATGCGGGCCGCGTTCGGGCTGATCCGGCCGAGTGCGTTCTGCGAGGTCGAACTGGCGTAATCGTGATAGGGCAACCACAAGGGTTGCCCCTACAGGAGAAAATGTGGCGCTGCTGGTCAACGTCGTGTGCCGAAACTATAAGGATGATCGAGTGCTCCCGCGCTTTGCGCGGTATCTTGCCGATCACAACGGCTGGACGTTGACCGCAGCTCCGGATCTGACCACTGAGGTCATCTATCTGATGGGCTACTTTGAGACGCAGTTGTTCTCGACGTGGCCCATCAGGACGCCGGTCGCCTGCTACTTTACTCACCGCGAGGAGGAGCCGCCGGGGAACGACAAGGCGGTGCTCTATGACCGGGTAGCGCAGTCCGTCCAGTTGCGTGTGGCGATGTCGAAACTGTACGCGGGGCCGCTGAGCCAGTATGGCCCAACCGTTCAGCCGCCCTTGCCGCTGGAGCGCGACCGGTTCACTATCGCGGGCGACCAGAAACACCGGCGGCCCGTCGTAGGGTTCAGCGGGTACACATACAAGAATCACCGCAAGGGGGACGACTTGGTGGGCGGCATTGTCAAGTCGCCCATCGGGCAGCGCGTGGAGTGGCGCGCGAGCGGGCGCGGGTGGCCGGTTCAGACGAAAGGTTACTCGTGGGCCGATATGCCCCAGTTCTACCAGGGCCTGGACGTGCTGGTGTGCCCTAGCCGTGTGGAGGGCGGGCCGATGCCGGTACTGGAGGCGCTGGCGTGCGGCGTGCGGGTGGTGATCCCCCGGCACGTGGGGATTCTGGACGAGCTGCCGGACGCGCTGGGGATCCACCGCTACACACGCGGAAACCTGGCGGGCTTGATCGCGGCGCTCGAATCTGCCCTGGCGCAGCCGTTCGACCGGGAGGCGCTGCGAGCCGCGACCGCGCCCTACACGGTGCAGGCGTTTTGCGAGGCCAACGCGCAGGCCGTCGAGGGCATGGTCGGCGGGCTGGACGCGGGGATCTCGGAGCAGCCGACAGTGGAGGTGGCCGAGGTGCGCATCAAATCAGAGTCGCCGCGCAACTGCGGCACGGGCAAAACGCGGGGCATTTACTGTGTGGCATTCGGGGACCCGGCCAGGGCATGCGCGTTGCGGATGATGAACAGCGCCAAGAAATACATGCCCGATATCCCGATCGCGTTGTGCTCTTCGAAGCGGATCGGGCCGGAGGACGTGTTGCTGGTGCAACCCGACAGCGACGTGGGCGGCCGGCGGGCCAAACTGCGCGCCTATGCGCTTGCGCCGGCAGAGTGGCAAGCGGTGTTGTACCTCGATGCGGACACTGAGATCGTCGCGCCGGTATACCCGTTCTTTCAATGGATCGAAGACGGGTGGGAGCTGGTGATCTGCCGCGACGTGGGCGAGACGCTGCACTCGTTTCAACGAAAGAACAACCTGATTGAGTTGAACCAGTTGCAGGCGGTGGTCGGCACGTTGTATGCGCTGCAATTCAATGGCGGGGTGTGGGCCTTTCGGCGGTGCGCAGCGGTACAGGCTTTCATGGAACGCTGGCGGCGCGAGTGGGAAGTGCACGCGCAGCGGGACCAGGGCGCATTGATTCGTGCATTGTATGCCGACCCGCTCAAGATTTTCGTGCTGGGCAATGAGTGGAACTGCTTTCCCAAGTACACGCCAGGGGTCGAGTGTGCGGGGGTGATGCACTATCCTGGCGATGCGCGCCGGTGGGAGGGCAAGTTGCCTGGACGGATTGACAGCACGGGCAATCGCATCATTGGCGATGCGGTCAATCATGACCTGATCAAACACAGGCCAGAGATTTCTGTGTCGTGGGACTTGAACAATTTGCCCTGGCCGTGGCCTGACAACTCGTTCGACCAGATCGTGGCCAGGGCGGTTCTGGAGCACCTGCGAATCAACCTAATCGAATCGCTCGACGAGTGCTGGCGCATCCTCCGACCCAGTGGGCAAATCTTTGTCAAGCTCCCGCACTGGCAATCTGACATCTCGCATCAGGACCCGACACATTACTGGTTTTTCAGTCTAAGGAGCCTTGACCAGTTTGACCCGGACACTGAGCGTGGAAAAGCATACTCGTTTTACACGACGCGCAAGTGGAAGTTACTCAAGCCGCCAGAGTTGAACAAGGCGCAATCGTCCATCATCGCAACGATGGAGGTACGCAAGTGAACCTCTCTATGAATCTTGAAGGCGATGCGAGCTATCTCTATCGGGAACTTGGGAAACTGTGCGCCTGCATCCCGCAGCCTCCGCCCGTCAAGTTGAAAATGTTGGGCTACCAGATGGCGGCGCTGTCTATTCTGGCGCGCCAATACAACCGAGCCGGGTCGCGTATCCTGGAGATCGGGACGGGACACGGCGCGTCGGGTTACATGCTGGCGAAAGCAGCCCCGCTGGCAAAAATAATCTCGCTGACGGTCAGTTCAGGCGAAGGCGCGGCGGCCAACGAACTTTGGAGAAAGAACAATTGTTCCAACATCTTTGCCGTCGTCGAATCTTCTTGGAGGTATCTGTCTTTTACGGTGGCGGCGACTTTCGACATGGTTTTTGTGGACGGCGATCACAATGCCATCGGGCGCGACCTGCCCTGGTTCAATCGCCTGGCGGTGGAGGGGCTATTTGTGTGTCACGACTATTCGCCGGAGAGCAGCCGGTCGCCCAGCCCCATCGTCTATGCGGAATTGAACCGCCTGGCTGAGCGGCTGGGGAGGCCGTTCGACGTGAGCCTCATTGACGATGGAAAGGTGGGGATGGTTGGGTTTTATCGGCACGAGGGAGAGACGGCATGAATGCAGGCATCGTGCTGCGGAAGGATGACCCTGTGGCGCGCAGCAAGGCGGCCAAGTGCGGCATGTCCGTGGACATACGCCAGGATTGGGAGATGCCGTGGCCCAGGACCTTGTTTATCGCGCCGGGCACGTCCGCCGTGGCGGGCACGTGCGTTCCGTGGGACCTGGTGGCGGTGGGGATCGGTTTCCTGGAACGGTGGGACGTGGCCGCGCCGTTCTGGAAGGCGGGCACGCTGGCGCAAGACGTGGGCACGCCGGAGGATCGCAAGCGCACCGTTGGGATACTTCACGATCTGCGCGTGCCGGTCTATTCCCACGAGTTGCTGTTTGTGCGGAACAGCCCGGCCGGGAAGGCGTTCCTTTCGGCCTGGCGCGCAGAGTGCGAGGGGGGCGGAGATGAGCGTCTTGCGTTTCTGCGGGCACTCTACGTCGTCAAGCCGACGTTTTGTGTATTGCCACGGCTGTGGCTGGCGGACCTTGCGCAGCGCGAGGTCAGCGACCGGAGGGTGGCGCAGCGCCGCTCTGCGCAACGCAGCGAGCCGCTGATCAAGGTTGAGATTTCGCCGGGGCGGTTCGTGAAATGCTACGAGCGAGACCGCGCCCGGATTCTTGCGCGCTATCAGAACATGACGGCCGGGAGACACAGGCGATGAGCGACAAGGTGGAGCAAATTACGGGCGTGATCGGCGACCCCAAGTCTTGGCGGGTGGTCGAACAGGACGGCGGCGAGTTGGTACAGGTGGAGTTGCGGCCCGGTGTGCGCGTGCGGATGCACAAGAGTGAGGCGATCCGGCTAGGCTTGTGGAAATCGCCTGACGGCGAGAAAAAGGCGCAACCGGCCAAGTCGAACAAGCAGCGCCGGCCAACGGCGAATAAGGGGGCATGATGGGCTTTTGTACGGTCGCCGATATTGAAGCCTTTTTGATGGTGACGATCAGCGCCGATCCGGTGAAAAACGCCTCGGCCCTGCGCGCGATCGCGGAGGCGACGGAGACGATCAAGAACTATTGTCACCAACAGATCGAGCGCATGACGGAAACGATCACGCTCGACTGCACGGGCGGGTGGAAGATTTTCTTGCCGGAATTACCGGTTATCTCAGTGGACACTGTCGTCGAGGACGGGGACACGCTGGTGGTGGGAACCGACTACCAACTCGGCCAGTACGGGGTCTTGCGCCGCCTGGATGACGATTGGGCCGCCGGCACGCAGATCCTCGATGTGACATACACGCACGGGTACGCCGTGATCCCGGACGACGTCGTGGGCGTGTGCACGCGAGCTGCGGCCAGGGCGTACCAGGCCGGGCTGGGGGCGGCGGCAGTCGGCGCTGTTTCCGGTGTGGCGAGCATGACGCTGGGCGATTACTCTGTATCGCTTGGAACCGGCGGGGGCGGCGGCGTGGGCGAAGGCATCATGGGGGCAAGCGCGGCCCGGATGTTGTTGCTGAGTGAGAAGGACATCCTGAACCGCTACAGGTACGTGGCGCAGCAATGAGTGACGCAATTTTTGAATCGTTGCTCAACAACACCTTCGTCTCATTTCGCCGCGACCGGGTTTCGGACGGGCAGGGCGGGTGGTCTATCGTCTACATCCATAATATCACGTTCAAGGGGCGGATCCGGCCCGCCTCGAGCGCAGAGAAGGAAACGGCGCAGCAGGAACAGCGCGCGATCAGCCACGTGCTCTATGTGGTGGGTGGGACAGACGTTGCACGGGGCGACTTGGTGATCGGCGGCGGGATCGCGGTTGACATCCAGGGCGTGCGCGATCCGAGCCAGGCGGGTCACCACCTGGAGGTTGACTGCATGGAGACACAACGCGAGACGACGGAGGTCGGGTCGTGAGCGGCATCGTGTGGAAGGACTGGAACCCGCAGCGGGTCAAGGCACACATCGCTGGCCAGGTCGTGCAGAACATGGAGATGGCTTGCGTGTTCGTGGTCAGTCGGGCGAAGGAACTAGCTCCGAAGAGGACCAGCTTGACAATCAGTGAGACAGATTTCGCCGTAGAGGTCGGAGCGCGCGGCAATGTGATTGAGGGACGAGTCGGCGTAAAGCGCGGCAAGGCATTCTATGCCAGGTTCATCGAATTGGGCACGCGCAAGATGGCCGCGCATCCCTTCCTACGCCCGGCCGTGTTCAACAATGCGCGCGAGATCGTGCGCATCATCACGGGTGGGTGACGATGATCACAGCGGCATTTCATTCGAGGATGGCAAACGATGTGACACTGGCGGCTTTGCTGGCCGACTACGAGGGCGCGCCGGCGGTGTTCACCACCGACCCGGCGCCGGGCGACGCCGTGTTGCCCTACATCGTCAGCGCGGGCGAAGCGGTCAACGCGCCGTTCGACACCAAGACGACGCGGGGAAACACGCTCTGGCGCGACGTGCGGTGTTATGCAGCTGCGGATGGCAGCGCGGTGGAAGTCGAGGCCATTGCGGACCGCGTGCGGGCGCTGTTTCACCGCCAGTCGTTTTCAATCCCTGGCTTTGCGTGGATTTGGGCAGAGTGCTCCGGGCCGATCGTGGCCGATGAGCAGGACGCATACGGCCGCATTGTGACGGCCAAACTCACTATCGAGGAGGTTTGACATGGCAATGAATGGAACAGATATCTTGGTGCTGATTGAAGGCGTGCTCGTCGGCAGTCAGCGTGACGTGTCTTTTGAGGAGACGACCGACGAGATTGACGTGTCCTCGAAAGATTCGAGATCGAAGCGCGTGCTGGCAGGGCGCTATTCCTCGTCGGTTTCGCTGGAGGCGCTGTACGTTCCGACCGACACGGCCTACCAGTCGCTCAAGGACGCGATGCGGAACGGGACGATGGTCACGGTGAAGCGGCAGGAGAGCGGCGTGGAGTTGGAGGAAGCCGAGGCGATTGTGACCAGCCTGAGCGAAGCCGGGCCGGACCAGGGCGAGGCGACCGTTTCCATTTCGCTGACGATTGACGGCGACTGGGTGGAGCTGGGAACCTAATATGGGCGCAAGAGGCGAAACGACTCTACAGGCCGGCGATACGGAGTATCGCATCCTGTTCACGAACCGCGCCATCGCCGAGGCCGAGGCCGCAATGGGCAAGTCTGTCATTGCGGCCGCGCGGGAGCTGGGCATTGCCGACGTGGGGCAACTACTGGCGGCCGGCATGGAAGCCGGGCGCCGCGAGGCCAGGACGGGCGGGCGCGCATACACCGTCAACGACGCTTACCGCGTGATGGACGAGGTGGGCTTTGCGGCAGCGGCAAAAGCAACGCTGGAGGCCGTGGCGGCGGTGCTGTCCTACGGCGCTGAAGACGAAGGCGAGCCAGAATCCCCAAACCCGTAGGCCAGGAACGCGCAGAGACACCATTCGACTTTGAGGCGTTCCTGGCAGAGGCGCTCAAGTGCGGCGTGACTGTTGCCGACTTTTGGGACATGACGCCGCGCGAGACGATCATGGCGATGGAGGCGGGCGCATGGCGTTTGCAACAAGAGCAGGCGCTGGTGATGAGCACCGCGTGGCACGCAGCGGCGTTCCAACGCGCCAAGCGGCTGCCGGCGCTATCGCAGGTATTCAATCGCATGAAGCCGCGCAAGAAAGAGTCGCTTGAACAGCGGCGGGCTGAATTCGAGGAACTCAAGCGGAGGATGATGGATGGCAGGAGAAACAACGCTCGGCACGGCCCAAATCCCGATCCGGGCGACGCTGGATCATCTTGACAAAGACCTGGCTGGAGCGCGCAGTAAGGTAGATGGCGCTTTAGATAAAATCGGGGGGAGTATACAGAACCTCGGCAAGGTTGCACTAGGTATCGGTGCTGCGTTTACTGCCGGGATGGGCGCAGCAGCCTACGCTATCAGCGGTTTGGCCTCTGAGGGTCTCAAGGCCTATGCGTCATATGAGCGGTTAGGGATGTCTCTTCAATCGCTTGTTTCAAAGGAATTGATTCACACCAGTGGAGTCGAGAAAATAATCGTTACAGGAAAAGCATTGGTGCAGATGACCGATGCACAGCGGTCAAAGTATAACGACTTGAGCGGTCAGTTGGTCATCTTGACCGGGGCGCACAAGGCGGCTGAAAGCGCACTCAATAACGCCATCACCAAAGGGAAAGAAAGCCAGGAGGAAATAGCTGCTCGTAGACAAAAGATCATTGACCTGCGCGAGAAGATGGACGAATTGCGCGTCAAGATTGCGGCTCTGGATGAACAGGATGGCAAGTATGTCACGACGATCAAAAAAGTGATAGAGGGACAACTCTCTATGACTGACGCAATGGCGCAAGCCGGGCCAAAAGTTGCCGATCTGTTGGATTGGATTACAAAGCTCGCCGTCCAATCGCCATTCAATCAGGCCGATGTAGCCTCTGCATTTCGCATGGCAATGGCTTATGGTTTTACGACAGAAGAGGCTAAAAGACTTACGCAGGCGACCATTGATTTTGCTTCTGGAAGTGGGGCTACTGGAGCAGCGATGGGAACCATATCCTTGGCGTTAGGCCAAATCAAGGCCAAAGGAAAGTTGGCTGGACAAGAGGTGCTGCAATTGGTCAATGCCGGATTGTCGGTAGATGCTATCTTGGCAGGGGCATTTGGCAAGAGCACAGAAGAAATAGTAAAGATGCGCGAAGGCGGACTGATCCCGGCCAATAAAGCGATTGAGGCCATAACGGCATCACTCGAAAAGGACTTTGGTGGAGCGGCCAAACGACAAGCGGGTACATTCAGCGGTCTGATTTCAAGCCTTCAAGACATCAAGGAGATTGGGCTGAGAGAGTTTTTTACCGGGACGTTTGAGGAAATTCAACCTTACGTTTCGAGTTTTGTGGATTCCCTGTCAAGCCAAGAGTTTATGGGAAAGCTACGCGCCATTGGTGAGACTGTTGGCGCGACAATAGGTAGACTAGTTGTTGTTTTCAAGAATATCGGTGACAGCACAGGAACTTTTGTCAAGAATCTACAACTCGGCATCAATCCGATCACTGCCCTTCAAATTCTATTGACTCAGCTTTTGCCGCCCGAAATGGTCACAACCATCATGGGTATCGTGGCCGGTGTTCAATCCTTCCTCGCCAGCATCCAGCCGACGATTGACCAGGTGGCGGCCTGGCTGGCTCAGAACGTGAACTTGCAAGACGTGCTCATTGCGCTGGGCATCGCCATCGCGGCGGTGGTGATTCCGGCTATCCTGTCGGTGGTCGCAACCATCGCGCCCATCGTGGCCGCGTTCGTGGCGCTGGTGGCTGTGGCGGCGTTGTTGCGCCAGGCGTGGACGGAGAACTGGGGCGGGATCCGCGACACGCTGACGGCGTTCTGGGAAGGCACGGCAAAGCCGGCGCTCACTCAACTCTGGCAATGGTTACAGGTCAATGTACCACTGGCGATTCAAACTCTGGCGAACTTCTGGACAACCGTCTTGCAACCTGCGCTTTTGGCTGTCTGGACTTGGATTCAAACCGTTCTGTTCCCTGCGTTATCTGACTTGTGGGATTGGTTGGCTATCAATGTCCCGGCAGCCATTCAAGTTCTCAGTGATTTTTGGAACAACACCCTAATGCCCGCATTGAACGCGGTGTGGTCATTCATCCAAACCTACGTTGTGCCCCTTTTGAGTGCTTTGGCAGGCTTGTACCTTGCCGTAGTCAGCAAGGAGACTGAAGCTTTAGCAGGCTTGTGGCAAAAAGTTCTGTTACCCGCGCTGACTTTGGTCTGGAAGTGGATTGACCAGAACATCATGCCAGTCTTTGAAACACTCTGGAAATTGATCGAAGACAAGGTATGGCCCAAAGTAAAGCAATTGGCAGAGGTATGCTACTCACTGGGGGAGACAGCCAATGGGGTTGCTAATGCATTCTGGGCTATCGTGGATGCGGTCAAGCGGGCCGCAAGTGCAATTGCAAATTTCAAGTTGCCAAGTTGGCTGACTCCTGGCAGTCCGACCCCTTTTGAACTTGGGCTGAGAGGCATCCGAGATGAGATGGGTTCTCTGGCTCGCATGGAAATGCCCCGTTTGACCGTCGGCTTTGAACGGATGCAGTCTACGGAATTCGCGCCACGCGGCGGGGGGCAAGCCGGGGCTGCGTCCGGGCAGCAGGTGAATATCTATGGGCTGGTCTTGCCGGGAGTACAGGATCGTCAGGGCTTGCTTGAGCAGTTGCAGGCTTACACGTAAGGATGCGAAATGATAACCAGCGTTTATAGCTTTGACGGGAACATCTTCGGGACGAATTATAGGGTTGAGTTCTTTACCGGGACACAACCTCGTTTACCCACGGCTCAGATTGAGACTCTTGAGTTGATCGGTGCTTATCCCGTCATCACTGCTTTGATGTGCAAACCGAACCGGCTGGCTCTTCTCATCAAAATAAACGACATTGCCAACGTCAACTCGCTTCGCTCTGCCCTGTTCCACATGTTTGACCCAAAGGATAAGACCCCGAAGGCATTGGTGGTGAATAGCACGGGGGGTGTGCCTCAATACGTCTATGCCCAATGCGAGGAATTCATTCCCTACAGCACTGCCAGGGATCAGCAAGTTTATGCCTCAACACTCGTCGTGCATGGAGATGCCAAATGGCGGGCCGTGACGCCTGACAGCGAAGCGTGGAACATCACGGCCAGCGGGCAGACCAGGACGCTGACGAACAACGGAGAGGACGACGTCTACCCAGTGTTCAATATCAAGCCGACCTCTGCCAAAGCGGGCGGTTATCAGTACAAGCGGTGGGTTCCTATCACGTGGGTTGCACACAGCCCGTTCAATCAATACCCCTGTGTAGCCATCTTCGATACAGCCACGCCTATCGGGGCAAGCAAGATGCAGGCCGATGGGGACGATCTCAGGGTCATCGCAGATGGGGCGGAGATTTGGCGCTGGCTTGACGCGACGAGTTGGAACGGGGCCAACTCTAAGATATGGTTTAACGTGGACTTCCAAGCGGCCCAGATCGGCACACTCAAGACAGCCATTGCCGCATCGGGGGCCATTACGACTATTGAGTTGAATGAAGATGTGACGGCATGGCCTACGGCAG
>Ga0299915_10002418_pt1 | contig 13676 bp, 11 predicted proteins | sample RVTome_13_FD_200263 | JGI IMG/M metagenome (GOLD analysis project Ga0299915, IMG submission 200263) | Soil microbial communities from uranium-contaminated site in the Upper Colorado River Basin, Wyoming, United States - RVT92D227 (version 2) ...
CTGTCGGAAAGGGCTTTTCGCGGGTCGTCATGGACTTCCAAAAAAACACCATCCGCGCCTACGCTAACCCCGGCCTTGGCTATATAAGGGATGAATTCATGCTCTCCCCCGGAAATCGCGCCCTCGCCGCCCGGCTTCTGGACGCTGTGGGAGGCGTCGATGACCACTGGATACCCCCAGCCCTTCATGATGGGAATGGACCGGACGTCAAAAACCAAGTTGTTATAGCCGAACAGAGAACCCCGCTCGGTGAGGATGATCTTATGATTTCCGACGCTCTCGACTTTTTCGATGACGTTTTTCATCTCGGGCGGGGAAAGGAATTGCCCTTTCTTTATGTTGACCGGTTTTTGTGTTCGCCCGGCTTCTAAGATCAGGTCCGTCTGGCGGCAGAGGAAAGCAGGGATTTGAATAACGTCCAAGACCTCCGCCGCTTTTTCGATTTGCCAGGTTTCATGGATATCCGAAAGCACCGGCAGGCCGAGCTCTGCTTTGATCTCGCCCAGGATCTCCAGCCCTTTCTCGATGCCCGGGCCTCTGTATGACTTTAGCGATGAGCGGTTGGCCTTGTCGAAAGAGGCCTTGAAGATAAACGGGATGCGCAACGTCCGGCAGATTTTCTGAATCTTTTTGGCTACGGAAAAGGAATGCTCCCGGCTTTCAATGACGCACGGACCGGCGATCAAGAACATCCGGCCGGCGCCGCCTATCTTGACGGTCGGGCTAATTCTTATTTCTCTTGCGGCGACGGGCATAGCTGGCTCCGATGAAATCTTTAAACAATGGATGGGGCTTCAAAGGCTTGGATTTGAACTCGGGATGGAACTGGCAGCCGAGAAACCAGGGATGGTCTTTGATCTCGATGACTTCGACAAGTCCGTAGTCCGGGTTCTTTCCCGAAAAAAAGAGGCCGGCTCCCGCCAGGATCGATTCATACTCGGGATTGAATTCGTAGCGGTGGCGGTGGCGCTCATAAATATCATATTTCCGATAGGCTTTGTAGGCAAAAGATTTCTTCTCCAGGCGGCAGAGGTACTGTCCGAGCCTCATCGTCCCGCCCAGGTCCTGAATCCCCTTGATCTCTCTCCACTTGAAAAAAATCTTGTGAGGCGTGTCCTCGTCGAATTCCGTGCTGTTAGCCCGCTTGAGACCGGCCACATTCCGGGCATACTCTATGGATGCACATTGCATCCCGAGGCAAATCCCGAAAAATGGGATTCTGTTTTCCCGGGCAAAACTCGCGGCCCGGATCTTGCCTTCGATGCCCCTAAGGCCGAAACCGCCCGGGACGAGGATCCCGCCTTTATCGCCCAAGATCTTCTCTGCCTTTTTTCTTTCGAGGTCCTCGGCTTCGATCCAGGAGATTTTCACTTTAAGGTCATTGGCGATTCCGCCGTGACAGAGGGCCTGTTTCAAACTGAGATAGGAGTCCTGGAATCCCGCATACTTGCCGATCACCGCGATGTCCACTTCATCCTTCGGCCGGCTCATTCTCTTGATCAGCGCGTTCCACTGAGCCATGTTTCTTTTTCTGGGCGCAAGCTTCAATTGTTTGATGATGATCGTATCTAGGCCTTCTTTGGCGAATATCAGAGGGACTTCATAGATATTATCCACATCCTTGGCGGTGATGACGGCTTCGACGGGAACATTCGTGAACAAGGAGATCTTTGACTTAAGGTCGGGGGTTAGGAATCTGTCGGTCCGGCAAAGAAGAATATCGGGCTGGATGCCAATAGCCCGCAACTCCTTGACGGTATGCTGGGTAGGCTTGGTCTTCTGCTCGCCCGATGTTTTTATAAAAGGGACGAGAGTCAAATGGACAAACAGCGTGTTTTCATTTCCGAGCGAAAGCCTCATCTGCCGGGTAGCCTCGAGGAAGGGGAGACTCTCGATGTCTCCGACCGTTCCTCCGATTTCCACGATAACGATATCGTTGTTGCTTTGGACCGCTCGGAACCCAGTCTTGATCTCATCCGTCACTTGAGGAATGACCTGGACGGTCTTGCCCAGGTACTCCCCTCTCCGCTCCTTCTTAATGATCACATCATAGATTTTTCCTGCCGTCCAGTTGTGGAATTTCGTCGTCCTTGTCGAGGTGAACCTTTCATAATGACCAAGGTCCAGGTCGGTTTCGGCGCCGTCATCCGTCACATAGACCTCGCCATGCTGAAAGGGATTCATCGTGCCGGGGTCCACATTGAGGTAAGGGTCGAATTTTTGGAGCGTAATTTTGAGCCCGTGGCTCTCGAGCAGCCTGCCGATCGATGCCGCGGCAATCCCTTTGCCGAGACCAGAAAGCACACCTCCGGTGACGAAAATGTATTTACTCATCGTTTCTCTTATTCAAGAATTTTTCCACCTTGATTATATCGTGGGGTGTATCCACACTCAAGGTGGCAATCGGGATTTCGATCATTTTAATCCTCAGGCCGTTCTCCAGGACCCTCAGCTGTTCGAGCTTCTCGATTCTTTCCAGTCTCGACGGGTTCAGCCTATGAAAATTGAGGAGGAAATCTCTTTGGTAGCCGTAGATCCCGACATGCTGATAATAAAAATCAACGGTCTGATAGGGGAGAGGCGCCCGAGAAAAATAAAGGGCATAATCATTTTTGTCCGTAATGACCTTGACGATGTGACTCTCATCGAACAGGCCGAAATCGTAGACCTTGGCCATAAGGGTGGCCATTGGAATGGATTCATCCTGCAAGGCCCCGACCAGGCCGTCCAACATTTGGCCATCGACGAGCGGCTCATCGCCTTGGATGTTGATAACGATAGGGGCATCCACTTTGGCCGCCACTTCGGCGGCTCTTTCGGTGCCGGAGAGATGTTCGGCCGAGGTCATCATGACCTCGGCTCCGATTTTTTCGGCTGTCCAAAAAATCCTGTCATTGTCCGTGGCGATGATGATTCTCTCGAGGAACTTCGCTTTTTTCGCCCCTTCATAAACCCATTGGATCATGGGCTTCCCGAGAATCGGGGCCAGAGGCTTTCCCGGAAATCTCGTGGAGTGGAACCGAACAGGAATAACGCCCAGGGCTTTTTTCAATGCTATTTTCCGGATTTTTCTTTCAAATCTGCGCTCGGCAAAGGAACCTGCTCGGCGGTCTGGCAGTTGGCCTCCAGATAGGCGCCTTCTTCCACGACCAGCTTCGGGGTCAAAATCGTGCCCGTCACTCGGCCGTTGCTGTTGATCTCCACTTTTTCCACGGCCTTGATATCTCCCTTGAACTCGCCGTTGATGATAATAAAACCAACATGTGCTTCAGCCTCGACTTTCCCTTTCTCCCCGATAATCAGCATTGAATCGGACTCGATTTTCCCCTGGAAATAGCCGTCGATCCGGAAAGACCCTTTAAATTTCAATTCTCCCTTGAACTCCGTCCCATTGTCAAAAAAACCCGTGATTTTTGTGTCTTCCATTTCCTTCCTCTTATCTTTCATAAATTGACTCCTTTGATGAGCTCACAGACCCTATTGAGTTCATCCAAAGAAAAATAGAATATTTTGATCACTCCTTTTTTCTGGCTTCCGGTGATGTCAACTTTTGTCCCCAAAAATTTCAACAAGTCTTCCTGTAAAGCTTCGAGGTTAGGGTCGGATTTGGCCTTCCTGGGAGTAGCGGATATTGGTTTGCGTTTGGAGACAAGCTTTTCCACTTCCCTGACTGACAGGTTCTTCTGAATGATCTTACGGCACAACTCCGCCTGGAACTCCGGGATTTCAACGCCCAGAAGGGCCCTGGCATGGCCCATGGAAATTTTCCCTTCTTTGAGGCTCTCCTGAACCTCTTGAGGAAGCTTGAGCAGGCGCAAAAAATTAGTTACCGAGGTCCGGTCCTTGCCGACCTTATCGGCTACGTCCTGTTGGGTGTAGTTCAACTCTTCAATTAACCTCTGATAAGCATTGGCGATTTCGATCGGGTTGAGCTCCTCTCTCTGGAGATTTTCGATGAGGGAAATCTCCAACTGCTGCTCTTTGGGGATATTCCGAATTATGACGGGGACTTTCCGGAGGCCGGCCTTTTGAGCAGCCCGCCACCTTCGCTCGCCCGTAAGGATCCTATAATAACCTTCCTCAGGAACACAAAGGATCGGCTGGAGAACGCCCGCCTCCTTGATCGACTGGGCAAGCTCGTCAATAGTCTTCTCGTCAAACTTCATTCGCGGCTGGATCGGATTCGGCTTGATCTCGTCGAGGTCCAGTTCGGCGTACCTCTCGTTCTTCAAGATGCCATATTCTTCCGGAATAAACGCCTTGATCCCCTTGCCTAAAGCTTTTTTCATTTTTGGAGAATCTCCTCGGCTAAATTGAGATATGCCTCTGCTCCTTTGGATTTTATATCATAAAGCACGATGGGCTTGCCGAAGCTGGGGGCCTCGGCCAGCCTGACGTTTCGAGGAACGATGACACTATACACGATTCCCTTGAGAGACTTTCTGACCTCTTCTTCTACCTGCCTGGAAAGATTGGTCCGCTCATCAAACATGGTCAGAAGGATCCCCTCGATTTTAAGAGAAGAATTAAAGTAGGTCCTGACATCGTTGAGAGTCTGAAGAAGGTCGGGAATCCCTTCCATGCAGAAGAATTCAGCCTGAACCGGGATGAGGACAGAATCTGCGGCGGATAAAGCATTGATCGTCAGATATCCCAAGGAAGGGGGGCAGTCAATAAAGATAAAATTGAACCTTGCCCTGACCTTCGTCAGTACGTCACGAAGCTTTCCCTCTCGGTTATCCTGGGAAAAGAGCTCCGCTTCCGCGCCGGCGAGCTCCGGCGAGGAGGCGCAGAAATACAAGTTGTCAAGCTCGGTCCCCTGGATATTTTCCAGGATATCGTGCCCGTTCATCAAGGCTTGGTAGATGCCTTTTTTAGGCTCTTTGGCGATTCCCAGGCCGGCCGTTGCCATTCCCTGGGGGTCAAAGTCTATGAGAAGAACCCTCATCTTTTTCATGGCCAGGGAGGCGGATAGGTTTATGGCGGTAGTTGTTTTCCCCACCCCTCCCTTTTGATTGGCGACCGCGATGATTTTATTCACCATCCTCCAATGTTCCACGTGAAACATTATGCCCGCCGGACCTCATTTTCTTCTGCAGGCTGAGATAAACATAGACGCTGAAGATATCGGAAGGCGTCAACCCGGGGATTTTCTTCATTTCACGGACCGTCTTGGGCCTGTATTTTTCCATTTTCTCGATTGCTTCTCGTGTCAGGCCGTGGATCTTCTTGAAATCGGTGTTTTCGGGAATCTTGACCCCATCGATCTTCAAGATCCTTGCGATTTCTTTTTCCTGCTTCTTAAGATAACCTTCGTATTTGACCTCTGCCTCGATATGCCTGACTTCTTCGTCTGTCAAAGACACGGGAATCTTTTCGTATTCTAGCACATTATCCAGATGAATTTCAGGTTTTTTTAGGTAGTTTTTCAGGGAAATCCTATCTTTATTCTCCAGGGAAATCTTCTTCTTCTCCAGCATAGCCAAAACAGACTGGATCCTCCCCTGCTTGCCAAGGAATGAGTCGAAATCCGCTTTATTTATCAGGCCAAGCTCATTTCCGTATCCCATCAATCGTTTATCGGCATTATCTATCCGAAGCAAGAGACGGTATTCGGCGCGTGAAGTAAAAAGACGGTACGGCTCTTCCACCCCTTTCGAGATCAGGTCGTCAATAAGTACCCCTATATAGGCTTCATCACGGCGTAGGATGAAGGGCTTTTTTTTGACAATTTTCAAAGCGGCGTTTATTCCGGCCATAAGCCCCTGGGCTGCCGCCTCTTCGTAGCCGGAAGTGCCGTTGATCTGGCCGGCCAAGTACAGGCCTTCAATGATTTTTGTTTCCAAAGTCGGAAGGAGCTGGGTCGGCGCCACGGCATCATATTCAATGCCGTAGGCAGGTCTTAATATTTTTGCCAGGTCCAGCCCGGGGATGCTTTTTAATATCGCCCTTTGTGTCTCGTAGGGCAGGCTTGAAGAAACTCCGTTGATATAGATCTCAGAAGTTTCTACCCCTTCCGGCTCCAGGAAGAACTGATGGCGGGAATGATGGGGAAACTTGACGACTTTGTCCTCGATCGAAGGACAGTAGCGAGTGCCGATGCCCGTGATTTTTCCGCTATAAAGAGGAGATTTGTCCAGGTTATCCCTTATGATATCGTGCGTCTGTTGATTTGTATAGCCGATAAAGCAGACGACTTTGTTCTCGAGCTTCTTTTTCGTCCGGTAGGAGAACGGGACGGGCTCGTCATCGCCCGGCTGAGGGTCGAATTTATCCCAATCGATCGTGTACTTGTCGAGGCGCATCGGAGTGCCTGTTTTCAGGCGAAACGTCCGAAAACCCAGCTTTTTTAAGCATTCGCTCAATTCGTGGGCTACCGGTTCATTCGCCCTTCCGGCCGGATAGCTCTTGAGGCCGATATGGATAAGCCCGTTCAAGAACGTTCCTGGGGTTACTATAACGGCTTTCCCTAGTATGGCGCTCCCGTCCATGGTCAGGACTCCCCTGACTTTCCCCTTTTCAACCAGGGTTTCATTGACTATTCCCTGGAAAACGGTCAAATTAGGCGCCTCTTCGAGCCATTTTTTCATGGTCAATCTGTAGAGGGCTTTATCACATTGGGCCCGGGGCGCCTGGACGGCTCCGCCGCGGCTCCGGTTCAAGAGTCTGAATTGTATGCCCGTTTCGTCGGCAAGAAGTCCCATGATTCCGCCGAGGGCATCGATCTCCCGGACTAAATGGCCCTTGGCAAGCCCCCCGACGGCCGGATTACAGGACATCTGGGCAATCGTTTCCAGATGTATGGTCACAAGGCAGGTCCGAAGCCCCATCGTGCTTGCGGCATACGCCGCCTCGCAGCCGGCGTGGCCGGCGCCGACCACAACGACATCAAAAGCGTCTGGAGAGGTTTTTTTCATCTCACTTGCCGAGGCAAAACCGGCTGAAAATATTTTCGATCACATCGTCTGCATGGATTTCACCGGTGAGCCGCCCGACGACGGGGACGATCTTTCGGATTTCTTCGGCATAAACCTCTTCGGGGAATCCCGATTCGAGAAGCTCCCCGCCACTCTTCAAATGATCGAGTATATCTTCGATAAGGAGCTTCTGCCTAAGATGGAAAATGACATCTTCCCCGTCCTTGAGTTTTGGCAGGAAAATCTCATAAATCTTGTTTTTTAAATGAATTAGATTAGTCCCTTTGAGCGCCGAGATGTCCAGAGAAGGAAGGTCTCTATACCGATTCTTGATTTCTGCCGCATCCATCTTGGAGGGAAGATCGATCTTGTTAAAAACAAGGAGAATTTTCTTTTTCTTATATTTTTCGATGAGGGCGAAGTCCTCTCTCGTTTCCTTTCGGGACACATCCATTAACACTAAAAGTCCTTCCGCTTGCGAAGCGATTTTATTCCCTTTTTTCATGCCCTCTTTCTCGATCAAAGAGGAAGCTCTGCCCAGCCCGGCCATGTCAACAAGGTTGATGACGGCGTCTTTAATCCTTATTTTTTCTCTCAAATAATCCCGCGTAGTTCCGGGGTATGGCGTGACAATGGCCCGCTGCTCCTCCAGCAGAGCATTAAAAAGGGTCGATTTGCCGACATTCGTCCTTCCCGTAATGGCTATCATAAGCCCCTCGGCCAAAGCCTTGCCCGCATCGTAGCTCGCCACCAGCTTTTCCAGAAATTCAATCATTTTTTTAAAAGCCAGCGCGATTTTTTTTGGAGTTATCCGGAGGTTTTGGTCGGGAAATTCAATGGCTGCCTCGATTTGAGAGAGAAGGTGGACGATCTTATCGCGAATTTCCGAGATCTGCCTGGAAAGCCTGCCTTCAAGGTGGCCGAAGGCAATCCTGGCTTGTTTGATCGACCCCGCTCTGATCAAATCATTGACCGCCTCGGCTTGGATGATATCGAGTCTGCCTTTCCAATAGGCCCTGAGTGTGAATTCTCCAGGGTGGGCATGCCTGGCCCCCGCTTTTAGGCCGAGCCGGATGACATTCTCCATGACTGCCGGGCTGCCGTGGCAGCTTATCTCAACGACATTTTCTCTTGTATAAGAGTGAGGAGCCGGGAAAAAAATCAGGTAGGCTTCATCAAATACCTCTTTTTTCTCAAAATCGATGAGGTTTCCGATGATAGCCTGTCCAGGCAAAATCATGGCCCGGGGCTTTTTTTTTGGCCGGAATATCCTTATGGCGATCGGAAGGGCCTTTTTCCCGCTCAACCGAATGATTCCAATTCCTCCATAACCGGGCGGCGTCGAAATTGCGATAATCGTATCGTCCAGGCTATATTCGAGCATTTTTTTAATTTTAATTGAGCGTCTAAGATTAGTAAAGAACAAATGACTCTTGAAAAAGAATTCGATCTAATAAATTTTTTGCTTGCCGGGCAAAGGATCAAATGGAGGAATGAGAGGATTGTCCCGGTTAGAAAAAGGTACGTTGGCTTCGAGCGGTATACGCCGAGCCCTTATTTTTTATTTTTCTCGACGGGAAAGACTTTCACCCGCTTGAGGAATCCTTCGCCCAGGCTCTCGCTGGTAATGCCGGGAACCTGGTTGACTGCAATATGGATGATTCTTCGCTCATACGGATTCATCAGGTCGAGAATTTCGTTTCTGCCTGTATCAGAAACCTGTCTGGCCACCTGCTGGGCAAATTCCTTCAGCATCTTCTCTTTCCGCTTCCTGAAAAATTCGCAATCCACCTGGACTTTTTGCGACGAGATCTTGTTCAAAATATGTTGAAATGCCAGCAGCAGTGAGCCGTCCTTCCAAAGCAAAAGCTGTTTGTCGTTTCCCTCGAAGATGACATAGACAAAGCCGTTCCGCTTCTTGATCTCGTAGGATATTTCCAGGGGAAAATAGGGGAGGAGCTTGTCCAGAAAATTGGCGACGGCGTTTTCTTCGGCTTCGATTTTCGGCCAGGCCCGAATGACGATTTCTTTGCTGAGGCCGAAAAGCCTTGTCTTTTCGGTCACGATCTCATAGTTGAGATCGGAACGGGGGATCTTCAGCCTATGCTCGGCCAGGCTGATGGCCTCTTCCAAGTTCTTGCCTTTAAATTCCGGCTTGTCTTCTTTCTCTTCAACCTTTTCGTCGTTTTCCATGGGACTCTCTTTTTTTCTTTTGGATCATACGATTCATGATATATTGCTGGCCGATCTGAAGAACGTTGGACGTGAGCCAATAGAGAACCAGCCCGCTTTGGAAATTCATGAAAAAAACTGTCATGATGACCGGCATGATGAGCATCATCTTGGCCTGGGAAGGGTCGGCTGACGTCGGCGTCATTTTCTGGCTGATGAACTGGGTGATGCCCATGAGGATCGGTGTGACATAAAAGGGATCTTTCACCGAAAGGTCCTTGATCCACAGCATAAAAGGGCTGTGCCTGAGCTCGATAGCTACAGACAGCAGTTTGAAGATTCCCCAAAAAACGGGGATCTGGATGAGCATGGGCAGACAGCCGCCGGCAGGATTGACGCCATGCTCTTTGTAGAGCTTCATCATTTCTTCATTCATTTGGCGGCGCTGGCCGATGTCCTGCTTGGCCTTTTTATACTTGGCCCTTAAAGCCTTGACCTTCGGCTGCAGCTCCTGCATTTTGGCCATGGACTTGGTGCTGCTGTAGGTCAGCGGGAAGAAGACGATCTTGATCAGGATCGTCAGGATAATGATGGCGATTCCCCAATTTGGGATAAATCTGTGGATAAATTTAATCGAATAGAGGAGAATTTCGGCGATGAAGCCGAAAAAGCCGAAACGGACGATTTTTCGGGCATCGTGCCCGAAGGCCGTAAGCGTGTCATATTCCTTGGGCCCGATAAAAGCTCGGCGCGGATTGTTGACGGAGAGGAAGAAGAAAGAAGCTCTCTCCGTGTCCTTTTTTAAAAAAGCGGCCGTGCCGCTCTCGGGAGCGGGGAGAAAAAGGGCGGTGAAATAGTTGTCATCATAGGCGGCCCAATTCACGAAGTTGAAAGCGCTCTGCTCGGGCTTGTACTTCAACTCGTCAACCCTGTAGAGATTGCCGGAGGCGAAGACGGTCACGCCGCTGCCCCCGACGAATCGATTCTTGAGCTCCAACGCCGTCGGATTTCCAATTCCCGGACCCCAAAGGAGTCGGGGCTCAACTTTTTGGCCGTTTCTACGAACATTGACCGCGATTTCAAGATCGTACCTTCCGCCGTAGAAGATCAAAACCTTTTCGACCTCGATCCCCTTCCCGTCTGAGTATTGGAAGCGCACTTCGCCCTTCTGGCCGTCTTTGAGGTCAAGGGCCGGCACGAAAGTTTTATAAAAAGGACTGTTGTAGACATTCAATTTGATTCCGGCCAAATCGGCATTGGCCGCCTCCGGACTCTCGTCCAGCAGGGTAAATGGATAAATCCCGGTTTCTTTGGCGAACGCAGAAACCATCTCGAGGTCTTCCTTTTTCTCATTCTTGTGAGCTCGGAGCTTCCAGCTCTGGAGGACTCCGCCTCGATTGCTCCAAACCGCCTGATAGAGCGAAGTGGATACGGTCACCAGATCTTCCCTCTGCGCCGCAACCTGCTCAAGATTGGGCTTTTCCACCTCGAGCTTTGGTTCCTGGGCCTGCTTCGGGGCCGCAGCGGGCTGCTTTTGCTGCGGCGTTTGGGTTTGGGCCTTTTCGGCCTGGGGGGAAACCACGGCACCCGGTTGAGGCTCAGGGGCTTTTTTGTTAAAAACAAGCGAGTAGAGGAATAAGACCAGGAACGAAAGGACGATGGCCAAGATGATTCTTTTTGTATCCATGCTCTAACCTCTTAAGGAACCGGGTCAAACCCTCCTTCGTGAAAAGGATGGCATTTCAGGATCCTTCTCATTCCTATATAGATTCCTCTGAGGATCCCAAATTTTTCAATGGCTTGATAGGCGTAGTCGGAACACGTTGGAACAAACCGGCAGTGACGTCCCAGCAGCGGAGACATCAGCACTTTGTAGGCTTTGATCAAAAACAGGACGGTTCGCTTCATGCGTGCTATTTGTTCGTATCGACGGCCTGGACCATGGCGAGATATTGGATTCGCATATCTTCCCAGGAGGCCTCCTGGACGCCTTTCTTGGTGATGACGATCATATCAACGGGCAAAATCAACAATTCTTTGTTCCTTCTGAACAACTCCCTGACTCTTCTTCGAACCCTGTTTCTCTGAACGGCATTGCCGATTTTTTTACTGGTGACGACGGCCATTCGGGAATAGGACAAGCTATTGGGAAGATAAATCAGGTTAAAATACTTTCCTCTGGTTAAGCGGCCTTTTTTGTAGAGATACGAAAAATCTTTTTTCTTCCTAATCCTCTCGTGAGGACGATAGCTTTCACCCATTAAACAGCGAGGCGAGTCCTGCCTTTCTGTCTTCTTCTTTTGATGACTTTCTGTCCGCCTTTGGAGCTCATCCTGACCAGAAAGCCGTGATTCTTATTTCTTTTTCTATTGTTCGGCCGGAAGGTTGGCTTCATCGTTCTCTAACCTTTAGGATAATTGAGAGTAGTATGTTAATAAAGCTGCCCTTTTCTGTCAAGGTGTAATTCTCACTCAGCCGCCCTCGGATTTATGAAAAGGTTCTCTTCCATTTCGTATGAAAAAAATTGTAAGGGAAACGACCCGGAAACGGCCTCGCTCCCTATCCGGGTTTTTCACGCCGTTCCCGAGCCCTCCATGGTCGTGGGGCGGGATTTCCTGCCCTTCTCGAGTCTCTATTCCAGAACATATCTCGATGTCACCTCAAAAATTCATCGGAAGATGCTCCTTGGAAGGAAGGCAGGGAGCGAAGCGACCGTTGGAAGGAAACCCCTGCCAAGGGTTTCCCTCCAAGAGTGTCCGGCGGGCTTCTTCCGAGCCGGCTTCCCTCGAAGGAGGACTCGGGAAGGCTAAACCCTCCATGGTCGCTTCGGCCGTCTCCGAATCGTTTCTCTTTTCTACCCACACGAAATGGAAGAGAACCTAAAATCTTAATTCTTCTTTCCGACCTTATAAAAAGCGGACGGCTTTCTACGGGACTCGCCCCTCGCCCGGCTAATCGAGAAAGCGGCCGGCGCCATGGGCGCTTTTTTCCTTGTCAAAGCTCTTTGCTTCGTGTTTCCTCGTCAATTCGTCCTCGCCCGGCGATCAAGAATAAGGCGCCAAATGACACATAAATATATATTTTGTGGGAATTATGCAGTCTGAACGACTTGGGGAAAGGACCGGACCGGCAACTCAAGAGAAATCAAAGAGCTGGAAGCTCAGGCTTGGCCGAATTATTGACAAAGAACGGCGAATTGGTATAATAAGTCAAACTTATTAGAAAAAAAATGATCATCGATATCGATAAACTGCCCAAAGACGGCCTGAAGGTGAGCCGGAATTTCGATTTTCCGAGCATCGATCTGATCGAAGAGGACGCCGTCTTCCTCCAGCCGGTCCATGGCGAGCTGACGATCAAAAGAATCGGCGAAGAGGTCATGGTCAAGGGGCGGATCACGACCTATCTGAGCCTTGTCTGCAGCCGGTGCCTGGCCCCCTTTGAGTTTGCCGTCGATTCCCGGTTCGACCTCGTTTTTCTTCCTGAGGATATCCATGAGATGAAGGATGAGCTGGAGGATGAAGACCTGGACAAGATATTCTACAAGAGTCATCACCTCGACCTTCGTGAAGTCATTCTGGAGCAATTGAACCTGACCTTTCCGTCCAAGCCCCTCTGCTCCGAGAGGTGCGAGGGCATCTGCGCCGTGTGCGGCCAGGTCCGGCACGGTGGAAACTGCGGCTGCCTGGTCAAGGAGCCCGAAGGCCGATTAGGAAAATTAAAATATTTCATGAAAGATAAGAGTTAAATGCCTAATCCAAAACGAAGACACTCACATTCCCGAAAGGGACGCCGCCGGGCGCATGACGCTCTGGTGATGCCCTCCTTTTCCGTGTGTGCCAATTGCGGAACCCCGAAACTGCCACACCGGGCCTGCCCGGAATGCGGGCACTATCGCGGCCGACAGGTCATTAAAGAAGCCGAAGAATAGCCGGAGGCTCAAGATGAAAATCGCCGTCGACGCCATGGGGGGAGATTTTGGCCCTAAAATCACAATCCAGGGAGCCGTCCAGGCCGCTGAAAACTTCAATCTAGACGTGGTCCTTGTCGGCATTGAATCCGTCATTCAAAGAGAATTCGACCGGATCGGAGGCCGCGGATCCCGGATCACGATACTCGATGCGCCGGAGGCGATCGCCATGGGCGAAGGAGTTTTATCGATCCGGAGAAAGAAAAGCACCTCCATCCGCATCGGCGCCGAGCTCGTCAAGGCCGGGGGGGCCGATGCCTTTGTCAGCACCGGAAACACGGCGGCCGTCGTGTATATTTCGAGAAAGATCCTGGGCGCCATCCAGGGAGTCGACAAGCCTGCCCTCGCCCTCCTCGTCCCAACGTTGAAGGGCTTCAGTCTGCTCCTCGACGCTGGTGCCAACGCCAACTGCCGGCCTCGCGACCTGGAACAGTTTGCCATCATGGGCAGGGTCTTCATGGAGCGGATTATGGGATTGCAGAATCCCCGCGTCGGCCTGATGAGCATCGGCGAGGAGGAGAGCAAAGGCAACGACCTGACCAAAGAAACGTTCGACAGACTTCAAACGTCCCCGCTGAATTTTATCGGCAACGTCGAAGGCAAGGATCTCTATTCCG
>Ga0299915_10002419_pt1 | contig 13673 bp, 9 predicted proteins | sample RVTome_13_FD_200263 | JGI IMG/M metagenome (GOLD analysis project Ga0299915, IMG submission 200263) | Soil microbial communities from uranium-contaminated site in the Upper Colorado River Basin, Wyoming, United States - RVT92D227 (version 2) ...
CACAACCAGCCGCTCCGGCTCGCCAGAGAGCCGGCGCACCCGGCGCAGCAGATCCACCGCCTCCGGAAGCGCGTACTGCTCTCCCACCAGCCCATCGACAAACCGACCGCCGCGGATCTCACCCCGGGCTTCCATACTGCGGTAGACCCGAACCAGTTCCCGCCAGGGCGGGGCCTGGGCCTCGCGGGCCAACAGCTCGCGCACCATCACCCCATAGCGCAGGAGCAGCTGGCGGGCGAAGGCCGCTACCCGCGCCAGCCGATCCGCCTCCTGGTCGGCTTCCGCGGATGCACTCTTCCTTCCGAGCAGCGCCCAGCGGCCTCGCGGGCCGACCAGGCCGCGCAAGGAGTCTCCGGCACGGCCCCATCGGCGGCGGGCCTGGTCGCGCTGACGGGCCGGCAACAGCAGCGAGCGCAAGTCCGCTAGCCCGTCGGCGGTCACCAGCCCGCTGGCCGCCAATTCCCACAACCCCTCTTCCACCTGGGTCGGCAGTTGGCCGGTTCCGCGCTGGATGTCATCCTGGAAGCTGGCACCCTCCCGCTCCAGAAATCGGAGCACCTCGTGGGCCAACCCGGAGAGATTCCCGCGGACCACGACCCGGCTCTCCCAGGGCTCCAGCAAGTTCGGGAGATCCTCCCGCAGGGCGAAACCGATCGGGGCCGAGCGTGTCGGTGGAGCGAGCCGGCGCGGCCGCGGCTCCTCCTCATCTGGCCGCATGGCTGTCCGGGGCGAGAGCCTGCCCCACACCACCTGCCCGGAGAGGCAGAGCGCTTCCAGGTCGGAGGGCCGGTAGTCGGTCAGGCGGGCCGGCAAGACTTCCCGCTCCCAGGCCGGCGCAGGGAGTTCTAACCCCTGCAGCTGCCGGATGATCCGCAGCAGCCCCTCCGAGCCCGAGAGTTGCGTTCCCGGCTGGACCCACTGCCAGTGGAGCAGGTAGCGGATGAAGTCGGCGGGCGAGCCCGACTGGATCTCCCTCCGCAGCTTGCCGATGGTCATCCGGTGCATGCGCGCCAGCAGCCGCCGGTCGCACCACTCCAGCTCCAGCGCACTGGCCTCCCCGCCGAAATGCCCGCGCAGCACCTGGCCCTCGGTCTCCAGCTGCAGCAGTGCACCGTGCAGCTCGCGCTCCTCCAGGCCTAACCGCTCCGCCAGAGCGCGGCTGGTGGTGGGGCCCGTGCACTCCATCCAGCCCTGCACCAGAGCCGTCATCCCGCGCACCTGCTCTAGCAGCTCAACCTCGCTCGGCCCCAGCGGTGGGGGCTTCAACTCCGGCTCCATTCGGGCCTGCGGAAGAGCCTGCAGCAGGCGCGAGATGCGTTCGGCGGCGACCACGCCGCGGCGGAGCGGCTCGACCCCGTGTCGTATCTGCCCGTCAGCCACCTCCCCTTCCTGGGGCGCCTCGGCTGCGGCCGGCCAACTGACTCGCGCCGCCCGGCCGGACTGCAGCAGCGACGGCAGGTGCTCGCCCCAGGACCCCAACTCCTCCGATGGAATCAACGTGAGCTGCAGCAGCGCATCGTGCAGTTCACCCGGATCACGCACTTCCGGCCAGGCCTGGGCCCGCACCTGCTGGACGACCTCGGGATCCAGTGCCCCGATACCGCGGGCCAAATCGGGATCCGTGCGGCGGAGCGACACGGCCCGCGCCCGCCGCTCTTCCAACGGGGCATCATCCAGGAAGGCGTAGGGGTTGGCGTTGAGGATCTCGTGGGAGGCCGGCGAGGGTGCCACGGTATCCAGCGCCAGGGTCCGGATCGATCCGCTCTCGATGCCGGTCAACACCTGCCTCAACCCCTCCAGGTCCATCGCTTCATGCAGGCAATCCTGCATCGTCTGCCGCACCAGCGGATGATCGGGGATCTCTACCGGACCAGCCCGGTTGTCCTGGCAGGCGACCTGAGCCGGGAAGACCGCCGCCAGCAAGTCTTCCGCCCGCATGCGTTGCAGTGGGGTGGGCACCCGGCGGCCGCCGCTGAAGCGCGGCAAGGCCAGCGAGCGGCCGGCGTTCCACCGCCAGCGATTGGCGAACATCGGGGCCGCCAGGGTGGCCTGCTCCAAGGCATCCTGCAAGTTGGAAGCCCGCACCAATCCGAAAGCGTCCGACACCGGAAAGCTGTGCTGCTCGCCCAGCGAGAGCACGAACCCGTCGTCGGTGGCGGCAGCCTGCAGTTCGAAGTCGAATGTCACGCAGAAGCGCTTTCGCATGGCCAGGCCCCAGGCCCGGTTGATGCGCCCGCCGAACGGGGCGTGCACCACCAGCTGCATGCCCCCGGCCTCGTCGAAGAAGCGCTCGGCGATCACGGTCTGCTGGGAGGGCACCTCGCCCAAGGCGGCCACCGTCTCCGAGACGTAGGCCAGCAGCTGCTCGGCGCCCGCCAGGTTCAACCCGCACTCGGCCCGCAGCCAGGCCGTCGCCGCCTGCACATCCCCCAGCCGGTCCCGCACATCCGCCCGCAGGCCGGCGACCGCCGCCGAGAGCTCCGCCGTGCGCGGCGGGGCTTCACCCAGCCAGAACGGGATATTGGGCGGCGCCCCCTGGGCGTCCTCCACTCGCACCTGCCCGGAGCCGATCCGCCGGATGCGCCAGGACTGGGTGCCCAGCAGGAAGATGTCGCCGGCCATGCTCTCCACGGCGAAGTCCTCGTTGACCCTCCCGACCAGCCGGCCATCCGGTTCCAGCACAACGTCGAAATCGGCGGTATCCGGGATGGCACCGCCGCTGGTGATGGCTGCCAATCGCGCCCCCCGACGCCCGTTGAGCTTGCCGTTCACCCGATCGTGCTGTACGTAGGCGGACCGGCGGCCGCGCCGGGTGGTGACCCCTTCCGCCACCATTTCCAGGGTCTGCTCGAACTCCTCCCGGCTCAACTGGCGGAAGGCGTGGCTCCGGCGGACCAGATCAAAGAGCTCTTCGCTCCCGATTTCCTCGCTGCCGGCGATGGCCACGATCTGCTGAGCCAGGATGTCGAGCGGAGCCTGCGGCATGATCACCCGGTCCAGTTCTCCGGCCCTGACCGCCCGCACCGCCGCGGCGCACTGAACCAGTTCGTCCCGGGTGAGCGGGAACAGGATCCCCCGGGGCACGGCGGTCTCCGTGGTCCGCGCCGCCGCATTCCCGGAGCCGGGAGCCACGTCGGTATCCGTCGTGGGCGCCGCGGCCGAATCGGTGAGCTCCCCGCCGGCTGGCCGGTGCGCCGAACGCCCGACCCGCTGCAGCAGGCTGGCCAGCGACCGGGGCGCGCCCACATGGCAGACCAGGTCGATGTGGCCGATGTCGATGCCCAGCTCCAGCGAGGCGGTAGCCACCACCAGTGGAACTTCGCCGCTCTTGAGACCGGCTTCGGCCTTCAGGCGAGCCGGCCGCGAGAGGCTTCCGTGGTGGGCGGCGACCTTGCCCGGACCCATCCGCTGGCTCAGCTGGAAGGCGACTCGCTCCGCCAGCCTGCGGGTATTCACGTAGACCAGCGTGGTGCGTTGCTGCCGGGCGTGGGCGGCGATCCGGTCGTAGATCTCGGCCCACAGGTCGTGGCTGGCGATCGGCCCGAGCTCCTGATCGGGGACCTCGATGGTCAAGTCCAGCGTGCGGCGGTGGCCGCGGTCCAGGATTGCGCAGGCCGGGCCCCCGTCGGGCGCGACCCTGCCCGCGCCCACCAGCAACCAGGCGATATCCTCGATCGGCTTCTGGGTGGCGCTCAATCCGACCCGCTGCAGTGGCCTGCCAGCCAGCCGATCCAGGCGTTCCAGTGTCAGGCTGAGGTGCGAGCCGCGTTTGTCCCCGGCCACCGCGTGGATCTCGTCCACGATGACGGTCTCGGCGGTCGCCAGGTAGCGGCGGCTGCCTTCGGCGGTCAGCAGGATGTAGAGCGATTCCGGGGTGGTGATCAGGATGTGCGGCGGCCGCTTGAGCATCGCCCGGCGCTCGCTGGCGGGGGTGTCCCCGCTGCGCACTGCCACCCGGACATCGAGATCAGGCAGGCCTGCGGTCCGGGCGGCCTCGCGGATGCCGCGCAGCGGCTCCTGCAGGTTCTTGTGGATGTCGTTCCCCAGCGCCTTGAGCGGGGAGACATAGACCACGTAGGTCCGGTCCTGCAGGGTCCCGTCCAGCGCCGCCTTCGCCAGGCGATCGATCGACCACAGGAAGGCGGCCAGCGTTTTCCCCGAGCCGGTCGGCGCGGCGATGAGCGTGTCCCGCCCGCTGGCGATGAGCGGCCAGCCACTTGCCTGCGGCTCGGTGGGGGCGCCGAAGCGCGATTCGAACCAGGTCCAAACCAGGGGATGAAAGAGGTCCTTCAAGGAGGGAGCAAGGCCTTGGTTGCCGACTTTGAGGCCGGCAAGTATACCGCGCGGGCCGGTGCGGAGCCGAAATTGAACTCGAGCGGTCGATTCCGGGTAGCATTGTGAGCGGCGTGCACCCCGGGTCATTTCCTTCGAGGCTGCGTCCGAGCGGAGCGGCGAAAACCGAAGCGTGTTCACGTTGATGGAACTCGTGCAACTTCGCCGCCTCCCCAGGGCCGTCCTGCTGTTGGCGCTCTCGCTGACGCTCGCCGGGTGCGCGGTAGTTACCGGATGGGCGGCGACGCGCCCAACTTCGATGCCGCCGACGCCGCTTCCCAGCGCGGTTCCGCCCGAAGACCCGCCGGCCGTCTGGGCGCTTCCCTTCCAGTACAGCTTCCCCGCGCAATTCTGGAGTCCCGGACGGCATCTCTACCGTTTTGTCATCCAGTGTCCGGAGTTGGGCTTCGAAGGATCCCCGGGGGCGTGGAGGAGCTTCCTGGTGTACGAAGACGCGCCGGGGACCAGGCCCACCATCTACCTGCGGCAGGTCGGCCTGAGCACCAAGCCGCTCGGCGATCCGAACCGCTATTACATTCACCCGGATCAATTGACGGTGGCCTCGGTGGCCTTGCTCGGCCTGGGGAGGCAGCAGGCCGACCAGCTGGCGGCCTCTCCGCACTGCACGGTGACCATCAGTTGGGACGATGGGGCGGGGTTACAGAGCCTATCGGCCGGCGAACCCTATTTGCCGTGAAACCGAACTGACCGGATCTCAGCGAGTATGCTCCAGCATCCAGGCATATAGCTCCGGGTCGCGATAGGCAACCGCCGGCGTGCCGAGGTGGCCCTGATCCGGGTAGAGAGTCCACTTGACCTCCCCGCGGCAGGAGTCGCCCAGGGCCTCCAAGTTGGTTTCCGCAGTCTCAGGGTCGGCGATGTTGTCCTGGGCACCGTGAATGGCCCATACCGCCAGGTCCTGCATCCGGCACAGGTAGTCCCGGCGGGAAGTTCGGACCGTCCAATACCCGCTCCCGGAGATAGACACCAGCGCGGCGAACTTCTCCGGGTAGACCGTGGCTAGGTGCCACGATCCATAGCCGCCCATGTCCACTCCGGTGAGGTAGACCCGGTTGGCATCCACCCGATAGGCGGCGGTGATCTCGTCCAGCAGGCCGCCCAGGATGAGCTGGATGTCGTCCGACCACCAGGTCTGGCCCGGGATGACCTGAGGCGAGAGCACCACGAAGGGGAAGTCCTTCGGCTGTTCTCCAAGAGCGAGCACTTCCGGTAGGCCGAAGCTCATCACGAACCCCGAGTCGTAATCGTCATCGCCGGAACCGTGCAGGAACAGGATCAGCGGCCAATGCCGCTCGGACTCCTGATAATAGCGCTCCGGCAGATAGAGCAGGTAGCGCAGCTCGGTATGGGTGGTGGGCTTCCCCTCCAGCTGCGGGGGGACCGGAAACACTCCCTGCAGGTGGATCCCGGTGGGCAGCTGGGCTGAGAGCGGCAGGCCGACCGGCGTGCTCTCCGGATCCATTCGCTGCACCGGGCTGACCTGGCAGGCCGACAGGACCAGCCCCACCAGCATCGCTCCGATTCGCTCCATCCCATTCAAGCGGCGATGCAGGCCGCCTGGCCTCGGTGCGGCATTACCCGGCCAGAGGGATAGAATCCGGCGTGCAGAGGACACCTTCCTCATGTTGACCTTTCTCAGCAGCGGCCCAGGGTTGGGGGTGCTGCTGATCTCGGCCGGCATGCTGGCCTTCGAGATCAGCCTGAGCCGGATCTTCGCCGTCCAGCAGTTTCACCATTTCGCCTTCGTGGTGATCAGCCTGGCAGTGATGGGCCTGGCGGCCAGCGGCACCCTGCTGGCCGTGCTGCGGCGCCGCCCCGCCTTGGCGTCCCTGGCCCTGGCCTACGCCGCCTCGGTGCTGGCCGCTTACGGGGTGGTGAACTGGCTCCCCTTTGACTCCTACAGCATTGCCTGGGACGGCCGCCAGGTCGCGATTCTACTGCTCTATTTCCTGGCTGCGTGCACGCCCTTCGTTTTTGCCGGGTGGGCGGTGGGAGCCGTCATGGTCGACGCCGGCGAGCTGGTGCGCCGTCCGTACGCCGCCAATCTGGCCGGGTCGGCATTGGGCTGCCTCCTGGCACTGGGAGCACTGGCGTCCGCCGGCGCGGAGGGGGCAGTGCTGCTGGCCTCCGCCGCGGGCCTGCTGGCTGCCGCGGCCTTTTCTGGAACCAGGTTGCACCGGCTGGCCCTCACCGGGATGGCCTGCGGCCTGGCGCTGGTCGCCGTTCTTCGCCCGGGAGTGTTGGAGTTGAAGCTGTCGCCCTACAAGCCGCTGTCCCAGGCGATGCTGCTGCCGGATGCCAGGAGAACCCTGACACGCTGGAGTCCGACCGCCCGGGTGGACGTGGTGGAGACCTCCAGCCTGCATGTCTTCCCGGGCCTCAGCCTGAACGCCGGCGTGGAGCTTCCAAGGCAGACGGCACTTTTCATCGACGGCGATGGCCCCTATCCCATCACCTCCATGACCACCGATGATCCGGCCGCCGCGCAGCTGGCCGACCACCTGCCGACCGGGTTGCCCTACCGGCTTCGGCCGGCCGGAGCGGTCTTGATCCTGGAGCCCGGCGCCGGCCTGGAGGCGCAGCTGGCCCTGGCCGCCGGCGCGGCCCGAGTCGATCTCCCTGTAGAGGAGCCGCTGGTGTTCGACCTGCTGCAGGGCCCCCTGGCGCAATCCAGCCAGGGTCTGTTGCTGGATCCGCGGGTGGTGGTGCTCGAGCGCTCCGGGCGAGGTGCGCTGGCCGGGCCGGGCGTCGGCTATGACCTGGTGGTCTTCGCGCTCAGTGAGCCATTCCGCCCGGTGGCCGCTGGGGCCTTCAGCCTCACCGAATACTATGCCCTTACCTGGCAGGCGCTGTCCGACGCCTTCGCCCGGCTGGGACCTGAGGGAATCCTGGTCCTCACCCGCTGGCTAGGCAATCCGCCAAGCGAATCCGCACGCGCCTGGGCCACGCTCCTGTTGGCCCTGGAGAAGCAGGGGGTGGCCGAACCCGGTCCCAACCTGCTGGCTTACCGCAGCATGCGCACAGGCACCCTGCTGGCCGCTCGCCGTCCGTTCACGCCGGACGAACTGAGCCAGGCCCGCGGTTTTCTGGAGCGCAACGGCTTTGACCCCATCTGGCTGCCCGATCTTGAGCCGTCGGAATTGAATCGGCACAATCGGCTGCCGAGCGACGTCTACCATCAACTGTTCACCGACTTGCTGCGCCGGCCACGGCAGACCCTGGCGCGCTACGAATTCAACCTGAATCCCCCCAGCGACGACCGGCCGTACTTCTACCACTACTTCCGCTGGCGCCAGACGCCCCAGGTGATGGCCGCCCTCGGAACCCAGTGGCTCCCCTTCGGCGGCAGCGGCTACTTGGTGCTCCTGGCCCTGCTCCTGCTGGTGATGGTGCTGGCGGGCGCGCTGGCCCTCGTGCCGGCCCTGGCATGGCGCGCCACCCCCCGCCTGCCGCGGCGCTGGCTGATCTACTTCGGCTGTCTGGGGGCCGGCTACCTGTGGGTGGAGATCCCGCTCATCCAGAGGTTGACGCTGTTGTTGGACCGCCCGGCGCTTGCGCTGGCTCTGGTCTTGTTCACCCTGCTGATGGCCTCCGGAACCGGCAGCCTGCTTTCCGAACGCCTGCCGCTGCGCCCGGCCTTGGCCGGCCTGGTCGGATTGCTGGCGGTCGAACTCCTGGTGCTACCCGCGCTGGTTCGCCTCGGACTGCCTTGGGGCTTACCCGCACGGGCCACGCTGGCGGCCGGGCTAGCGGCACCCCCTGGGCTGCTCATGGGCATCCCCTTCGCGGCCGGGCTGCGCCGCCTGCAGGCCACATTGCCGGGGGCCGTTCCCTGGGCCTGGGCCGTCAACGGAGCCGTCTCCGGGGTCAGCGGCGTGCTGGCGGCCCTGATCACGCTGGATTGGGGGTTTGGCGCCACCCTTGGGTTGGGCGCCCTGGCCTACGTGGCCGCCTGGGCGGCGGCCGGAGACAGCGGCGCGAGCATGGCAGCCAGTGAAGGGCTCGCCTAGCCGCCCTGCTTATCCCGCACCAGCGGCACAAAGCGCACACCCCCCAGGCTGGCGCTGTCGTAGCTGGCCTCGGCCGTCCGGGTGATGCGCCAGAGTTCCTGGTACCCTCCGACGGGCCCCACCGGGATCACCAGCACCCCGCCGACTGCCAGCTGCAGCAGCAGCGGCTGGGGGACATGGTCCGGCGCGGCGGTGACCACGATAGCGTCGAAGGGAGCCTCCTCCGGCCAGCCCAGATAGCCATCGGCATGGCGCAGCTGGATGTCTGCATAGCCCAGGCGCCGCAGTCGCTCCTCTGCCGCCAGCGCCAGCGGCTCCACGATCTCCATCGAATAGACCTCCACCTCCAGTTGCCCCAGCACCGCCGCCTGGTAGCCCGAACCGGTGCCGATCTCCAGCACCCGGTCGCCCGGCTCGAGATCCAGCTCCTGGGTCATCAGCGCCACGATGTACGGTTGCGAGATCGTCTGTCCATAGCCGATGGGAAGCGGGTGGTTCTCATAGGCCTGGCCCAGATACTCCGGGGGGACAAACTCGTGCCGCGGAACCGCCCGCATGGCCTGAATGACCTCGGGCTGGGTGATCCCCCAGGCCACGATCCCGGTCTGGACCATGCTCTCCAGCTGTTCGGTGTAGGCATCGGCGCTGGCAGAGGGCGAGACTTCAGACTGCTGTGGGACGGTCGGGGGCGAGCCTGAATCCTGGGCCGCGGGGGAGCTGCAGGCCGCGGCCAGCAGCAAGCATGCTGAGAGCGCCCTGGCAGAAGCAGGGCGATCCGTAGAGCCGAACGCTAGCCCAATCCGAACCAACTCAGGGGGGCGTACAGGATATCCGGCGCGAAGGCATCCAACAGGAAGAACGTGCCGGCGCACACCAGGATGAGGATCAGGCACCCTCCGGCCGCCAGCGCCCAGCGGCCGATCCCGCGCCGCGGGGGCGTGGCTTCGGCCCCCTGCATCACCGCCGGCGCTGGAGCGCCAGCAGACCGGGGGGCCGGCTGATAGGCCGCCGGGGAGGCAGCCGCGCCACGCCGGGCAGGCGGGCCACCCATGACGGTGGCCGCACCCTCCGGCGCACTGGACTCGAAGGCCAGCGTCACCGTCTCGCCGAAGCCCAGCAGGTCGCCCATGGCCATCACCCGCGGTGCGACCAGACGCTCGCCGTTGATGAACGTGCCATTGGTGGACCCCAGGTCCTCCACCACAATGCCCCCCGGCGTCCGGGTGAGTCGGGCGTGCTGGCGCGAGACCTCTGCATCCCCCAGGGAGATGTCATTGGTGACATCTCGTCCCAGCAGGGTTACTTCCTTGGTCAGATCAAACGCCATCCCTGGGTTGGGCCCAGTGCGGACAACCAGGCGGTAGGAGACCTCAGCCATGGCGCGTAGCTCCTTGGTCGACGCCGACGGCGGTAGTGTACAAGCGCTGCCTCAACTAGTCAACCGGGAGGCTCTCCGCGGGGCCGCACCCGCAGCCGCAGCCCTTCCACCGAGGTCACTTCGACTTCATCGCCCTTGGCGAGCGCCTTGGACCGGTCCTCCACCTGGGCAGACCACAGCTCTCCCCCCACCAGCACCGTCCCGGCAGGGCTGAGTTCGGTGCGGGCCACCCCGATGAGGCCAATCAGCGCCTCCGGCCCCACCGTCACCCGCCGCCGTTGGGCGCGGATGGCCAGGGTGACCACCACCAGGAAGAGCGCCGCGATGAACACCGCGGTTCCCACCACCAGCGGCACGGACACCTGGAAGAAGGCCGGGGTGCCGGGGGAATTGAAGAGCACCAGCGAGCCGACGATGAAGCAGGCGGTGCCGGCTGCGGTCAGGGCCCCATGGGTGGGTGCCTTGATATCCAGGATGAAGAGCACAAAAGCGCTGGCGATGAAGATGATCCCGAACCAGTTGACCGGCAGCACGCCCAGCCCCAGGGCGCCCAGGGACAGGCAGGCCACGCCCACCAGGCCGGCCGCCCAGCCTCCGGGGCTCCCGATCTCAATCAGCACCGCCTGCACTCCCACCGCCATCAGCAGGAACACGATATTGGGGTTGGTCAGGGCTCCCAGCAGTTGCTCGATGAAACTCTGGCTGACGTGCTCAATGGAGGCCTGGCCGGTGTGCAGCGTGCGCGCCCCGGCCTGCAGTTCGACCGGCAAGCCGTCCAGCCGGGCCACCAGATCTTCGATGTCCTCGGCGACCAGGTCGATCAGGCCGGCCTCCAGCGCCTCCTGAGCCGAAGCGGCCTTGGCTTCTTCGATGGTGGCCTCGGCCAGCGCCACGGCCGTCTCACCGCGCCGGGCTGCCAGGCCGCGCACGGTGGCCTTGAGGATTTCCTTCTCCTTGCGCTCGATGGTCTCGCCCAGGTCCTCGCCCTGCCCGCCCACCGGGCTGGCGGCGCCGATGGCGGTCTCCGGCGCCATGGCGGCGACGTGCCCGGCCAGGGTGATCACCGTGCCGGCGCTGGCCGCGATCGCTCCCCGCGGCGCGACGTAGACCACCACCGGCACGGCGCTGGCGCGAATGCTCTGCACCATTTGATTCATGTGGTCGATCTGACCGCCGGGGGTGTCCAGCTGCAGCACCAGCGCCTCGGCTCCCCGCCGTTCGGCCAACAGCAGCCCGCGATCCAAGTATTCGATCATCGCCGGCGTGAGCGGCCCCGTGGCGGTGAGCACCAACACCACCCGCTCGGATTGGGCCTGGGCGCGGCTGGCCCACAGCGAGGCCAACAGCAGCAGGAGCAGGGCGTAGCGGCGCATGATGTTTCTAGTTTCCATTATAGTCGCCCGTCAGGCGGGCCGCGCGGAGGCCCCCGCTGGTTCCAGGCAGTCAACCGCCGTATAATGCCTCGGGGCTCGTCCCTGCCCGACGCTGCACCGACCAGGCCGCCTGACGGCGTCGAGGGCCCTTTCACAGGGAGCACACTATGCGAGTCATTGACCTCTCCGAGTTCCGAAACGAAGAAGGCCAAATCGACCTCGAGAATCGCATCCGGGCCACCCTGCAGTTCGGCCTGGGTTGGTACGCAGACGTGCAGGCTCAGGAATTCGTGGTGCAGCGGCTGGAGAAGGTGCTGGATAACCAGCACACCATGCTGCGCAACATACCCCTGGTCGGCACCGATCTGGTCGCCCCGATGATCCTGCTCAGCCCGCAGGGCGTGCGGTTGATCCACCCGGTGCGCAAGAGGGGCGTTTTCCGGGCCAAGGAAGAGGAGTGGCAGACCTTTGACGGCCGGATCCGCCGCTTTCGCGCAGCCCGTCCCAACCTGCAGTACAACGTGCTGTCCATGGCCCGGGGTATTCATCGCTACCTGCAGGCCCAGGGCTTCCCGCTGCCCGACCTGGAAGCCGTGCTGATCTTCACCAACCCGCAGACCCACGTGGACGTTGCCACCCCGGCGGCCCGGATCGTGATGGCAGACGCCGCCGAACACTTCGCCTCCAAGCTCCTGGAACTCAAGGCGATCATGGATCAGGAAGACATCGACTTGCTGGTGGAGGCGATCAGCCACCCGCAGTTGCCGGAGCCCGAGGCCGCCAAGTTGGAAGAGGCGGCCGCCTCGGCCGCACTCGAGCCGGCGGGGGACCAGGTTTTCAGTTCGGAACCGCTCAAGCCCATGGAGACCCGCCGGGAATTCGAGCCGGTGCGTCGGATTGGCGGCCTGACCACGCGGCAGCTGACGCTGTTGGTGGTGATGGCCGTCTTCGAGTTTCTGATCATCGGATCGATGGCCTTGATTCTGGTGGGAGATCGGTTTCTCGCCCGCCCCTGACGTCGCCCCGTTCTGAACGAAAGGGCCCGGTTGCCACCCCATCTGTCCATCGTCGTCCCGGCACATAACGAAGAACTGCGCCTGCCGGGAAGCCTATCGCGCATCCTGGAGCACCTCCGGCAGCAGCCCTACAGCTGGGAAGTGCTGGTGGTGGAGAATGGGAGCAGCGACCGCACCGCCGAGGTGGCCGAAGGCTTCGCCCAAGCGACCCCTGGGCTGCGGGTGCTGCGGGAGGCACGCCGCGGCAAGGGGCTGGCGGTGCGCCGCGGCATGCTGGAGGCAAGCGGGGAGTACCGCTTCATCTGCGACGCCGACCTGTCCATGCCCATCGACCAGATCAACCGCTTCCTGCCTCCGGAACTGCAGGACTACGACATCGCCATCGCCTCGCGGGAGGCCGCGGGCGCCGTGCGGTACGGGGAGCCCTTCTACCGCCACTGGGTCGGCCGGGCCTTCAACCTGATCGTGCGCCTCCTGGCCGTCCCCGGCTTTCAGGACACCCAGTGCGGCTTCAAGTGCTTCCGCGGCCAAGCGGCCGATGTGCTCTTCCCCTTGCAGCGTCTGCACGGATGGACCTTTGACGTGGAGCTGCTCTTCGTGGCTCTGCGGCGTGGTTACCGGGTGGTGGAGGTGCCGATTCCCTGGTACTACTACCCCGGCAGCCGGATCAGCATCCTGCGCGATTCGCTGGCCATGTTCACCGATCTGTTTCGCATCCGGAGCAATTGGCGCCGCGGCTTGTACTCGGCGGAGGCCGCCGGTGAGCAGAGCTAGCCCGCCTTCTACCCGCCGCCGGGACCGAGCGCGGACCCCGGCGAGCAGGCCGAGCCTGCGCTCCATGCGGCCCGACCTGAGCCGCGAACTGGCGCTGCTCTCCGCCGGCCGCATTCCGGTGGCCGGGCTGGACGAGGCCGGCCGCGGAGCGCTGGCCGGGCCGGTGGTAGCGGCCGCGGTGGTGCTGCCGCTGGACCGATTCGACCTCTCCCGAGTGCTGGCGGAAGTGCGCGATTCGAAGCAGCTGACCCCCCGGCAGCGCGAGCGCTGCGCTGAAGCGGTGCTGAGCATCGCGCTCAGCACCGCCGTCGGCCAGGCGGATGCGGCGGAGGTGGACGCGCTGGGCCTGCTCCCCGCCACCCGGGCCGCCATGGCCCGGGCGCTGGCCCAGCTTGCCGTCCAGCCCTGCCACCTGCTCATCGACCACCTGCGGCTTCCGGAGATCCCGCTGGAGCAATCCCCGGTCACCCACGGCGATGCCCTGGTGCTTTCCATCGCCGCCGCTTCGGTATTGGCCAAGGTGGCCCGCGATCGTATGTTGGTTGCGCTGGACCAGCAGTACCCGGGCTACGGGCTGGCCCGCCACAAGGGCTACGGCACGGCCCAGCACCAGGCCGCCCTGCGTCGGTTGGGGCCCTGCCCCATTCATCGCCGCTCCTACGCTCCGGTGGCTGCGGTGAGCTGAGCCGCCCATGCCCCTGCACGAGTTCTTCACCCCCGCCTCGGTGGCCGTGGTGGGGGCTTCCTCCGATCCCGGCAAGCTCGGCTA
>Ga0299915_10002422_pt1 | contig 13664 bp, 6 predicted proteins | sample RVTome_13_FD_200263 | JGI IMG/M metagenome (GOLD analysis project Ga0299915, IMG submission 200263) | Soil microbial communities from uranium-contaminated site in the Upper Colorado River Basin, Wyoming, United States - RVT92D227 (version 2) ...
GCCGTTCTTGTACGGGCGGCAGTCGTAGGCGGTCGTGGTCGGTGCGCTACCCACGCGGACGTAGAGGTCCGAGTCGTTGGTGCCGGTGATCGAGAACTGGTAGGTGCCCGCCGCGACCGTGGGGGTCGAGTAGCGCTTCTCGATGTTGCGAGCCACGCTGCCGCTGTCGGTGAGGCCCGGCCACGTGGTCGGCAGGCCGCCGCCACCCGGGGTGAACGCGTTGTCCTGCTCGCCGGTGACGAGGACGACCTGCGAGCGGTCGACGCTCTGGAAGATCTGCTCGAACGTCTTGGGCTGGTCGTGTGCGATCAGGCCGCGGAGCATCGCCATCGAGGTGTTCGAGAGCTCGTGGAAGAACGCCGGCATCGCGTTGTTGACGATGTCGATGTACTTGAAGCCCGTGGTGTCGTCCGGGTTGATGTTCTTGTGCGCGCGGTTGAGCGCGTCGTCGATGTACGCGAACGTGTCGCAGCCGTTCATCTGCACGACGACGTACTGACCCTGGACCCACTTGCCCGCGGCCGCCATGGCGCGGACGTTGGTGCCGAGGCCGGCGTGGCCGTTGTAGATGATGTAGTCGGCGCGGCTCGAGAGCGACTCGTAGCGTGCGCGGAACGTGGGCTGCGACAGGCCGATGCGAACGTTGTCCGTGAGCAGCACGACGACGCGGATCTGCTTGCCATCGGGGAGCGTCGCGTTGAGCTCGATGTCCGGCGCGGCGACACCCGGGTTCGACGGGACCGTCGCCGGGATGGTCGTGAGGTTACGCGCGGAGAGCTCGGTCTTGACGGCCGAGACGAACCGGTTGTACGCGTCGATGCCGACGTCGCCGGAGGTGGCGCCGTCTTCGTTCTTGCCGAAGATCGCGACGACCTCGAGCTTGTTGTCTTCCCAGATCTTCGTGTACTCGGGGAACTTTCCAGTGGTCTGGACCGGGCTCGGCGAGAACGTCGCGGTGACCGTGTTGACGTCGGCCGCGGCGACCGAGCAGCCCGATCGGTTCGGGCGGTAGTAGTAGAACATCGAGCCGCTATCGACGTCGTGCGCGCCGGAGTCGACGCACGTGGTGTTGTACTTGTTCGAGAACGCTTCCTGGCCGCTGCTCGAGACGTCGAGCGGCGACTTGAGGACGATCGACGCGGGGACCGAGTTGCGATTGCCCCACGCGACGAGGAGCCTCGCGTGGTACTTGAGCTGCGTCCGGCCGTTGACCGTCGACTTGACGACGTTCGTGAGGACGGCCTTGTCGACGCGACCGACGGCGTTCATGCCGTTGAGCTGGCCGATCGTGTAGAACAGCTGCGAGTGGATCGTCGACGTGTTGTCGAACGAGAAGTCGGTGATCAACGTGCCGTCCCACTCGGCGTCGACGAACACCGCGACGGCGCTCGAGTCGGACTTGTCGTCGTCCGACTTGACGGTCTCGCCGTCATAGAGGTCCACGTCGTCCGTGGCGCAGCCCGTGATGGGTGCGGCGAAGGCCGCGAGTGCGGTGAAAGAAATCGAGGTAAGGCGCTTCATAGATTCAGTCGGTGCTCCGGTTGATGCCCGCCGCCGGAGCACGAACCGCGCCCACCGAAACCGTAGCTAACGCCGCGAACCCGCACGCCGATCGCGAGACCACACGTTCTCAGCGGCTACTCGAGTGGCCAATGACGCCGGGTCATCACTCGCGGCCAACCAGCACGCGACAACGCGCGTGTCGCACCGCGCCGCCGCGGATCGCACCTGTGAGCGGCTACGGCTGAAAGATCTGAGTCTCAGACCCCCGTGCTAACAGCCAGCTGTGGGCAATGAGCAAAGTCTCGCGAGGCCGTCCGGTCGAACGAGCGAGACTCCGGACAATGAACCGCTCGGCGTGTTGCGCGAGGTGTTCGGCCATGCCGAATTTCGTGCCGGCCAGCGTGACGCGGTCGACGCGCTGCTCGACGGTCGCGACGCGGTGGTGCTGTTGCCGACCGGCGCCGGCAAGTCGCTGTGCTACCAGGTGCCCGCGGTGGTGGCCGCGCGCGCGGGCCGCGGCACCACGATCGTGGTGTCGCCGCTGATCGCGCTGATGAACGATCAGGTCAGCGCGCTCGTCGGGCGCGGGATCAAGGCCGCGGCGCTCCACAGCCACCAGGACGACGACCAGCGCCAGGCGGTCATCCGCGCGCTGGGGCGAGGCGAGCTCGAGCTGCTCTACATCTCGCCCGAGCGCGCCGTGCTCGATGGCTTCAAGCGCCTGCTCTCGCGCGCGCGGATCGCGATGCTCGCGATCGACGAGGCGCACTGCGTGAGCCAGTGGGGCCACGACTTTCGTCCCGAGTACCTGCGCCTCGACGAGCTGCGCGACGTGCTCGGCGTCCCGACGATCGCGCTGACCGCCACCGCGACCCCGCGCGTGATGGACGAGATCGTCGGTTCGCTCGGGCTCCGCGAGCCGACCATCGTCCGCGGCGACTTCCGGCGGCCGAACCTCACGTTCGAGGTCCAGCACCATCATCACGACGACGCGCGACTCGAGGTCGCGATCGAAGCGCTCGAGCGAGCCGGGCTGCGCCGGCTCACCGGGGCCGGGCGTGGCATCGTGTACTGCGCCACGCGCAAGAAGACCGAGTCGGTCGCGGACGGGCTCACGGCCGCCGGATTCGCCGTCGGCCACTACCACGCGGGGCGCACGGCGCCGGCTCGCGAGCGCGCGCAGCGTGCGTTCGCGCTCGGCAAGATCCGCGTGCTCGTCGCGACCAACGCGTTCGGGATGGGCGTGGACTATCCCGACGTCCGCGTGATCGTCCACTTCCAGACGCCGGGCAGCCTCGAGGCGTACTACCAGGAGGCGGGGCGAGCTGGACGCGACGGCGATCCGGGGCACTGTCTGTTGCTGTTCGGGGCCGTCGATCTCGTCACGCAGCGCCGGCTCAACGAGCGGGATCGTGCGAGCGCCACCATCGAGCACCGACGCGAAGCCGCGCTCGCCGCGGTCGAGCAGTACGTCAACGCGGCGACCTGCCGGCAGCGGCTGCTGTGCGCGCACTTCAGCGCCGCCGAGCACGCGGCGTGCGGGCTCTGCGATGCCTGCGTCGATCCGGGATCGATCCGCGTCGTGCGCCGGCCGGAGGCCCGCCCGATCATCGCGCTGTCGAGCGACGAGCAGCAGCTCGTGGTCGACGCCGTCGGTGCGCTGCATCGCCCGATCGGCAAGGGGAACCTGGCGAAGGCGTTGCGCGGCAGCCAGTCCAAGGTCATGGCGGCCAACGGCCTGCTGCGGCTCCCGCAGCACGGCATGCTCGCCGAGCGAGACGAGGCCTCGATCGTCGCGACGATCGACACGCTGATCGCGAATCGCCGGCTCGTGCGCCGCGGCCGCAAGTATCCGACGGTCGCGTTGCCCGGAGTCACGCGAGCGCGATCGACGCGCACCGTTCGCAGCCGCCCAACCACCCCGCGCGCGCCGCGTACGTCGAGTGTCGCGTACGAGCTCGACAGCTATCGCAAGCGAATGGCTCGCCAGCTCAAATGGAAGTCGTACATGGTGTTCCAGCGCGGCGTGATCGCCGCGATCGACAAGCAGCGCCCGATGACGAAGGAAGCGCTGCTGCGGATCTCGGGCCTCGGACCGGCGAAGATCGCGCGGTTCGGCGACGACATCCTCGCGGTCGTTCGCCGCCACACGCCGACGTCCTGAAGGCGTGACAGCGATGTCGCGGATCGCGCCCGATCGCGGATCGAGCCCGGCGCAACTCCGGTGAATCGCACGCAGAACACCGGTGCACCACATGCTATTGGCTCCCGACCATGCGCCGTCGATCACGCGTCATGGCACCCCTTCTCTTGCTCGGGTTCGCGGCCTGCGGAGGCGAGCACGGCAGCATGCCGGCACCGCCTGATATCGCCGACCCGCCACCTCCGTTCACGGGCCCGGTGTCGCTGCAGATCACGCACAACGGGGCGCCCGCGGTCGGCGTCGCGGTGGTCTTTCAGGATGCCGGCGTCGTTGGTGCCACCACGCAACCGACCGATGGGAGCGGCACGGCGAGGGTGACGATGGGGCGGGATGGCTTCGTCACCGTGGTCAACCCGTTCGGACCGCCGGCGACCGGAGCCCCCGACGACGTGAGGACGTTCGCCGGCGTCCAGCCGTTCGATCAGCTGAAGCTCGTCGAGGACACGCGTGCGAGCCCGATCACGGTGACCGTGACCGCGCCGATCGAGCCCACCGCCGTCGAGTACAGGCTGCACACGAGCTGCGGTTCCGGCGTGCTCGTGAAGCCGAGCGGCCCGGGCCTCCCGACCGGACAGCTCACGCTGACCAGCTGCGGCGGCGCGGCCGACGTGCTGCTCGAGACGATCGACAGCAGCGGCAATCCCTCGCGGTCGATCTACCGCCCGAACCTGCCGGTCATCGACGGTGGCACCGTCGCGCTGCCCAGCGGCTATCAGGCGATCCCCGGCGCGCGGTTCGACTACTCGGGCATCGCAGACGGCTACGGCACCGTCCACGTTCGCGGCGTGCTCGCGTCCTCGCGCGGCCCCGTGTTCGAGACGTCCGGCGACGTCGTCATCTCGTCCGGCGTCGGCTCGACGATCCTACCGATCCCCACGATCAGCGATCCGACCTTGATGACCGAGTCGACGCTGGCCCTCACCGACAGCATCGCCACGCACGGCGTGCTCGACTGGGGACCGAACACCGGCCAGTTCATCGACCTCTGGGACGACCTGCTCCCCGAGCTCTTGTCGGCGCCGCGGTTCGATCTGCCGAGGAGCGTGTCGTGGAGCGAGGCCTCGTTCGCGACGTTCCAGTTCGAGTCCGGTCCGATCGAGGACGAGACCCGGCCGGACTTCGTCCTGATCGAGCTCGCGGTCGAGCGCACGGGCGCCTCGCCACGCACGTACACCTGGCGGATCGCGGCTCCCTACTTCGGGCCGTTCGTCAGCCTCCCGCTGCTTCCGCTCGACGCCAATGACTTCAACATCGCTCCCGGTGACTCGGTCGACGTCGCCGGCCTCACGACCGTGAACGTGCCCGGCGGCTACGGTGCGGTGCGCGCCCGCGTCCTCGACAGCAAGCGCCCCGAGGATCTGATCGAGGGCTCGTCCGGACGGATCGTGTACGAGACGCTTCGCTAGCTCCCGAGCCGATGCTTCAGCTCGATGATCTCGGCGGCCTGCGCCTCCGGCGACCGTCAGGTGCGCGTGTTCCAGGTGGCTTCGACGGAACCCTCGAGCTCGTGCGCCCCACGTGCGTTCGCGTGATCTCGAACGCGGGCTCGATCGACTCCATCGAGCGGCTGAGGGCCCCGCGATGGAACGAGACCTCGAAGGTCGGATCGTCGCGATCGCGCATGCGAACATCGGAATCGGCCGCTCCGTGGCGACGGCGCTCGCGCGACGCGGCGCGCAGGACCGCGCGCGACAACCGGGTGACCGGGAGTCACTCGCGGCGCAGCACGAAGTGATCGACGATCCGCGCGTGAATCGGGTGATCCGCGGCATCGCGCGCCTGCCAGAACCGCCACCACGGACGCTGCACCGGCTCCGGCGGCTCGGCCGCGATCACCCAAACCTCGGCGGCATCGAGCGTCAGCTTGATGCGCAGGAACTCCGCGAATCCAACGACGCGCGCGGCGCTACCGGCCTCGTTGCCGTGCATGTTGAACTGCAGGCACACGAAGAAGTACCAGCCGAGCCACAGACATGCAAAGTAGGCGCCGAGAACCGCCGTGAGGGCGTAGCCGAGCGTCGGATATGACAGCGGTGTATCGGTACGCAGCACCAGTGCCATGCCGACGTAGTACGTCACGAGCACGGCGAAGATGATCGCCGCGAGCAGCCGGCGCACCGTCGTGTTGTGCGAGAAGTAGCCCGTTCGTAGCAAGCCCCTGCGGATGCCGAAGTAAGACAGCCCCACGCCGAGCCCGATGGCGCTGCGCCAATCGAACTGCATGATCACGCGCATCCACGCGTACGGCGTCCACACGATCAGCGCACCGACGACGAGGCCGACGATGCCGATCGCGATTCGCACGGCGAAATTGCGGCCCGATCCGCCGATGCCGAACGCGACGCCGAACATGATCAACATCATCAGCGTCGTCACGACGTAGAGCGCGATGTACTCGGTGTTCGCTTCGACGAATAGCGGGCACCGCCCGAGGAGATAGATCGCAAAACCCTCGAGAGCGATCGCGGGTGCCCACGCCCAGAACGTGATGAGGAAACTCCACGTCGTGCGGCGATTGCCACCGACCCAGCGCAGGCACCAGAAGATGAAGCGATCGTACGCGAGCGCATAGGTGAATCGGGCCCACCGGCCGGTCGGCGGATCGGGGCTCGCGATCGGCTTCGCCAGGTGCTGGCCTAGCTTCACGGCGCCGAACGCGATCCCGCCCATCGCCGCGATCGTCAGCGCGATCGACGCGATCGCTAGCAAGTTCCTCAGCTCCACGCGCAGTTCGTGCGGACAATCGGGCAGCAAGAACGGAACGTCGAGCAGGTTGTGGGAATCGGAACGATAAGCGAGCCACGCGCACAGCACCGCGACCACGATGCCGATGATGCCGACCGCGCCGGCCTGGAACACCTTGCGCGGCCGGATCAAGCGCTCGCCGATCGCGCGCGCCGACGCCTCCGCCGGCGGCCAGGCCGCCTGCGGCGTGATCTCGCCGAACCGGATTTGACCGGGATGGTGAAACGCACCGCCGAGCCCCGACACGACCGACGCATAGTTCGAGCGCGCGGTCGCCGAGTCCTGCGCGTGCACTTCGTTGCCGCGCGTCGTGTCGCCCGTCCAGATCTCGGTCATCGGTAGCTGCCGACGCCGAAACTTCGGCGCCGTCTGCGAAGGCGCGCCGTCGGGGCCAGAGCCCCAGTAGCGTTCGTAGGTGTGATCGTCGCCGGACAGATCGAGGCGGATCTCGTCGGCGGGGATCACGCCGTCGCGATCGAATCCCGGGGTGATGCCGAGCTTGTCTTTGATCGTCGTCGCGAGGGCAGTCCCGTGCTTGCTGATCGCGTGGTAGACGACCGCCGGTCGCGAGGTGACGAGGATGCGCTGCTTGCTGGACTTCTGGCGTACGAAGTAGTCGCGCTGGCGCTCGTCGAGTCCCTTCTCGACATCCAGGGCCCACAGCTGCCAGCCGTAGGGCAGGTCGATCGCGAAGTACGACGCCTGTTGCGCGAGCGAATAGCCAGGCACATCGAGGCGAGGTGTCTGCATGTGTGGATCCATCTTCGAATCGCGCGCGAGCGTGCGAAACTGACGTTGATAGCCATTGAGCATGTTGTAGTAATCGTGATTGCCGGGGATCGCGACCACCGGCACGGCGGGCTGCCTCGGCGCGGCCTTGCCTTCGCCCTCGAGCTTGCGGCGAGCCCAGATGAACGGCGCGCGGATGCGCGCGACAAGCTGGTTGCGTGTCGCGACCGGATACGCGGTATCGCCACCGAAGATCAGCAGCGAGCCGCGCGGCAGGCGTCGCGGGCTGCCGTCGGCGAAGGTCAGGACATCGGAATGGCGCTCGCCGTCGGCACGCAGCGGCGTGCACACCGAGAGCTCGGGCTGCTGCAACAGGTACGCGAGCTGATAGACCAGCCGAGCCGAATCACCGCTATCGGCGAGGAAGTCGATCCAGCAGCCTTCGGGCTCGTGTCCGGCGTCCGGACGCTTCGCGGCGATGTGATCGACATTCTCCGCCGTCATCCACTCGCGTGGATCGATGTCGAAGACCGCCGACAGCGCGATGTCGCGCAGCGAGCCGATGATCCGGGTCCCGAGCAGCCACGCCGTCGGAAAGTCCCACTTGTAGCTCACCTCCGGAGCCTCCTTGAGGTGATCCGGCAGACCGTCGGGATCCGGCCCCGGCGGAAACTTCGAGCGCTCGTACATCACACCCTCCTTCGCCGGCCAGCGCCAAGCGGATCTCGATCCAGCGATAGCCGATCGCGTGGTGCTCGGCATCGGTGCGCACCACCTCGGGGCCCGGCAGGATGTCGGCGAGCCGGGTCAGCGGCACGAGTTCGTCGGCGTACGCCTCGGCGCCACCTGCGTAGTGCCTGACGACGACCGAGCCGCCAAAGACCAGCGTCACGCGGTGCAGCGCGTTCGTGAAGCCGCCGTGCAACAGCTGAATTGACGCGATCGGTCCGCCCGCGAACCGCTGGAGCTCGCCGCGGCTCACCTCGAGGAGTGGATCGATCCGCTGATCGGCGGTCCCGGCCTAGCCGACATCGTGCCGCGCAGCGAATCGTGTTCGAACCTAGAGGAATCGGATCCGCCTGCGCTGCTGTTGCTCGGAGATCTGCTTCGCGACGTCGTCCGCGAGGGTGCCGCCAGCGGTGCGGTACGCGTCGACGAGGATGGCGGCCAGGGCGCGTCGACCCTCGGGAGTATCGCGAAAGCAGCCGAGCTCGGAGGCCGTGCGGATCGCTGCTGTCCCGAGGACCGCGAGCTTGTCGGTGTCCGGGTGCGGCGTCACGCGCAGCGCGCCCGCGAACGCGACGTACGCGCGCTCGAAGTCGATGACGCGGCGCTCGAACATCGCGAACCGCGCGGCTTCCTCGATCGCCAGAACCTCGCTCGCCTTCGGCCCGACGAGCGTCGCGTAGCGCTTCGCCCACGCGATGCGCAGCGGCGCGGTCCTGACGCGCAGGAACGGATCTGGCTTCTTGGCGACGGCGCCCCTCGCCACCTCGGGCTCGGACGCGAGCGCCGGCGGCAGCTCGGTGGCCTCGGGGACTGCCACGAAGTAGCGCGCGCGCGTCAGCACCGCGTCGTCGAGCGTGAATGCCGCGAGCACCGTCGGGTCGTCGGCGAGCCACGGCGAGGTCTCGAGCTCGGTGTCGAATTCGCTCCACGCGTCGACGACGTGCCTGGCGTGCTGGTTGCGCAGCGCGCGCTTGCCGGCGGCATTCGGCGGCTCGGTCTTGCCGGTGCCGCGGGCTAGCACGTAGTCGACGTGCGCGTCGAGCATGTCGAGATACGCCGCCATCGACGCTCGATCGAGCTTGGCGACCAGCGCGTCGTACTCGACGACGTGCTGGAACTGCGGGCTCTCGACGGGAGCGGCGGTCGGGCTCGCGAGCAACCGCCGCAGCTTGTCGACCGCGTCTGCGCTCACGTTCGCGTCGACGGGATACGGATCGTAGAGGAACGCGCGCACGTAGTTGCGAGCGAGCGTCTCGAGCATGAAGCCGCCCGGTGCATCGCGCGGAAGCTCCAGCGCGCTTGCACATAGCTGCGCGGCCTCGTACTCGTCGCGTCGCGTGGTGCCGATCTGCCACGTCACGAAACACTCGAGCGTGAGGATGTCGGGGTCCGGCCTGCCTAGCGCGGACTCGACCTCGGTGAGCTCGGCGGCGAGCTGGCGCACACCGGCGATCGACTGCAGTAGCGCCGGCCGGCCGAGCACCGTCCGCATCAGCTCGGCCTTGCGCGCGAGCGCGCGATAGTGCGGCGCGGATTCGGTCTTCAGGATCTCGAGCTGCGTGCTGTGATAGCGCACGCTCGTGAAGTCGTACGCTGTGAACGCCGAGGCCAGCGCGACCTCGTGCTCCGTGATCTGGTCGTTGGCACGCTTCTCCGCGGTCCGCGGCAGATACCCCGACAAGAAGTACAGCGCCGCGATCCCGGCGACACCGAACGCGACCTGGATGAAGAACCGCGGCGACCCGGCCACGAGCGTCGCCCACACGCGGTTCGGCGACTTCTCGGCCAGCGCCTTCTTCCACGCGGCCGTGACCTCGACGAACAAGCGCCACAGCACGAACCCGAGGAACGCGACCATGCCGACGAGCGCGGCGATCCGCAGCAGCATTGCCTCGAGCCCGAGGCTCTGCTTGGTCGCGATCACGTCGACGCTGCCGATGCGCTTGCCGGCGACCTCGTCGAGCTGGGTGATCCGCGCTTCCGCGACCTCGTCGGCCTGCTGGAGCGACGTCGCGACCAGCTGGCGCACGTCGCCGACGCGCTTCTCGAGGACCGCGTCGGCCTGCGCGAGCAGCTTGGAGCCTTCCTGACCGGCCGATGCGATCAGGTTCTTGCCGGTCTTCTCGATCTGATCGATGCGCCGCTTCGCGACATCGTCGAGCTTCCAGATCGTGGCGTCGACGCGGTTGAACGTGCGATCGACGAGCTCGTCGCCCGCGACGTGCACCTGGAGGATGCGCGCCTCGAGGCTGCGATCGACCTTGTCGAGCTTCTCGCCCACGGACTTGTCGACGACGCCGACGAGCGAGGTCGCCACGGCGCCGCCGTGCTCGAGCTGGCGATCGAGCGACATCTCGACATCCCCGATCAACCGGTGCCCGGATTGCTCGGCGTTGCGGATCGTCGGCGTGGTCGCCGACTCGACGAGCCCACCCAGCCCGCGGCCGATCGCGGCGCCGGCCTTCTTTGCCGCCGAGGCGAGCGGCTTCAGCGGATTCCACGCCTCCGCCGGACGCGCGACGAAGATCATCAGCGCGACGAGCACGAGCGGCAGCCGCCGCGCGATTCTCACACGGGCCATGCTGCCCCCGGGGTCCACGCGGCGAGCTGTTCGGCCGCGCGATCCGCGACCGCCGCGATCGTGAACGCGGGATTCGGCCCGACCGGTCCCGGCATCACCGCGCCGTCGAGGATCACGAAGCCTGGATGGCCGAACACACGGCCGTGCGAATCGACCACGCCGGTCGACCGGTCGCGCCCCATCGGGCAGCCACCGAGCGGATGCACGGTCACCGCGCGCTCGAACAGCTGCGCCACCGGGTTCACCATGAACTTCGCGCCGAGCTCGGTCGCGAGCTCGCGCGCCGCGTCGGTCAGCCCGTCGAAGTAGCTGGCCGAGCGATTCTTCACCCAATCGAGCTGCAAGCGCTGGCGTTCGGGCTCGAGCGTGAAGTTACCGTCGGGCACGTCGCGGCCCATGCCGAGCAGCGGCATCGATTGCGAGCTGAACGACATCGGGCCGAGCAGGTCCGAGAGCTCGCTGGCGAGGTCGGTGTCGAGATCGCGGCCGAACACCTTGCCGACGTAGCGCCTCGCAAACCGCACGACGCGGCCGAACCAGCCGGGTGTGTTGAGCCCCTCGACCAGCCACGCGATCTGAGACGGGAAGCCGGCATCCTCGAGATAGAAGCCGCGGCCGTCGGCGGCATTGCCGGTGTCGAGCGCGTCGTCGCGCCGCATCGCGTGCGTGATCGTCGGGCCGCACGTCGGATCCACGCGCCACGGCTCGACCCGCTCGTCGACGCGGCGCGTGCTCATCAGCGCGAACGACAGCAGATCGCCGTTGCCCGAGAACCGCGTGCCGACGTTCGCGCGCGACAGGTTCTTCAGCTTCGCGGCGTTCTTGAGCAGCAGGTACGTCGAGCCCATCGTGCCCGCCGCGAGCACCAGCCGATCGCACGTGATCGTCACCGGTTCGAGCGTGTCGGTATCGAACGGGACGCCGCGTCGGGCGGCGACGTCGTGCACGACGTACGTCACCTCGTAGCCGCCGCTCGACCGCGGCTTGAACGTCCGCACCTCGCACTGCGTGCGGATCACGGCGCGCTGGGTCGCCTCCGCGCGCGATAGGTACGTGAGGTCGAGCGTGTTCTTCGAGCCGTAGTTACAGCCGACGACGCAGTCGCCGCACATCACGCACGTCCGGCGCACGAAGCCATAGCGATTCGGCACCGGCTCGTCGATCACCTGCCCGGGCACCGGGTCGCGGCCCGCGTTGTGGAAGGTGACCGCGATCGGCGTGCGCAGCACGGTGGTGCCCGGCGTCCTCGCCGCGACGCGTTCGGCGGCGATCCGGAACGCGTTGATCTTCTCGACGTGGTCGTACGGCTCGCGCCCGGACGGGAATGTCTGCGGCGTCATGATCTTCTCGACGTTGTCGTAGTGCGGATCGAGATCCGCGCGACCGAGCGGCCAGTCCTCGTAGCCGCCGTTCGCGAGATCCTCGTGCACGAACCAGCGCTCGTCCTTGCGCAGCAGCACGCTCGCGTAGATCTGTGAGCCGCCGCCGAGTGCGCTCGACACGAGCGCGCCGACGTGACGGAAGAACCAGACATTGTACATCCCGTAGAGCCCGGCGCTCGGATCCCAGAAGTTCGCCTTCACCAGGTGCGGGGCGCGTGGGAACGTCCCCGGCTGATGTGCCTGGCCGCGCTCGAGCACACACACCTGCTTGCCCGCCTCGGCGAGCCGGAACGCGCTCACAGAGCCACCGAACCCCGACCCGATCACCACGGCATCGAAATGCTCCGGCGTCGCCATGGTCACCGCCACACGATCGCCGCGATGATCCCGACCGGAAACGTGATGAGCGCGCCGACGCACATGAACCCGAGGTCCGCGCCCTCGCTCGGCTTGCGCACCAGCTTCGTCGCCATGCCGATGACGAACCACAAGACGTACGCCGCGAGCGCGATGCCGAGGTTGATCCAGCCGCGGCCCGGATACGAGCTCGCCGCGTGCACGAGCATCACCGCGAGCAGGATCGACTGGAACGGAAACGTCAACACGCACACCGTCACGTGCGCGACGCGCGACGTGGTGTGCTCGGTGCACAGCGCGATCCGCGTCAACTCGCAGACCACGACGATCGAGCCCAGCATCATGAGTGCGGGGCCGAGCCGATCGGGTGGCAGGCTCAGATGCCGCCACGCCGATACGAGCACCGACCAGTCCATGCCGTCGATGAACGACCGGATGGTGTCCATGGCTACGCCACCTTCCTGGTCGCGACCGCCGGACGTTGCGCGAGCGCCTCGCCGAACGCCTCGAGCTTGGCGAGCGCGGCTTCCTCGAGATACTGCGGCTTGAGCAGCGAGCCGAGCCACTTCGGCTGGAATTGCTTCGCCGTGCCAAGGAAGAAGAACAGCGAGAACGTCCGCATCGGCTCGCGCCCCGGATTCGCGAACGACGCCGCACCGACGACGTTGCCACCGGCGCGCTCGAGCCAGCGCACGAGCATCGCCTCGGTGCGCCGCCACAGCCCGCGGCACACGACCACCGCGGCGACGTCACGCCCCGCGAACACCGCATGGTTCGCCGGATCCTGGAACACGCCTTCCATCGGTCCGCCCATGCCGATGAACCACGTCTGGCACTCCGCGACGATGAGGTCGTAATCGTGATCGGCGGGAACGCCGAGCGGCTTCGCCTTCGCCTTCACGCGAAAGATCGCGCGCAGCATGATGCGCAGGAAGTTCAAGAAGCCGCCGAACGGGAACCTGAACAGCGGCTCGACGGCCTCGACGCGCTTCTCGGTGACCGCGTATCCGTTGCGCTCGAGCCCGAGCTTCACGCGCTGCAGTGCGCGCGTGCCGTTGTTCGTCAGCGAGTAGAACACCAGCAGTGCCTTCTTCGCGCGCGGCTGAGGGACGCCGATCCGCACCGCGCCGGCATTCAGCTCGCCGATGTCCGACGAATTCAGCTGGATCAAGAACAGGAAGAAGATGACGACGTACGCGGCGTCCCAGATCCCGAATAGCTTGTAGAACCAGTGCAATCCCTGGTCGTAGTAGAAGTACGCGGTCAGCGCGGCATAGATGCCTTTGCCGACGATCGCGACCGCGAGCAGCCCGATGTTCTTCTTCGGATCGAGGAAGACGAGGAACGCGAGCACACCGACGGTGAACGAGAAACCGCACACGAATGCGAAGCTGTGCATGTCGCGTGGTAGCGGCGCGCCTACGAGCTCGAGCAA
>Ga0299915_10002424_pt1 | contig 13664 bp, 8 predicted proteins | sample RVTome_13_FD_200263 | JGI IMG/M metagenome (GOLD analysis project Ga0299915, IMG submission 200263) | Soil microbial communities from uranium-contaminated site in the Upper Colorado River Basin, Wyoming, United States - RVT92D227 (version 2) ...
TTATATGACTGGAAAGATGAAAACGGGAACGTAAGGACGAAATATATGCATTGTATACCCGTTGAGGGCACGAATCTGATAGCAGCTGCAGCCACCTACATCGACGAGTACTCAGCTCCAGCCGAAGAGCTAGAGGCACATATAACTGACACAGTACAACAGACCAATGAATATATAGACGAGCAGGTACAGAGAACACAGTGGATTTTCACCGGCGTTTTCGGTGTTATGATTCTTCTAGCCTCTGGTTTTATATTTTTACTATCGGGGGCCATTACCCGACCGATACTGGCGCTTACTAAAGGTGCCGAAGTCATAGCCAGGGGCGAACTCGACTATAACATTAAGGCCGAGACCGGAGATGAAATTCAGCAGTTAGCTGAACAATTCAACGATATGGCTAAGGCACTTAAAGAATCTTATACCGGTCTGGAGCAGAAGGTTGCTGAAAGAACCAAGCAGGAGCATCAGAGAGCAGAGCAACTTCGTACTGTTAACGAGGTTAGCCGCAAGATTAGCTCTATCGTAAAACTAGATGAGTTGCTGCCGTATGTAGGCAACTTACTTCGTGAGACATTTCATTACTACAATGTCAATATATATTTATTAGAGCCCTCCTCTGGCTCTCTATCACTTAAAGCACTGTGTTTGAGCGGGCAGAAAGGTGTTATACCTGTTGGGGTGCCTTTGGAGATGGATGAAGAGAGCATAGTTGGCTGGGTAGCCCAAACAGGGGAACCTATTTTAGCCAATGATGTAAGTGAAGATCCGAGGTATCGTGCCGTCGAAGCGCTGCGAGAGACTAAATCTGAGCTTGCTGTACCGGTGAAGATCGGAAACAATGTTATTGGAGTTCTCGATATCGAGAGCACCGACGTAGACGCTTTCGGCGAAGCTGACTTATATACTGCTCAGACACTGGCTGACCAGCTGGCTGTGGCTATTGACAATGCACGTCTGTATGATGAAACACGTCAAATGGCGGTGATGGAAGAACGTAACCGTATGGCCAGGGAGATTCATGACACGCTGGCACAAGGGTTCAGTGGAATCATTTTGCAGCTTGAAGCGGCAGAGCAAGCATTGGGTAGTGATTTGCCGGCTTTGCAGCGTCATTTAAACCAGGCTCGAAACCTGGCCAGAAAAAGTCTGGCTGAGGCCAGGCGCTCGGTATGGAACTTACGCCCTCAGGCTCTGGAGCAGCGGCCATTGGCTGAAGCGATTAAACAAGAGGTAGACAGATTCAGCCAGAGCACGGGGGTAAGCGTGAAGTTCAATATTTTGGGTGACAGACGCGATTTATCACCTGAGTTGGAAGCAGGCATTCTTCGCATTTTTCAGGAGTCCATGACCAACGTGAGGAAGCATGCCAAAGCTACTGCAGTAGAAGTAAATTTGACCTTTAGTGAATCAGCAGCAGAACTGGCTGTTCGGGATAACGGCATTGGCTTCAAACCCGAAGTGTCGGGTGATGGCGATAAGAGTGGGAAAAAACGGGATACCTTCGGTTTAATAAGTATGCGGGAACGAGCCCGGGGCTTGGGTGGTAATTTTGAAGTGCAAAGCCAGAGGGGTAAAGGTACGCTGGTAAAGATAGTTATTCCTACCGGCAAGGAGGTTTTATAGTGGAAGCTATTAAGATTTTGATTGCCGATGACCATCCGGTGGTAAGAGAAGGATTGATTTCCATGTTGAGCCGCGAAGATGACTTTAAGGTAGTTGGTGAAGCCAAGGATGGGGCAGAAGCACTGAATAGGGCTAAGGAGTTGAGCCCTGACGTAGTGCTTATGGACCTCAGAATGCCGGAGATGGACGGCGTCGAAGCCATGAGGCAGATTCGCTCAGCGATGCCCGACATCAAATTTATCATCCTGACTACTTACAGTGATGACGATTATATATTTAGTGGTATAGAGGCTGGTGCCAGGGCTTATCTCCTTAAGGATGCCCCGAGAGAGGATTTGTTTAAAGCAATAAGGTCTGTTTACCGAGGTGAGTCACTTATCCAACCGGTAGTGGCATCAAGGCTGCTTGATAGGTTCTCCCAATTATCTCGCCGGACGCCGGCCGGTGAGGAGCTTTCCGGGCGAGAGCTGGAAGTACTGTGTCTTATGGCTAAAGGTGCGGCAAATAAAGAGATTAGCGCCGAGCTTAATATTGCGCAGAGTACGGTTAAAACACATATTACTAATATTTTTCAAAAACTGGGAGTCAATGACCGTACTGAAGCCGTAACTCAAGCTCTAAAGAAGGGCATAATCCGTCTTTAGAGTCATACTAAAGTACTACCGGATATCGGAGAAAAGGTTGAGATTTGAAGTCCGCCTTTTTATCCAGTGGAAACCAGCCACACTCCCGATTGTATAACCACATTGAGGCGGTAAACTTAGAACTAGGCAGAGAAGATTTGTGACCGGAAACAGGAGTTAGAATGGAAAAGATTAGGGTACTAATAGTAGATGACAATGAAGTGGTAAGGGAGGGGCTAAAGAGCATACTTGAGCCCCAAGCTGATATAGATGTTATTGGTGAGGCTGCGGACGGTGTGGAGGCGGTAGCAAAGGCGGAAAAGCTCAATCCAGATGTTATTTTGATGGACGCCCACATGCCGGGCATAGATGGCACGGAGGCAACCCGTCGCATAAAGCGAAGCCAACCTGACGTTAAGATTCTGTTTCTTACGGTCTACGGTGATTACGTAGGGGCTGCGCTTGACGCAGGTGCAAGTTGGTATCTGACCAAAGATTGCCGGCGTCAGGACTTGATGGAGGCTATCAGAGTCTTGGCTCGAAGCACCAGAGCTAGAGCGGAAAAAGCCAGCTGAGTCTATTTTTACCTCTTTAAGGCACTGAAATCAAAACTACCTCAAACGGGCTAAAACTTTATCGTAATCGTCAACTATATTTTGAATAATCTCAGCTACGCTTTTGATTTCCTTTATCATGCCGGCTATGGAACCACAATAAGCTTCACCATTGGCGAGGTCACCTTCAAACTGTCCTATACGTGACCGGCTGCTGCCAATAAAGGCTTGAAGCTCTTCAACTGAAGCTCCAGCCGCTTCCATTTCCAGTAACTTGGTGGCTAATTCGTTCTTTAGTATTCGAGTCGGTCCAAGTTTCCTGCCAGTAATTGCTGTATCAGTATCGCTAGCCTTCACTATAGCATCTTTGAAATTTTGGTGGGCGGCACACTCGCGACTGGCGACAAAGCGAGTGCCCATCTGGACACCGTCGGCGCCTAATGCCAGCGCGGCAATAATGCCCCTGGCGTCAGCTATACCTCCAGCAGCCACTACCGGGATTGACACTGCGTCCGCCACCTGTGGCACCAGAGTCAAGGTGGTCAATTCATCCAGGCCGTTGTGACCGCCTGCCTCATAGCCTTCAGCGATGACCGCATCCACGCCTCGTTTTTCCGCACTTTGGGCATGTCTCACGGCTGCTACCAGATGGAGAACCTTTATCCCGACTTCTTTAAAGCGGCCGGTGTATAAGGCTGGATTGCCTGCGGCTGTTGCCACGACTTTGACTTTAGCCTTAATAACAGCGTCGACAAGCGCTTCAATCTGGGGATTGTTTAATATGGGTAAATTGACCCCAAAGGGTTTGGAAGTTAGACCCTTTGCTATTTCTATCTGCTTCTTTAGATTTTCCACCTGGTCACCATTGCGGCTCATACCCGCATTGGCACTGATTAAGCCCAAACCGCCGGCGTTGGAAACTGCTGCGGCTAATTGAGCGTTGGCAATCCATACCATGCCGCCCTGGATTATGGGGTAATCAATGCCGAGTAAGTCACAAAGCCTTGTCCTTTTCATTGCTTAGACCTCCGTTAATTACGAGTTAGCCCGAGTTTATTATAGTTTTACATCCATGAAATGCGCAGGTTTTCATGAGGTTTTAATTAACTTGAATGCTATTACGTCTACAAATCCCATGTCAGTTAATCTAAGTTCAGGTATTACAGGCAAAGCGGTAAAAGAAAGAAGAGCAAAAACAGCCGGTGGTACATTTCCAAGTGCAGACGCGGTTTTTTCCACGTGACTAAATTTTTTCACAACCACCTCCAAAGGCTCAGGTGAAAGTAGACCGGCGATAGGCAGAGGTAAAACCGCTGCTATTTTACCATCTATACACACCACTAACCCACCTTTTAGTCTTTCTATTTCTTTTATTGATGTAAAAATGTCCAGGTCGTTGGTGCCGACTGCCACTATATTATGGGAGTCGTGGGCGATAGAGGAGGCTAGCGCACCACGTTTTAAACCGAAGCCTTTAACCAGCCCCAAACCAATACGGCCACTTGCCGTGTGCCTCTCGACAACTACTAGCTTCAGTATATCTTCATCCAGGTCTGGTACCACTACACCATCCATGGTTTTCATTCTCTCGATTCTTTTTTTAGTCAGTATTTGGCCCGGAATGATTTCGATAACCGGAAGGCTTTTCCCGCTGGTGGTTAATTTCAGTGCTTCTTTGTTGAAAGGTTTAACGCGGACCGTATCGCTTAGCTCCACGCCCAAGGTTTTTGATACCGGTCCGAGGTATTTACCCTTTTTTGCTACCAGGCTGCCTTTATAGAAGACCATGTCTGTATTTAGTTGTGGCAGGTCCGTAAAAGTTACCAGGTTGGCTATATAGCCGGGAGCGATGCCTCCCCGGTCATACAGTCTGAAATACTCAGCGGTATTTAGAGTTGCCATTTGTATAGCCCGTATCGGTTCGAGTCCTTTTTGAATTGCTTTTCTGACAACAGCGTCGATATCGCCTTCTTGAAGTAAATCGGAACAGCTACGGTCGTCGACGACGAAGAAACACCGCTTATAAGTTTTGTCATTAACCAGGGGTAAAAGAGCGTCCAGATTTTTTTCAGAAGAGCCCTCTCGTATCATCAAGTGCATTCCACGCCTTAGCTTTTCTCTGCCTTCTTCCGTAGAAGTCGATTCATGGTCTGAGTAGATGCCGGCGGCTATATAAGCATTTAAATGTTTATTAGTAACCCCAGGCGCATGTCCATCAATGACTTTGTCCTGGGCAGCGGTTATCTTTTTTAAAACCTCTTTGTCACCATTGATAACACCTGGGAAATTCATCATTTCGCCCAGTCCGATGACATTCTGCATTTTCAAAGCCCTTTTTATTTCTTTAGTGGTCATTTCGGCGCCGCTAGTTTCCATATGTGTTGCCGGCACGCACGAGGGTGCCATCAAGAATATGTCCATAGGTAGCTTCTTCCCCCAATCCATTACAAATTTAATACCGTCGAAGCCAGCCACGTTGGTTATTTCGTGCAGGTCGGTGACCACCGTGGTAGTCCCTCTGGGAACTACAGCATGCGCGTAATGGGCAGGATGGAGCATTGAGCTTTCTATGTGAGTGTGGCCATCAATTAACCCCGGAGCCAGATAGCCACCATTTATGTCTATCGTCTTTTTAGCTTTAACGTAGTTACCGATTCCGGCAATTCTATCGCCGTAAATAGCCACATTACCCTCTTCTATTATGCCGACGAACGTATTTATTATTTTTGCGTTCTTAAGCAGCAAGTCCGCTGGAGCTTCTCCACGTGCAACTGAAATCAGTTTAGCCAAACTCATATTCTGTTACTCCGATGTAAATACCCCTGTTATATGCGAGGCGAGAACCTCACAGTGCACCTCACAGTGCAAATGTAAACGTAATTTTGTCAATCAATAATACATATATCTCTAAGTTGACGAAATTTTTCATTCCAGTCAATGCCGTATCCAACTACGAATTTATCAGGCACGGTGAAACCGAGGTAATCAATTATCACCGGGACTTTATGTTGTGACGGCTTATCAACCAGGGCACAAAGCTTCAAAGAGGCAGGTTTTTTCTTCCCTAAGTAATTCATAAGAAACGCCACTGTCAGTCCTGTATCCACTATGTCTTCAACGACCAATACATCCCTGCCTTTTATTGTGGACTTCAATCCGTGTACTACTTTTACTTTGCCAGAAGTCTTAGTGCCTGCACCATAGCTGGAAAGTTTAACGAAGTCCACCTCTACCGGTAGGCCAAGCTCGCGGACCAGGTCGGCCATAAATACGAAGGACCCCTTAAGGATACCAATGAGCAGTGGTTGCTTGCCCCGGTAATCTCGCCTGATTTCAGCTGCTAGCTTGGCAACAGCCTGATTGATTTTTCCTCGGGTGATCAAGAGTTTAGGCTGCCGAGACACGGGGGTGATTATACCTGCAACTTTACCTATTGTCTACAGGTGTCTAGTAAGATATTGATTAAGGTAAAACGTTTTTATAACGGAGCATCGGTTCTATTTATGTATTACCGATAATAGATCCGGGACCGTCACCATATTTTACTAAGGGTGGTCAACGCTTAACGATCAATTTTCTAACCGCTTGCTGAAGGCCTTCTATGGTCAGCTCAAACATGGGGAATATTTTTCTAACCACGGCAATGGTAGGTTCATTCCAGTAAGTTGTTGATTCAGGGTTTAGCCAGACACAGTGGCTGAAATGGTCAGCGATTTGTTTAAACCGGATTATTCCCGGCTTACGATTTCGTTCATAATAATAGATAGCGCCGTAAACACTGTTCAGCTCCGATGGTGCCATCCAGGCATCTCCCACCAATATCAGCTTGTAATCCGGTTCTACGCTCTGCAATAGATGGTCAATGGATATTGCGTCATGATTCTGGATGTCTTTGTAGACGTAGTCATAGACGCAGTTGTGGAAGTAGTAGTATTGAAAATCCTTGAAGTGCGTACTTCGATGTGCCGCCGAGAAGAGCAGGCTGCATAGATGAGCGAATGGGTCCATCGAGCCACCGACATCCATAAGAAGAAGCAGCTTAACCTTATTCTTTCTACTTCTTCTCCAGATCATCTCTATGTCACCTGCGTTCTTGGCGGTAGCATCGATGGTCTTATCTAAATCCAGCTCGTCCTCGGGTCCGGTCCGATTGAATTGTCGTAGCCCTTTCAAAGCCACTTCGATTTGGCGGATATCGAGCGTTACATCGTGGCGGTAGTTGCGGAATTGCCGTTGTTCGGCGATTTGAATGGCACTTCTACCGCCGCCTCCGCTGCCGATTCTGAAGCCTGACGGATTCTGTCCGGAATGTCCGAAAGGTGAAGTGCCCCCTCTGCCAATCCAATGATCGCCTCCATCATGTTGCTCTGTTTGTTCTCGAAGCCTTTTCTCAAGTTCATCAAGTAGCTCATTCAAATCCATACTATCCAGCAATGCTCTTTCCTCTTCGTTCAGGAAGAGCCTGTTGAAGGGATCTTTAAGCCAGTTCAGAATTTCTTCTGTGACCTGTGGCGGGCCTTCGATGCCTTTGAAGTATTCCTGGAAGGCAACGTCATAGTGGTCGAAGTAAGCCTCACTTTTAACCAGTATAGCTCGGGCGAGATAATAGAAATCATTCAGACTAGAGATGTAGCCCCTGGACAGGGCTTCCATGAGGGTCATCCATTCCGTAATTGAAACCGGTACTTTTCGTTCCTTGAGTGTGTAAAAAAAGCTGGTAAACATGGAGATCCCTGTAGGTCAGCGAACGGATTCGTTGCCGTCTGAGGTCTTTGTGGTTTGTTTTTTCTTCATAAGGGTATTTACAAAATATGCATAATCTGTTTCTTTCTTCAAAAGAGTACCGGCGAAAGGAATCTCGTTGGGTATCATTTTATCCGGTGTACCGCTGGCTATAAGAACGCGGATCCAATCTATCAGTTCGCTTGTCGAAGGTTTCTTGCGAAAATCATCTATTTTTCTTAGTGAATAGAATGTTGACAAAGCCTGACTAAGTAAACTATCCCGGATGTCAGGAAAATGCACTCTTACGATTTCCTCCATTAGATTGTGGTCCGGGAATTCAATGTAGTGGAAGATACAACGTCTGAGAAAGGCATCGGGGAGTTCCTTCTCGGCGTTACTGGTTATGATTACTATCGGTCTGTATGCTGCCGTAATTGTCTCACCTGTTTCCGGGATATAGAAGCTCATCTCATCCAGCTCATTGAGGAGATCGTTGGGGAATTCGAGGTCGGCTTTATCTACTTCGTCGATGAGGAGCACGAGCTCTTCCTTGGAGGCAAAAGCCTCTCCCAGTTTACCCAGTTTTATATATTGTTTAATGTCGGAGATATTTTTATCACCAAAGCGGCTGTCGTTTAGCCTTTGGACAGTATCATAAACATAAAGTCCTTCCTGGGCTTTAGTGGTTGATTTTATATTCCAGACGATTAACTTCTTGCCCAGACCTTTAGCCACGCTATGGGATAGGAGTGTTTTTCCTGTCCCGGGTTCGCCTCTTACCAATAAAGGCCTCTTTAGGGCAATGGCCACGTTAACCGCATTTCTTAGAGCTTCAGAGGTGACGTAATCTTGTGACCCTTTAAATTTGTCGAATCCACTATTATCCATTATACTTAGTTCGCCTCCATCAAAGCTTATTGGGCATCGCTAATTGTAGTTCATCGTAGTAGCTAAAGCAATTTGGACGGTAGGAGTTTAGAACAAAAAAAGGCAATTTTTAGCCAGATTTGCTTGAAATCCCTTGACAAGGCATAAAATTGGTGGTAAACTATGTGTTTACTGCATGAAATGCCGTGTCGACTTCTTAGTGATTCTTTTCCCCCTTACTACTCTTAATTACAATCTATCGCTTGGTTAAAGAACCGCTGTTGAGACATTTGTCTTAATTTTTTTGATGGGAGAGTTATGTCTATTACACAAGCGTCTGAAAAACGGAACGTTGCTTTAGAGCCGAGGATATCCTTTGCCAAACTGCCCACTGTCCTGGAGATTCCCAATCTAATTAAGGTCCAGCTTGATTCCTTTCGTTGGTTTCAGGAAGAGGGGTTAAAGGAGCTTCTCGAAGAAGTTTCACCTATCCATGATTTCACCGGTACGCGACTGGAGTTGCACTTCGTTGGCTATGAGTTTCGCGAACCTCAGTACACCATAGACCAATGTCGTCAGCGTGATATGACGTACGCAGCTCCGCTCTATGTCAGAGCCAGGTTGATAGTAAAAGAACCCAGGGAGCCGATTCCGGAGCAGGAGATATTTTTCGGAGATTTTCCGCTTATGACCGATAAGGGCACCTTTATTATCAGCGGTGCGGAAAGAGTAGTAGTTAATCAACTGCTTCGTTCCCCGGGTATCTATTTTAGCCTGCAGGAGGATGCGGCTAGCGGTCGCGAGTTATGTGCTGCAAAGTTGATACCTGAACACGGTGCCTGGCTGGAGTTTGAGACGTCCAGCAGGGATGTGATATTTGTCAAAGTAGATGGCAAGAGGAAAATTCCCGTGGCGATTTTGCTGCGCGCCATCGGCTATGATAATGATAATGAACTACTCGGTTATTTTGAGGACGTGGAAACGTCGTCGGAACACAGCTTTATACGAACCACGATAGAGAGAGAGCCTTCCGTCAGGACCAGGCAAGAGGCTCTGGTTGATATCTATAAGCGATTGCGCCCCGGTGAACCTCCCACCGTTGACAATGCTCAGAATCTCCTGAATAACCTTTTCTTTAATCCCAGGCGCTATGACCTAGGCAGGGTGGGACGGTATAAGCTCAACCACAGGCTCGGTCTTAGTATCGATGAAAGCCGCCGCTGTTTAACCAAAGAAGATTTTATAGAAATAGTGAGACGCATTATCAAGATAAATAATGGAAGGGAAGAGCCGGATGATATCGACCACTTGCGTAATCGGCGGGTACGGACTGCGGGGCATCTCATACAAAACCAGTTTCGAATTGGCATACTGCGTTTAGAGAGAACGATTAAGGAACGTATGAGCATTGTTGGCCCGGAAGCTGCCATGCCGTCTACTTTAATTAACAACCGCCCTGTGGTGGCTGCTATGAGAGAGTTTTTCGGAGGCTCACAGCTCTCACAATTCATGGACCAAACAAATCCCTTGGCTGAACTAACTCATAAACGTCGCCTTTCAGCAATGGGACCAGGTGGTCTCTCACGTGAGCGTGCCGGGTTTGATGTTCGAGACGTTCATCATTCTCACTACGGAAAAATCTGTCCTATTGAGACTCCGGAAGGCCCGAATATCGGTCTCATCGGGTCTTTAGCTACATATGCATCAATTAATGATTATGGCTTTATACAGACGCCCTACCGCAAGGTCATTCATGAGGTTTCGAATACCATTGAGAACCTGCTTAATAAGACTGTTTTAGAGGATGTGGCTACCTCCGGCGGTAAGGTTATTATTTCCAAAAGAAACCCGATTACCAAAGAGATTGCCAAGAAGATAGCCTCTCTACACTCTCGCAATATAAAGGTTGTTCCTTTCGTTTCGGACCAGATTGAATATCTGACTGCTGACGAGGAAGAGCGATATACAATTGCTCAAGCTAACGCTCTTCTTAACCAAAGAAGTGAATTCGTAGAAGATAGGATAGGGGTTATAAGAGGCGGCAAGTATCTCAAAGAGCCTGCAGATGAGATAGATTTCATGGACGTGTCACCGAAGCAGGTTTTCAGCGTTACCACATCTCTGATACCGTTCCTGGAGCATGATGATGCTAACAGGGCCTTGATGGGCTCAAACATGCAACGTCAGGCTGTCCCTTTGCTTCGTCCTGAAGCGCCATTGATAGCTACGGGAATGGAAAAGGAAGTGGCTAAATACAGCGGGCAGGTTGTTTTTGCCAGGGACGACGGTGAAGTCGTTGCGGTGGACAGTAAGCAAATCACTATTGCCGAAGAGGACGGGAATGAGCATGACTACCCGCTGATGAAATTCGTTCGGACTAATCAAGGGACGTGTGTCAATCAGCGTGCCATTGTGTCCAAAGGCGATAAAGTCGAAAAGGGGCAAGTTGTCGCTGATGGTTCAGCGACAGACCATGGTGAGCTTGCTTTAGGGCAGAATATCCTGTGCGCCTTCATGAGCTGGCGGGGATATAATTTTGAGGATGCTGTGATCATTAGTGACAAGCTGGTCAAGAATGATAGATTCACCTCAATACATATCGAGAAGTATGAAATAGAAGCCCGCGAGACGAAACTGGGCATAGAGGAGATTACCAGGGACATACCCAATGTAGGCGAGGAGAGTTTACGCGATTTGGATGAGAGCGGCATAATCCGCGTGGGTGCTGAAGTTGCGCCAGGCTCCATATTGGTTGGCAAGATTAGCCCCAAAGGTGAAACTGAGTTAACTGCTGAGGAAAAATTGCTGCGAGCTATCTTTGGCGAGAAGGCACGCGAGGTTAAAGACAGCTCTTTAAGAGTGCCACATGGCGAGTGTGGGAAGGTCATCGAAGTCAAGATTTTTACTCGTAATAATAATAGTGATTTACCGGCGGGAGTTCATTCTCTAGTACGGGTCTGGGTGGCGCAGAAGAGGAAAATCTCAGTCGGTGACAAAATGGCTGGCCGACACGGTAATAAAGGTGTTATTTCCTGTATCTTGCCCGAGGAAGACATGCCTTATCTGCCTGATGGTAGACCTGTAGATATAATTCTAAATCCCATCGGTGTCCCCTCACGCATGAATATCGGGCAAATCTTAGAGACTCATCTAGGTTGGGCCGCTGAAACGCTGGGGATTAGAGTGCTAAACCCAATCTTTGATGGGGCTAACGATGTTAATATTGAAGATGCTTTAGCCAGGGCCTGGATAGTCCAGCAGGCAGGAGTCATAAATCCGCTGAGTCGGGATGACCTCAACTCGGTTAACCTTGATCAGGCTAAGAAATGGCTGGCCGACAATGGCTACAATGCTGCTAAAGTATTCGATGATAGCTATCCCGGGGAAGCTAAGAGAGTTTGTCTTCGCCTATGGCTTGAGACACTGGGTGTGAAAGTGTATGGACTAAAAGATGAGGAGGTAGCTGAGCTTGTGGAAAAAGCTTATGTGGAACAGAAGCAATCACCCCCGGTGTTCGGCAAAGTTATTCTCAGTGATGGGCGAACTGGTGATGCGTTTGACCAACCAGTGACTATTGGCAGTATTTACATGATGAAGCTTATTCATCTGGTTGAGGATAAAGTGCATGCCAGGTCTACCGGCCCCTATTCTCTAATCACGCAGCAGCCACTTGGTGGAAAGGCTCAGTTCGGTGGCCAGCGGTTTGGCGAGATGGAGGTTTGGGCGTTAGAAGCATATGGCGCCAGCCACACACTTCAGGAACTGCTGACTGTTAAGTCGGACGACGTAGCCGGCCGGGCCAAGGCATATGAGTCTCTGGTTAAAGGTGAGGATATATTCCAACCCGGCGTGCCTGAGTCCTTTAAGGTCTTATTTATGGAACTGCGTAGCTTAGGTCTGGCTGTTGAGCTACTTAACGAGGAGGAGGAAATGGTTAGTTTCCTCGAAGAGCGTAAGAAAATCGGGACCAAGCTTAAAGGTTTAAGTTAAAGGAGATAGATGACTGAGGTTAATGATTTTAATGCCATCCGGATTTCTCTGGCTTCGCCGGAGCAAGTCAAAAGCTGGTCATATGGTGAGGTAACCGAGCCCGAGACGATAAACTATCGAACTCTAAAACCGGAAAAAGACGGACTTTTCTGTGAAAGAATCTTCGGGCCAACCAAGAATTACGAATGTTATTGCGGGAAATATAAGAAAATACGCTACCGTGGCGTTACCTGTGATAGATGTGGGGTTACGGTAGAGCATTCTAGAGTACGCCGGACGCGTATGGGCCATATTGAATTAGCAGCCCCTGTGGCTCATATTTGGTTTGCCAAGGGAGTGCCCAGCCGTCTGGCATTACTTCTTGATGTTTCCCCACGGAACCTGGAGAGAGTTCTTTATTTTGCACAATATATAGTTACCGCGGTCGATGCTTCAATTCGTGACGAGCAGATTAAAAGGCTCAAAGAAAAAATGTCTCAGATCGTTGCGGAACAAGAGCAGCTATTGGAGAAGAGCGTTACCAAGATAGAGGCGGAAGGTAAGTCAGGTCCAGACCAGAAAGCTATTGAGAATATCAATCAACTACGCCGCGAATTCGGAGATAAAAGAGCTGAACACGAAAACGAGTACCACGATAGAATCTCGGAATTGGATAATGTTCGGGAATTAAGGCTTCTGGCTGAAAACCAATATCAAGCGCTGAGGCAAGAGTTCGGTGACTTTTTCACAGTTAGTATGGGGGCGGAAGCTATATTGGACGTCCTCAAAGGAATTGATCTTGAGAAACTGCGTCATAAACTGATTGAGGAGGTTCGTTCCAGTTCGGGTCAGCGTCGAAAGAAGGCGAGCAAACGGTTGCGAGTGGTTGAGGCTTTTTGGCGCAGCGGTAATAAGCCTGAGTGGATGATTTTAACCGTGCTTCCGGTATTACCTCCCGAGCTTAGACCTATTGTTCAACTGGACGGAGGTAGATTCGCCACCAGCGACCTTAACGACCTTTATCGTCGCGTCATCAACCGCAATAATCGCCTGAGGCGGCTGATTGATTTAGGAGCCCCGGAGATAATTATCCGCAACGAAAAGCGTATGCTTCAAGAGGCTGTGGATGCGCTTATCGACAGCGGGCGAAAGGGACGAGCGCCCATGGTCAGTGGTGCTCATAAATTGAAATCTCTATCAGATATGTTAAGAGGTAAGCAAGGCCGTTTCCGCCAGAACCTTTTGGGAAAACGCGTGGATTACAGCGGTCGCTCGGTCATCGTCGTTGGCCCCGAATTGA